>MDSW01129578.1_pt1 | contig 11820 bp, 10 predicted proteins | sample 811171 | NCBI WGS metagenome assembly MDSW01 (sample SAMN05326641, study PRJNA326480) | marine metagenome | isolation source: seawater | place: Atlantic Ocean: North West | collected 2012
CAAAGCGATGTCGGGGTGGAGTTCAAAGGCGTCAGATGGAGTTGAAAGGCGTCGAGGACGGGGATTGAAAGCGAGGGGTGGGCGGAGAGAAACGCCGGGCAAAGTCCTTAAGGATCGACGTTCACAACGCCGACGGGGTCGTATAGGGATCAGTGTATAGAACGCGCCTTTCGCATCCCCGCGCCGGCTTTGGCGCGCGATATCGTCCCCCCGCCCCCTCCCCGTTCGTCGTCGTGCGCGCCCTCCATCGCATCGTCCGCGTGAGCCGTCCTCGTCGGCGACCCGCGCCCGCCGGTCATCGTCGCGATCGCGGAAGCGGGGACGCCTCCGCGCTCGAGCCCGCCGACGGCGACGTCGCGCAACGCGCGCATCACCTCTTCCCACTCCGCGCCGCCGCTGACGCGCGTCCCGACGCGTTCCGCGACGCGCTCGTCCGCGACGACTGACCCCTCCACGACCGCGGTCGGGACGCTGTCGGAGCCCCACGCGGTGAACGTGCGGAGGGAGTCGAAGTCCACGCCGCGGTGCAACAGCGTCGCGGCGACGTCGCGGAGGAGGCCGACGCGGTCGGGCGCCCTGAGGGTCGAGGGTCCATCATTCAAAGCGAACGTCGGGGTGGAGTTGAGGGGTGCGTCGATCAGTTGGAGTTGAAAGGTGTCGAGGTGTGTCGGGATTGAACGCGAGGGGTGGGATAACAGTGACGACGGGAAAAGAAAGTCCTTAAGGAACGGCGTTCACCGCGCCGACGCGGTCGTACGGGGACCGGCGTGACATGGGACGCGCCTGAGGCTCAGCGCGTGCCTCGGCGCGTCCACGCGGAGGAACGCCTCGCCGCTGATCTTCACCGCGTCCGCGCCGTGGACGGAGTGCCACGCGCCCTGCTTCACGACCGCGTCTCGAATCGCGAGGGATATCGGGTTCAGGTGCGCGTGTTCGAGCTTGAACGCGGTCTCGTCGTCCACGACCCAGAAGCGATAGGCGCGCAGCGCGCCCGCGCCGGAGATCTCCGCGCGCAGGATCCTGAGCCCCTGCGCGTCGACGCACAGGCACAGGTCCGCGAACAGACCGGGGCGCGGGGTGTACACGACTGCGACGCGGGGAGTGGGAAACGATGGCGTGAGGGAGGACGGCGAAACGGCCGCGCGGGCGTCCAACCATCGTGACGATATAAAAAAGCTGCCGAAAGTCCTTAAGGATCGGCGTTCACCACGTCAACGCGGTCGTATGGGAACCAGTGAGGCTGCAGGATAGAGCGAGCGAGCGATCGCGCGGCGAGCGCGACGGGGCCGTCTCGCGCGCGCCGCGGGGGAGCGACCGCGCGCGCGTCGCACCTTTCACGAGCGTGCACTCCTTGTCGATCTTGTTGCTGACCTCGACGCCGCGTTTCGGCGGCGGCGACGGCGTCGACGGCCCCGTCGCGGCGTCCCCCGCGCCGCGCTCCATCGCGTCCGCTCGACCGCGAGCGCCGCGACCGCGGTCGGGTGCTCTCTTTTTTGCGGCGGTGCGACGCGCGCGATGGCGCGCCGCGCGCTTCGACGCGCGGGTCGAGTCGCGACGCCGCCGCGAGGAGGGACGCGCGCGGACGCCTCGCGCGTATCGACGACGCCGCGGCGCGCTCGGTTCGTCCGGCCGTTCGCGCGCCGGACCCCCGCGCTGTGACGCGGATGCCGAGCGTGCGGTCGCCTTTTCCACTGTTTTCCCTTTTCTTTTTCGCGGCCGTGGAAACTCGCGCGAAGCCGGCACCAACGAGCAACGACCTTCGGAAGTTTCAGAGGCCGCAAAAGAGGGACGACGCGCGTATGAACATTTAGTCTAAACTATTTACTATTTTTCACGCGCGACCAACTCCTCCGAAGCGGCAGCTTTCAGCAGCAGGCCGATCGAATGAAAGCGCTGCTTTGTTGTTCGACGCGCGCCGCCGCCGCTCGACGAGACGGTCCCCGTCATGACGTCCTCGTCCGCGACCGTTTCGTTCGCGCGCGTCGTCGCGCCCGCGCGCGCTGGGGCCGGATCGCGCGCGCGCGCCGCCGCTCCCGCCGCGACCGCGCGTCGTCCGTCCGCGATTCCCGCCGCGCGCGGGACGATCCTCCGTCGCGCGAAGACGAGCGCGAAAATTCTTCGCGCCGTCGCCGTCGGCGCGACGGACGCGGACCGCGACGCGCTCCTCGACGCGCTCCTCTCGACGCCGCCGGAGCGCCTGGACGACGCGGTGGACGACGCGAGGACGGACCTCACGACCGCGTTTTACGACCGCGCGACGCGACGCATCGACGAGCTGAACGCCGCGGGAGAGGGCGACGCCGCGGACGCGATCGACGCGCTGTGCGCGCGCGTGAGCGCGCTCGCGGAGCGGTCGTTCGGGTCCGCGCTCCTCCCCGCGATCGCGTCGGGGGACGACGACGACGACGACGACGACGACGGCGACGACGACGCGTCGACGAACGAGGCAGCAGGCCTGACGAAGCGCGAGGCGCGCGAGCTGAGCGAACGCTGGGACGCCATCACCGCGAGACTCGCGGAAGAGGGGGAGTCGAACGCGCTCGCGCAGGCGGAGAAGAACCTCACATCGAGGCGCGACGCCGTGCGCGCCATCTTAGGGAGGGTGCCGCTGAAGGCGAAGGAGCTGCGGTCGCTGAATCTGGTCACCGCGGAGCGTCGCATCATCGACGTGCTGCTCTCGATTCCCCCCGGACGCGAGCGGTCCGACGCGCTGACGGACGCGCTGACGCCGCCGGAGGACGTCGACGACGGCGCGGGTACCGCGACGGGGCAGGGGGGTGTGGGGCAGATGTGCTTGGAGCGCGGCGACGACGGCGAAAGCGGCGACGTCATGGACGCCGCGCTCGTCGGCGAGGAGGAGGAGGTGTTCACGACGCCGGCGAGGCTGCTGGCGGCGGTGGAGCTCGCGATGAAGGAGGCGAGAGGGGACGACGCGGGCGAGGGGGTCGGGGAGGAGGACGCGCCGGGTCCGACGTTGGAGCAGCTCAGGTCGTTGCGGGAGGACGTCGCGGCGAGGTGCGATTTCTTATGACTCACAAAAAGCGATGTGATGAACGCGTTCGAGAACGATGAATGAATGAATGAATTGAACGCGCGACCAGTCGTCGCGGCTAAAGAATCTTAGATCGATCACGAGCCTCGACCCGCCGCGGGGCTATCCGCGCCGGGCTGCTCCGACGCGGTCCCGCCTTCGCGCGCGGCACCGTCCCCCTCGCCCTCGCCGCCGCCGCCGCCGCCGCGGACGAACGACGCGGAGACGTATCTCGGGTCCACGATCGCGTCCGCATCCGCGGCGTCGACGGCGTGATGGCCGTGCCGCCGCCGCCTCGAGGGCAACGTCTTGTTTTCCTCCGCGTTCCTCCGGATCGCCGCGCGCCTTCGCCTCCGCCGCGCGTCGTCGTCCTTCGCGTCGACGTACGCGAGAACCCCGATCGTGGTCACGACGCCGCCGACGGCGAGGTTCTTCAGCGCCTCCTTCCACCCGCCGCCGCGACGTTCGCGATGATGACGGTGATCGCGCGCAAAACTGAAACTCTCCCGCGGGCGCTCGCGATCCAACACCCCCCCGATCGCCCCGCCGCGACCGGCGGCGACGATCGCATCCGCGCGCGCGGTCCGGTCGCGCTGAAACTGCCTGAACCCGACGTCCATGCCCTTCACCATCCCCCACATCCCGCACTTGACCGCGAACCGAGCGACGTCCTGGTTCACCTTCTGCTCCTCAAAGTGCGACAGGATGCACTCCGACGCGGTGAGCCGACCGTCCGGCCCGGGGATCGCGCGCATCCTCCACGCGCTGAAGTACGGATCCACGCGCTTCAGATTGGGCGTCTCCGGCGTCTGCGAGTGCGTGCAGTGCTTGTTGATGGCCCAGTACGTGTGTCCTTCCACGTCCTTCCACGTCCGCCGCGTGAAGACGTAATCCCTGTTGCTGATCACCGGCAAGGCGCGTTCCCAAAACACGCACTCCGCGCCCGTCCGCTCGTCCCTCTCGAGGACGCGGTGTCGAAACAGGAGCTTATCCCACGACGCGCGCGTGTCGTCGCAGTTGAAAAAGTCGCACATCTCCTCCACGGTGCTGTTCTCCCACACCGTTCGAGAGAGGTATTCGGTGCCGCCGTACGGCAGGACGTGACGCCACGCGCGGTAACTCAACCCGGGCAGCGACTTGTCCATCATCTCGCTCCATCGCCCGTTGGACTCGAGGATAGGGAGTCGGTTCGGCATGTCGCCGACGCGGTCTTTGAAGTCGTCGTAATCCCTGACGGTGACCTCGTTCTCCACGCGCGAAGAAAACGCCGTCGGCGCGGCGGCGACGTCTTGAAACTTATCCGCGAAGCACGTGTCCTCCTTCGCGCCCGTCTCCGTGTCCCCGGAGATGTTGGCCCTTCTCGCGTCCCTCGCGCCGCCCCTGCTTCCGCCCGGCATGACTCTGCGCAGACGGAACGGCACGATCTCGAGCCCGACCGCGCGTAGCACCGCTCGAATCGGCGGCAGGTTGAAGACGACGAGCATGAAGTGCCGCAGCGTCACCGCCGTGGAGAGCGCGAGCCACGCGCGGTTCGCGCGGCCGCCGTTCGGCCGAAATCCCAAGACTTTGTACGCCGCCGCGGGCCCGAAGAAGAACAGCGCGAAGAGCGTGAGGACCGGGAACCAGATGTGCGCGGTCTCGAGCACGAAGAGGAACTCGTACGGGAGACCGCCGAGGACGAGGTCGGTGAGGCCGAGCGATTCGAGCACGCCGCGCAGCGGGCCGCTCTTGACCGCGTCGTTGACGAACGCCGCGGAGTCCTTGAGGAGGGACCCGAACGGGAACCCGACGTCGCTCGCGGCGGACATTTTGACGGCGGCGCGAGGTTCTGTCGCGAGGATAGGACGCTCAGATCCGAGGGTTCTTCGCCTCGGACGCGCCGAGAAAGAAAAAAAATCGAGCGCGAGAATTCGCCACGTTTCGCTTTCCCGCGGCGGCGGCGACGCGCGCGCGCGCACGATCTGAGCCTCGCGCGCGCCTCGAACGACGCGAGTGCCTTCTCTTAACGCTTTACTCGCGGAAACGCGGAACGTTCCCGGAGCGTGGCGCGCGCGTGCGGACGCGCGTCGCCGATTGACCGCCCGGCGCGACGGTTGCTTGCTGACTCAAAAGCGAGCCAAGACGTCATTCCCAGATTCTGCGGAATCTTTCCGCGGGGATCGATTTGCGACCTCAGGCCGCGCGCGGATCTCACCCTCGTTTTCGCGAAACGTACCGATACACTCGTATGCGCACGCAGTCAGAACGACGGAGAGGGTTTCGCGAGAACCGCGTCGGTGCGAAGAGTGCGCGCTTTTCTGTTTGCTCTCCGCTGCCGCGGGCGCGTTCAAAAACGCCAGGCGACAGAACTCTCGAACGACGTCGTCGCTTCTCGCGTGTTATGTACAGTACACCATCTCTCGACCCCCCGCCCGCCCCGCGCTAAGCCATCACATCCCCTCTTCGTAACGATCAGTTCCTACTCGTGCGCGCCCGCGTCTAACGTCCGCATGAAGTCCTCCTCCGCGAACTGCAGCGACCGCGCCGCCTCCACGTGAATCTTTTGCCGCTTCAAGACGTCGATCAGCTTCATCTGTTTCTTAAACGCGGCGACGAGCTCAGCCTTCTGCCGCTCCAACCGCTTGTTCTCCCCGCGGAGCTTGTCCGCCTCCGCCCGCGTCGACGCGTTCCCGCCCTTCGCCGCCTCCCTCGCGCGCTCGAGCAGATCTGCAGGCGCGTTCCGTCGTTCGAGGCGACGTCGGGGCGGAGTCGTGAGGCGTCAGACGTGGGAGTCGTGAGGCGTCGAGGTGCGTCGGGATTGAAAGCGCGCGAGGGGTGGGCGGAGAGAAACGACCGCCGGGAGAGAAAGTCCTTAAGGATCGGCGTTCACAACGCCAACGGGGTCGTATGGGGACCGGTGGTGTGACGACGAAAACGCGCCTTTATACCGCTCCGCGTCCTCCAACGCTCGGTTGAGCCGCACGTCCCTCGTCTTGAACTCCGTCTCCGCCGCCTTGTTCGCGCGCGACGCGCGGTCCATCTCGCGTCGCAGCTCCGCGCACTCGCGTTCCTTCGCCTCGAGCTGCGCTCTCGCGTCGAGCGCCGCCTTGCGCTCCTTGTCCGCGGCCGTCTGCTGCGTCTTCTGCGCCTTGGCGGCTGAGGGTCGAGGGTCCACACGAGCGATGATATCGGGGTGGAGTTCATAGGCGTCAAAAGTGGAGTTGAAAGGCGTCGAGATGTGTCGGGATTGTGAGCGAGGGACCCTGGGCGGAGAGATGCGCCGGGCGAAAGTCCTTAAGAAACGGCGTTCACCACGCCGACGCGGTCGTATGGGGACCGGCGTGAGATAGAACGCGCCTGAGAGCTTTTCCGTGAGCAGACGCTTGAGCTCGACGTCGCGCTCCTTCAGGCGCGCGTGCGCCTCGCGGAGCTCGCGGGCTTGCGCCGCGAGCTCGTCCTGCAGCGCGCGGATGCGCGCGCGCGCGAGTCGACCGTACTTGTCCTCGTCGTACGCGTCCTCCCACGCGTCGTTGTGGTCGCGCGCGTCGAGGTCGGGCGCGGCGGAGGCGGAGGCGGACGCTCGAATGATGGACGCCGCGTCGCCGCTCGACGCGCGCGCTCTCGTCTTGGACGCCGCGGTCGCGCGCTTCGCGGCGGCGGGAGGCTGCTGTTTCGACGGGCTCTTCGCCGCCGCCGCCGCCGCCGCCACCTCCGCGCGCTTGGCTTGCGGCGGCGTCGGCGGGCGCGCGCGCGCGTCGTCGTCGTCGTCGTCGTCGTTCGGATCGTCGTCGACGTCGGAGTACTCCTCCAGATCCGGCGCGTCCGCCGCGCCGGGGGACGGGGGGATCGTCCCTTCCACGACCGCCTTCGCGCGCGCGATGGACGCCGCCGCGCGCTCCTCCAGCGCGGCGTTCCGCCGGAGGAGCTCCTGCTCGTACCGCGCGAGGTCGGCCTCGGCCATGGTGCGTGGCGACTCGCGTCTTCTCTTCGCGCGCGCCTAAATCAAATCTCTCCGCTGGCTGTCGCGACGCCGGCGGTCTGAACCTTAACGCGCCGTCAACGCGGGGGAGGGGGGGCGACAGCGGCGGCGGAGGGACGCGCGGCGCTGGGTTTCTCGCGTATCGGCGACCGAACGAACGAACGCGCGCCGGTGCGGTCTCGAGTGGACGAGCGCGGTGCGATTTTTGAATTCCTGGTGTGCGAGCCTGGCAGAGGTCGTCGTGCCGATTTTCTACACCTGTCTCAGCAAGTCCATGACTCATCACAAACGCAGTCACCCCGACACGAAGTACCCGTCTAACGCGCTCCCTTTACCCCCCTTCCCCCCGCCCTTCCCCCGCCGCACGGCGACGCCCACGCCCGACCCGCCCCCAACGTCGCACCCCGCCCACGAGTACGACGGATTCGCTCCGACTCTCCCGCCCGCGACGCTCCGCGCGCGTCCCCGCGTCGGCTTCATCTCGTGCCGCGTCACCGACACCCCGGGGGCCGCCGCGGTCGCCGCCTCCGGGGGGACGTACGGGTCCGGCGCCGGCACGCCGTCGCCCGGAGCGTAGGAAGGCGGGGTCCTCCTCGACGTCGACGTCGTCATGCGCGGAAGGATGATCTCCGCGTCCGTCGCCACCTCCCCGCCGGCTTCGTCGTCGTACCCGTCGCTCGAGTATCCCGCCGCTCCCTTTACCCCGCCCCCGGCCCCGGCCCCGGCCCCGCTCCCCGCGGCCATCAGCGGCGCGTCCCTCCCGCCCAAGGCCACGAGGCGCGATTTCAGCGTCTTGTTCGCGCGCATCGTGTCCGCGACTTGCTTCGAGAGCGTCTCGATCGTCGCGAGCGCCCACTCGAGCAGCACCTTGTTCTCGTCGTCGCCCCCTCCGTCGCCGGCGGCGCCCTTCTCCGCCCTCTTCGCCGCCGCCGCGCGCAGCTCGTCCAGCGCGATCTTGTCCTTCCTCGCGCGCTGCAGCTGCTTCTTCATGTGCATCACGGTGTTCTCGAGCACGATCTCGCGGTGCGGGTCGCGCGCTTTGATGCGGTTCACGTCTGACGCGTGCCGCTTCTTCGTCTCCGCGAGAACCGCCGCCTCGTGCGCGCGCCACGCCGCGTTTAAATCCAACAGCAACGTCATGAACGGGCCGAGCGGCACCTTCGGGACGACGTCCTTCAGGAACGCCTTCGTGAGCCGTAACGTCTCCTTTGGGACCCAGTTGGCGCCCTCGTCGGCGTAGTCGCCCCCGTCGGATATTCCGTCGGAGGCGCCGCCGCGGTCGCGCAGCGGCGGGTAGCGTTCCGACGTCGCGTTCTTCTTCTGTAGCGTCTCCGAGAGGGTGACGTAGTGCATCCCGTCCAATTTGGCGGTGTCGCGGACGAGCCTCTTGAACTCCGCGGTGCGCTCTAGAAGCGCGACGAGGCGGCGGTTATCCAAACGTAATCGCTCTTCCGCGGCGGTCGATGCGTTTGCGTTTGGAGTGGAACCCGCGCCCGCGCCCGCGCTCGCCGCGCCGCCGCTGCCGTCCGAAGTCGTCGTCGTCGTCGCGCGCGCCTCCTCGAGCCGCGCCATCGCCTCGCGGTACCTCCCCTCCAGCTCCTCCATCGCGAGCACGTCCGCGGCGTGCCGCTCGCGCAGGTACTCGCTCTCCATCTCGAGCGCGTCGACGCGCGAGGTGGACTGGTCCAGCCGAGCGTTCTCGAGCTTCAGACGGAACGACGCGTCGTCCAGCGACGCGCGAAGTTCGTCGCTCTTCGCGCCGGCGGGCGTGTCCCTCGACGCCAACATCGCGTTGAGGGTGTCAATCTGCGCCTCGTGCGCTTCTTTCATCTTGTTCCTCTCGCGCTTCACGACCGCGAGCTCGTCTTGGAGCTGCGCCGCGCGCTCCGCGAGGTCTTTCTGGTCCCCGGAGACGACGCGTTCGCACTGGCGGTATTTGACTTCAAACTCGCGCGCGCGCGACTGCGCCTTGGCGACGTCGCGTCTGAGCTCCGAGACGGTCATCCCCTCGGAGTTCTTGATCGCGAGGTGGTCGTCCAAGTTGACGCGGATCGCGTTCCACAGATCGCGCGCGACGTACACCCCGCGATCGTCTCGCGCGCGCTCCACGAGCGAGGGAAGGTCGTTCGCGCCCGGCGCCGACGCCGCCGGGACGCCGCTTCGGCTGAGACTCGGGACGTAGTTCGGTCCCCCGAACGATGCCGCGCGCGTCTCGCTCCTCCCCGTCTCGATCGACCCGGTCTTCGATCTCCCCGCCGCGGGCTTCGCGTCGCGCTTCGGACGTCCCCCGGTGTTGGATTTGGATTTGGATTTCGACGCCGCCGCGGACGCGACGTCGATATCGTCCATCGCGCGGAGCGTCGCCTCGAGCGAGAGGAGCGTCGCGGCGATGGGATCCCCGGACCCGAAGGATGAGACGGCCGCTGGGGCGACGGTCGAGGACGTCGAACCCGGCGCGTCCTCGAACTGTGGCGGCGCGCTCTTGTTCAGCGACGTCGCGACCGGGTTGCGGTCGGGGCGCGCGAAGACTTTGACCATCGGGCCGCGCCCGCGCGTGGACGCGGGGCGGTCCGCCATTCGTTGCGTGGAGTTTTAAATTGGTTGGTTTTTCCTCGTGGGTCCCGCGAGGTCGATCGAACGCTCGCTCTTCCGCGCGCGTCCCCCGCGTCTCTGGATCCGCGAAGGTCCCCGCGCGCGCGCGTGGGAAACCTCCTCCGCGTTCGCTCGCGGGCGTGGACGCGCGATGCGGCGCGCGCACCGAGGCGCGGGCGGAAGTGCGCTCCCGCGCCCGCGCGCGTCGACAGCCCGACGAGCCCTCCCTCGGGACTCGAACGGGCAAATCGCGCGAGTCGTCGTCCGCGACCGCTTCGTCGGAAAAGCGCGCGCCGACGCCTATCCAGACGCGATGGCGCACCGGCGCGCCGCGGCGTGCCTCGTGAACGCCGCGAGGCTCGACTTCGACGCGAAGCTCGACCTCTCGAAGATCGCGGACGCGTGCGGCGGCGCGTCGTGCCTCACGCGGCACGACGACAGCACGCCGTCGCCCGCGGTCATCGCGACGCGCGCGACGAACCACGACATCCTGATAACGAAGGAAGTACCGGTGGACGTCCACCTTCTCCCGCCCAGCGTGAAGCTCATATGCGAGGCCGGGACGGGGTACAACAACGTCGACTTGGACGCCGCCAAGAGGCGCGGGATCGTCGTGTGCAACGTCCCGACGTACAGCACGGACGCGGTCGCGCACCTCGTCGTGACGCACGTCCTCAACTTCTCCGCGTCCATCGTGCACCAGCAGCGCATGCTCGCGCGCGGCGACCGGAGCAACTTCGCGGGTCCGAAGCTCACGCACGCGCACGACGAGGTCGGCGGGAAGACGATCGGGCTCGTCGGCGGCACCGGCGCGATCGGCGCCAAGGTGGCGGACATCGCGGCCGCGCTCGGGATGAAGACGCTCGTGTGGAGCAGACGCGCGACGACGACGGCGAGGTGGGAGGCGGCGCGATCGCTGCACGACCTCCTCGAGAGGAGCGATTACGTCTCCGTGCACTGCCCTCTGAACGCGGAGACGCGACACTTGATCGACGCGGTCGCGCTGGGGAAGATGAAGAAGACCGCGTACCTCATAAACACCGCGCGCGGGGGCGTCGTGTGCGAAGAGGACCTCGTGGACGCGCTGAAGAAGGGAACCATCGCCGGCGCCGGGTTGGACGTGCAAGAGACGGAGCCGCCGCCGGAGGACTCGCCGCTGTACACGCTCCCGAACGTGATCCTGACGCCGCACATCGGGTGGAAGCGCGTGGAGACGAGGCAGCGGCTCATGGACATGGTCGCGGAGAACATCGCCGCGTTCTTGGACGGGAAGCCCGTGAACGTCGTCAATCCGTAGGCGCGGTCGCGGCGCGCGTAGGTATTTCGCGTCGTTGTGTCGTTGTTACAAAATCGCGTCGTCGCCGCGTGCGTAACCCGCGCGCGAACACATCGCGAGAGACGTCCCGGCGCGTCGCCGGTTTCGTTCGTCTCTCGGTCACTTCGTTCCGCGCTCGGCTCGCTCCGCGTGGCGACGACGCCGGTCGTGATGACGCCGCGCGGTCGGCGGGCGAGAGCCTCTCTCCCGCCGACCCGCGTCGCGACGAGCGCCCCTTCCCGGGGCGGCTTATCAGCATCCCGCCTTCTTCTCCTTCGCCGGCTCGGGCTCGCGGCACGACTCCGCGGCCGGGACGTCGTCCGTGTGCGCCGCGTGATGCTCCGCCATCGTCTTCATCACCTTACCGATGGCCGTCAGGAGCGACATCGCCGCGGCGCCGACGGGGGCGGCGACGGACGCGCTCGTCCCCGCCGCGGACGCGAACGCCTTCGTCGCCGCCGCCGCCGCCGCCGACGACGACGCGTCTTCGTTCGCATCGACCGCGGTTTCAGTCTTCTTCTTCGGCTTCACCGCGGTGACGTTCGCGCTCACGACGTAATTCTCCGCGCCGGACCCCGGCATCCAGTCCTTGATGAACTCCCTGCTCTCCGCCTTCTCCTCCACGCGCGCGTTCGCGAACCCCGCGTCCGTTAACATCCTGACCAGGTCCGCCGCGACGGGCGCGCCCGCGACTCAGCACGACAGCGCCTCCGCGGTCTTCAACCGCGCCGGGAGCTCCGCGGTGGAGACGACGTCGCTGATCGCGAGCCGCCCCCCGGGCTTCAGGACCCGGAGCGCCTCTCGCAGCACCCTGGGTTTATCCGGCGAGAGGTTCACGACGCAGTTGCTGAGGGTCGAGGGTCCATACGAAGCGATGATGTCGGGGTGGAGTTCACAGGCGTCAGGTGGAGTTGAAAGGCGTCG
>MDSW01148543.1_pt1 | contig 11820 bp, 9 predicted proteins | sample 811171 | NCBI WGS metagenome assembly MDSW01 (sample SAMN05326641, study PRJNA326480) | marine metagenome | isolation source: seawater | place: Atlantic Ocean: North West | collected 2012
AAAGCTAAAAAAAGAAGAAGAAGAAGATAGTTTAGTATTCTTTTTAACTTATTACGCTTCTCATGGCGTTTGCGTGGGAAGCGTTTTTTTTTACTCTAAATTTTCTTGAATTGGTTCTTCAGAAGTTTGTGGTTTCGGTGCTGTTTCAACTTTTGTTGTTTGTGTTGCTAAATTTCTTTTTAATGCCTTGTCAATTTTCTTTTGTGCATCTTCATAAGATCCTGCTATAACAATTTGAAATTCTGCTAGTAATCTCTCGTATGCTTTTTCGAATAGTTGTCTTTCACTATAGGACTGATCTATCATTACATCATCGCCTTTATTTAAGTCTCTAACAACTTCTGCAAGATCATAAATTTTCCCTGAAGATATTTTAGCTTCATATTCTTGGGCTCTTCTACTCCACATAGATCTTTTGATTTTTGGTTTTCCTTTTAAAATACTTACACATTTATTAACTTGATTTATAGTAGCTAAGGGCCTTAAATGAGATTGTTTGTTTACTGGAACATATCCGTCGGCTTTGTCTTTTTCAAATTTTAATACGTATGTTTCTACCTCTATTCCTCCAATTGGAATTTTTTTGAAGTCTTTAATCTGACCTACACCGTGTTTTGGATAAACTACATAATCTTTAACTTTATATTCTTTTTTTTCAGTTTGTTGTTTTTTAACTTTTTTGATTTCTGGTTTTTGATCTAGAGTTTTATTAACCTTTAAATTTTCAGCTTTATTTTCAGTTATCTGTTTTTTTTCAACTTTTTTGATTGCCTTTAATTTTACTACCTTAGATTTTTTGACCTTCTTAATTTTTTTGCTTTTAAGAATTGTCTTTTTTTTCTTAATTTTTTTCTTTTTAAATGTTTTCTTTAAAATATTTTTCAAATTTATTTTCTTCATTTTTGAATTTTTCGTGATCTTCTGGCGGATCCTTCTTTTCTGTAATATTTGGCCAAATTTCTGAATATTTTTTGTTTACTTCTAACCACTTTTCACTTCCCGCATCAGTATCTGGAACAATAGCATCAACTGGACACTCTGGTTCACAAACGCCACAATCTATACACTCATCTGGTTTAATTACAAGCATATTTTTGCCCTCATAAAAGCAATCGACTGGACAGACCTCAACACAATCCATCAATTTACATTTAATACACTTTTCATTTACTAAATAAGTCATTTTTTTGAACTCTTTTTAATTTTTTCTTTTAAATCTCCAACTTTTTTTTTATCAAGATAAAGCAAACCAGAAAGCCTTCTCATAAGACTTTCTTCATACATATCTGAACTACCATCCGAATATACAACTGTCCATAATGCTTCTATAATTTTTTCTTTACCTTCTTCATCCATATTTTTGATTGTCTTTGTAAAATCTAGAATTTGATTAGCATCATTTTCATTCTTTTCAGCAATCTTTATTATTTCATTTACCTCATCTTTTTTTGCTCCAAGTTCTAAAATTGTCTTTGAAATTATTTGCTTTTCTTTTTCTGTATAATTTTCATCGGCTTTTGCTATATGTATAAGCAATGAAGCAATTTTGGTTATCAAACTTTCCTCTTTGTTTTCTTTTGTATTTTTTATAAAATCAAACATTATTTGAAGGTAATTTTATTTAATATTTCAAAAGGACTATCTGTCTTTTTATTTTTAAATTTATTAATTTTTTTAATTCTTTGGGGGGCATATTTAATAAAAATTTCTTTTTCTTTTTCAAAAGATCTATAATTCATTTTTTTTGTTAGTTTTAAAAAATTATCTTTGCTACAACCTAATAAATTTAACATCTCAGGTACCAGTTTAATTTCTTTATCCTTAGTTTGAATATTAAACAACTTGAAAAATAGTCTCTCTAGTATGTCAATTCTTACATAAAAATTATCAAATTTTTCAAAACCACATAAAAGCATAAAGTTTCTATCAATAATTTTTTCATTTTCCAAAAAATTTAAACCAAATGTAGGTGGCTTCAAATCAGAATTTGTTTGGTGGAAATTTTTCCATAATAGTAATCTTAAAGATACTATACTTGGTTTGAATAATTTATATAAAAAGATGTGATATCTTCCAAATTTTACACCTAGATTTCTTAAAATTTTTCTATCATCTTGATTTAATTTTTTTAAAAATTCTAACACTTCTTCTCTTTTTACAACTCCATTATTTTCATATAAGTGATAAGCCAAAGCTCGAATGTGTGGATTTTTTTCCTTAATTAATTTTAGGTCAATTAAATTTTTGAGCTCAAAATTAATTTTATTTTCAATCCAAGTCTCTAAAAAAGTAATTAGTTTTTTTTGGTCAAATGACTCTATCATATCATCGATGATTAAGTTTATTTCTGGATTTAAATAATCATTTCCTGGAGATAATTTTGCTATTGGAAATTCACCCCAATAAATTTTAAAATCTTCTTTGAGTTCTATTAATTTGTTTTTAGTTATTTCATTAATTCTATTTATTATTTCTGGACCAACATTCTGTCTTGCAGCTTTTTTTAATGATTTTATATCTGTATCTAGAGCACCCTGTTTAAAATCAAGTTCTAATTTCAAACCTTTTAGTTTGCCAATATACTGATTATTAATTAAGACTTTTCCATTATTTTCAATCTTTGTATCAAAAGTAATATCCTGTTTAAGACCTCTTGCTAAAACACTTGCTCTCTCATCTATAAAACTTTTTGTCAACTCTTCGTGCAATCTATCTGAAAGTTTATCTTCAATATATTTAGTTCTTTCAATCCAATAATCTTGGTTTTCAACCCAATTTGATTTATTTGATACATATGCCCATGTTCTAACATTAGCTATTCTATTTGAAATAGAATCTACATTGCCATCCATTTTATCTAGAACGGATAATTGATCTTTCATATACGTATTTGATATTTTTCCAGGTTTTTCTCTTAAAAAATTAAAAACCTTACCAACTATTTCTAAATGATTTCCATAGGTTTTTTTTACAAAATCTGGAATCTGGCAGCATTCCCAAAGTAACTTTAATTCATTTTCGTTATTAAAAAAACTCAACTTTTCACTATCTCTGAGAATATGCTTTAGTACTTTTTCATCCTCACATTCATGAATCCTTTTAAGCCAACTTTTATTTGGTCTTTCTTCTAAAGATTTGATTAAAGAATTTCCATTATTAAAATTTAATTCAGAGTTTCTCCAGAAAATTGTATTAATATCATTAAATTTATGATTTTCTAATAACCCAATCTCCTCTGCGCTTATTTCTCCACAATCTCCTGTAATTCCAAAAGATCCATCATTTAAATATCTTCCTGCTCTACCTGCAATTTGACCTATTTCAGCTAGATTTAATCTTCTTAATTTTCTTCCATCAAATTTTCTTAAATTTGAAAAATAAACATTATCTAAATCCATATTGATACCCATACCTATTGCATCTGTAGCTACTAAATAGTCAACATCTCCTGATTGATATAATTGGACTTGTGAATTTCTAGTTTTAGGACTCAAAGATCCCATTACAATAGCAGAACCACCTTTTTGTCTTCTAATTAATTCGGCTATAGCATAAACATCTTCAGCAGAAAAAGCGATTATTGCACTTTTACGCTCAATTCTTGAAATTTTTTTGTGGCCTGTGTATGTTAGTTTTGAAAGTCTATCTTTCTTTATATACTCAACCTCTGCATCAAGTTTATCAATAATATTTTTAATAGAATTAGATCCCATAAACATTGTAGATTTATCACCTCTCAAGTTTAAAAGTCTCTCTGTAAAAATATGTCCTCTTTCATGATCTGTACACATTTGCACTTCATCAATAGCTACAAATTCTAAATTTTTGTCTACAGGCATGGACTCAACAGTACATAAATAATATTTAGCATTTAATGGAATAATTTTTTCTTCTCCAGTTATTAAAGCAACTTTATTTGGTTCTACTCTCTTAATTACCTTGTCATAAACCTCTCTAGCAAGAAGTCTTAACGGGAAACCAATCATACCAGATTGAAAAGACAACATGGTTTCAATTGCCATATAGGTTTTTCCGGTATTTGTAGGCCCAAGAACTGCTGTAATTTTATTTTTTATCATTTCTATCTTTGGTATATAATTTTTATTCGGCACTATATATTGTTATCCTAAAAGAACAAAAATAGTCTAAAACATGACCGAATCGCTGATTAAAAAGTTCTCATTTGATTATTTTATTAAATGAAGAGTAACACAAATTGATATAATTCAATATATTTTATTTTATGAGTAAAAAATTATGGGAAGCAACCCAAAAAGAAAAAAATTCTTCAAATCTATTTAAATTTGAGAAGTATTTATCACAAAAATTTAAATATAGGGTTACAAAAAATTATGAAAAATTATTCAATTGGTCTATTAAAAATAAGAACAAATTTTGGAGTAGTATTTGGGATTTTTGTGAAGTTCAGGGAAATAAAAAAGAAAATTTTATTAAATCAAAAACTTTTTATAAAAATAAATTTTTAGTAAATTCAAAATTAAATTTTGCAGAAAATATTCTTACTAAAAATGATAAATCTAAAGCTATTACATTTATAAGCGAAAATGGTTACAGAAAACAAATAAATTGGAAAGATCTCTATAACGACACAAGTCAAATAATTCAATTTTTTAACTCAGTCGGAATTAAGGAAAAAGATAGAGTTGCAGCTTACTTACCAAATCTTATAGAAACTGTTGAATGTTTCATAGCAACATCTGCTACAGGGGCAATTTGGTCATCATGCTCTCCAGATTTTGGTACAAAAGGTGTAATTGAGAGATTTTCTCAAATTAAACCAAAATTATTAATTATTTCGGATCGTTATTATTATAATGGAAAGGAAATTAATGTAATCGATAGGTTAGAAGAAATTGCAAAAAAAATTAAATCAATTAAAAAAATATTAGTAATAAATTACCCGGGAAAAAAAATAATTAAATTTAAAAAAATAAGAAAAATAAATTATTATACTTGGAAAGATGTAAAAAAATTTAGTATTCGTAAAATATTTTTTAAAAGGTTTGATTTTGAAAATGAGCTTGCAATATTATATTCAAGTGGAACAACGGGTAAACCAAAGTGTATTTGTCATAGATTAGGCGGTGTTTTACTTCAACATTTAAAGGAACACAGATTACATTGTGAAATAAAACCTAACGATAATATTTTTTATTTTACTACTTGTGGTTGGATGATGTGGAACTGGTTAGTAAGTTCTTTGGCTTCCAAAGCATCAATTGTTTTATTTGATGGTTTTCCAATGTTTAAAAAAAGTGATTTGTTATTAAAAATAGCGGATAAAGAAAAAATAACTCTTTTTGGAATAAGCGCAAAGTATGTTGATACAATTAGAAAGTTAAGAGTTAAAGCTAAAGGAAAATATAAGTTAAAATACTTAAAGATGATCTGTTCAACAGGCTCGCCATTATCAAATGATAGTTTCAAATATGTATATGATAAAATTAAAAAAAATGTTCATTTGTCATCAATTTCTGGTGGCACAGATATTGTATCGTGTTTTGTTTTAGGAAATATTTATAATTCTGTAAGAATGGGAGAAATTCAGAACAATGGTTTAGCTATGGATGTTGCTGTATTTAATGATAAGGGAAGTATGATTAAAAATCGTAAGGGTGAGTTGGTTTGTAAATCTCCATTTCCATCAATGCCATTAAATTTTTGGAATGATAAAAATGATTTTAAGTATAAAAAAGCGTATTTTAATAAATTTAAAAATATATGGAATCATGGTGACTATGCGGAAAGAAAAAATTCAGGTGGATACGTAATTTATGGAAGATCTGATGCCACACTAAATCCTGGCGGCGTTAGACTCGGGACATCAGAAATCTATTCAGTTGTTGAAAATTTTCAGCAAGTTAAAGAGTCAATTGTAATTGGTCAGCCATGGGATAACGATGTTAGAATAATTTTGTTTGTAGTTTTAAAAAAAGGACAAAACTTGAGTGAAAAGCTAATAAATAAACTTAAAAAAGAGATTAGATATCAGGCGTCTCCGAGACATGTGCCATCAAAAATAATAAAGGTCTCAGACATTCCTAGAACTAAAAATGGAAAAATTGTAGAGTTAGCTGTGAAAAATATAATAGAGGGAATTAAAATTAAAAATATTGAGGCAATTTCTAACCCCGATGTGCTTAATGAATATAAAAATATACCAGACTTAAAGAATTAATGATTAAAGAAAATATCAAAAGTTTAAAAACATCTGCAACTTTAAAGATTAATGAAATATCTAAAAATTTAGAGTCTAAAGGAAAAAAAATTTATAAATTTGGCTTTGGACAATCTCCTTTTATGATTCCTGAAGAAGTAGTAAATGAGTTGAAGAAAAATGCCCATAAAAATCATTATTTGCCAATGCAAGGACTTCTTGAATTGAGGCAAGCAATCGCAACTTTCGAAAATTTAAAAAAAAATAATAACTATTCAGACTCAAATATAATTATTGGACCTGGATCAAAGGAATTAATGTTTTTGCTTCATATGCTATTTGATGGGGATATATTATTACCAGCACCAAGTTGGGTATCTTACAAACCACAAGCAATAATAGGAAAAAATAAATTTCATTTTATAAATACTACGAGAGAAAATAATTGGTTTCCATCTGCAAAAGAGTTAGAAGAGATTGTAAACAAAAAAAAAAATAAAAATTATTTACTTTTTTTAAATTCACCCAATAATCCTTGTGGCTTAATATGTGAAAATCTAGAAGAGTTAAGTAAAGTAATTAAAAAATATAATATTTTAGTTTTGTCTGATGAGATTTATTCCGACTTAACTTTTGAAAATAATTTTAAATCTATATCTGAATATTGTCCTGAAAATACCATTATAAGTAATGGTCTTAGTAAATGGTGTGGAGCTGGCGGATGGAGATTAGGATATTTTGTGATTCCAAATCAATATTTAAAATTGATGGAAACTATGAAAATTTTAGCAAGCGAAACATTCACTTCTGTCAGCGCACCTATACAATATGCTGCAATAAAAGCTTTTGAAAGTAATCAAAAAAAATATCTAGATAAATCTAAAAATATTCTTAAACACCTTGGAACTTACGTTTATGATAAATTAAAATCAAATAATGTTTTAATATCTAAACCACAAGGTGGATTTTATCTTATGCCAGAATTTTTAAGTAAAAAATTTGATACTGCAGAGGATATGTGCAATGATATTTTATCAAAAACAGGTGTAGCAACATTGCCCGGATCTGATTTTGGATTTTCAAAAAAAAGAATGCTTGTAAGAATTAGCTTTACCGATTTTGATGGTAATAATTTTATGAAAAATATTAGTCCTTACGAAAAAATTGATATTCATAAAATTAATAAATTTGCACCTAAAATAGTTCAAGGCACTGATAAGCTTAAAGCTTGGGTTGAATCGTAATAAATTTACATTAAAAACACTAATTTTTATTTACTTTACACAACAATTTATAAATGATTAGATTTAACTTATTTAACAATGGAGGGGACATGAAAAAAATAATTACATCTGTTTCTAGTGCTCTATTAATTTTTGCAGCAACATTATCTATCAGCACAGTTGCAAAATCAGCAGAGTTTTTCACTATAGGAACGGGAGGACCGACTGGAGTATATTTCCAGACTGGAAATGCAATTTGTAAAATGTTGCATAAGTCAGCGACTAGTAAAGAACATGGAAGAAAAAAAGGTACATCAAAAGCTTATAGATGCACTGCTCCATCAACGGGTGGATCAAACTATAACATTGGCCAAATAGTTGCTGGTGAATTTCAATTTGGAGTAGCTCAATCAGATTGGCAATACCATGCTTTTAATGGTTCAAGTAAATGGGAAGGAAAACAATTTAAAGGATTAAGAGCAGTATTTTCTGTTCATAACGAACCATTTCAAATTTGGGCTAGAAAAAAAGCAAAGGTAAAGGATTTTAAAGGTTTGCAAGGAAAAGTAGTTAATATTGGTAACCCTGGTTCTGGTCAAAGAGGAACAATGGAAGAATTAATGAAAGCCATGGGTGTTGATAATAGTTATTTTAAATCTGTTACCGAGTTGACATCATCCGAGCAAGTAAAGGCTCTATGTGATGGAAAAATCGATGCTTTTGGATATTCAGTCGGATTTCCAAATGGAGCAATGGAACAGGCTGCAACTTGTGGAGCAAAAGCTCTGCCAATCAATTTAGTTGGTGGACCAGTTCAAGGTTTAATTGATGGTGCAGATTATTATGCTTCAGCAACAATACCAAAGGGAACGTACACAGGTCAAAAGAAAGACGTTACAACTTTTGGAGTTAAAGCAACAGTGGTAACTAGTAATGCAATAGAAGCAGATCTTGTTTATCAAGTTGTAAAAGCGGTTTTTGAAAATTTTGATGATTTTAAAAAACAACATCCTGCTTTTGCACCATTAAAAAAAGAAGATATGATAGCTGATGGTTTGTCAGCTCCTTTGCATGAAGGTGCTAAAAGATATTATGAAGAAGCTGGATTAATGTAATAGATTTATATTATCGAATTAAAAAAGGCCCAACAAATATATTGGGCCTTTTTTTTTTAGCAATATAGCTTTATAAAATATAATGTCTGAAGATAAATTAACAAATAAAATTCAAGAAGATTTATCACCTACGAGAAATCTTAAAGGTATTCATCTAAAAATTGTTGCGTTAATTGCTATAATTTGGTCTCTATTTCAACTATGGTATGCTTCTCCATTTCCTTTCTGGTTTAACTTTGGAATGTTTAAAGGTTTACCTGCTAGAGCAATTCACTTAGGATTTGCTTTATTATTAGCATTTTTAATTTTTCCTTATTCAAGATCAAAAAAAATTTCAGTAATAGATATTTTAATAAGTATAATTGGTGCTTTATGCTGTTTGTACATTTATTTTTTCTATGATCAGCTAGTTGATAGAGGTGGGATTTTACTTAAAATTACAATTGGTGGGAATATTATACCTATAGAATTAATTATTGGATCACTTGGAATTTTGATTCTTCTCGAAGCAACCAGAAGAGTAATTGGAATTCCTCTGGTAGTAATTGCCGTATCTTTTTTATTATTTTCTTATTTTGGAAGATACGCTCCAGAAATTATTTCACATGGAGGTCTATCTTTAAACAGATTAGTAGGATTTCAATGGTTTGACCAAGAGGCAATATTTGGGATCCCTATAGGCGTATCTGTTGATTTTATATTTTTATTTGTTTTGTTTGGTGCACTTCTAGAGACTGCTGGTGGAGGGCAATATTTTCTTAATCTTGCTTTTGCTTTGGTTGGCAAGATGAGAGGTGGACCAGCCAAGGCTGCTATTTTAGGATCTGGGATGACAGGTTTAATTTCTGGTTCTTCGGTTGCAAATACTGTTACAACAGGAACTTTTACAATTCCAATAATGAAAAAAACAGGATTTTCAAAAGAAAAAGCAGGTGCAATCGAAGTGTCATCATCTGTGAATGGTCAAATAATGCCCCCAGTCATGGGAGCTGCAGCTTTTGTAATGGCAAGTTTCATTGGAGTTACATATTTTGAGGTAGTAAAACATGCATTCTTGCCAGCAATTATATCTTATATAGCTTTGTTCTACATTTCTCATTTAGAGGCATTGAAGTTAAATTTAAAAGGTATGGAGGATAGTGACGTACCACATCTAAAAAAAACTTTTTTTTCTGGGATTCATTTTTTAATTCCTATTTTTGTATTAATATATTTATTAGTTTACCTAAGATTTACAGCTGCATATTCTATTTTTTATGCAACAATATCTCTTATTTCAGTTAATTTAATTAATGTTTCTTTTAAAGAGAAAAATATTAAAGAAGCATTTAAAATTTGGTTTAATCAAACTATAGTTGGGTTTCAAAAAGGTGCAATCAATATGGTTGCTGTAGGAATTGCTATTGCTACTGCAGGTATAATTGTAGGAGCAGTTGGATCCACTGGCCTTAGTACAAATTTAATAATTGTTATTGAGGCAGTAGCGAAGGACAATGTTATAATCTTAATTTTGTTAACAATTATTTTGTGTTTGTTGTTAGGAATGGGTTTACCTACCACAGCAAATTATGTTGTAGTTGCATCATTGATGTCTATGGTATTAATTGATGTTGGAAATGCATCAGGGTTCATATTTCCACTTATAGCTGTTCATTTATTTGTATTTTATTTTGGTTTAATGGCTGACGTTACACCCCCTGTAGGACTAGCTTCTTATGCTGCTGCAGGAATTTCTGGAGGTGATCCTTTAAAAACAGGAGTCCAAGCATTTTGGTATAGTTTAAGGACCGGGGTATTACCAATTGTGTTTCTGTTTAATCATGAACTCCTTTTGATCGGGATTGAAAGTATTTGGCATGCATTACTAGTAATAATAACATCATTAATCGGAATATTAATATTTACTTCTGCTACACAAGGTTGGTTTATAAATAAATTGCGTTGGTATGAAGTATTAATATTTTTGTTTATTTCTATATCTTTTTTGTCTCCTGAATTTGTTCTAAATAAATTTTATCCAAAGTTTGATTATAAAGAATTAAATAATATTGAGAAAGTAACTTTTGATAATAGAAGAGAAGTTCATATTAAAGTAACTAGATTTAGTGAATATGGTGAAAGATATAAGTTATTTGTTATAGACAAGAATTTGTTTGATGAAAAATTTAATTTTCAAGATTACGGTTTAACACTTGCTGAAAAAAATAACAATATTATAGTTGATAATTTAAAGTGGAATGGTTTAGCAAAAAAATCAGGATTGGAACTAGATGATTTGATAAGTGAGATTAAAGTTGAAAACTTAGATAGACCAAGTAAAAATATTGTTTACCCAATATCAACTGTTTTATTTTTATTTTTTGGATATCGAAATTTTAAAAGAAAAAATTAATTTATTTACTAAATTTATTTAAAGTTTTTTTCCACACTCCAGACGCAGTTGCAATAAGTTTATCTTTACTTTTTAATTTACAACTTGCAAACACAAGTGAATTAGTTATTTTATCAATTTTAACATGACCAGTAAGTTCGTCACCTACTCTACTAGATCCTATAAATTTAATTTCCAAAGATATAGTTACACAAATATTGTCACCAGATGATTTATGAACACCCGTACCAATTCCCGCATCAATTATAGATGCAATATAACCACCATGTGTAATACCAGCTCTATTTAAGTGGTTTTCAGTAATAACAGTTTTAAATTCACTCTCATTATCTGATAAAGATTTAAATAATAAACCTCCATTGTGTTTCATAAAACCTGGTTTAATACTTATTTGTATAAATTCAGACATCTAAATTACCAAAGTTATTATTAATAAAATAATTGCAATAATTAAAAAAAAATAAATTACAGATTTTTGTAAAGATATTTTCATAATTCTCCTATTTTGGTGCGCCTGCTAGGAGTTGAACCCAGAACCTCCTGGTCCGTAGCCAAGCGCTCTATCCAATTGAGCTACAGGCGCGATACTTTATTAATATATTAAATACATTTTTTAATGTAATTTTTCAAATTAGCAATTATTGTATTTATATGGCAAAAAATTCTAAAGATATAGTTATTACATCCGCATTACGTACTGCTATAGGAAAATATGAAGGTATTTGGAAAAATTTTCAATCATATCAACTAGGAGAATTGGTAATTAAAAAGATATTAGAAAAATCTAATCTTGATCCTAAATTAATTGATGAAGTAATTATGGGGCAAGTCTTAACAGGTGCAACTGGACAAAATCCAGCAAGACAAGCAGCAATCAGAGCAGGAATACCAAAAGAAAAAACTGGTTATATA
>MDSW01007332.1_pt1 | contig 11819 bp, 10 predicted proteins | sample 811171 | NCBI WGS metagenome assembly MDSW01 (sample SAMN05326641, study PRJNA326480) | marine metagenome | isolation source: seawater | place: Atlantic Ocean: North West | collected 2012
CAAGGATTTTAAGTCCTTTGTGTCTACCAATTTCACCACGAGGGCATGAGTTATTTTCATGAGTGTTTATTCTAATATTTATAATTCAACAAGATTAATAATCAATTATAATAATAAAATGAATAAAAATAGTTTTGCAATTTTTTTAATTATTATATCTGTTTTTTTTGCCCACATAATGATTGCTTCTACTAAATTAGCTCAACTTGAGATAAATGTTATAACTGCTGCACTTTTTAGATTTGTTTTTGGTTTAATAATAATTTCTCCAATTATAGTAAAATCAAAATTTTCTATATTCAAAACTCAAAATTTAAAGTTTCATTTTATTAGATCCTCTTTAAATCTTCCTGCTATGTTATTAGGTTTTGGATCAATATCTTTAATACCAATTGAAAAATTTACAGCTATTCAATTTATAGTTCCCTTTATTGTAACAATACTTGCGGTAATGTTTTTAGGAGAAAGAATATATATTTATAGAACAATCGCACTTGTATTAGGTTTCTTTGGAATGTTAGTAATCATTAGGCCGGGATTTGTTGATATATCTCTTGGAGTTTCAATGGCCTTAGGATCCTCTTTCTTTTGGGCAATTGTAATAGTAATGACAAAAAAAATGTCTGCTGATGACAGTGCAATTACAATACTTGCATATCAGTATATTTTTATGATTATATTTATATCTGTTCTAACTATATTTTATTGGCAAACTCCTTCAGCTAAAACTTTTGTATTTTTATTTATAGCTGCTTTTTGTGGAACAATATTTCATCTATGTATTAACCATGCATATAAACTAGTTGATGTAACAATGACACAGCCTTATTCATTTTTAGGTTTAATATTTTCATCAATTTTTGGATATTATATATTTAATGATATTCCAGACTTATACACTTGGTTTGGTGCTTTTATAATATTTATTGGAGTATTAATAATCACTTATAGAGAAATGAAATTAAAAAAAGAAATAGTTAGCAAAGATTTAAATATTAATTCTTAACTTCTTTTATTTAATTATTTATGATTATTAAAATACTATGGATGTTTTCTTTTTAAAAGTTTAACTTCATAAAATTTTTAATTCTTTTGGCACCCTCTATTATATCTTCAGTGCTTCTTGCGTATGAAAATCTAATTGTTGATTTGCCTCTTTTTTGATCAAAATCTAATCCTGGTGTAATTGCTACTCCAACTTGTTCTAATACATCGTTGCAAAATTTTAGACTATCATTGCTATATTCTGAAATATCAACATATATATAAAAAGCTCCATCGGGCGGAGAAAATTTTCCCAGACCAGCCTTTGGTAGTTCTTCAAGAAGTATCTCTCTGTTTTTTTTATAAACATCAATGTTTTGTTCTAATTCTTCTTTAGCATCCATAGCAATTAAAGCTGTTAATTGACTTACATGAGGCGGACAAATAAATAGATTTTGAGAAAGTCTTTCTACTTGTCTCACATGATTTTCAGGAACTACCATCCATCCTATTCTCCAACCGGTCATTGAAAAATATTTAGAAAATGAATTAATTACATAGCATTCATCTGTAATTTCAAGCGCTGAAGTAAGTTTGCTCTCGTATTGGATACCATGGTAAATTTCATCGCTAATAAAACTAGCGTTATTCTCTTTTGCAGAATTTATAAGATCGGTTAAAGATTTTTTATCAATCATTGAGCCTGTTGGATTTGCGGGCGAAGCAACCAAAATACCATTTAGATTATTTTTCTTTATATCTTTGGGCACAGGTTGAAATTTATTTTCAATTTCAGTTTGGATATCTATTGGTATTAAATCTTGAGATTTTAAAATTTGTCTATAGCTAGGGTAACCAGGTGAAGCGATGCCCACTCTATCTCCAGCATTAAATAAAGTTGCAAAAGATAATATAAATGCACCTGATGAACCAGTTGTAATAACTATTCTACTGGTGTTTATATCTAAGTTATACCGCTCTCCATATAATCTAGATATTTTTTCTCTTAAGGCTGGCAAACCCAAAGTAACTGTATAACCAAGTTTATTTTTTTTAATTTCATTTGCTATAAAATCTTTAGCTAGCTTAGGAGCTGCTGTACCCGGCTGACCTACCTCCATATGAATAATATTTTTTCCTGAGCTCTCTGCTTTTCTGGCTGATTCCATTACATCCATTACAATAAAAGGATCTACATTGCTTCTTTTTGATTTTTTCATTTTTTTCTTTTAAAAAGTTTCTACTCTTCCCACAACATTAAAATCTTTATCTGATATAATTATTTCACCAGATGAAACAGCTTCATTTAACAAAGACAAAATTACAACATAATGAGTAATAAAAACTATATTTTTTTCACTATTCCATTTGCCAATGAAATCTTTTAATTCTTTTATTTGTTCATCTTCATTCTGAGCAAATCTCGGGTCATAAAATGAATTTAAAGCTTTAAATGTTTGAAAATTTTTAAAAGCTAAATTTGCAGTATCCTTACATCTGCACCATTCGCTAGATAATACTTTATCAATTTTTATATTATTTTTTTTGAAAAATAATCCTATAGTTTTTGACTGTTCTATGCCGTTTTGATTTAAATTGCGTTGTGTAGAACAATCATTTATTTTAAAATTTGAAGGATCTCCATTTCCAGGCGCAATTGCATGTCGTATAAAAATAAGCTTTCCTCCATCTTTTAATGAATTTAAAATATGTTCATCAGAAAATAATGGATTGGTTAAAATTGAAATTAAAAAAGCTAAATATAATAGCTTCTTCATTTATTTTTATTAATTTCTTTTTCGCATATTTCTCTTGCTTCTTTTTCACTAATATCTTTTGACATTTGTTTTTGAACTATCATGCATGCAGAAATAGTTTTTTGTAATCCAAATTCACCATAATTTATCCTAGTAAAATAAAGTGCAATAATTGCAATTATAATAAATAATATAAATTTATAATTTTTTTTCATTTTTTTTAAAAAATTTTGTCAATTTATTAATAGTTTCTTTTGGATTTTGTTCGGGTATAAAATGTCCTGAATTTATAGCAAATCCACTTACTTTCTTATTTGAATATTTTTGCCAAATTTTAATAGGTTTAAATTGTTTTTCTATAACTCCTTTTTTTCCCCATAAAACTTGTATAGGAATATTTAACTTTTTATTTCTATCTTTTTTATCATGCTCTAAATCAATTGTCGCCGATGCTCTATAATCTTCGCAAGAACCGTGTATTCTTTTAAATTGTTTAAAACTTTTTAAATAAGCTTCTTCAACATTTCCAAATTTGTGTTTGCCAGACCATTTGTCTAAACAGTTTTTCATCCACTTTCTTGGATCATGTTTAATCATATTTTCAGGAAGAAATTTAGGTTGTATTAAAAAAAACCAATGAAAATATGCTTTTGCAAATTCATTTTTTGTTTGTTCATACATATCTAGTGTTGGACAAATATCTAAAACACTCATTGCAATAATTTTGCTTCTATGATCTCTAGCCATTCTATGAGCTACTCTTCCACCTCTATCATGACCAGCTACGAAAAACTTTTTAAAACCAAATTTGCTCATCATTTGCACCATATCTTTTGCCATCTCTCTTTTTGAATAATTTATATGCATTGCGTCACCAGTGGGTGCAAAACTAGATCCATAACCTCTTAAATCTGCAGCAACAACTGTAAAATTCTTTGATAGTTGAAAAGCTGTCTTGTGCCACATCAAATGTGTTTGAGGATATCCATGTAGCAATAATAACGGTGAACCTTTTCCACCGACTCTACAAAATATTCTGCCTTTTTTAGTTTTAATAAATTTTTTTTTAAAACCTTTAAACATTAAAATATTTTAGCATTTTAAATATTTGTTAGCATCAACAAAAGGTTGTAAATGTTGCAATATTTCATGTTAATATCAGAGATATTTAATTTGAATTTTTAAGCACACTCTGTATAAGTTCTGATTTGTGAGAATTGAAGAAGATCTTAAACTAGACTACTCCGATGTACTTTTTAGACCAAAAAGAAGTACTCTTCAAAGTCGTAAAGATGTAAATCTTAAAAGAACTTATAAATTTAAATATAGTAACAACGAATGGTCTGGTATTCCAATCATGGCCGCAAATATGGACGGCGTTGGTGAACTAACAGTTGCTGAAGGCCTGTCTGAATATAATATGATAACTTGTTTAACTAAGCAGCATGATATTCAAAAAATTAAAAAATTTAAAAGAATTAAATCAATTTATAAAAATATTGCATTAAGTGTTGGTATTAAAGATGAAGACTTTAAAAGATTAGATGCCGTACTTAAAGAATTCAATTTTATTAATTTTATTTGTATAGATGTTGCCAATGGATATTCAGAACATTTTAGTAAATATTTAAAAAATGTTAGAGAAAAATATCCTACTAAAACTATTATCGCTGGTAATGTTGTTACGGCCGACATGACTCAAGAATTAGTTCTAAGTGGAGCCGATATAGTAAAAGTTGGAATAGGCCCTGGAAGTGTTTGTACTACACGTTTACAAACTGGAGTTGGCTATCCTCAATTAAGTGCTGTAATAGAATGTGCAGATGCAGCTCATGGTTTAGGCGCTCATATTATTGCAGATGGAGGATGTACTTGTCCAGGTGATGTAGCCAAAGGTTTTGGAGGTGGCGCAGACTTTGTTATGCTTGGCGGAATGTTTGCGGGCCATGACGAAGGTGGCGGAAAAGTTGTTAAGACAAATGGCAGTAAATATATTGAATTTTATGGCTCAAGTTCAGACACTGCTAATAAAAAACATTATGGTGGTTTATCAGATTATAGAAGTAGCGAAGGAAGAACTGTTAAAATTAAATATAGAGGAAAAATTAAAGACACAATTTCAAATATTTTAGGCGGTGTTAGAAGTAGCTGTACTTATGTTGGTGCACCATCATTAAAACAATTAAGCAAATGCACGACATTTGTGAGAGTATCAAATCAATTTAACGACACTTTTATAAAATAATTAAATTTTAGCTAATAGTTATTCTATGTAAAATTCTGTTTCCTTTAAAAGGAGTGGCTTGGTGCAGCATAGATCTATTATCCCATATAGTAAGTTGATCTTTTTCCCATTCTAGTGAATATTGAAATTTTTTTTTTTACTTGATGTTTAAACAAATATTTTTTTATTTTATTTAAGCTCTTATTCATTTTTAAATCAAAAGCAACAAAATGACCTGGACTACAATAAATTGATTTTTTTTTATTAATTTTTTTTATTATTTTATGTTTAGCTATTAACTCTTTTGAAATTTTTCCTTTTTCTTTTTCTCTCTCAAGTCTTGTTATTGATATTGGCCCTTCTGAGGAAAAAATTCCCTTGAGATTGCTTAGTTTTTTTTTTAGATGATTTGATAAATTTTCATATGCTAAATATTGTGATGAAAACTCAGTATTAGCCAAACCCTTTTTTGGAACTAATTTTGATAAAAGCATTGTAAATCTTGGTGGTTTTTTTGTGTAAGAAGAGTCAGTGTGAAATTGTTCTCCGAAACTTGGTCCTTTATCTGTAATTTTTCTTTGTACAACAGTTATTTGTGGGTATTTTTTATTTAAACCCTTTAACCTAGGATAGCTAGCAGGCTTACCAAATTTTTTAGCAAAATTTAAATAACTACTCGAAGAAATTTTTTGTTTTCGAAAATAAATCAAACCATATTTGTTTAATGTATTTTTAATCTTTGCTAGATCATTTTTATTAATTCTATTAATATTACAGTAAATTTCTGCAGCAATATTATTTTTTTTTTTAATTATTTTTAGCATTTATAAATTATATATTTTTAATATCTTTTTGATTTAATGGTTTTTTTAAAATTATCACTGGATATTTTTTTTTTTCAACCTCAATAAATAAATTTTTTTCACTTAAATTCTCAACATCATTTTCAGAATTAATATAGCCATAAGAAATATTTTTATTAAAATAAAATGAATAATTTCCTGAAGTAGTTCTTCCTATAATCTTATCATCTAAATAAATTGGCTCTTCATGCAATAGTAGTGGTTCACCTGGTTTACTATTTTTTAAAACCATCATAACTAACTTTTTTGTTGGTTTTTTACCTTTAATTTTTAAAAGAGCTTCTTTGCCGATAAAATTTATATTTTTTTTATAACTTATGGCAAATCCTAATCCTGCTTGATACTGGTTTTCTTCTGGAGATATATCGTGTCCCCAGTGTAAAAAGCCACTTTCCATTCTCATAATATCCATGGCGTGTGCTCCACAAAGAGAAAGTTTATGATTTTTTCCTTCTTTTACAATTAATTGAAAAAGCTTTTTACCTTCATTTATTTTTGCATACAATTCAAATCCTAATTCACCAACATAAGATAATCTTTGTATCCAAGTTTGAATTCCATTTATTTCTACTAATCTTCCTGAACCAAATTTTATACTTTCATTAGAATAATCTTCATCGCTAATGTTTGATAAAAGATTTCTGCTATTTGGTCCAAAAAGTCCTAAACAACAAAAATCTTCTGTTACATCTTCTAATTTAATATTTTTGGACAAATGCTTTAATAGGTGGAATTTATCATGATCTCGTGTTTCTGAGGGTCCTATAACTCTAAAATAGTTTTTTTCTAAACAAACAACAGTTAAGTCTGTTTCAATTCCTCCATCGACATTTAACATTTGAGTGTAAGTTGTTCTTCCAATTTCATTTTTTATATTTGCTGTACACATTTTTTGCAGTTCGTCATGAACCGTTTCGCCTTTTAAATTAAATTTTGAAAAAGGAGTTAATTCAAATAAACCAACATTTTCTCTCGTGTTTTTTGTCTCAAATTCTGCTGAAGGATACCAATTTTGATATCCAAAACTGTATTTATATTCAGTATTTTTGTTATTTATAGAATACCACATAGGTCTTTCATACCCTCCTGCAACACCAAAGCATGCTCCGGCCTCTTTTAATTCATTGTGATAAGGTAAAGTTATTTGGTTTCTTGAAGTTTTGTGTTGTTTATAAGGCCAATGCATACCATATAAATCGCCTAATGTTTCGGTAACTCTTTCCATTATAAATTTTTTTGAAGAATGAAATTTTTGAAATCTTTTTATATCTAAAGAAAATAAGTCCTCATTAATATGTCCATTAATCATCCATTCAGCAGTTACTCTTCCTGCTCCACCTGCGCTAGCTATACCTATGCTATTAAAACCACAACATGTAAAAAGATTTTTTATCTCAGATGTTTCGCCTAAAAGATATTGTGTATCAGGAGTAAAAGATTCGGGTCCTGAAAAAAATTTTCTAATTCCAGCTTTTTCTAAAATTGGAAGTCTATGAAATGATTTCTTTAAATACGGTTCAAAGTGATCAAAATCATCTGGAAATTCACCAAAAGAAAAATCATTTGGAACTAATCCTTTTTCTTTGAAAGCAGGTTTTGCATTTGGCTCAAATATTCCAACTAATATTTTTCCAGCGTCTTCTTTTAAATATAAGCAATCATTATAATCTCTAAGCACAGGAAGATTCTTTGGAAGATTTTCTATCGGTTCAGTAATTATATAAAAGTGTTCGTTCGGATATAAAGGTATACTTACATTTATACTTTCTCCAATTTGCCTAGACCACATTCCTGTTGCTAATATTATATATTCACAATCTATATTACCTTGTAGAGTTTTTACTCCAGCTATTCTGTCATTTCTAATTAAAATTTTTTCTACTGGTGTTTTTTCAAAAATTTTAACTCCTTCAATTCTTGCTGCTTTTGCCAAAACATTGGTAACACCAATTGGATCTGCCTGTCCATCTTTAGGCATGTATACACTGCCAATTAAATCATCATTATAAATATTAGGATAAATATCTTTTGTTTGTTTTTTATTTAGAACCTGAACTTCAACATTTGATAATTGTGCTGTCGTTGCTTGTCTAAGTAATTCTTGCATTCTTTCTTTTGTAGAAGCTAATGTAATTGCACCATTTTGTTTTAATCCAGTTGATTGTCCTGTTGTTTTTTCCAACTCTTTATAAAGATCTAAAGAATATTTTCTAAGTTTGGTTATCGTTGATGTCGCTCCAAGTTGACCAAGCAATCCTGCGGCATGCCAAGTAGTTCCCGATGTAAGCTGATCTCTTTCAAGCAAAACAACATCTTTCCATCCGAATTTTGCTAAGTGATAAGCACAAGATGTTCCGGCCACACCTCCACCAATAACGACTACTTTTGTACTTTTCGGTAATTCTTTATTCATTTAACTATAAATATATTGTCAAAGACAAAATATTTATACTTAAAAACATACAATGTGGTCAATATTTATAGGACGTTTAATTCCAAATTTTTCATCCACTTCATGTTGGTGTATGTGGTGAGAATGCACAAATACAGGGATTAAAAGATTGCTATTAGTTTTTAAAGTATAAATAAAATTTGTACCTCTAAATTTTCTATCGACAACTTCTAATTTTAAATTACTCTGATCATCATGCTCTAAATCTTCTGGTTGTAATAATAATTTAACATCTGTACCTTTTTTATAATGTTTTACAAAATTTCCTTTGATAGTTCCTAAATCCTTATTTTCTAAACTATTTTCTCCTGTAATTTTTGCAGGAATTAAAATTCCTCTATTAAGAAAATTTACAACCTCAATTGAGTTTGGAAAGTGATAAACATTATATGGGTCATCAAATTGTTTAAGTTGTTTATTTAAAATTATTCCACATTTGTTGCCTAAATAAAAAGCTTCATATGAATCGTGGGTTACAATTATTGTTGTAATTTTTAAATTTTTTAAAAGCTGTTTTAATTGAACTTGTATTTCTTCTTTAAAACTTTGATCAACATTTGACAAAGGTTCATCTAAAAGTAGAAGATCTGGTTGAGAAACTAAAGATCTTGCAAGAGAAACTCTTTGGGCTTCTCCTGCGCTAATTTGATGTGGAAAGTGTTCTAATATTTTACCAATATTTAGCAACTTTATAATTTTATTAATATTTATTTTCTTTTTTTTAGTTTGATTTTTTCTTTCTTTACCTAAATAAATATTTTCCTTAACTGTATAATGAGGAAATAGACTATTCTCTTGAAATGATAATGATATATTTCGATCTTCAGGTTCTATATTTATTTTATTCGATGAAAGAATTTTTCCTTTAAGCTTTATCTGTCCAGAGTCAATTTTTTCTAAACCTGCAATAGATCTAAGAATTGTAGTTTTTCCAATACCAGAGGGTCCTAACAGACAAATAATATCTCCTTCTTTTTCTATTGAAAGTGACAAGTTATTTACTTTATTTACACCTCCAACTTTAAATGTGGTATTTATAATTTCAAAAAAATTTTTACTCATTATTGTCTCTTAAAATATATTTAGATGTAATTAAAATAAATAAACTTGCAATAATTATCAAACATAATGATGGGACTGCAGCAGCTTCTAATAAGTCCTCAGAAGCTGAAATATAGGCCGTAGTTGCAAAAGTCTCAAAATTAAAAGGTCTCATAATTAGTGTAATAGGCAATTCTCTAATTATTTCTAATGAAATTAATATAATAACAAACAAAAGTGAATTCCTTAGGTAAGGGATATGAATATTAAAAAAAGTTTTTCTCTTAGAATACCCAAGAAGATAGGCACTTTCATCAACTGCAATGTTTATTTTTTCATATCCAGATTTTATTCCATTAAAAGCTAATGAATAAAATCTTACAAAATAAACTACTACTAAACCTAGAACTGAACCAATAAATATTTTTTTAATTGATAAAAAACCTAATACTTTAATTACATTTTCATCAAACCAAGCAATAAAAGTTATAAATGCTATAGCAAGAATTACTCCTGGTATTGCATAACCAGAAATTGATAAAGTAGATAATATATTCAAAATTTTTTTATTTGAAACTCTATTACCATAATTAGATATTAATGCGAAAAATATTAAAACTAAACTTGATAAAGAAACTAAATATAAGGTGTTTAATAATAAATCTATTATTTGAAAGTCAATCAAATTTTCAGGAAATTTAATTGTCCAATACAACATTTGGCTTAATGGAAATAAAAAACTTAAAAAAAATATAATAAAACAAAATATAAATGCTAAAAAAGATTTACCTCCATAAAGTTTTATTTTTTCTTTTTTTTTAAATCCGCCTTTTGCTTCCAAATGATATTTAGCTTTTTTTCTAGATAAATTTTCAGTTAGAAACAATATAAAAATAAATAACAAAAGAAAAAAAGATATTCGGTTTGCAAATGCCAAATCATCAAAAGCTATCCAAGCATTATAAATTCCGGTTGTTAAAGTGTTTACCGAAAAAAAATCTACCGCACCAAATTCTGCTAGTGTTTCCATTGCTACTAATGATAAACCAGCAACAATTGCAGGACGCGCCGCAGGTAATATTATTGAATAAAAAGATTTAAATTTTGAAAAACCTAAATTTTTACCTAGCTCTATTAAATTTTGTGATTGATATAAAAATGAAGACCTAGCAAGTATATATACATATGCATATAGTGAGAAACTGATTGATAGTATCAACCCAATCATACCATCAAATTTTGGAATATGTTTGTTATAATTTCCATCGCCAAATAAAAATTTTAAGATTGTAAATGCTGTTCCATAATTTTCAAAAAAAGCGAATAAAGAATAAGCATAGATATAAGGTGGTACTGCAAAAGATAGTATTAGAGCCCATTTAAAAAAATTAGCTCCTGGAAACTTATAAAAAGAAACTATATATGCCGAACCTACTCCTAAAACAAATGTGAGAAACAAAACTCCAACCAAAAGAGTTAATGAATTAAATACATATTCGAGAAAAAAAGTTTGTTTAAGAACTTCAAAATAATTTGTTGTATCTTCAAAAAAACTTGTAAAAACTGTAACAATGGGAATTGCTACTGTAATCGAAATTAGAAAAGAGGCTAAATACCAAAAATTAACTCTCATATATTATAATCCGCCTTATAATATAATCATGAATAAAAAAAGTGTCCATGGGAAAAGGATAAATTACTCATGGACACTTTCAAATTAAGAAAATATCAAAAATTAAAAACTTTTAAGATGTGCGGAACCTCCTTGGTTTCTATTTCCGATAGTTTTCTCTTATTTATTCTTATATTGATTTTTTCACACTCCTGAGCACATGCGGGACACGAGCTGGCTGATTTATTAAAATCAATATCAGAAATAAATTCTTTTTTGTTTTTAAACACTTATTTCCAACCTGCGGCAGTCATTACTTCTAATGCAGCTGCTTGATTTTTTCCATAACTTGCAACTTTTGTTGATAGATCTTGTTTAAAATCTAATCCCAAATTATTTACAACTAATGGGCTTGGCGAAACGCCAGCTATCATTGGGAACTCAAAAGTATTATTAGTAAAATGCTCTTGAGATTCTGGTGATAACAAAAAGTCAACAAGTGCTATAGCATTTGCTTTATTAGGCGCACCTTTAACTAAAGCAGCGCAGCTTATATTCATATGCGTTCCTCTATCTTGTTGATTAGGGAAGAATGCTTTAACTTTTTTAGCAGCCGCTTGTTGTTCTGCACCTTTGTTACCAGATAACATAAGAGCTAAATAATATGTGTTAGCTACAGCGATATCAGCTTCTCCAGCTGCTACTGCCATAATTTGAGCTCTATCGTTTCCTGTAGACTCTCTAGCCATGTTGGCAACTACTCCCTTTGCCCAAGCAGCAGTAGCTTTTTTTCCATTATTTTCGATTAATGAAGCTACAAGAGATTTATTATAAATGTTGCTAGATTTTCTAATTACTAATCTGCCTTTCCATTTAGGATCAGCTA
>MDSW01044659.1_pt1 | contig 11817 bp, 10 predicted proteins | sample 811171 | NCBI WGS metagenome assembly MDSW01 (sample SAMN05326641, study PRJNA326480) | marine metagenome | isolation source: seawater | place: Atlantic Ocean: North West | collected 2012
GGGTTTAAAGTTGGTTGCGAAGTCGCAACACCTGGGAAAACAATTCGTATTGCCAGTCAGACGGCCTTAGATCGCGAGGTATTGCTGACGCAGTTCATCGTCGTCCAGAACGTCCTGCGCCGTGCCGTCGAACACCACCGTGCCCATATCGAGAATGATGGCCCGGTCGGCGAGGTGAAGCGCGGCGATGGCGTTCTGCTCGACGATGATGGTGGTCATGCCGAGATCCTTGATCCGCTCGAGCGTCTTCTCGATTTCCTGCACGATCACCGGCGCCAGACCTTCGTAAGGCTCGTCCAGCAGCAACAGCTTGACGTCGCGCGCCAGGGTTCGGCTGATCGCCAGCATCTGCTGCTCACCGCCGGAAAGCGTCGTCCCCTCCTGATTGCGACGCTCACCGAGGCGCGGGAACAGTTCGTAAATCTGTTCCAGCGACCAACCGACCGGCGGCGCGATCTGCGCCAGTTTCAGGTTCTCCTCCACCGTCAGCCCCTGAATGATGCGCCGGTCTTCCGGCACAAGCCCGATCCCGTTCCGCGCCGCTTCGAACGACTTCATGTTGTGTAGCGGCTTGCCGTCGAGCCAGATCTGACCCTGGGTCAGACGCGGATCGTCGACCCGCGCAAGCGAGCGCAGCGTCGACGTCTTCCCGGCACCGTTGCGCCCCAACAGTGCGACGATATCCCCCTCGCGCACGTCGAAACTCACTCCCTGAACGATATAGCTTTCCCCGTAATAGGCATGAATATCCTGACACGAGAAATACGCCGCCTCGCCGTCTACTGTCGTCGCCGGCTGGACGCTATCCGTATCTCTTGGCTTATTTTCAGTCATTGGCAACACACTCATAGATGGGCCCCTCCGAGATAGGCTTCCTGCACCCGGGGGTCCCCCTTGATTTTCTCGGGTAAATCCTCGGCGATGACAGTACCTTGTGCAAGCACACTGATCTTGTGCGCCAGCGAGAACACGACATGCATGTCGTGTTCGATCACCACCATGGTGACACCGCGCTTGGCGATGGTTTGCATCAATTCGATGGTCTTGTTGGTGTCGGCGCGCGACATACCGGCCGTCGGCTCGTCGAGCAGCAGGAGTTTCGGATCCTGGACGACGCACATCGCGAGTTCGAGCCTGCGCTTGTCCCCGCGCGAGAGCTGTCCGGCGACCTGATCCGCTTTGCCGTCGAGACCGACGTCCTTGAGCATCGCCATCGCCTTTTCGGCAATAGGCCCCTTGCGGCGGACCGGGTTCCAGGCATTGATCCGAAACGCCCCGTCACGACGGGCAAAGCCTGGGATCATCACGTTGTCGAGCACGGTCAGATCGCCGAAGATTTCCGGCGTCTGAAACACGCGGCTGACGCCGAGCTGGTTGATCTCGTGCGGCTTGATCCCGAGTAGAGACTTGCCGTCGAACGTGACGGATCCGGTATCCGGTTCGAGCCGGCCGACGAAGCAGTTGAGCAATGTCGATTTCCCGGCGCCGTTGGGGCCGATAATCGCGTGTACGGATGCCTTGTCGATGCTCAGGTTGACGTTGCTCAGTGCGCGGAGGCCGCCGAAGCTTTTGTTCAGGTCAACGATGTTAAGAATGCTCATTGTCCTGCCCTCACGCCGGGTTCTGCACAGGTGTGTCGGCATTGCCGTCAGACCCTGCGCCGCCGGATGGCTTGGACACAAAGAGATTGCGGATACGCCGCATCCCCTCCATCAATCCGCCCGGCAGGAAGATCACGATCAGCATGAATAACGCACCCAACGTCAGGTGCCAGCCTTCACCGACGAACAGCGACGACACTTGCACCATGATGTGCTGCATTGTCTCGGGCAGGAACGAATATGCCTGTTCGAGGATCGTGTCGTTGAACGCCGAGAAGATGTTCTCGAAGTACTTGATCACGCCGGCGCCGATCACAGGTCCGAGCAGCGTGCCGGAACCGCCGAGGATGGTCATCAGCACGACCTCGCCCGATGCCGTCCACTGCATTCTCTCGGCGCCCGCCAACGGGTCCGTCACGGCCAGAAGACCGCCGGCCAGGCCGGCATACATTCCGGAGATGACAAACGCCGTCAGCGCATAAGGTTGGGTATTGAGGCCGGTGTAGTTCATCCGGTTCTGGTTCGACTTCACCGCGCGCAGCATCATGCCGAAAGGTGAGCGGAAAATCCGAAGCGAGATGAAGAAACAGATGATCAGCATCACGCCGCAAAAATAGAACCCGGGATAGCCTGTCATATCGATGCCGAACAGATCCGACGACGGCAGCACCGCGCCGTAATCGCGGCCGAACGCGACATCGAGCGCGCGCGGATCGTCCTGCGTCAATTGCAGCCCGGTTTCACCGTTGGTAATCGGCGTCAGCACCGAGTATGCGAGATTGTAGCTCATCTGCGCGAAGGCCAGCGTCAGGATCGAGAAGTAGATACCGGTCCTTCTCAGCGAGATGAAACCGATCGCCGCCGAGAACAAGCCGCCAACGATGGTCGCGAAGATGATCGCGGGGATTGGGTTCATGCTGAGGAGCTTGAACGTCCAGACCGCGGTATACGACCCGACGCCGAGGAACGCGGCGTGACCGAACGAGAGATAACCGGTCAGCCCGAACAGGATGTTGAAGCCGAGCGCGAAGATACCGTAGATCGCGAACTTCTGCAGCAGGTCCGGATACCCCGCGCCGAGCGGCGAAAAGATGATCGGCCCCAGCAGCGTCACCACGGAAAAACCGATGAACAGGAACCAGTCTCGTTTGTTCATACCCATGAATCTCATGTCATCCCTCCATCACGCCTTTACGGCCCATCAGGCCGCGCGGCCGGACCAGAAGAATGACCACCGCAATCAGGTAAATAATGATCTGGTCGATTCCCGGGAAGATTTCCTTCACCTCATTCATCGACGCGAAACTCTGCAGAATGCCGAGCATGAAACCGGCAAGAACCGCACCGCCAAGCGAGCCCATGCCCCCGACGACGACGACGACGAAGCTAAGCACCAGGAAGTCCATTCCCATGTGATAGTCCGGGCTCAGGATCGGTGTGTACATGACACCGGCCAGCCCCGCGACGACGGCGGCGATCCCGAAGACAATTGTAAAGCGCCGGTCGATATCGATGCCCAGCAGGCCGACTGTTTCGCGGTCCGCCATCCCGGCGCGCACGACCATGCCGAACGTCGTGAATTGCAGGAAGGCGAAAACCAATCCGATCACACCGAGGGAGAACAGGAAGTACGTCAGCCGCCAGATCGGATAGACGACGTTACCGGCTTCATGTCCGAGAAACGCACCGAAGTCGATCATGCCCTGCATGCTGTCCGGCGCGGGCTGCGGGATCGGGTTGGCGCCGAAGATGCTTTTTACGATCTCCTGCAGCACGATCGCGAGCCCGAAGGTCACGAGAATCTGCTCGGCGTGCGGGCGTTTATAGAAATAACGAATAAGGCCACGTTCCATGATGATGCCGATCAGCAGCATCACGGGAATGGCAATCAGGATGGACACGGGCACCGAATATTCGAGAAGCGTCGCGCCCCAATCGCCGAACCATACCTCGACATAGGGCTGGCGGATCTCAAGCGGCGTGCCCCAAGCGGTGGTTTGCGTGGGATCGAGGGTCACCTTATCGAGGCCCAGCAAGGCCTTGATGGAAACCGCACAGAACGCCCCCAGCATGAACAGCGCGCCGTGCGCGAAGTTCACGACCCCGAGGGTGCCGAAAATAATCGTCAGGCCCAGCGCGATCAGGGCGTAAGCGCCGCCCTTGTCCAGACCGTTCAATACCTGAAGTAAGATTGCGTCCATTTTTAGTCCTCACGACGGATGGCCGCCCCGGCAACAATCCGGGGCGACCAGCTTCGTCATCGAATGATGATCATCCGCCGTTGTTGTACGGGCCGAGTTCACCACCGAGCATGCTCGCCGGGTATTCAACCTGGCTGCGCGGGGTCACTTCGACCACCTCGAGCACGTCGAACTTGGAGGTCGGGTTTTCCTTACCCTTCACAACCAGGACGTCCTTGAAGCACTGGTGGTCTTCGGCGCGGTACTCGGTCGGACCATTGCCGAGGCCGTCGAACTTGAAGCCCTCGAGGGCTTTGCCGACAGCGGACGGCATGAACGTACCGGCACGCTGGCAGGCATCCGCATACAGCAGCGCCTGGCAGTAGCAGGTGTGCGCGGCCTGCGACGGCGGGAAGCCGTACTTCTGACCGAACGATTTGACGAACGCCTTGGAGCCTTCGTCCTGCAAGGACCAGTGCCAGTTCGTCGAACCGAAGATGCCCTTCACGTTCTCGCCCGCGCCTTGCGCCATGAGACGCGAGTAGAGCGGGACGACAATGGCAAAGTCCTTGCCGTTGACCTGCTTGTCGCGGAGACCGAACTGAACCGCAGCGGTCAACGAGTTGACCATGTCACGGCCATAGTGGTTGAGCACCAGCACGTCGGCACCGGAATTCAGAACCGGCGTGATGTACTGCGAGAAGTCACCGGCACCGAGCGGCGTGCGAACGGCGGCAGCCGTCTTCCAGCCGAGCTGTTCGGTGTACTTCTTGATCGAACCTTCCTGCGACCAGCCCCACGTGTAGTCGGCGGTCAGGTGATACGCAGTACGGTCGGTGCCGAACGCGTTCTTGAGCACCGGTGCGAGCGCAGCACCGGACATTTCCGTGTTGAAGAAGTGACGGAAACCATTGGCGCGCTTGTCCTTACCGGTGGTGTCGTTTGAGTGCGTCAGACCGGCCATGAAGATGACGCCGGCGTCCTGACACAGGCCCTGCACCGCGATCGCGACACCGGAGGACGAACCGCCGGTGATCATCACCGCACCGTCCTTTTCGATCATCCGCTTGGCGCTGGCGCGCGCGGCGTCGGATTTCGTCTGCGTATCACCGGTGACGAACACGACTTTCTTGCCGTTGACGCCGTCCCCTTTGAGCGCCTTCGACGAGAACGTGTTCAGCATGCCGCCGTCGCCGCCGCCGTTGATGTGTTCGACGGCAAGCTCGTATGCGCGCAGTTCGTCCGCACCTTCGTCGGCGTATGCGCCGGTCTGCGGCACGTTGAAGCCAAAGGTAACCGTGCCGCCCTTCGGTTCGTTGGTATAGCCCGCCGCCCAGGACTTGCTAGAGAAGATCGTCGGCGTGGCGAGACCAGCACCAACGGCCGCCGTGCCTTTGAGCAGACTCCGGCGGTTGATCATAAACTTACTCATAATGGATCTCCCAAAACGATTCGTTACATATCCCTGAAGGCCGCCATACCTGAAATTGGCAGCCCGAGACTTGAGGATGATGTCATCCTGTGCCACACAATGAAGCATTGATGTAAAGAGTCTAGTATGTAATTGACTTTTATGGATTATTTTGTAAATTATTCGACAATAAGAAATGTTAAGTTGTTAAACATTCACAGAATCCGTTGTGCGGCGCAACAATCGGGAGGGGTCCGTGCTTAGCTCTATTCTGGGGACTCGCATCCGTCAGCGGCGCCGCGAACTCGGCACGACACAGGCGGAACTGGCGAAGAAAGTCGGCATCTCGCCGTCGTATCTAAACCTGATCGAGTGGAACAAACGCCGCATCGCCGGCCCGCTCCTGGGCAAGATCGCGGGGGCGCTCGATATTTCGCTGAGCGAACTTGACGACGTCGCAGAACGCCGGCTGTCCATCACACTGGGCGAGATCGCCCACCTTCCCGCCCTTTCCGGTCTGGGGGCCGAAGAAGAACGCATCAACGAACTGATTGGACGGTTTCCCGGCTGGGCACGCGGCATTGCAGCATTGGCACGTTCCGAACGCGAGGCGACCGAGCGCGCTTATATATTGTCCGACCGGCTGTCGAACGACCCGTTCCTGAGCGAGAACGTGCACAGGATGTTGAGCCGGATCGCCGCCATTCGCTCGGTCAGCGAGATCATCAACGACTATGCCGATATTCCCGACGACCGGCGGAATCAGTTTGACCGCATCATCTTCGAAGAGAGCCGGGCATTGTCCGATGTCGCCGAAGCCCTCGCCGTCTATCTCGATAAGGCGGAGGAAGGCGAAAAGGTCTTCACCCCCGTCGACGAAGTGGAGTCGTTGTTTCAGTCCCGGTCCAACCACTTCGAGGAAATCGAACGCGAGAGTGCGGCGCTGGGCGCGAAGCTCGGCGGCCAAGGGCTCGGCATGCGCCGCCAGGCGGCTTTCGACGCGGCGAGCGCCGAACTCGCCGACACCATCGACGACATCATACGTGACCAACCGCAGATCACGACCGCCGCCGGCGAACGGCGCGCCCGTGCCCAGCTGATCGAATACGCGGTGGCGGCGATCCTGTTGCCGATGGCCTCATTCAAGACCGCTGCGGCAGCGTTGAAATACGATATCGAGGCGCTGAGCGCCGAGTTCGCCTGCGACACGGACATCGTCTGCCAACGCCTGACGGCGCTTCCAAACGACGGCGCCACGCCTGCGTTCGGATACTTCCGCGCCAATGCCGCCGGGACGATCATCCGGATGCAGCGGCTCGAGCGCCTGCCGGTGCCGCGCTATGCCGTCGCCTGCCCTTTGTGGGTTTTGTTCCGCGCCCAACAATCGCCCGAAATACTGTTTCGGCAGCGCGCCATATTTCCGTCGGGTGCGCGGTTCGTGTTCATCGCCAAGGCGATCAGTCAGAGCAAGATCGAATACGGCACACCGCGCCACTACGTCACCGACATGGTTGCCGTCAGCGAGGACGACGCCTTCGAAACCGTCTATGCCCCCGATGACGACACCCGTCTGGAAGAGGTCGGGCCGAGCTGCCGGCTCTGTCCCCGGGAGCAATGTCGCCACCGGGTAAATGACCCGCTGACGGACAACTGAGCAGGCCGGTCATCGAACACAAACGTTGAAGCGTTCGGCGATTTGCCGTCTAATTCTTCGAAATCCGCGTAAGACGGATACCATACCGGGAGGGAATGCTGATCATGACGGCACGTGTACTGCTTGCCGAAGATGAGGAGAATATCCTCACGTCACTGACGTTTCTGCTCGAACGCGCGGGCTATGACGTCTCGGTCGAGACGGAAGGCCCGAAGGTGCTGCGTTCGGCGCTCGACACCCCGCCGGACGTTCTGGTGCTCGACGTCATGCTGCCGGATATGGACGGCTACGAGATATTGAGACGGCTACGGGCGTCGCCGATGACCAAATCGCTCCCCGTCCTGATGCTGACTGCCAAGGGCCAGCGCGAGGACCGGGAAACGGCACTCAAGTGCGGCGCGGACCTGTTCATTACCAAACCCTTCGCCAACTCCGAAATCATCAGCGCCATCGGCCAGCTCGCCGAAAAGCGCATCCAGTAACCGGGCGCCCGGGCGATGGTCGACAATGCCGATCTGCAACTGGCCCGGCGCAAGATCAGGGACCGCTCCGTCGCCTTGCTGCTCATCGGCGTTGTCCTGTTGATGCCGCCCATGGTCCGGATCGCGCAAATCGACACCACCGTGTTCGGTCTGCCGTTCGCCCTCGTATACCTTTTCAGTGTTTGGGGGTTGCTCGTGGTCGGTGGTGCCATGCTGGCGCGGCCGCTTCGCGATGGCGAAAAACCCGCGGGACCAACTGACCGCGCCAACGCGCCGGACTGATGCTTTCCGTCAACATCCTGCTGTTTGTTTGTCTCGGCTACGTCGCCCTGCTGTTCGCCGTCGCATTCATCGTCGACCGGCGCACGCGACGTAAGCCGATCCGCTGGCTGCATTCGTCGGTCATCTACACCCTTTCAATCTCGATTTACTGCACATCCTGGACGTTTTACGGCGCCGTCGGGTCAGCAGCCAGAAACGGGCTTGAGTTCATCACCATCTACCTGGGCCCGACCCTGGTCTTCATCGGCTGGTGGTGGCTGCTCAGAAAGCTCGTCAGGATCGGCCGCGCGCACCGGATCACGTCGATTGCCGACCTGATCTCGTCGCGCTACGGCAAAAGCCCGAGCCTCGCCGTACTGGTGACGGTCATCGCGGTGATCGCCATCACCCCGTACATCGCGTTGCAACTGCAGTCGGTCACCAACAGCTATCAGGTCATCGCCGGCGGTGATAACGGCACGGAGACCGCATTCTGGATCGCCGCCGGTATGGCGCTGTTCACGATCCTGTTCGGCACCCGCAACCTGGATGCCAACGAGCGCCACCATGGTGTGGTCGCGGCCATCGCGCTCGAGGCCATCGTCAAGCTGTTGGCGTTGATTGCGGTCGGCGTGTTCGCGACCTTCATCGTTGCCGACGGTCTGCACGACGTATTCGACGGCGTCTCGGCAAAGACCATCCAGGGCGCCGGCGACATTTTCGGGCCCAGGTGGGTCACACTGACATTTCTTTCCGCGACGGCGATCATCTGCCTGCCCCGCCAGTTCCAGGTGACGGTAGTCGAGAACATCGAAGAACGCCACGTCGCCACCGCGTCTTGGCTGTTCCCGCTCTATATGCTGGGGATGACGGTCTTCATCGTGCCGATCGCGCTGGTCGGCCAGAGCGTCATGCCGGAAGGATCGAACCCCGACCTCTACGTGTTGACCTTACCCTTGGCCGAAAACCGGAACGAACTTGCGATGCTGGCCTTCCTGGGCGGGTTCTCGTCGGCAACGTCGATGGTGATCGTGGCCGCCATCGCGGCCTCGACGATGGTGTCGAACCATATCGTCATGCCCGTCGCGCTGCGGCTGTTGCCGTCGCGCGCCGTCAGCGGCGACGTGCGAAACCTGCTGCTAACCTCGAGACGCTTCAGCATCGCGGCAATTCTCGGACTCGGTTTCCTGTATTTTTATTTGAGCGGCGGCTCGGATGCCCTTGCCGCCATCGGTCTGATCGCGTTCGTCGGCGTCGCGCAGTTCCTGCCTAGCCTGATCGGCGGCATCTTCTGGCGGAGCGCGACACGCACCGGTGCCATCGCAGGGCTTGTGATCGGATTCGCGCTCTGGGCCTACACCCTTTTCCTGCCGAGCTTCGATGGGCACTTCATTCTCAGCGCCAACGTCATCGATTACGGGCCGTTCGGCATTTCACTCCTGCGACCCGAAGCCCTGTTCGGCCTCGATCACTTCGATCCGCTGGTGCATGCCGTCGTCTGGAGTGTCGGCATGAATGCGATCTGTTTCGTCGTGTTCTCAAGCCTCTCGACACCGGATGGGCTGGAGCGTCTGCAGGCCGCACTTTTCGTGGACGTTTATAAATCGACGACGGGCTCGGCATCGAACATCTCCGCCGAAGTCGCGGACAGTGAAGACCTGTTTGTGCTGGCGCAGCGGATTCTCGGCGGCGTTCCGGCCAAGAAACTGTTCGACGAAATGGCCGCGAGCCAGGGCATCGAAAGCGGCCTTCCTCATCCGACGGACGCCGTGGTCGCCCGTTTGGAACGCGAACTCGCGGGCTCCATCGGTGCGGCGTCGGCGCACGCCATGGTGACGCGCATCGCCGGCGGCCAGACCGTCAGCATCACCGAACTGATCGACATCGCCGACGAGACCCAACAGGTCCTTGAGACGTCCCGCCAATTGGAGGAGAAATCCGCCGAACTGGAGCGCACCGCGCAGCAACTTCGCGTCGTCAACGACAGGCTGCGCACGCTCGACGCCCAGAAGGACGAATTCCTGAGCCAGGTCAGTCATGAATTGCGCACGCCGATGACATCGATCCGTTCATTCTCGGAAATCCTGATGAAGGACGAAGAGATCCAAGACAGGGACCGCGCTCGGTTCGTCTCCATCATTCATGACGAGAGCCTCCGCCTGACGCGCCTGTTGGACGAGATCCTCGATATCAACCGTCTCGAGGCCGGCGTATCCAAGCTCGACCTGATCCAGATCGACGCCAACGATGCCGTCCACAAGGCGCTCGACACCATCGCCGGCATGACCCGCAGCGCCGGAGTAAAAATAAGAACCGAGCTTGAAGACGGCCCGCTCTGGATACAGGCCAATGACGACCGGCTGCGTCAGGTGCTGATCAACGTCCTGTCGAACGCGGTCAAATACAACCTGGCGCCATTGCCGGAAATTCTGGTGCGCACCAGCCGGATCGATACCTTCATCCAGATCGACATCATCGACAATGGCGGCGGCGTGCCACCCGAGCTATCGACCTCCATCTTCGACAAATTCGCGCGCGGCAACCGGACGGGGCGCAATCACGGGGCCGGGCTCGGCTTGCCGATCAGCCTCGCGATCATGCGCGCCATGAAGGGCAACCTGACCATCGAGGTGACCCCCGAAAAGACCACGTTCTTCCGCCTCAGTTTCGAGAGCGCCACCGCCTGACGGCCGCCGCGGCGGGGTTTAAACGGATTGGCAGCGCGGGCGTGATCTCATAGTCTGGTTCTCTGTTCTGCAGGCTGGAGATATTTGCGTGGACGATTCCCTACCCGATCTGGTGACGACCACGGTCCATAGCGCGGATTTCTATCTACAGGTCATCGCCATCGCCGTCACCGCGATGGTGTCATGGCTGCTGTCGCGCATCGTCAAGCGCAAGATCATCCAGATCAGTGAGGACGAGGAACGTCCGCAGCAGGGTATGATCAAGTCGCGGGTCGAGAGCGCCACCTATCATCTGCGCGAGCTGATCTTCCCGGTCACGAACGCCATCCTGCTGGGTGTGGCCGTCGCGGTGTCGCGCGAGTTCTTCGCCCAGCAATGGCTGGTGCAGTTCGTGCAGGGGGTAAACTTCCTCTCGGTGACATACATCGCCGCCACACGGATTTCGACCAGTCCCTCTGTCCGATACTTCTCGTTACTTGTTCTGTCGCCGCTGATCATCCTCTATGCGATCGGCCTCCTGGACAACATGGTCACCGTCGCCGAGGAAATCAGCTTCAACCTCGGCAATATCCACTTCACGCTCTATGCCCTTGCCCGCACCGTTATCTTCGGCGTCATCCTGTTCTGGATCGGGCGGCTGTCGAACCAGCGTGGCGTCGACTTCATCCGTCGCCGCGAAACACTGACGGGAACCACCAAGGAACTTGTCCTCAAGACCTTCCAGATCGGCCTGTTCGTTCTGATCTCGCTGGTTATCCTGCAGATCGCCGGGATCGACCTGACGGCCTTCGTGGTGTTCGGCGGCGCCATCGGCGTCGGCTTGGGTTTCGGCCTGCAACAGATCGCCTCGAACTTCATCTCCGGGATCATTATTCTACTCGACCGCTCGATCTCCATCGGGGATTACATCGAGCTTGAAGACGGGCGCGCGGGCACGCTGCGTGAACTTTCGATGCGCTCGGCGACGCTCGAAACCTATGACGGCAAAGACATCATGGTCCCGAACGAACGCTTCATCACGACGGCGTTCACCAACTGGACCCACAACAATCAGAAACAACGCTACCCCATCATATTCGAGGTCGCGTACGGCACCGACCTGGAAAAGCTGTTCACGATCCTGCGCGAGGTCGTCGGCTCGCACCCGCGCGTGCTGAACGGCGACGACATTCCCATCGAGGAGCGTCCCGATGCCGAAGTGCAGGCATTCAACGAAAGCGGTATCGAAATCCTGGTGGAGTTCTGGATGGAGGGCGTCGACGACGGCAAGAACCGGGTCGGCGGCGATCTCTTGTTCATGATCTATCAGGCGTTGCAGGAGAACGATATCGTGATCCCGTTTCCGCAACGCGAAGTCACGATCAAGGAAGACCGCTCCAAGAAAACTTGATCCCGGCGTTCCGCGAACAACCACGGCATACAGCAAAAAGCCCCCAACATTTAATGCTGGGGGCTTTTTGAATGGTTGCGGGGGCAGGATTTGAACCTGCGACCTTCAGGTTATGAGTTAGCCTTTGAGGAATACGCCTGACTTCCCCTTA
>MDSW01069442.1_pt1 | contig 11817 bp, 15 predicted proteins | sample 811171 | NCBI WGS metagenome assembly MDSW01 (sample SAMN05326641, study PRJNA326480) | marine metagenome | isolation source: seawater | place: Atlantic Ocean: North West | collected 2012
ACAGCATGAACCGAAGGTTGTTGATTTAGGGGCGATCCACACAGGCCCCCGTGGTGGTCGCTATCGCTTGGATGAAGCTGGCCGAAAAGTTTATTTGAAGTCGGCCTGATTGTCGGTCTTGTTGTTGATCAGTGATTGGGCAACTGCCCGTTTCAATGATGTTGAGATCGATGGATTGAAAGCTTTATTGGCGTTTGAGGGCTTGATGGATTGGGCTTCTGGGGCTCATCCGTCCTGACCACGCCGGCCATCGATGATCCTGGCCAGCTCCAGCACGTAGCCGGCGGTGCACCAGCGCCCGTGGCTGCGTGATCGGTTTTCTGGGTCGGATCGAATCTCGGCTGTTTCCGCCATCAGCAGGTCCAGATCTCCCTGGGGGAGTTCGTAGAGATCCTGCAGCTCCAGTTCGCGTCCGAGCAGATGGCTGCGGAACCACTTGCGCAGCTGTTCCTGAGGGGGAATGTCTGCAGGCATCCGATAGCTTCCAGATGGATCTGCCATTCTCCGGCCATGAGGGAGCTCACCTGGCAGCAGTTTGATCAGGTCGTTTCCGCGTTGGCGGAACGCTTTCAAGATCGCTCGTTTCCTGGCATCTATGGCGTCCCCCGCGGTGGCTTGTGCCTGGCGGTGGCCCTGAGTCATGCCCTGGAGCTGCCCCTGCTGATGGCTCCAAAAGCCAGCTGTCTGATCGTTGATGAGGTGTTCGAAACGGGGCAGACCCTCACGGCCCTGCGTCAGCAGTGGCCCGATGCCGCCTTTGCTGTTTGGGTCAGCAAGATCCCCCCAACCTGGTGGGAGGCTGTTGAGGTCACCGACAGTCAGGAGTGGCTGGTGTTCCCCTGGGAAAACCTTCAGAGAGCCCGTGCCGATGAACAGCTGTTTCGAGCTTCTCGCGGGCTGACGTGATGGCGCGTTCAACGATCTATCTCGCATCGCCTTACGGCTTCTCCGAGCAGTGGAAACGGTTGCTGCTGCCCGAGTTCATCGCTGCACTTGAGGGCCTGGGGCTTGAGGTGTGGGAACCGTTCAGCCGCAACGGCCAGGTTGATCTGGCGCAACCTGGCTGGGCCTACGACGTGGCGCAGCGCGATCTGCAGGATGTGCGCGACGCCGACGCTCTCTTCGCCATCGTGAATGGAACCCCGCCGGATGAGGGGGTGATGGTGGAACTGGGGGCGGCGATCGCCCTCGGCAAACCCACCTTCCTGTTTCGCGACGATTTCCGCCGCTGCACCGATTCCGAGCAGTACCCGCTCAACCTGATGCTGTTCGCCGGTCTGCCGGCTGATGGCTGGCAGGACTACCTGTTCGACAGCATCGAATCGCTGTCGGATCCCAACAAAGCTCTCGTCCTCTGGACAAGGGGATCCAGCCTTTAAGCCCTCATCAGGAGCACGTCATTCAGGTGTCCTCGTCCATATCGAACGGTTTGGCCACGGTGTCGATGATTGGGCAGTAGCGATCGGCCACCGCCTGCGCCGTTGGGTCTTCACCCACGGCCATCCAGCCCTTGTTGCCGAATCCGCTGAAGTCCCCCTTCCTGTCGAAGGTGAGGTCTTTGCAGTCCAGCTGGTAGCGGAAGCTGCGCCGTTCAACACCGCCTGGCGTCGCGGGGGTGTAGCTCGGCGCCACATAGCCCTCCTGTTTGCAGGTGGTGGTTTTGTACAGCCCGTTGGGTGTGGCGGTGGTGGTGCACACCCTGCGTCCCGGTGATCCCGGGTTGTATCGGGCCGGCGTGCCGGAGTAGGCGTTCAGCGTTGTGCCTGTGAAGGCCAGGTAGCGCCCGTAGCGGCCCCGCACCTTCTGTTGGCGCACGGAGCCAGGGTTGTAGTTGTGATCACTGGGGGCTGAGACGTCAACCTTGCCCTGAACGGAGCCACCTGAGTGGTACTCCCGGCAGCCCTTGTAATCCGCCGCCTTCAGGCATGGGTCGGATTCCGTCTGCGCCAGGCCGGGGGACGCGATCAGCACGATGATCCCGGGCAGCAGTCGCCAGTTCATCAGCCATCGGAAGCATGTGCGCTGACGTTATTGACGATTGTCTTCTGAAACCAGCGAAAACGCATCTGGTAGCAACTCGGCCAGGTGGCGTGATCCAACCCCGTCGATGTGGACCGTCGCCTGAGCAGGCATGAGTTCCTGGATCACCTGGCGGCAGGCCCCGCAGGGCATGCGCAGCCCATCTGGACCGTCAGCGGGGGCGTCCAGGCAGCTCACGGCCAGCTCCTGTGGCTCCAGCCCCTGGGCAACAGCGCTGAACAGGGCGACGCGTTCGGCGCAGATGCTCAGCCCGTAGCTGGCATTTTCGACATTGCATCCCTCGACGATCTCGCCGTTGGAACAGAGCAGGGCAGCCCCGACCCGGAATTGCGAGTAGGGAGCATGGGCTTTCCGTGCTGCGCTTCGAGCTGTGGCCAGCAGTTGCTCAGCCTTGCTCATCGCACTGGCCAGAGGCTGTTTCACGCAGACGCGTGAGGGCGGCACCGCCGCTCCGTGCGCTGATGGTGGAGAGATTCACCAAAGTGAATCGTTGGTTCGCCGTCAGGGTCAGGCGCCCTTTCACCGTGGCGATGGAGTCACGGATGGTCGTGGAGTCCTTGGGATCGCTCGCGATCGCTCCCAGCGGTGCTTCAAAGGCCCAGCTGTAGGTGAGTCGTCCATTCGGTTGTTGGCTCAGAACCGGTGGCTGCTGTTCTTCAGCCAGCAGGGTGAGGCGGCTGTCGATCACATAACGGGGCTCGATGGTGATCGGCGGTCCGGGTTGCAGACGGAACTGCATCCCTTCCAGCACGCGCACGGAACGGATCGGCCTGGGTTGCCAGCGACTCTCCACCGTTTTGATCGTGCAGACCAACGGTGGAGGGGGAATCGGGGCAGCGGCAAGCAGCAGCATGCAGCCCTCAGGCGATCGCAGCGAAGCTTTCGCGGAAGGCGTTCAGCGTGGTTTCGATGTCCGCCTCGGAATGGGCCAGAGAGGTGAAGCCGGCTTCAAAGGCGCTCGGGGCGAGATAGACGCCGCGTTCGAGCATGGCGCGGTGCAGCTTGCCGAAGCGCTCGGCATCGGTGGCCTTGGCTTCCTCGAAGTTGCGGACAGGTCCTTCGCAAAGAAAGAAGCCGAACATGGCGCTCACGCTGCCGCCGGTGATCGGCAGGCCGGCATCCTTTGCGGCTTCCTTGATGCCGTTGATCAGCGTTTCGGTGGTGGCGGCGAGCTTCTCGTAGGTGCCTGGCTGTTTCAGCAGTTCCAGCGTTTTGATCCCCGCGGTCATCGCCAGGGGATTTCCGCTCAGGGTGCCGGCCTGGTACATCGGACCGGCGGGAGCCACCATCTCCATGATCTCTCGGCGGCCTCCATAGGCCCCGACCGGCAGACCGCCACCGATCACCTTGCCCATCGTGGTGAGATCCGGGGTGACGCCGAAGTGGGCCTGGGCACCGCCGTAGCTGATCCGGAAGCCGGTCATCACCTCGTCGAACACCAGCAGGGCGCCGTTTTCCTTGGTCAGTTCTCTGAGACCCTCAAGGAAACCGGGTTCAGGTGTGATGAAACCGGCATTGCCGACGATCGGCTCCAGGATCACGCCGGAGATCGCGCCGGGATTCTCGGCAAACAACTGTTTGACCGCTTCAAGGTCGTTGTAGGGCGCGGTGAGCGTGTTGGAGGTGGTGCTGCGGGGGACACCCGGTGAGTCCGGCAGCCCCAGGGTGGCGACGCCGGAGCCGGCCTTCACCAGGAACATGTCGGCGTGGCCGTGATAACAGCCTTCGAACTTGATCACCTTGTCGCGCCCGGTGTAGGCGCGCATCAGGCGCAGAACGGCCATGCAGGCTTCGGTTCCGCTGTTCACGAAACGGACCATCTCCACGCTGGGGACGGCCTCAATCACCATTTCGGCCAGGGTGTTTTCCAGTCCGCAGGGGGCGCCGAAGCTCGTGCCTTTCTCGATCGCCTCTTGCAGAGCGCTGGTCACCTCTGGGTGGGCGTGGCCGCAGATGGCTGGTCCCCAGCTGCCGATGTAATCGATATATCTGTTGCCATCAACGTCCCAGGCATAGGGCCCTTTCACCCGGTCGAACACGATCGGTTGACCACCCACCGACTTGAACGCCCGCACCGGAGAGCTCACGCCACCGGGCATCAGGGCCTGGGCGGCACTGAAGATCTCCTCAGAGCGGCTGGTGTTCAACGCGGGACTTGTCACGGTGACCGACGCCAAAGGGCAGTTGCAAACCGTGCAACATCCTGACCCAAGAACGACCCGATGCGCCTGAAGTGTGTCTCGACGTCGTCGGTCACTGCTTAGCGTGCACCCATTGGAGGCCCCGCTGTGTCCCACGACTGGTCAGCTCTGGAGCGGGATCTGCGCCGTCAACTGCCGGCTCGAGCGGTCCTGTCCAGGCGCCAGGAGTTGTTCAGCTACGACTGTGACGGTTTGACCTTGGAGCGGCATTGCCCGCCGCTTGCGGTGCTTCCTGAGACCACGGAGCAGGTGGCGGCTGTGCTTCGCCTTTGCCATCAGCACCACGTGCCTTTTGTGGCGCGGGGGAGTGGCACCGGGCTCTCGGGCGGCGCCCTGGTGGACCAACAGGCCCTGCTGGTGGTCACCAGTCGGATGCGCCAGCTGCTGAAGGTCGATCTCGACAACCACTGCGTCACCGTGCAACCGGGCGTGATCAACAGCTGGGTGACCCGTGCCGTTACCGGTGATGGCTTCTATTACGCCCCGGACCCTTCCAGTCAGGTGGTCTGCAGCATTGGCGGCAACGTGGCTGAGAACTCCGGAGGCGTCCACTGCCTCAAGTACGGCGTCACCAGCAACCATGTGCTGGGCCTTGAGGTGGTGCTGCCGGATGGCTCGGTCACCCAGCTGGGAAATGGCCTGTGCGAATCCCCTGAGCTGGATCTGCGCGGGGCCTTCATCGGCAGTGAGGGCACGCTGGGGATTGCGACGGCCATCACCCTCCGGCTGCTGAGAGCCCCCGACTGCGTGAATGTGTTGTTGGCGGATTTCTCCACCATGGAGGCCGCTGGTGAGGCGGTGCGGGCCGTGACGGCCGCCGGTCTGCTGCCGGCGGGGATGGAAATCATGGACAACGTGACCATCAACGCCGTGAATGACTTCTTCGGATATGACGAATATCCCCGCGATGCGGCAGCCGTGCTGTTGATCGAGCTCGACGGCCAGGCCGCGGAGGTGCAGGCGTCCGCGCTTCAGGCGGAGCGTTTGTGCCATGAGGCGGGGGCCAGAGGTCTGCGGCGCGCCGACGATCCCACCGAGTGCGCCGTGCTTTGGAAAGGACGCAAGTCAGCCTTCTCGGCTGTCGGCAAGATCACGCCCACCTATTACGTCCAGGATGGTGTGGTGCCGCGCAGCAGTCTGCCGACGGTGTTGACCGCGATTGAGCGGCTCAGCCAGGAGCATGGATTGCCGGTCGCCAATGTTTTCCATGCCGGTGATGGGAATCTGCATCCCCTGATCCTGTATTCAGCCAGCGAGCCAGAGGTGGAACACCGCGTCAAGGAGCTGGGAGCCGCCATCTTGAAAGAGTGTCTGGCGGTTGGGGGCAGCATCAGCGGTGAACACGGCATCGGGGCGGACAAACGCTGCTACCTCGATTGGATGTTTGCCCCTGAAGACCTTGAGACCATGGCGCTGCTGCGACGGGCGTTTGATCCCGAGCAACGCGCCAACCCCGGCAAGGTGCTGCCGACGCCGCGGACCTGTGGGGAGTCAGCCAAACGGGCCGTCACCCTGCCGACAGGCGTTGATTTGTTCTGATCAACCATTCCTTCTGATCAACCATCCGTTCTGCCCAACCATTTGTTGACGACAGGCAAAGCGAAGGCTGATCAGCTGCCTGCAAGTGAGCCCTACAACTGAGCCCCACAACAGAGGCTCAGATCAGAAGAGGGGATCGTCGTCCAGGTCCTCCTCGGCAGGCGGCCAGTCCAGATCCACGCTCACCGGGGCGTGATCACTGGGCTGGGTGTTGCCGCGCTGGGATTTATGGATCAGGCAACTGCGCGCTTGGCTGAGAAGCTCATCACACAGGTAGATGTGGTCAATCCGCCAGCCCTGATCCCGGTCCCAGGCACCCGTGCGGTAGTCCCACCAGCTCCAGTGCCCCGACTCTGATTCGAAGAGGCGAAAGACATCCTGCAAACGCCCCTGAAACGCCAGGGTCAAGGCGTTGCGTTCAGCGTCCGTCGCCATGATCCCTCCCGTCAGGCGCTCGGGGTCGTGGATGTCCCTGGCGTCTGGCGCAATGTTGAAGTCGCCGACCACGCAGAGCGGTTCATCCCTGCTGGCCATCGCCTCGAGATAACTGCGCAGGCAGGCCAGCCATTCGAGTTTGTAGTGGTACTTGTCCGAGCCCACGGAGGATCCATTGGGCACGTAGAGGTTGAGCACCCTCACGCCATCGATCAGGCCACTGATCACGCGCTTTTGCTCCCCTAAGCGCTCAGCATCCGCATCGCCAGCCAGCTCACCAGCGAAGCCGCAGCGGATGTCCTCCAGCGGCGTCCGGCTCACCAGGGCCACACCGTTGTAGGACTTTTGTCCATGGACGCTGACATGCCATCCCTCCTGCTCAAAGCGTTTGAGAGGGAAGAGCGGATCGTCCACCTTGGTTTCCTGAAGGCAGAGCAGATCGGGCTGTTCGGCTTTCAGCCAGGCGAGAACTTGGTCCAGCCGCGTGCGCACCGAGTTGACATTCCACGAGGCGATCCTCACAGGCTCAAACCATCAGCTCATGACGCTTAGCATCTGTGTCCCTTCGGCCGTGGATGATGCTCCGCCACCTGGCGTTTTCCGCCCTTGCTGCAGCCATCGTGATCCCTGGCTTGGCTGTGGACGTCAAGGCGCAGGTTGAGTCGCCCTATCAGAACCGTGAAGAGCGTCAGCTTTATGGCGGTGAAGACAGCAGCAATGTCCTCGATGCCACCAATCCGATGGATCTGATCAACCGGCTGCGTCAGTCCGGAATGATGGACAACGCCACGCCGCCATCGGATGCCATCGATGCCGCGCTCAAGGCGTACGAGACGGCTCCTGCGTCGCCTGCAGCGCCTTGATTCGAGCGGCTGAAATCCCCCAGCTCGCCGCTAATTCGTCGATTCGCTCCGTCGGTCGTCCAGCCGCTTCTTCCCGTCGGCGTGCGGCTTCAAGCTGAACCAGAACCTGGTCGTGTTGGCCTCTCTCTTTGAGCAAAAGGGCATGAGCCATCAAGGGCCTTGCGTCTTTTGGACTCTCCTTGGCCAGCTCCTGGTACAGCTTGCCGGCGTCGTCAGGTTTTCCGATTCGACGCATCCCATCGGCCCAGAGCAACCCGAGATCAACCCGTTGGCCTGCAGTGGCGGTTTTGAAGCGCTGCTCCATGGCTTGAAGCGCCGCCTTGGCGGACGAGGTTTTTGTTTGCAGAAGAACCTGTTGGCTGAGGACATCGGGGTGGGAGGGGTGCAGACGCAGCAGTTGGTTCAACCCCTGCTGGGCCGCGTTGTGATCGCCATTGCGACGCTGCAGATCGAGCAGCAACAGACGCTCGTTGAGGGAGCGTGGACCTCCGTTTGAAGCCTCCAAAAGCAGCTGGGCCTCGTTTCGCCGACCCAGGGCAAGCAGGCGCTTGAGCAGCTCCTGACGCCCGCCGTCATCGAGCTCACCTGCCTTTCCCTGTCGCATCAGATCAGCAACACGCTCATCGACGACGCTGCGATCGCCTTGTCCGGATGCGTTTCGTGGGCCCCACGACAGCGTCAGGACTGCCAGCAGTCCGGCTCCACCGGTGAGCAGCGCGATGACAGCCATTCGTCGACCGGGCATCGCTGCTGAACGCTCAGGGCCCAGTTTGTAGCAGCTGCATCACCGCAGCTACAGTGGCCTCGCGGTCTATGTCATCGCCCAAGTTTTCGATGCGCGACCATCCGATTCCCCCGGTCACTGAGCCGTTGCAATACCGGGCCATCGGTGTCGTGCGCGGCATTTACAAGGCCAAGGACGACGACCAGCTCACCCGAGGCGTTCTGGTTGATGCCGATGGACACGAGCTGGAAACGGTTGTCCTAGGCAGAGTCCTCACCCTGATGCGGCGTCATCTGGCGATGGACGAGTCCCATCTCTGGGTGGTCTATCCACGGTGTCGCGAGAGCGATCATCTCCACCTTCAGATCGCAGGGATCTGGGAACCCAGCACCCTGGCTCCGGATCAGCCTGATGCCGAAGATCGGCTGGCTGAAGGGGATGACTTCTTCTCGGTGAGAGGCGAATTGATCTACACAAAGCCGGAAACCGGCGAGATGGTGGTCAAGATTCGCCAGCAACCCCGCGCCGACGGCAGTCGTCCTCTGCCGTTCAAGATCCAGGTGAAAGGCAATGTGCCGCTTGAGCACCTGCGTCACTTCGTCAGCCTCGACCTTCGCCGTCAGGGCCAGGCTCTGCACCTGGAAGGGTTCGAGGTCATCGCTCCGATGCCAACACGGGGAGGTAAATCCAAGGGTGGTCGAGGCCGCCAGGCATCAGGACGAGGCCCCTCGCCGCAGCGCAGCGGTCGCGCCGGCGCGTAATGGAGGAGGGGCAGGGCTCCACGGGAGCACTCAGAGCAGGGCTCGCCGTTGCAGTGGTCACAGGCTTGGGGGCCTTCGGGCCTGCGATCGGGATCTCTCCAGCCTGGATTGTCGTTCTGGTTGGTGGTGGATTGGTTGCCCTGACGGTCGATGCCGCCAGTTGGCAGGGCATGGGGGGCAATGTGCTGGCTGAGGCTCTCCCCGGAGGTGAGGCACGCCTGCGCCGAATCGCCGTGCATGAAGCCGGTCACCTGCTGATCGCTGAGCACGAGCAGCTGCCTGTGGAGCGCGTGATGGTGGGAACCCTGGCCTGCCTTCAGGCGGGATTACGCAGCAGTGGCGCGACCGAATTCACTGTCCCTGACAGCGTTCGGATGCCCCTTGAGGACCTTCGCCGTTGGAGCCGGGTGTTGCAGGCCGGCATCGCAGCGGAAACGGTGGTGTACGGAAAGGCCCGTGGGGGGGCTGATGACCGGGCTCTGCTGGGACGGCTCTGGGGTTTGTCCGGCCATGACGTGGCAACGGCCCAGCGTGAACAACGTCGAGCCCGACGCGAAATCGAGCAGCAGCTGCGGCATCACCATCAGGACCTGGAGGCTCGGGCCGGTGAATTGCTCAGCGTCGCTCCGCGATTGATGCGATGACGGAAGGCTCGTGAGCGAAGGACTGCACATCGATTGCCCGACGGGACTGGCCGGAGACATGCTCCTGGCAGGCCTGATTGATCTTGAAGTCCCCCTAGATGTGATCGAGCGGCCTCTTGCGGTGCTGGGTCTCGCTGGTTGCTATCGCCTTGAGGTTGAAGAGGCACGCAGCGGTGGACTGCGGGGGCGCAGGGTGTCGGTGCATGGCTTGGAGTCGGATCCACCGCATCGCCACTGGGCTGAGCTCCGCGATCAGATTCAGAACGCCTCTTTGGAGCAAAACCTCAAGACGAAGGTGCTGGCGGTCTTCAGCACCCTGGCGGAGGCCGAGGCCGTCGTTCATGGATGTGAGCCTGATGGAGTCCATTTCCACGAGGTGGGTGCCGTCGATGCCCTCGTGGATGTGGTGGGGGTGTGTGCCGCTGTGAACCATCTCAACCCCGCCATGGTCAGTTGCACGCCGCCACCGGCGGGTCATGGATCCGTGCGCACGGCGCATGGTCTGCTTCCCGTCCCGGCGCCCGCTGTCCTGGAACTGGCCCGCCGCCATGCCATTCCTCTGCAGCAGTCCCAGGGGTTTGCGCCGGGGGAACTCACGACCCCGACCGGTCTGGCCCTGATGGCGATCTTGGCGGAGCGTTTCAACCCACCAGCGATCAGCGTGCCGGTCGCCATCGGCGTGGGCCTCGGCCATCGCCAATTGGATCGTCCGAACCTCCTGAGGATTGCGCGCGTGCAGATTGACGCAGCGTTTCAGGAGGGATTGCGCTGGCAACCGCTGCTGGTGCAGGAAGCCTGGATCGATGATGCGTCGCCTGAGGATGTGGCTTGTTTGCTGACGCGCCTGCGGGAGGCTGGTGCGCTGGATGTGGCGGTGTCGCCCCTGCAGATGAAGAAGGGGCGTGCGGCCCATGCGCTCACGGTTCTCGTGAGTCCCGAGCAGGCGGACGCGCTTCGTCAGGTTTGGTTTTCGGCTGGTCCCAGCCTTGGCGTGCGGGAACGGCAGCAGGGACGCTGGGTGCTACCGCGTCGGAGCGGAACCCTCTCAACCGCCTGGGGAACGCTGCGGGCGAAGCAGATGCGGCGCCCTGATGGCCGCTGCAGTGTCAAACCCGAGGCCGATGACCTGCAGCGTCTGAGTCAAAGCAGTGGCTGCTCGATCGAGGACTTGCGGATGGCTGCTGCGGCCGTTCCCTTCGAGAGTGAGGAGCCATGGGGATGGTGATGCGCTGGCTGCGTCAGCCGAAGCTTTGGATCACCTTGGCCAGCCTGGTGTTGATCGGGGTGGCGTTGCTGGAGCAGGGCGGACAGCTCAGAGAACAAACCCTCGACGCCCGCGGCTGGTGGTGGCTGCTGCTCGGTCTGGGTCTGAGCTGGATCAGCATCTTGGTGAACGGTGCTGCCTGGCGCGTGCTGCTCGCCTGGCTCGGCCATCTGCCGCCGCAGATCGCTGTGATTCCACTGTTCGTGCGCAGCAATCTGCTCAAGTACCTCCCCGGAGGCATTTGGCACCTGGTGGAACGGGTGCGGGTGCTGAGGCCACAGGTGGGCGGCGGCCCCGCTCTCGCAGCGGTGATCCTGGACCCTCTGCTGATTGCAGCGGCCTCTGTGCTGCTGGTGGCGATGGGCGGCTGGCAGAACGGTTTGCTGCTGATCGCTCCGCTCCCGGCCCTGTTGATGGTCCCGCGTTGGAGGGAACCGATCCTGCAGCGCCTTGAGCGTGCCAAGGTCCGACAGTTCCAGGCCAGCGGCGAGGACCCCCTTGAGATTGAGGCCTACGGCAGTGGCCGCAACGGCTACCCATGGACTCCCTTCGCCTGGCAGCTGGCCTTCGTGGCCTGCCGGTTTCTCGGCTTCTACTGCTGCGTGCTGGCGTTTCAACGATCGGAGCCTGCCTGGTTCACCTGGCTGGCTGCTTTTTCGTTGGCCTATGCCGTTGGGCTTGTGGTTCCCGGTGCCCCTGGGGGTCTTGGTGTGTTTGAGGCCACCCTGCTGTTGCGGCTTGGCAGCTCCGTTGATGAAGCCGCCTTGTTGGCGGTGGCGCTCAGCTACAGGGTGATCTCGACCTTGGCGGACCTATTCGCCAGCGGAGCACTTGGTCTTGATCAAGCCTTGGTGCGACGGTTTGCCCGACCGCGCTGACCTCGATGGATCTTCAGCTTCCCTGCCCACTGGATGCCGGATGGGAGTTGATCCGCAGGCTGTCGCTCCCCCGTGAAGCTGCGGACGGGCGTCCTCTTGGTGGTTTTTCTGCTGCCGCCTATCAAGCGCAGCAGGATCGACTCTGGTTGCTCAGTGATGCCCCCCGCGGACACCTGGTGCCTTGGGGAGGGCTGGCCAAGCTGCTGCGGGGAACCCAGGCCAAGCTCACGCCAGGTCCCCGCTTGCTGTTGCGGGATGCGGCGGGTCAGCCGCTGCCGGAGGGATTCGACGGTGAAGGCCTGGTGCTGGATGGAAACCAAGCCTGGATTGCCAGCGAGGGGCGACGCACGCCGGAACGCCCGGCCAGGTTGATCCGCATCGATCTGGCCACGGGGCGGCAGCAGCAGGAGATTCCACTTCCAGACAGCTGGCAGGCCAAACCGGGACGGGGGTTGGCGGTGAACAAGG
>MDSW01154940.1_pt1 | contig 11817 bp, 8 predicted proteins | sample 811171 | NCBI WGS metagenome assembly MDSW01 (sample SAMN05326641, study PRJNA326480) | marine metagenome | isolation source: seawater | place: Atlantic Ocean: North West | collected 2012
CCGAGCCGACGCCGCGGGGCGGTCGCTGTGGCCCCGCGAGGGCCGGGGCGCGGCCGGGGAGGCCTCGCCGCCGCGCGAGTTCCGCGAGCCGAGGTTCCTCGCCGAGTCTCTTCGCGTCGCGGGGAGGATCGGAAGCCGCGCCGCCGAGGGGAAGGGAGAGGGATCGGAAGGCGGCGCGCGGGACGGGGCGACGGAGGCGACCGGGGGCGACGAGGCGAGCGTCGCCGTCGTGGACTCGGTCGTCTTCCCCCCGGGCGCGCTCGTCGCCTTCTCCGAGCTCGTCACGGGGGGTCGCGGCGGCTCGGCGTTTTCGTTTTCGCCCGGGGGGAAGACGACCGAGTCCACGACGGCGACGCTCGCCGTCGTGCACGGCGCGTGGACGCGGACGCGACGCTCGGGGTTTCGCGACGACGCCGCGGAGGCGGGCGCGGGCCCGGAGGCGGCGGGACCGGGACGCGCGCGGTGGCGCCTCGCGGCGGCGTTTCTTCAGCCCTGGGACGGGTCCCCGCGCGAGCTCGCGTCGTGGCTCGAGACGACGCGCGACGACTCGGCGCGTTCGCGGGGGATGATCGCGCCGTGCGCGTGGCTGCGCGCGACGCACGCGCTCGCGCCGGCGGCGGCGGAGGAGATTTTCGCCGCGCGTCGCGACGCGGCGAAGGTTTCGGTCGCCGTCGCGGCGGGGAGGGGTCCCGAGGTTCCCGTTCCCGCGGAGGAGGGGGCGCTGAAGCCGCCGCCGCCGTCCGCCGTCTTCATCAGCCTCGACGTCGTTAGGACGGCGCTCTCGGCGCGCGGCGCGGGCGGCGGGGCGAGGGTGGAGGTCTTCGATCTCAGGGACGGCGCCGAGGTGGAGTTTGAAGTTTGGGGCGCGGACGACGACGACGAGCGACGACGCCCGGGTCGGTCGAGCCCGGTCCGCCCGCGGGAGGAGCGACGGACGCTCGCAGACGAGAAACGGTGAACGGAGAGGCGGGTCGTTCTTTTATTCCTGACTGCACAGCTCTCGCGCGCGCCCTCATCTCCCTCTCCTCGATCATCGCCGCGACGCCTCGCTCTCTTTCGCCGCTCTTCGCACCCTGAGGATGCTGATCCGCCTGAGGCCGTGCCAGGCGAGGTCGCGGACGTCCACCTCCTCGACGCGCAAGCCTCGCGTCTCCGCCGTCTCCGCGAACGCGGCGAGGTTCGGGTCCACGCCCCAGGCGTCCCCGCGGCGCCCGCCCAGGAGCGCGGCGAGGACGCGGTGCTGATGCCCGAGGAAGACCTCCGGCGGGCGCTCCGCGCCGGCGGCGAGGGACGCGTCGATGGCGGCGGCGACGGCGTCGCAGAGGGCGCCGTGCGCGGCGCGCGCGTACGTGCAGTCGCTGCCGAGGACGAGATCGAAGGGGGCGGCGTCCGCGACCGCGCGAGGGGGCGGGCCGGGGCCCCAGCCGTACGCGCAGACGCGGACGACGGCGCTCGAGGGGTCGACGTTGCGCCGGGCGTTGTCCTTCGCGAGTCGCAGGAGGGACTCTGAGCCGCCGTCGGTGAGGAGGACGCGCGCGGCGCCCAACTTCGCGGCGACGACCCCGACGAGGCCGGTGCCCGCTCCCAACTCGAGCACCGCGGCGCCGCGCACGCCCAGGGGCTCGGCCTCGTCCGCGAGCCAGTCGCACAGGACGCGCGCGCTGTTCCACACCTTTCCGCCCGTGCCGTACCCACCGCTCCAACCGGGCGCCTCCAGATCGACGCCCGCGATGACCTCCGCGGCGCTTCGTGAAGGGGGGAGCGCGGCGCCCGCGACGAGGGGCGGGTGGTGCCGACGCGAGCGCTGGAGGTGGGGGAGCGTCCTCGCGAGCGCTGGGGGAGGGGGGCGACGCCCGGACGTCGACGCCGCGGCGAAGCACCGCGAGCGCGCGGCCGAGCACGGACATGAGGACATCAGCACGCGAGGGGAGGGGAGGGGCGAGTGACGCGCTTCGCGCGCCCGTCACTGGCGCGAAAACGACGACGTCGCGATCTCAAGAGCATTTAACAGACGACTCTACGTCAGATCCCGTCGACCCGTCGCCCGGGCACTCGCGCCGGCGCGCGCGTCGCCGCGATGCACTCCCCCAACCACGCCTCGAGCTCGCGCGCGCGGGCACCTCGGTTCGGTCGCAGGCGCGCTCTGACGCGGCTCGTCGCCCTCGGCTTCGTCGCGTACGGCGCGCACGCGCTCCTCGAGCTCCAGTTCGCCGCGCCGCCCGCGGACGACGGCGAGGGCGCGATCGTCGGCGTCGCGTGCGACGGCGCGGACCCTGAAACCCGCGCGGAGGCGTGCCGCGCGCCCTCGGCGGTGGTCGTGGAGCTGCGCCTCCCCGACCCGGACCCGGAGTCGGGGAAGAGCAGGTACTACGGCGCGAACCACTGGTTCCACGTGTGCGAGTTCCACCTCCACAACCACGCGAAGCTCCGCGCCGCGAACGCGCTTCCCCCGGGCCCGGGCCCCGCGGACCGCGCCGTCCCCGCCGTCATCCTCCGTCTCGCGGACGCGCGGTGGCGCGCGCAGCTCACCCCGATGACCCGCCTCCTCCTCGCCCTGGCGTACACCGACGGCACCGCGCGCCGCGTCTCGTACGCGCCCCCCTCGGCGGCGGCGACGTCTCCGACGGATGCGACTTCCGAAGTCGCGCTCGCGTGCGGGTGGTCCGCGCGCTCTTGGCACGCCGCCCTCGACCAGCCCGCGCTCGAGCGGTTCGTCGTCGACGCTGGCACCGACCGCGCCGACGAGTGCGGCGAGGCCCGCGCGGCGCTCCGCGTCGGTCCCTCGGAAGACGCGAAGCGTCCTTCGGGCCCCGCCGGAAAAAAACGCGTCTCGTTCGGCGCGGCGAAGGCGGAGCGCGGGGATTGGGTGCCGACGGACGCCGACGCCGCGTTCATGCGAACCACCATCGAGCGCCTGTGCGCCGCCGCCCCGGGGGCCGCGCCGCTCGGCCCCGGCGAGGACGTCCGCGCGCTCCCCGCGGCCGCGCGAGAGGCGACGACGGCGCTTCTCTCGCAACCGTGCTTCGAGCGCGCGGCGGGGCCCGCCGGGGCGGGTCGCCGCGCGGTGATTTATCAGCGCGACGCCGGGCGCGCGCTCGAGGCGGTGGACGAGGTGGCGTCCGCGCTTCAGCGAGCGCTCGAGGCCTCGGGAGGGGGAGGGGGAGCGTGGCGCGTGAGCGTCGTGACGCACCACGACGCGCTCCCGCCGTGCGCGCTCGCCGCGTGCCTCCGCGACGCGGAGGTGCTGCTCACCCCGCACGGGTTCCAGTCTATGCTCTACCTCTTCCTCCCGCCGCGCGCGACGCTGTTCGAGGTGTTCCCGCACAGGTACTACAAGCACGGGTACAAACGCGCCGCGCTCGAGTGGGGCGGCGCGCACGCGTTCACCATCTCGCCGCCGAGGAACCTCGCGTCGAGGGTCATCTCCGCCGCCGTCTCCACGGGGCGGTGCATGTCCATGTACTACTGCAGGTACGTCGCGCGAAAGGGAAGCGTCCTCGTCGAGCCGCGGGACGTCGACGCCGTCGTCCGAGTCGTCGCCGCGAGCGCGAGCGAGGCGAAGGCGCTCGCTCCGCCTCGAGAGGCGCCGGTCGGGGAGGGCCGCGAAGCGTCGAGCGGTCCCCCCGGCCCCTCCGGCGTCGAGTGGGCGGCGGCGGGGGAGGCGACGTCGCGGGCGGCGTGCCTGGCGGCGTGCGCGGCGAACCACTCGTGCCAGAGGTTTCGGTTCGAGGAGGAGGAGGGAGGGAGGGAGGCGGGAGGGGACGCGCGGTGCGCGCTCCGCGTGGACCCGGGCCAGGGCGAGCGCGACGGGGACGTCATCGGCGCGGGGATATACAACAACAAGTGTTGGGTCCCGGGGTGTTAGAAGGTAATACTTTCGTAGTATACCCGGCGTGTAACGATAGACTAGAGCTAGTATCGTCGACGGCATCGCGCGACGGTTCGACGGCGGTGCCGAGACCATGGATTTTCAGCCGCCACTCACTCCGTCGCGAGCCATTCGTCCGCCTCCTCGTCCGCCGCCGCGTCCGGTTCGACCTCCGCGCCGTCATTCCCGACGCGCGTCGCGTCTTCGCCGTGTTCGGCTTCGCCTCCGTCGGCGTCTCCGGATTTGGTGGGGGCCGAATCCGAGGGGAGGAAGAGGCGCTCGACGTCGAACGTTTCCCCCCTCGCCTCCGCGTGCGCCCTCAACAGCCCGACCACGTCCCCCTCGAGCGCGCACCCCGCGGCCGCGGCCGCCTCGACGGCGCTCTCATCGTCGTCCCCCCCGGCCCCGCCCTCCGCCCTCGCGCCGTTCATGAGCAGGAGCGCCGCGGTAGCCGCGCCCTCCTCGCCCCTTCGAATCGCCGCGAGCAGGCCCTCGCGTTTCGTTCGCGCCACATTTTCGGCGTCGCGCGGGTCGTCCGACGCGCACGCGACGCGGCGCAACACGCCGAGGAGGTCGAGCTTCCCCGCCGCCTCGGCGAGGCTCGGCGTCGCCACCGTCGCGGGCTGGACGTGTTTTCGCTTCTTGTACTTTTCCTCGATGGCGGCGAACGCGGCGGCGGCGTCCGGGTTGGCGCCCGGGGCGGCTCTGAGAAGCGACACCGGCGACGCCACGGGCGGGGGATGCTCAGGCTCCACCCCCGACACGCCCACGGCGTCCCCGTCCGCGCCCCGCTCGCTGATGGCCGCCTCCAGCCTCAGGATCTTGGGCGCGACCGTCCCCGCGCGCCGTTTCGCCTCCCACACGTCGTTCGCCGCGGTGTTGCCGAGAGCTAAGAAGAGCGTTCGAACCGGCGGCGTCCACGCGTCGCGGTCCAGCGCCAAAGAACGCACCTTGCTCACGTGCGCGCCGAGGTGGCGGTGCGCGCCCGCGCAGCGCTGGCAAATCACCACGAGTAAGTTCAGGCTCGCCCAGTCCGGGTTGGGCGCGTCGCAGTCCGCGCACTTATCGTTCCCGGGCGCCGCCCCGAGCTCGGCGCGAACGTCCAACGCGGAGGGCGCGGAGGTGTCTCGGAGGACCCGAGAGAGCGACGTCGGCCCGGGGGGCGCGGGGGAGGCGGGGCCCGGGCCCCCCGCGACGAGCGACGACTCGCCACGAGCGGCCTTCGTCGTTTCCCGCGCGTCGTCGCCCTGATCATTCGCCCCGGGGGGGTCTCCCCGCGCGTCGAGCTCGCGGAAGCTCGGGTTCCTCTCCGGCCCCATGGAGATGAGCTCGGCGATGACGCCCTGGAGATCCGCGATCCACGCCGCCGCCTCCGCCTCGGACTCCGCCTGCAACGTCAGCGACGCCGCGGGGGAGATGACGCGGAAGCAAAACGGCCGGCCGCCGGCGCGCGACGCCCCGTCCTCCGCCCCGGGCTTCACGCACGACACCGTCAGGTCCACCGCGGGCACGGCGTCGTCCGCGACGTCCAGAGACGTCGGCTCGGGCGCCGCCGCGCGGTTGACGAACGACCACGCCGCGCCGATCCCAGCGCCGATGCCGCGGAGAAGCCCGCCGGGAGGACCGCCGCCGGACACGGACACGGAAACCGAGTCCGAGCTCCGCGCCGCCTCCTCCGCCTCAGAGGGACCCGCCGCCTCGGGGACCGCGGCGTCGCTCCCGGATCGCGCGTCGAAGCCCGCGCCGCCGCCCTCGGGCCCCGCGCCGCCTTCCGCCGCCGCGCCCCGCGCCCGCGCCTTCCGCCGCCCGTGAACGAGGAACCTTCCCGCGCCGTCGAGCACGAAAAACCGCCTCGACCATCCCCCGAACTTTCCCGGGTTCTTCTCCGCGAGGTACCCCCGTCGGATGGCGCCCACGCCGAGGCGCCGCGCGCCGAGGGACCCGGCCGAAGCCGACGCCAAGCTCGAGTCCCTCGCGCTCGCCAACGACGCGCGGATGGCGGCGTCCCCGGACCGACCGGAGTGACCGGCGCTCGCGGACCCCGACCCGAGGGGGGGGGTCTCTCGTTCTCGAGGGCGCCCGCACCCGCGGGAGGGTCGGGGGTGGTGGTCTCGTCTCCGACGTCGGGGGCCCCTCGCGAGGCGTCGCCGCCTCCGGGAGACGAAAAAGATCCGCCCCCGGCGCTTCGGTCGTCGCTCGGCGGCGGCGGGTTCGCGCCGAACGGCGGGTCGACGCCGAAGGGGTCCGTCGCCAGGCCGTCGAAGGCCTCCTGCAACGTCCTCGCGGCGGACTCCATCTTCATCTCCGCCTGTGCCCTGGACGCCATCTCGTACTCCTCGAGCGCGGCGAGGTCGCGATCGACGGCGCGCATCGCCGCGCCCGCGTCCTCGAAAAACCTTCGCAAGCTGACCACCGTCTCGCGCGCGGCTTCCAACAAGACGTAGCGACGCCGCCCCTCGAGCGCCGTCTGCGCGAGCGCGACCCTGGCGCGGGACGCCTCGAGCGCCTCCTTCGCCGCGGCGAGGTCCTTCGCCGCCTGGGCCTGCGCGGCCGGGCGCGCGGGGGACTGCGCAAGGTGATGCTGCCTCGCCGCGTCGCACGCGGCGCGGTCGCGCTCGTAGCGGTCTCGCATCGTCGCAAACGCCCCCAGGTCCTCGTCCACGAAGCACTGGAGGTTGTCCACGAGGTTCTCGCGCACGCGCCGGCCGAGGGACTCGCGGAGCATGCCGACGGCGCGAAGGGCGTCCGCGATGGGCGCGAGGAGGGGCGCGCCGATGGCCGCGGCCATCGGCGCGGCCATCTCTTCCTCCTCCGCGGTGCCCGCGGCGACGGTGCCCACGCGCTCGAGCGCGGCGGCGAAGTTCGCCTCCGCGGAGACCCCGACGCGGACCGCGCCGTCCGAGCCGTCCGCGCCGGCGCCGTCGCCCAGGCCGATGCCCTCCATCCCGGCCGCGAGCGCGCCCGCGCCCGCGCCGGCCAGCGCGCCGAGGACGCCCCCGAGGCCGTCGCCCAGGCCCAAATCCACGCCCCCGCCGCTCAACGAGCGCGCATACGACTTACTCGCGCCGAGCACGGCGAGGAACTCGCGAAGGAGCCACTTGTTCTCCGCCTCATGCACGCGAAGACCCGCCTCCCACGCGGGCGTGTCCTCGAACGCCACCGCGGTGCTCATCGCGATCGCGATTGTGGGGAGGGCGCGAGACGCGACGAGACGCGCGAGGGGGACTGGGGCGTCCGAGTCAAAGGTCCTCGTGGAGCTGACGTGAGGGTCGATTGCGCGGAATTTTGCTGCCACTAACGCGCGGCGCTCGCGCAGTCCGGCCTCGCCCGGCGGAGCGCCATTAGCCCTAGCTCTACGAGTAGAGCTAGAGTAGAGTAGAGTACTTGTGAAGGAACGTTCACACCTAGCTCTAGCTAGCTCTAATTCTCGGAAGCTCTCTCCACACGGGCGCCTCTCAGCGCACATCCTCCCGCCTCTCTCCTCCCCCCTCTTTCTCTCTCTCTCACGTGCGGTCGTCCCTCCCCCACGTCTCCGTCGCACTCTCGTCGCCCCCTCTCTCTCCCCGCGCGTCCGCGCGTTTCGCCGCGTCAGTCAGAAGTAGAGCCCTTTTTGTAACAGCTGTTGCGTGACGGGCTCGAACGCGTACCTCGTCCCGATGTAAGTCACCACGCCCAGGGCGATGGATATCGGCAGTGCCGGGAGCGCCTTCTGCGCGAGCCCGAGCAGGAGCAGCGTGAAGATGAGCCCCTGGATGATGGCGAAGTAGCACGCGAGCATCGCGAAGACGTCGTACATGGCCGCCCGACTGACGAGCACGCTGTAAAAGATGAAATCCCCCAGCCCGAGCTTCACCGCGTCCGGGAGGCGGAACGGCTCCCCCTCGGGCCCGAGACTCGCGGGACCCGCGGGACCCGGCACCGCGTCGTCCCCGCCCCGGGGCCCCGGGCCGGACCCGCGGGACCCGAGCGACCCGAGCGACCCTTCCCCCGCGGCGGCGTCGATGAGCGGCCGGCTCTCGGAGACGAGCGTCTCGCTCGGGTCGTCGCCCGCGCAGTCGTCCGCGGCGCCGTACGACGACGAACCCGATCCGTTTCCCGACCCGCCGCCGAGGCGCTCCGCGAACGCGCCGGGAACCCGCGGCGCCGCCATCATCGCCTCCAGGATTCCCCCGCCCGCCGTTCCCCTTCCGAGAGCGGCGGCGCGCGTTTGTATAAATTCCTGGTCACTCCGCGGTCGCTCCACTGGCCTCGCCTCGTACACGAGCGCGGGGATCTGTTCGTCGCGCTCCTGCGCGAGCTCGACCAGCACGCGCAGGGGCCCGCTCGGGGTGAGGACGGCGTAGAGGTCGTAGATGGCCATGGCGACCAGGAGCGTCCACGTGGTCCACTCCGGGATGCGGGTGAAGTAGAAGGCGACGACGACGGCGACGGCGACGAGGTACACCTGCTTCATAAGGAGCGGGCCCGGCCAGAAGAAGGTGACGAGCACGCCCACGATCGCGAAGTTGTACGCGCAGAAGGCGAAGGTGAGAATGTCGATCGGTAGCTCGATCGCCTGCAGGACCTCCATCGCGATGAGGGGGCCGAGGACGCCGAAGATGAGCAAGCCGCTGAAGCCCATGTACGCCCAGATGATCTTCGAGCAGTTGTGCTTGAAGAGGAAGAAGATTCCGAACGTCGCGCACGTGATGAACGCGACGAAGACGAGGGAGTTGAGGACCGCGCCGCCGGCCTTCGTCGCCGCGGAGTCGTCGCTGCGCTCCGCGTACGCGGCGCTTGCGATCCCGCCCCGCATCTCCGCGGTCGCGTCGTCGCCGTCTGCGCGGAGGAGACGCACCAAACACACGCACGCGAACATGCACGCGGAGACGGGGGCGATGATTGAGACGATCTCCGCGCCCACCACGTCCAGCACGGACGTCTCCTCCGCGGTCTTCGCGCGGTATCGACCCATCGCGCGGACCCCCGGGGGGAAAGGCGCGGAGCCGGGCGCGAAGAGCGCGACGACGACGAGCCGACACCCGGAGCGCGAGCGAAGAGTGACTGGGAGGCGGCGAACGAGGGTCTTCGCGAGAACCGAGGGAGCAGTGTGAACTCGCGATGGGGACGAGACCGACGCTGAAACTGGTCCAGGACGGGTGTCCGCGCGTGGCGGGCGGCGCGTCACTCGCGAGTGGTCGACTGACCCGGTGTGAGCTAATTCCCCGGCGCCGCCGCCTCCTCGCACCACAACGTTGGGCGCTCGCGGAACGCGCCTCCGCCCCCCCGCGTCCCTCCGCGCTCGCGCGGTCCCCGCCAGGCGGCCATGTCCATGTTCGCGGCGCTCGGCGCGCTCGACTCCAGCGGCGACCGCTCGAACGGCGGTCCCGCGACGTCTTCGCCGGCGGCGGGGGGAAACACGATGCGCGCCCCCGCCGCGGGCGTCTCGTCCACGGCGTCCAAGAAGAAGAAGAAGAAGAAGAGAGGCGGCCAGGGAGGCCAGGGCGCCGCGAGCGCCGACGCCGAGCTCGCCGAGCGCCTTCATCGCCTCGAGGAGGACCTCCCCGCGCCCGCGCCCGAGGCGGCGTTCCAGAAGGTGAAGCCGTCCAAGGCCACCGCGAAGGCGCCAACCGCCTCTGCGCCCGCCCGGTCCCTCCCCGCCTCGAGCGTCCCACCCTCGAACCCCGCGTTCGCCGTCCTTCGCAAGTTCGTCGTTGACGACGACGACGACGAGGACGAGGACGAGGACGAGGACGCTCAGCTCGCGTCGTCGCTCGCGGAGAGAAACGCACTCGACGCGTACGAGGTGTCGCCGCCGTTCCTCCACGTGTTCGAAGACACCGGGAAGGCGGCGTGGTGCTGCGTAGTCACGGGCGCGAGCGGATACGCCTCGGCGCCCGTCCCCATCGCCGCGGTCGTGCCGAGGGCGCGAAAGCTCGCGGCGAGCGCGAAGCCGCCCGTCCTCGAGAAGGCGGAGGAGCGGGAGATCGTGCTGGACTTCAAAAGGCGACTGAAGGAACAGCGCAAAGCCGAAAAGGCGGAGAAGCCGAAGAAGAAGAAGAAGAAGCCCCCCGTGGAGACGAGCCCCGATGAGTTCGCGGCGGACGAGGGTACGGGCGACGGAGCGCCGGTGGCGACCGTATCCGTGGACGCGCCGCCACCCAAGGTGGAGGACGGTTCCGCAGCCGCCGCCGCGCGTGAAAATAAAAGTCTCTCGGAGAGCATCCTCGGGAATCTCTTCGCGAGACGCGCGTACCAGCCCCCGGCGGAACCGGAGCCGGAAGCGGAGGCGCGAGCGAAGGACGAAACCCGGGGGCCCGCGAAGGCGCCGCCGACGTCGGAGCCCGCGTCGGAGATGGCGCGAATGGAGGAGACGGCGCGGCAGCGTCGTCTCGCGGCCGATGAGATGGAGCGTCTGGCGGCGGCGCAAGCGCGAGAGAAAGTGGAGATGGAGGCGGAGATGGAGCGGATGCGCGCGGCGATGGCGCGGCAGCGGCTCGACGCGCAGCGCGCCGAGATGTCCGCGATGCGCGCGCAGATGGAGGCGATGCGCGCGGAGCTCGAGGCGCGCCGCGCCGAGGACGAAGAGGTTGCGGCGCGCGAGGAGGCGGCGCGCGAGGCGAGGCGCGTCGCGGCTGAACGCGAGGCGGCGATGCGAGCGGATTGGCGCGCGAGGGACGGCGGCGGTGGGGGGAAGGGAGGGGCGGCGGCGGCGGCGGCGGCGAGGGAGGGGGGGGGCGGCGGCTTCACGCCCAACCCTTTCGCGGGGGGCACGAGGAGGAGAGCGCCGAGCGCCGCGGGCGCCGCGGGCGTCGGCCCGCCCCCGGGCTTCGGCGGCGCCCCCAAAAATACCAAGGCTGGGCCACCGCCGGGATTCGAAGCGGCGACCAGACCGACGATGGGGGAGACGGCGAGGCCAACGACGTTCGGGGCGAATTCGTACATTCCCCCCGCCTTTCGGGAAAAGTAAACCGGTCGAGTCTCAACCAACGCACTCGTTCCGTCGGCGGGACGGAGGGCGAGACGAGGCGTTAAGGCGAGCGTTTTTTATTACATCTCCGAACGATCATCCCCGCGTGCGCGATGTGCGTCGTCAGATGCACTTCTGGAACTCGAGGGTGACGAGCCGCTGGGAGGGGTTGGACCCGATGGCGGCCATGACGGTGTCGAACTTCTCGCCCCGCACCGCGAACTTGATCGTCTCCTCCCCCTTCTTCACGCTGACGCCGCCGTAATCGCTGGAGGAGTTGAAAACCAAGGCGCTCGTCGACAGGAGCTGGTCGCCCACGCTCACGAGCCCGGCCTTGGCGGCGTTGCCGTCCGCTGCGAAACAGAGGGGGATGGAGGTGACGGGAGGACGGGTGCGTGAGCGAAGGGTGACGGGTCCGATGGGCGTCGACGTCGCCCCACGCGATCGCTCGTCCGTGCCGGGGGCACGACCGCGGACCTGGGGATCGATGGGAAAGACGCACCGACGATCTCCGCGACGAAGATGTTCCCCGCCTTGTCTTCCTCGAGGACGAGCCCGAGCGGTTTCTTGACGCGAATCTCGTACCGCGAGCACCCGGGAGGGGGCGTGTCCTCGTCCGCCTCAGCCTCCCCGGACGCAGATGATCGCGCGAGCACGCTCCGACTGGGAGCCGTAAGCGCGCCGCCCCGAAACGCGCTTTGGCGCGCGGTGCCGGTGCTGGGAGCGAGGAGCGCGGAGGCGACAGCGACGGCGGTCATGACCGGAGCGCCGGTGGTTGTGTGGGAACGAGCGGGAGCGACGCCTCGACGCGGCCCGGTGTGTTATTTTACTCGCAGTCTCGCTTTTTATTTTCGGCGTCTCGACCGTCCTCCCTCATCACCTCGTCGCGCTCATCACTTCTTCTTCGGCACGACGAACCCGAACCGCGCCGCCTTCTCCTCGCACGTGCACAGGCACGCCGGCGCCTTCTTCAGCCGCGCGTGCGCGTCGCACCGCGCGG
>MDSW01060135.1_pt1 | contig 11816 bp, 12 predicted proteins | sample 811171 | NCBI WGS metagenome assembly MDSW01 (sample SAMN05326641, study PRJNA326480) | marine metagenome | isolation source: seawater | place: Atlantic Ocean: North West | collected 2012
AAAAGCAGAGGGTATTCATCTTCACACTCATGATGGTAAAACTTTAATTGATGGTAGTTCTGGATTATATTGCAATCCTCTCGGCCATGGGCGTAAAGAGATTATCGAAGCAATCAAAAATCAGTTAGAAAATTTAGATTACACGATGCCTTTTCAACAAGGTTACGGTGGCTCATTCGAATTAGCAACGATGATAGCACAAAAAACACCAGAGGATTTAAATAGAATTTTTTATACTATTTGTGGATCTACTGCAGTCGAGACAGCAATTAAAATTGCTGTAGCTTATTTTAGATCTATCGGTCAAACAAATAGATTTAAATTTGTTGGAAGAGAAAGAGGTTACCATGGTATGAACATTGGAGCTTTAACTGTTGGTGGCATACCAAACAATTCAAAAGAATTTAAAAATATTTTAATGCCAGGTGTAGAACACATGCGACATACATTTTTACCAGATCATAAATTTGTAAAAGGTCAACCTGAGACAGGATCAGAGCTTGCAGCTGATTTAGAAATTATTGCGAAAAAATTAGGTGGTGAAAATATAGCTGCATGTATAGTTGAACCTATTGCAGGATCTACCGGTACATTGATACCACCAAAAGATTATTTACAAAAATTAAGAAAAATTTGTGATAAACATGGAATTTTATTAATTTTTGATGAAGTTGTAACAGGGTGGGGAAGAACAGGTTCAGCATTTGCAGCTCAGGAATTTGGAGTTACGCCTGACATAATTACTATGGCTAAGGCTACAACAAACGGAATTGTACCCATGGGAGTGGTTGCAGTAAGAGAAAAAATTTATCAATCAGTAATGGATGCATCACCAGATGGAGCTGTAGAGTTGTTCCATGGTTACACTTATTCTGGAATTCCTGTTGCAGTGTCAGCAGCGATAGCTGTACAAAAAATATTTGAGAAAGAAGACATTTTTAATAGAGTAAAACAGTTATCAAATTATTTTCAGGAAGGGCTACACTCTCTTAAAGACCTAAACTGTATTGACAGTATAAGAAACTATGGTTTGTTAGGAGGCATTGATATTTCTTTGAGAGATAAGCCTGGGAAAGCAGGCTTTAATGTTTACAAAAAATGCTATGATGCTGGTGTAAATATAAAGCCTACTGGTGACGCACTAATAATCGCTCCTCCATTTATTTGCGAAAAAAAAGATATAGATGAGATCGTTGACAAAATACGTAAAGGGATCTCAGATCACAGTAAATCATAATTATTTACTCATTTTGGGTCGAATCACTGCTTCCAGACCAATATGATCTAACATCTTATTTAAAAGATAAGATCTTATGATTTAATCAAACTATGAGTTCCCAATACAAATTTGAAAATCATATAGAGGAAACAAAGTATCAAAATAAAGTAAGGTTAACTGATCTTCTTTCTAGAATAAATGAAGAGAAAAAAATTGAAAGAAATCGAAACTTAGCATTAAGTGTAGCTGCGGTTTCTGTTGTTATAGTCTTTGGAATTATATTAACCCTATAATCAATTAATTACTAAAATCATAAGTTTTTAGTCATTTTTTTATAATATATTACAAATTTAATTAAGGATTATTTCTTAATAAGATTTATATTAGTTAAAATCTTTTATGCTTGGTTTAAATAAAATTTTAAAAAATTTTTATCAATTTTTGGTTCGAAAATTTTTTATACTTATTTATGGAGTAATTACAATTGCCCCTAAAAATATTTTATATAGAAATTTAAGAATACAAGAAGTTTTAATTGAAAAAATAATTTACAAAGTTTTTAATATAAAAAATTGTAGACTTTTTACTACCTCAGTTCATGATCAAGCAGTTATTGTTGACAATAAACTATTATCTGGCCCTTCATTTCAGCTTAGAGTTAAAGAAGGTGATAAATTATTTGCAAGAAATAATGGTCATATAAGTGAAAATATCGTTCTTAAAATTGGAACACCTAGAATTTTAAGAAAAAAGAGAGGAAAAGTTTTCTCTCTTTTATCTGGTGGAGCAGCCAAAACAAACTATTTTCATTGGCTATTTGAAATTTTGCCAAAAATAAAAATTCTGGAAGAATCTGGACAAAAAAATGATATAGATTTTTTTTTATTTCCAAGTATTTCAATGCATCATCAAATTGAAACTTTAAAATTACTTAATATCCCTAAAAATAAAATGCTTGATAGCAAAAAATTTAAACATATTTTTTGTGATGAATTATTTGTTGTTGATCACCCATTTCGCATAACAAATAACACTGTGGAGGATACACAAAATATACCATCTTGGATATTCAAATTCGTAAGAAATAATTTTCTAAAACATAAATCATCAAATTTGTTTCCAAAAAAAATTTTTATGGAGAGGTCAAAATCTTTATCTATTCATCGAGACATAAAAAATAAGGAAGAAGTTTATAAAATCCTTAAAGATAATAGTTATGAATTTATAAGACCAGAAAAATATAATTTTCAAGATCAAATTCAAATGTTTTTTTCGGCTGAAAAAATTGTTGGTTTACATGGGGCAGCTTTTGCAAATATTTGTTTTTGCAATCCAAAAACAAAAATAATTGAATTTAAGACAGAGTCTACTGGTATGAATTCAGGAAACATCGCAATAAAAAATAATCTTGAATATAGCGGTATCATATGTGAAGCTATTGATAAATTAGGTGGCCAACAAGGAAAATTAATAGTTCCTTTAAAAGAATTAGTAGAAAAAATTTGACTAAATATAGTATTATTTTTTATAAATGTATTAAAATGGCGAGGTAGCTCAGTTGGTTAGAGCACAGGACTCATAAGCCTGGGGTCGGCGGTTCGAATCCGCCCCTCGCTACCATAATTATGGAATTACAATCAAAAAAAAGATCTATTTGGAGTACATTCAAAAATGCTTATTTGAGGTCTCATAATCTCAAAAGTTTTTGGAAAAAAATAAATAAAGATAATCTGCCAAAGGAATTAAAAAAAACTTTTGAGCTATTTTTAAATTCTAAAAGCTATGAGTGGAGTTCAAAATTTTGGAGAAGATTGACTATCAATCATTTAAAAGTTATATCCTTAAAAAGTTTTCAGCAGAGCCAAGATGATCTAGGAAAAGAGTATTTTACTTTCACGAGCTTTAATGAGTCAGTGATCAGTAATACTTGTAAATTTGTTGAAAAAAATACGGTCGATTTAAAAATTAATATTTTTAAAAAACATAAAAATTTTTCATACGAGGAGTCTATAAATCATAATATCATTCTTTATCTTCTTTACGAAAATATAAAGAATAGACCAGTTTTTAAAAATTTTGAAAAAATAATTAATAGGAAAGGAAAATTTAATCGGGATAAACCGACCCTTTGTATTAATGATGTGGAAATATCTCAAGATGACTTAAACTCACTTTTTGAATATGAAAAAATAAGTAGTTTACTGAAAAAAATTGAAAACAAAAAAAACTTTTTTTTAGAAATAGGATCTGGTTCAGGACGAACTACACAAACAATTCTTGCAATTGAAAATGACATTAAATATGTGGTTGCAGACATTCCTCCAGCAATTAATTTTGCACACAATAATATCAAAAATTTATTTCCAGAAAAAAAAGTTAATTTTGCTTTTGAAACTAATAATCAAGAAGATTTATTAAAACTGATTGATAAAAATGATGTAATTTATATTTTTCCACATCAAATAGAGATGTTACCAAAAAAACTGTTTGATATTTCAATAGCGATTGATTGCCTTCATGAAATGGAAGAAAAAACTGTTAAAAGATATATTAATAATTTTGAAATCGTATCTAACTCACTATACTTTAAAGTCTGGGAATACGCTGGATTACCGAATTCATTTTATAAGGCTTATTCGATACATAATAAAAAAGATTATTTTATAGAGGAGCGATGGAGAGAAATCTTTACGGAAAGGTGTATTTTTCCATCCAATTACTTTCAATCAGGTTATATATTTTGATTTATGTCCTTACTATTTTGCGTATTTATTTATAAGCTTACTGATATATTTTGCAGTTTGAACGGTAACTTTATGATGCAAAGGTAAAACTAAGTATTTATTTTCTAGATAATCCATATTAGGAAATTTTTTTCCTTTAACAAATTTTTTAAAAATTGAATAACGATCATTTCTAAAATGCACTTGATTTGTTTCTATTGAATGTTCCCTTAATTTTTTTTGAACAAAATCCTTGTTATTCACGGCTATTGTAAATAACCAAGCCCCATGTTCTTTTTTTTTATCATAATCGTGTATGCATCTTACCCTGCTATTTGGTGATAATTCTTGAAGATAAGTATTATAAATTTTTTTTCTATGTTTATATATTTTATTAAAATCCCTGAGAGCATCACAGCCCATCGTTGCAGATAAATCAGTCATCTGATATTTATATCCAATTTCGTGAACATCATTTTTCCAAATTCCTTGTTGCTTTTTTTTACGATCTATTCCAAACCATCGTATTCTTTTTGCTTTATCTTCTAATTGTTTATCTTTTATTGTCAACATACCACCATCTCCAGTAGTAAAATGTTTTATCGCTTGAAAACTAAATGTCGAGAAATCACTAATACTACCAATCGGCTTTTTTCTATATTTAGCTCCAAGAGCATGAGCAGCATCCTCAATTAAAATAATTCTTTTTTGTTTACAAATTTTTTGTAAAGCATCCATATTACAAGGAAGACCACCGTAATGGACACAAACAATCGCCTTTGTTTTTCTTGTAATTAATTTCTTTACACTATCGATGCTTATATTCATCGTATCTCTTTCGATGTCAGCAAATTTTATTTTCAAATCCATATAAAGCATAGGTATGTTAGTCGCGGTACAAGTAAATATTGTTGTAATAACTTCATCGCCTTTTTTTAATCCAGCAAGAATATAAGCCAGATGTAGAGAGTCAGTGCCCGATCCAGTTGCTATAACAGAATATTTTCTCGCAAATTTTTTTTTAAAATCATTTTCAAATTTATCTACCATTGGTCCTTGACCAAGCCACCTTCCAGAGAGTTTTTTCTTAATGTTTATTGGAGTTTTTTTTGAAACATATGGATAAAAAAGTAGGACACCCTTTTTTTTATCCTGCATTATTGGTAAATCTTTAAAAGACATGTAAATTAAATAACATAATATTAGATAATTAATAGTGTCTAAATCTTCTTTTTGTAAATTTTTTTAAATTTAGATATGTTCATTGACATTTTTTTCTTAAAATTTACATTCTTAATTTCCTTAGAAGTAATTTTTTTAACCGAAGGGTTATATTGTTTAGCAAATTTATAAACGGTTCTAGGAGCACCCCCAACGTTAATTATACCTTTATATTTTATTAATTTAGGTAAAAATTTTGCTATTTCGTCTTGGAAGATAAAATTTAAATAAACATCTGTTAAGGCCTTTTTGTGAACGAATGGTCTTTCAGTCATGCAGACTCTCAGGATCAGAGAATTATCGTAAATTTGAACAGCGGCTTCTCCACCTAACTTTGACCAGGCATACTTGCTTGAGGGTAATAATGGATCAGTTTCCTTATAATTTCCTTTTACTCCAGGGTAAACATAATTAGAGGAAAAATATATAATTTTAATTTTGAATTTTTTTGCAACCATAACAATGTTGCAAGTTCCTACAATATTTAAATTAATACTTTCAATTGGATTTTTATCGTGACGACTTAGAGGTCTAGACAATCCTGCTAAATGAATAATTGCTTTTGGTCTAGTTTTTTTTACATATCGTTCAATCGATTTAATATTTGTTATATCGAGAAGATTTTTTGAGGGAAAAATATAATTTTTCAAATATAATTTTTTTAAAATTTTTCCAAATCTGCCACTCCCACCAGTTACTAATATTTTATTTTTATTTTTCATCTTTTTTATATTTAAATAAAAGATCGTACATATCTATATCTTTAAATTTATTTTTATTAAAATTTTTAAAATTTAAAAACTTGGTAACTTTGTTGACATTTCTTTCTATCAATTGATAGTCATTTTTTTTCATAAAATCTAAAAAAAAATCAAAATTAAATAAATTGAGGTAATTAATATTTGGATGCATATTTAATTGTTTTATAATAATTGTTTCTTTGTAATGTGCATTATTAAAAAAAGGTGCTTGTGAAATTAATATATATTTTGATTTTTTAAAAAAAGATTTTAAAACATTTTTATAATTATCAATATATTGTAAAGAGCTTCCGAAATATAATAAGTCAATTTCATGCGTAATAACGTTATCGCTTAGATAAAAATTTTTAATTTTTTCATTTTCAATAATTTTTTTTACTTTTTCTTCGATAATTAGTTGATCTTTAAAAAAATATTCAATATTTTTGAATTTTCTACTCAAATAATAAAAAAGACTTAAATTCCCTGCTCCATAATCAAAAAAAATTATTCTTTGTTTATTATCGCTAATCACTTCAAGTAAATCTGGTAAATGGACATAAGAAATATAAGGTCTAGAATCTTTAATTTTAAAATTCTTTGAATTTTCTAAATCTTTGTCAATCACAGTCAAAGGATAGTTTATTTTAGGAAGGGCTTTTAATTCTGTCTCAACAAAAAAAAATTTGAAAATTTTAAATAATTTTCTAATTAAAAAAATGTTTGAATTATCAAAAATTTTTGTTTTTAAAAAAAGATTCAAAATACTCATTTTATTTCTACTTTATCTTTATTAGTATCGAAAAAGAATATCGGCCAATCCATATGATTAGAATATTTTTGAAACCAATATGATAAATATCTCTCAGCTAAAAAAGCGTAGATTCTTTTTAAGGAATAACCTTCTAAATCAAATCCAAATTCTTTTTCACATTTTTCAAGCCAATTGAATACGGACAAAAAATACTTATCCATAAGTATCTTTGATTTACAAAAAAAAAGATTTTCTCTATGAAATCCATGTTCAAAATTAACAAAATTTTTAAAGTCATCCTTTTCTTTATCATCTAATAATTCAATAGCTTTATCCATATAACCTTCACCATGAAAAACATCAAAATGAAGTTTTATATTTTGGTTAGATTTTAAAAAATAGCGAGGATTTTTTATAAATTTAAGTTTTGCATGCTTAAATATTTTACTAAATTTCCAGTTATTGACGTACATTTTTTCTCCTAAAATTACATCGTAATTATTCCATACATCAGGAATCTCTTTTAAAACAAAATTTTCAAAATTATCTTTTTTTACAATTTTAGTAATTTCGTCTGATTTAATTTTGTTATTTTTTGACCAGTGATATCTATATCCTGTAAAACCTAGCCAAGTATTTGATGGTATCTCAGTTAATAAGTTTTTCCACACCCAATAATAGAAAGTATATTCACCATAATATGGATTTTTTTCACTAATGCTGTCACCAGTATTATCCCTAATCCACTCTTTAGAATATTCATTTTTTCCTAAACCAACTGGAATGTAGTTCAATCTTTTTAGATTTGCTAGATGATGTTCATCTAGACACATGCAATATATTTTCGAATTTTGCATATAAATATAGTTAAACTAAAAACTTCTTAAGATATTTGGAGTAATTACAGTTTCCATAAAATTTAATAGCTTCCAAAATTTCTTTTCTTTTTATCCATTTATTATTAAATGCTATTTCCTCTAAACATGCAATTTTAAGACCTTGTCTATTCTCTATTGCAGATACAAAGCTTGAAGTATTATAGAAGTCTTCAATATTACCAGTGTCTAACCAAGCTCCGCCTCTTCCTATAAATCCTGCTTTTAGTCTCCCACCTTTTTTATATTTATTAAGCAAATCAACGATTTCTAGTTCTTTTCTTTTGGATGGTTTTAACGATTTGCTGTAATTGATTACTCGATTATCAAAAAAATATATTCCTGTCACAGCCAAATTAGATTTTGATTTTTTTGGTTTTTCCACGATTTTTATTATTTTATTTTTATCATTAATAGTTGCTACACCGTATAGGTGTGGATTATTTACTGGATGTAAAAAAACTTGTGCTCCTTTATTTAATTTTACAGACTTTTTTAATCTTGAGGATAAATTCTGACCATAAAAAAAATTATCTCCAAGTATTAAAGCAATATTGTCGGATCCAATGAAATCCTCACCAATTAAAAAAGCTTCTGGAAGTCCTCCAGGGTGATTTTGCTCTTTGTATGAAATTTTTATACCTAAATTATTTTTAATAGGTAAAATTTTTTTAAATTGATTTAATTGTCCTTTATTTACAATTATTAAAATATTTTTAATACCAGCGAGCATCAAAACTGACAAAGGGTAATAAATGAGAGGTTTATCATAAAGGGGCAATAATTGTTTATTTACCGCTTTAGTCAAAGGACTCATACGTGAACCTGTTCCACCTGCTAAAATTATACCTTTTTTGATCATACTTTTAATCCTAGCCTTTGATCATACGATTTTTTGGATATACTATTTAAGAAATTCTTATTTTTTATATACCATTGAATTGTATCTTTAATACCCTGGTCAAACTTTATATTCGGTTTCCATTTAATCTTTTTAAATATTTTTCTATTATCTAGGGCGTATCTAAAGTCATGGCCAGGTCTGTCTTTTACAAATTTTATTTTAGTTTTACTTCCGATCTTAAATTGCATTGATTTAAATACTTTTATTATTTTTTTTACCAGATCAATATTTTTCATGTTTAGATTTGTCCCTACATTATAACTTTCTCCAGATTTACCTTTCAAATATAGCGCGAATAAGGCCTTACAATGATCTTCAACATGAATCCACTCCCTGGAATTCCTACCTTTAGCGTATATTGGTAATTCTTTATTATTTAATATGTTGCTGATCATTTTTGGTATCAACTTTTCTGGAAACTGGTACGGACCGTAATTATTACAGCAATTTGAAATAACAGCATTTAATTTATATGTTCTAATATAAGATTTTACTAAGTGATCTGCACTTGCTTTTGAAGCAGAGTAAGGTGAACTCGGTTCATATCTGTAATTTTCATTAGATCTTAAGTTACCCTTTATATCTCCATAAACTTCATCAGTGGAAATATGAATTAACTTCAATTTAGTTTTTTTCTTTTTTAGAAAACGTAAACTTTCTAATAAGTTATATGTGCCATTGATGTTTGTATTAATAAAGTTCTTTGGTCCATCAATAGATCTATCAACATGTGTTTCAGCCGCCAAATTAAAAATTGCTTTAGGTCTAAACTTTTGTATGATTTTAATAACTTTATTTTTATTATTAATATCTAGCTTAAATAATTTGTAATTTTTTTTATTTCTTAATTTTTCATTATATTTGTTTGATGAATAAGTTAGCTTATCTATATTTATAACAAAAAATTTTTTTTTAATTAAAAAATTTACTAAATTTGTACCTATGAAACCTGACCCACCTGTAACTATGATTTTTTTCATATTATCTTAAGAATTATATGATTAATGTGGTAAATTAGTAAAAGAAATATTAAATAAAATCAAATATTATTATCGAATGGACTCAAATGATCTCACAGTAGTAATAGTAACATTTAAAAGTGAGGATAAAATACATTCCTGCTTAAATTCAATTCCGAGAAATATAAGGACTATAATAGTAGAAAATTCAAGCGATGAAAATTTTAAAAAAAAAGTAGAGGATAAATATTCAAACGTTAAGTGTATTTTGTCAGGTGCTAATAAAGGATATGCTGTTGCAAATAATATAGGCCTTAAACTAGTTCAAACTAGATTTGCATTAGTTTTAAATCCAGATGCAACACTTGGAAAAGATGTAGTAGATAGTTTTTTTTCAATAGTAAAAAAAAATAATGATTTTTGGTTATTAGGACCCTCTAGTTACCAACAAGTTGAAAATTTGCCTGAGACCAAAGAATTTAAGGAAGTAAATAACCTAAAAGGTTTTGCAATCTTTTTAAATATGGAAAAATTTGAAAATATTTTTTTTTGATGAAAATTTTTTCTTATATTTTGAAGAAATAGATTTATGCACAAGAGTAAAAAAAAAAGGAGGAAAAATTTATTTAAATAAAAATATTTCAATAAAACATGAGGGTGCTGGTTCTGTAAACAAAGTAAATGCCCTCGAACTTGAAAAAAATAGAAATTGGCATTGGATGTGGTCAACATTTTATTATCATAAAAAATACAGAGGTTTTGTTTCAGCCTTTATAATTATTTTACCTAAACTTTTTTCAGCTATTTCAAAATTAATCTATTATCAGTTAATTTTAAATAAGGATAAGAAAAATATATATTTCTGCAGAATGAGTGGAATTATAAACTCAATCCTAGGTAAGAAATCTTGGTATAGGCCATCATTAGATTGATTTACTGAGTTATTGAAGATAGAAAACAAAATGTCAAAAAAAAATATTATTTTAGTTACTGGCGGTGCAGGGTTTGTTGGCACAAATTTAATTAAATTACTTTTAAAAAAAACAAATTATAAAATTATAAGTTTAGATGATTATTCTTCCGGAACTAAACTCAATCATTTAAAAAATTCTCAAATCAAATATATAAAAGGTAAAACTAAAAATATTTCAAATTTAATTAAAAATCCTCATAAAATTAAATCAGTTTTTCATTTTGGTGAATTTGCAAGAATTTACCAAAGTTTTATAAAAATGAATGAGTGCATAGACTCTAACTCTGTTGGTACTAATGCAGTATTTAATTTTTGTTTAAAAAATAAGATTAAACTTATCTATTCTGCTACATCTGCGTCCCTCGGTAATAAGGGAAAAGATAAGAATTTATCACCCTACGCCTTTTTTAAGTCTAAGAATTTAGAATTATTAGAAAATCTTAAAAAATGGTTTTATTTTAAATTCGAAGTGATTTATTTTTATAATGTCTATGGTCCACACCAAATTTGTAAGGGCGATATGTCTACAGTTATTGGTATATTTGAAGATCATTATAAAAAAGGTAAAGCCTTGCCTGTCGTGAAACCTGGGACACAAACAAGAAGATTTACGCATATAAATGATACTATCAATATATGTTATTTAGCTTGGAAAAAAAATTTGTGTAGGCATTATAGTATATCCAATAAAAAATCTTACTCTATTACTGAAGTTGCTAAAATGTTTAATTCAAAAATTAAATTTTTACCTAAAAGGCAAGGAGAAAGATTTGCTTCTGCTACAATAAATACGCACTTATCTAATAAATTATATAAGTATTTTGGTAAAATAAGTTTAAAAGATTATATAAAAAATTTTATAGAAAAAAATTAATTAGTGTCCTGGAAACTCAATTAAACTTTCGGTTTTATATCCTTTATTTTTGAGTAGATTTTGTCCAGGAAGATCAAATAAATTAATTACAAAAATAAAACCTGCAACTTTACCGCCTGATATCTCAATTATTTTCGCCGCTGCTTCAGCAGTTCCGCCTGTGGCGATCAAATCATCAATTACAAGTATTTTCTCGCCTTTATCAATCGAGTCTTTATGAACCTCAATAGTTGCATTTCCATATTCTAATTCAAAATCAACAGAATGGACTGCTGCTGGAAGTTTATTTTTTTTTCTTAACAAAATAAAAGGTTTTTCTAGTTGATAGGAAACTGTCGAAGCAAATACAAAACCTCTGGACTCAATAGCTGCAATCTTATCGAATTCAATTTGTTTTGCCAGTTCAATAATTTTATCATTGGTGTACTTGAAAGCCTTAGCATTTTTTATTAATGTGGTTATATCCCTGAAAAGAATTCCCTTTTTTGGATAGTCAGGAACTGATCTAATATATTTTTTTAAATCCATAATTTGCTTCAAGTTTTAACAAAAAAGCATTAATAATTAAATCATG
>MDSW01217459.1_pt1 | contig 11816 bp, 8 predicted proteins | sample 811171 | NCBI WGS metagenome assembly MDSW01 (sample SAMN05326641, study PRJNA326480) | marine metagenome | isolation source: seawater | place: Atlantic Ocean: North West | collected 2012
CCTTGGGGAGGTTCCAGGGCAGACCACCCTGGTACCCGATGCCCATCTCGCCCTTGGTGGCAGCCACGACCACCTGGAAGGGGCGAACCGTGGACGCTTCGTTCGCCATCGTGAACTCGTTACTCGGAGAGGTGGAGAAGGATGAGGAGAAATACAACACCCGACCGCGGTGGGAGGGCGTGTACGTAGGGGCACTGAAGAGCGAGTGACGCGGCTGCGAGAGCTGCGACGCGGTGACCGACCAACTGCGGCGAACGAGCGCTACCGCTTGGAGACCACGAGCAATCGTGGTGCCGACGAAGTTTTTTTAAACTGCGACGCTGGAAGAACAACGATGGCTGTCCTTGACGTCGAGCCTGCGAAACGAGAGTGGAGGGTGCGTGATCTGTGCGCCTCTCGCCGTCTCGTTCGTATCGGAGCCTCGGAGCGTGGTTCCCGCGACCGTGACTTTGTGAGCGAGAGCAGATCTGAGTGGTGTTCAAATAAATCAGATTTTGAAACCGGCGCCGATACCAGATTCAGAGCTGAGGCGGAGCTGTGGGTGGCAGTCGGCTACAGTGTTATTAGACCTTTTGCCCTAATTCACCGCCACTCGATCGGAGCGCGAAGGTCGATCATGTTGAAGCCCGCGCCCCAATCTCTGCGTGAACTCCCTCGGGCTCCGCCCGGGAGCCTCCCACCGCCGCCCGGCGGCTTCGGCCTGCCCCCGCCGCCGGGGTTCCCGGGGTTTCGGCCCGGGTTTCCGCCGATGATGCCGGGGATGATGCGCCCGCCAATAATGCACGGCATGAGGCCCGCGCCCAACGCGTCGGTGCACCCGACGGGCCTGACGCCCTCGCTGCTTCGGCTGTTCGTCGCGCGACCTCCCGTGGAATATCATCCGCCCCCTGCCAAGCCAAAGAAGACCCAGCCCTACACCGGCATCGCGGACTACGTCAAGCTCTTCACCGATCCCGAGGAAGATCCCCCGCCGCCCCCGGCCGAGCCGAAGGAGACCAAGGCGGAGAAGAAGACCAGGAGGGCCGCCGAGAAGGCCAAGGAGAACGACGCGAGGATCGAGGAGGACATCACGAGCTGGAACCCGAAGGAGGATCCGAAGCTCGCGGACTCGGACCCGTACAAGACCCTCTTCGTCGGCAGGCTGAGCTACGACGTCGACGAGGCTGCGCTCAGGCGCGAGTTCGAGAGATTCGGTGCGGTCAAGTCCGTGACCGTCGTGGAGGACCGGGACGGAAAGCCCAGGGGGTACGCCTTCGTCGAGTTCGACAGGGAGAGCGACATGAAGCACGCGTACAGGTCGGCGGATGGGCTGAGGCTCGAGGGCAGGAGGATCCTGGTGGACGCCGAGCGTGGGCGCACCGTGCCCGACTGGAGGCCCAGGCGGTTCAACGGCGGGCTCGGCGGGACCCGACGCGGGGGTAAGACCGAGAACAGCCTCGTCGCCGGTCGCGATCAGGCGTACCACAACCGTGCCCAGGAGGCTGGCGGCGGCGGCGGGTACGCAGGTCACGGATACGGCGGTGGACCGCAGCAGGGTCACGGATACGGCGGCGATAGGGACGACCGGCGCGATTCGCGGCGGGGCAGCTCCCGCGACTCGCGCCGCGACGATAGGGATCGCGGCAGGGACCGGTACTCGAGCAGGTACGATCGCCGCGACGACAGGAGCAGGGACCGAAGGGACGACAGGCGCGACGAGGATCGCGGCCGGGACCGGTACGACGACAGGGATCGACGCGACAGGGACAGGGACAGGGATCGACGCGACAGGGACAGGGACAGGGATCGACGCGACAGGGATAGGGACCGGTCCCGGGGTAGGGACAGGTACGGGTACGACGACCGCGACAGGGGGTACAAACGCGACAGGTCCTCGTCCCGGGGCAGGCGGGACGACAGGGACCGCGATCGCAAGCGCCACCACGGGGACGATGGCGCGTACCCGCCGCCTCCGCCCAACGGCGCCGCCGCCGCGGACGACGACGAAGATAAGGAGGACGGAGAGCTCTGAATGACTTGCCAAAAAAATGTTTCGAATACTGACTAAACGAGTATCGCCGCCAACGGCTCCGCGAACATGACTATCAACGGCGCGAGCGCCTCCACCGGCCCCATCAGGCTCAGGCACGTGCTAAGTGTTGACGCCCCTGGCACCCCGACCGCCGCGAAGAGGGAACAGAGCGCGATCATAGCCTTGGGATTTGACCTCAGGTACTCGACATGGGGTTTTCGCAACCACTCCTGCAAACCGGGATCAGCTTTGCCATACGCCTCCTGCAGCTTTGGCCTGAGCTGATCGCGCTTTTCGTTTACCTTCTCTTTGGCCCTCCCAGCTGACTCCTTGGCCTTCTCCATGGCCTTCTCCATGGCCGCTGAGCCCTTCTCCTTCGCCGCGGCCGCCACCGCTGAGCCTTTCTCCTTCGCCTTCAATGCAAAACCCTTCACCTTGTCCATCGCTCCTCCCCGCGCGCTGTGAGCCTAACGAGAAGCCTAACAAGAAAGGACCGCGTGAACACCGAGTCTGACGTCAAAAATTGCTTTCATTGTTCATTTTGAGAGACCCGTTTCAAACCAGGTCCTACCAGGCTGCCAAGATTTCAAAGCGATAAGCTTTTTTTCCTGATCTGGCACTCACCAGCGCGGCAGCGTCGTCACACCACAGGTACCAACATGGAAATGAGCAAGCTGGCGCCGGCCTTCGCGAAGCTCGCAGAGGCTGCGCAGGAGATCTCCGAGATTTTCGCGGCGGCGGGCGGCGTCACCCTGGGGAAGAGGGGCCCCGGCGCCCTGCTGCTGGATGCGGACGGCAAACCAGTCAAGAAGAAAAAGGAGAAGCGCGCTCCCCGCGCGCCCACCAAGTTCAACGAGTTCATGAGGACGAAGGTCGCTCAGGTGAAGAGTGAGAACCCCACCAGGAGCCCCAAGGATGTCTTCGCGATGTGCGCGGCGATGTGGGCGACGGCGCCTGAGAACCCCAAGAGCAGCGCGGCAGCTGCTCTTCCACCGGCGAAGAGCGAGAAGGGGTCGCTCAAGAGTGGCAAGGGGAAGAGCAAGAAGTGAGCGGCCGAGACCCGGCGAAAATGGCCGCACGCCAGGGCGAGCATCGCACGGGAGATGCCCGGCGAGGATACGGAAGTGTACTAGTAGAATCTATCACATGTTTTGCTGTCATGCGGGAGGAAGAGGGAGGTCGTTGAGACTTTAGAACGTCTCGAATGAAAGAACGGGGAAGGGGAACTTTGAACCTGAACTTTGAAAAGCAACATCGCGAGTCGCTGTCGCAGCGCGCGCGGTCATCCCCGGGCGTTCTGCGATCGGGTCCAATGCGGCATGACGCGCTGCGGGGTCTCACACGTCAATATCGATTGATGAACGGGTTCATGAACCCTGGGTGGACCGCCCCGTCCCAAGCCCACCTTTCCCCCTTTGAACCTCAACGGAAACCGAAGAAGGGCGATCGGTCCACAAGCGAAAATTTTTTTACCTTCGAAGTCGCCTCCCGGTTCGTGGCCGCCGACTCATCCTCCCTAGGCGCGCGCGAGGCTCGAGAGATGGGAGAGCGAAAGTCGACCCGCGTCAAGACAGTCGCCAAGGCGCTTAAGCGCGTGGACGATGACACGCGACGACAGGTGCGAAGCAGCCCTCCATCCGTCTTCCCGAGCCGATGCCGCCCTCACGTTCCGCACGCTAACTTTTCGCCTCGCAACCCCCACCGCATCGCAGGTTGCCGCTGCTCGTTTGGATGCGCTCGAGAACGATAACGCCGAGGCGGAGGCGGCCGACGACGACAGCGAATACGAGGTGGAGGAGGGAGAGGGTGTGGGCACGGTCCTGAAGAAGAAAGGCGGGGGCAAGGGTGGGAAGAGAACGACGCGCGGCGCGGTGGCGACGAAGAAAGGGCCAAGATCGTTCGCCGCGCACCTGGACGAGGCGATGCTGGACAGGGTGCCGAGGGAGATACCAACGTACCTCACCGCGGCGGCGGGTCCATCGGTGACGTCCACGGCTCGAAAGTACTGCTCCGTGTGCGGCTACGCGTCCAACTACAACTGCGCTCGCTGCGGGATGAAGTTCTGCAGTCGCAAGTGCAACGCCGTCCACACCGAGACCCGGTGCCTCAAGTTCACGGCGTGACCGCCATAAGTTACCAATATCATAGCTAGAATCTCAGCAGAGTTACATCCCAATAATCTTAGTCTCGAGTCCCCGGCGCCCACCCCCCGCGGCGGTCCACCACAAACTTTGCAGGCTCCGAGCCGCGCGTCCGAGCCCCGCCGACGTCGACGCCGAACCGGACGTCGTCCCAGCCCGGAACACCAAGCCGAACATGTCCTCCGTCGCCTCCACCCCGCCGAGCTGCAGCACGAGCTCGGCGTGTTCGCGCAGTCGGATGAAGCAGTCGGTCTCGGCGATCGAACCCTGCGACCTATCCATCGACCGCGACCCGTTCATCGACCTCCCGCGCCCCTCCGCGGCGGCGCGGACGTCGGCGTCGCTCCACAGCAGGTTCACGAGCCGAAGCTTGCGCCGCTTCGATCGGAGAGGTATTCCCCACTGGGTGAATATGGCCTCCAACTGGGGCTGCTCGAGGCGTCGAGCCATCCCTCGCAGGTGTCGACGCTCGCGAGCGAGCTTTCGCTCAGCCTCTCTCAGTAAGGGCGGCAGCGCGGCGACGTCTTCGGTTCCGACGGAGCGGCGCCCGTCGTCGTCGTCGGGCACCCTCCATCCCGCCGCCGTCACGAGGCTCTCCTTGAGCCACGACAGTCGCCGGTATTCAGCCTCGAAGTAGAAGGTCTCGCGCCCCCTGAACGCGAGGAGGAACTGTGAGCGGTGCCGAAGCGGTACCCGGAGCTGGTGCCACAGTCGAACAATCTTTGGCAGGAAGAAGGACGCCGTCGGTAACCCCGCCCAGCTGTCCGGTTGACGCGACAACCTGGCTCCAGCCTTTGCGCGCTCGAGTAACTCCCGCTCTCGCTCCCTCGCGCGTTCCGCCACCCTCGCGCTCTCCTCCTCCTTCTCCGCGAGCGAGGCTTCGAGCTCCAAGACCTGCGCGCACAGTAATCGCTTCTGAAACTCAACCCGTTGGACGGTGTCCTTGTAGCCGTCCAGCGCGTCGCGCGTCGCGTTTGCCTCTGCGAGAGCCTCCCTGAAACGCTCGCGAAGGCCAGCAATCTGGTGCTTGAGCGACGTCTTCTCCCACTTCACCGCCGCCTTCTCCGCGGCTCTCGCGTCGGATGGTAAATTGTCCGTGCGAGGCGATGTCGTTCCGGATAAATCTGACATGGCGCGACGGTGGCGACGGAACGTCTCGTCCATCTCCCGCTGATCCAGCTCTCGATCGTAGTGCACGATGACGGTGTCAAGGCTCAAATGATCATCGATCAGGGCCTTCGGTTCCTCTGGCAGCTCACCCATGGCAGAAAGCGCATTCTCTTTGCTCTTCGTCTGATCGTCTTCGAGAACCCTACTCGTCTGATCCGACGCCCAGCTGCACATCTCATTCTCAGCCTCGTACTCCGCCAGTGCCGCCTCCGAGAAGGGATTCACAAATCCATTACCTCCAAAGTTTTCCTTCCCGCCGCAGTTAGGCCGAATCGATCCACGACTCCTTGATCGCGTGTGTCGGTGCTGACTGACCTTCACGGGGCCGAGCTCAGAGAGTGGTGATGCGCTCGGTCGCAAGTTGTCCTCGTCCTCCTCCTTCGGGGCGGCATCCACAACCTTGACAATCTTAGCTCCTGCGGTTACAAATTTCGCCAGGGTCTCCAGCGGGCTGCCGAGGACGGAATCCTTCAGGTCTGTTAGGTCGTACGCGTTGTTCACTCGAATATTCGCTTCTGTGTCGACGATTGGGTCATCATCAATCGACGTTTCACTCCACCCGCTTCCTTCTCGTGAAGGCTTAGGGGACTCGCCTTCTTTCCAGAACACGCCAAGATCAGTCTCCAAGAGCTCAAGTTTTCGCTGGAGCGCATCCGCTGCAGCTTGCGCAGAGTTCATGCGCTCCTGCTCGCTCCTCAGTCGAGACAACTCGCACTCCAAACCTTCGATGAGTGTTTCCTTCGCCGCGTCCATGATGTCGTAGACAACCTTGTCTTCCTGAAGTTCTCTCAGCTGCAGCTGCAGGCGCTCAATGACAGCCTCAGAAGATTCACCCCTCCTCGCATGTGTGGTGACGCCCATCCGCAGTAAGTTCTGCTCAGCCTCGAGCTGCCGCCCAGCCTCGGCGCGTCGACCCGGGCTAGCGCTGCATCCATTATCGATGCCGGTGGGTCCGACATTATTCTCAGAGATCTCGTTTGCAGCGGCAGCAGCGACAACTTCAACGGGCGTTGTAGTGCTGGTGTCGGCTTTCAGCTCTGCGGCGAGTGCATCCGCGCGTGACCGACGAATAGCGGCCAGTGATACAAGCTCCCCGAGGGTATCATCGTCAGTGAATGAATATCCAGACTCGTCGGTATCGCTCGCCGCTGACCTTGGCGTGTTGGGATGGTCTGCTGTCGGGCTGATTAAAGCTGCGCCCTTGGCATTTGCTGCCCTATTCAGCGCAAAGCCGAGTGAGCGGCGCACAGTGGAGCCGACGAGCCTGAAGAATCCAAGCTTACCGCGAACCGAGTGACCACGGTCATCGGTGTCTTCATTCACGGTGACAGATGCGGTGGGTTTGTTCAGTGCTGATTGCTTGCTTGGGGTACCGTGGCGGCGGCGGCGCATGGGTTTGCCTGGCGATGGTGACCAGGATCTTCGTCTGCGATGCCGGGAGCTGAGTCTGTGTCCCTCGTTGAGGATTCTGTCGCCGTCATCTTCGGCGGTGGAACCTCCGAGGAGAAAGCGCTCAAGAGTTGCAATTCGAGCCTCAGCTTGTGCCCGTGCTTCCTCGGCAGCTCTCTTCTCCTCTCGAATGCGAGAAATCTCCTCCGCAGTGCCAAACAATTCACCCCTGTTGGTGTTCCCTGTGGCAAGTGCAATGATGCGCTGAAGCTCAGCGATCTCTGCCCGATAACGACGAATCAATGCCTTGTCATCGATGACCTCGTTGACAGTAGCGCGGTTTCTTACGCGCTTGGCCTGTGATGCGAAAAAGAGAGCCGCCCTTGTAGCCTCGAGTGCGGATGCTGCCGCAGAGATGCAGGTTATGACCGCCGTCCTCGCGTTGCCACCGAGAGAGCTCGCAAGTATGCGAGTAAGCTTTGAGTCTCGGTATGGCACGTGTTCATCTGAACCACGTTCACTCTTTTCGCTCAGGCTGCGAATCACCTTTCCGAGGGTCAGGAGCGATCGATTGATGTGGCAACCCTCTGTCAGCCGCGTACCAGAGGACTGCGCTCGACTCGCACGCTCGGACCCCGCAAGGTCCACAATATTGAGAGTTGCGGTCAGACCCGGACCTCGATCTTCCGTGTCGACAGCCGCTTCATCGGCCGAGCTCGCGACCCTGCTCTCGATGGTCAGGCGCACGATCATGTGAGAACGGGACGATTCGGCATTCATGCCCGTGGCGCCAACCTGTCGACGAGCCTCAACCTCACGAAGTAAAGCCTCGAGTGCCTCGCTCGAATCCACTGGCGTGCAAATCAGACGCTCAATCACGGTACCGCGTTCCGGATCATCCAGCAGCCTGAGGGGCTCGGACACTCCAGGCGCGAGTTGGCTCGTCGCGGCGTTGCCAGCTCCCGCCTCGTCCTTCACCATCCATCCCCCTCTGTCGTCGCTTTTTCCACCCATGTTGGAGAAGTTGTTGGAGTATGCCGCGGCGGTCCAAGGCGCGGGCGCATCCACGAGAAGATCTCTCACAATCTCATTGTAAATCTCCACGGCGGAGAAGTGCATGAGGTACTTCCGCTCGTCGTCTCCCTGGACGGCTTGGAACAGGTCTCCAATTGCTCCTCGAGTGATGGCGCGCATCGTGTATGTCTTGCCCCCCCCGGTTTGACCGTACGCGAACACGGTCCCATTCACCCCTCGAAGCGCGCCTCGCACGATGTCTCGCGCGGCTCTGGCGTACACCTCATCATTCGCGGCTTGCGGTCCGAACACGCGATCGGCCGTGTACCGAGTTCGTTGACCCGACTTGGCGGAAGCGGATTCTTTCCCGGGACTCGTCGCATTCTGGGGAGAAGCGTGTGCGACGGGGCCCGCAGCTACTGTTAAGCGAAGCTCACGCTCGTCCTCGGACACATCCCACACCTGAAGCTCCCTCGCCTGAAGCTCCTTATCACTCGGAGGCCTGATTCTTACCCCTACCCATATCTCCTGTCCTTCTGCATCTACGGGACTTCCCGCGGCAGGTGACTTTTGCAAATCCTCTCGGAACTCGCGACACTCATTGATATCTTCCATGATAACCTATCGCGGGTCCACTTCGACGGTTGAGGATGTGACGTACGGTTGATGTCGCCGCGATACACTCACAGTACGCCCGCGGACTCGCGGCGCGGAATGAGGACCGTCGGGGAAGAGACGGCACCTCTCATCATTCGATTGGCTAAAACTTGGTCAAGTTATTTGACAGAGTGGCTATTTTCGAGCGAGCGTTACTGATGAAACCGCACGACTTCCCGACTGCACCGATGCGGGTACCGCACCGCCAGAGACCCGCGCGACATGAACGACCTCACGAGCCCGTTGCTCGTCGGCCTTTGCGACGACGAGTTGGATACCCGGATCAAGTACCATCGCGGGGTCTACTCCAAGTTCGACAGCTCGGGTCCCGAGGAGAATGCCCTCTACCACATCACCCCCACGCGTTTTTTCCACAGCCGGCTCCCCATCGGCCACGAGGGCATCGAGGCTTACGTCTCCGAGGACTTTCACCACGTCGGCGCGGTGGAGGCATTTTTAACCCCGGAAAAGCTTCTCGATTGGGCCAACAAACACATGGCCGAGCAGGAGGGCTATTTCTACGTGATGCTGCTGGACCCCGCGGCGTTGGGGGAGACGCAGGAGTACGCCGCGGAGGAGGATGTGAAGGAGACTGGGAGGGTGCTGATCGTGGGACCGGTCGGGGTGGAGGCTATCTCGAGGGTGTACGTCGCATCCAGGGAACTGAATAACTCGAGGACAGGCAAGTTCACGAACGTCGCGCCGCCCTCTCTGGTGGTGCGCTCGCGGCGAGACGACAAGGATGACGAGGCAGCGGGTGATGCCGGGATCCGGGAGAAGTGACGCGGCGTCTCGATTTTCACGGGTCTCGAGGCGCAACTCCAAGTTGCGCCCAACGAGACGAGCTACATCACGCTCTTCAAGCCCTTGATTTCTATGTCCCTAACGACCCCCTGTTTATCCACGATGTGAAACCCGTCGAACGAACAACTCCGCAATGCAGCACCGGACGCTACCGCCGCCCACGTCCTCAATCGTCGTCAGGTCGACGTGATAGATTCCGTCAAAGTGCTCCCGCAAAACCTCAAGCTGGTCCTCCCTCAGGCTCCTGTACGCGCGCGTGGACATGACGAGGGCGGGAACAAGCTTCCAGTTCCTCACCTCTAGACAGTTGCAAGCGAAACACTCCATCTGTTCCATGGTTATCTCCACGATGATGCGCCCCGTATTTGTGAGCGACGAAGACACCTTCTCCCAGTCCTCCGTGCTCAGAGAGTCCTTGCACACCAGAGCCGCCTCGGTGCCGATGCTCATCATCACGTTCGTGTGATAGATGGGATCCCCGTTCCTGTCCTTAGCGTCGAATGACACGACCTCGTATTTGTTTAGTTTCCCCCAGTGCTCGGCTAAACCCTTGTCCGAACGTTCGGAGATGGCCACGTACGCGACCCGATTCACTCGGTCCAGCACGAGCGACCCGGTGCCCTCCAAAAATCGAGGCGGGTCGGTCTCTTCCTCGTATGTCAGGTCGATGGTACACTCGGACATGCGGTCGAGGTATGTCACCAGATCTTTCCTGCGCTCTTTCCGTCGATTCTCGTTCTTCATCGGGTAGAAGTTCAGCACGTCCGGGGCTGTGGAGAACCAGTTGTTTGGGAACACCGCGTCTGGTGTGCCGTGGCTCTCCTTGTGATCGAAGAGGTGGACAGTCATCCGCAACGGTCCCTTCTGGTTGCCGAGCAGGTCGACCAGGTTCTCGTGCTCGCGCATCACCTTTTTTCGAACAGTCTCCAGCTCACCCTCGTCCACCGCGTGCATGAAGCGGTTGTCCTTCGCCGCCTCCGGGTTGTAGCCAAACGCGGTCGGGGAGATCAGCAGCACCTGGTCAGTGCTCTGAACCGGGGCGTATTCGATGAGGGGCTCGTCGGGCCTGACGGCGCCGAAGAATGCCTCCTCCTCCTTCACGATATCGTCGTCTACCCTCTCCTCGCTCATGAACCCGGACGGACCATCCTTCGCGGGGCTGGCTTTCCGCGGCTCCATCGGTATTGGGGGCATATCAAAGCAACTTTCGCTGATTCTCAGCAGAACGTTGGAAGTCGCATCGTGGGCAACAAAAGAGAGTTCTCGCCGAAAGGGTGCCGAAGGACCAGCCAATCACGAGCCGCAAACAGCGTATCGCGGCCAGCTAAGCCCAGACGTTTTTTTAGCTACCGTTCGCTGCGCGCGCGCTCGAACTCGCGCCAATCGAAGGCGCGCGCCCGAGTCCGCCTTATCCACGTCTCGACGCTCGCTGTAAGGTGCGAACCCATCCCACCGCTATAGAGGACCCTCGCCCGTGGTCCGTGTGGAGACGCGCGTCCTTTCGTGCATTTGCTTATCTCCTTGAACTTGTCAGCACGCGCGAACGGAAGGGCACATTTCCCGCGTCGCCTCAACGTTCGCCCCATCCCCTGCCCCTTGCCAGGAGACCGAGTAGAGCCGAGGAACCGTCGAACACATCGTAAATATGACCGGTGTCTCGAGCGCGCTGTGCGGAACCCCGTTAGCGGCGCGGACCCGACCCACCGCGTCGCTCAGATCTTCGACCGCCCGACGCGTCGAAAACAACAACTGCAGGCGCGTGGTGCGCTGTGCCGTGCAGGAGCCCGAGGAGGACATCGTCTCTCGCGCCGCGCGAGGGTGCGACCCCTCCAATGAAGAAGAGTGCATCATCACTCCTCGTCAGGTCGTAAACGGCCTCGAGCTCCCCTCCTTCGAGGACGTCTCCACCGCGCACTTCCGCATCCGCTCGGGCGTGGTGAGAACCAGGTGCACGCACAGCCGAACGCTCAGCGCGCTCACGGGCATGAAAATCTACCTCAAGCACGAGTGGGAACAGGCCACCGGTTCCTTCAAGGAACGTGGCGCGCGCAACTCCCTCCTCGCGCTCGAACCGGAGCAAAAGAAGAAGGGCGTCGTCGCCGCCTCCGCCGGTAACCACGCGCTCGCTCTCGCGTACCACGGCCGCGAGCTCGGTATTCCCGTCACCGTGCTCATGCCCTCCATCGCGCCCCTGACCAAGATCACGAAGTGCCGCGCGCTCGAAGCCAACGTCGTTCTCGAGGGCGACACCATCGCGGACGCCGCGATCGCCGCCAGGTCCTATGTCGAGAGGGACGGCATGAAGTACATCAACGGCTTTGACGACTTCAACATCATTGCGGGCGCCGGCTCGGTCGGCCTCGAGATTCTCGAGGACGCTAAGGACATCGACGCCATCGTCGTGCCTGTGGGAGGCGGCGGCCTTATCGCAGGTATCGCGCTCGCGGTCAAGACCATCAACCCTAAGGTTCAGATCATCGGCGTCGAGCCCGATCGATGCCCATCCATGGCAGCGGCAATGGCAGCGGGAAAGGTTGTCAAGGTTCCGACGGCGCCGACGCTCGCCGACGGCCTCGCCGTGCCCACCGTCGGACCGCGCTCGTTCGAAGTGCTCAGACCAAGGGTCGATA
>MDSW01015809.1_pt1 | contig 11815 bp, 7 predicted proteins | sample 811171 | NCBI WGS metagenome assembly MDSW01 (sample SAMN05326641, study PRJNA326480) | marine metagenome | isolation source: seawater | place: Atlantic Ocean: North West | collected 2012
ATATAGTATAATTTTTAGCAATGAAGATAGTCGAGTTGGGATAGGTCTATCAGATATGATGCTAAGTTGGGGACGTACAACAGATATTGAATGGATTTATGAAGTATCATTAAATAGTCAAGGCGAAATTATTAATGAAATTTTTCAGGGTGCAAGTCACACACCTACAATATTCAATGGAGAAAAACTAAATAATCATCCTTACCTTATTAATGCAACTGCAAACTGTAATTTTTCTGATACAGGAATATCTGACTATATTTTCTTTTTACCACCAATAAATATTAATACAGAAGGCCATACAAGAGAATATATAATGGACCAAAACCCATGGAGTTATAAAATAATGGGACAAGAATTAAAAAATGAAAATAAATATGAAGAAAATCAAGATCCAAATCATTGGGAATTAAGCGATGTAAGAAATTACCTTTATATTGAATATGAAGGATATCAAACAGGATTAGATGTATCATCAAAAATTTCTGCTAATTTTTATAATGATTGTTATCCTTACTCTAATAATCATAATGACAATGAGATATCATTTAATTTTGGAAATGGAATAAATAGAACAGCTATTGAATTGCCTCAAGGATTTGATCCTGGTGATTTACAATATTTAACTATTCAAACAAGTAGCGATTATAGCTACTCACTAACATTAGATAGAATTATTAGTTTATTTTATTTATCGGAAGATTATCAGCTGATTGATATAGGAATTAATCAAAATCAATATATCCAACTTAACGAAAATAATCCAATTGCAAATATAATCATTAATGAGAGCACACTGGCTTATGACTGTAACTCTGAAGAAAATGGATTAGCAGTATGTGATGAATGCAATATCTGTTCAGGTGGTAATACAGGTGTAATTCAAAATCAAAACTTAGATGATTGTGGTGTATGTTTCGGAAATAATGAGGATATGGATTGTGCAGGGGTTTGTTTTGGGAATGCTTATTTAGATAATTGCGATATATGCGATGATAATCCTTATAATGATAATGATACATGTAATAGTGGATGTTCTGATATAAATGCTGAAAATTATGATCCTAATGCTACTATTAATAATGGAAGTTGTATATATTCAGATCAAATATTTCATGTTCCTATAGAATATGAGAAAATAGAATATGCTATATCTTTTGCATCTAATGGAGATACCATACTAGTTGAACCTGGAAACTATTATGAAGAAATTAATTTTATGGGAAAATCTATATCCCTATTAAGTACTGATGGACCTAACGTTACATCGATTATTGCAAATTCAGAAGATGGTAATATTAATGATGAAGAAAATTCAGTTATAACAATTAGAGATATAACAGAAGGTAATTCAAAATTAGATGGATTTACATTACAAGGAGGATATGGAAAAGGTGTAGATTTTGATTATTTTATAAGTGTAGCATCTGATCCAGAAATGTTTAATGAAATGATGTATAACCATATTAGCTCTGGTGGTATATCTATAATTAATTCAAATACTATTTTAAGTAATCTAATTATAAAAAATAATTCTTCAAAAAACTTTGGAGCCGGTATTGGACTTGTTGATTCGTATACTATAATAGAAAACACTATAATAGAAAATAATAATATACCTGATGGTGATGCCTTAGGCGGAAGCGGTATAGCCATCAATGGTGGTACAACATCCATTAATAATTGTATTATAAATAATAATTCAGTAGGCCTAAATCTATACCAACTTAATGGTGGAGGTGGAATATTATGTGGTTTTAATTTTTCAAATACGCCTCTTGAACTTACAGTAAATAATTCAGAAATATATAATAACTCTGCTAATATTGGTGCTGGTATTGGAGCTTTATCAGGGAATATTGAGCTTAATCATATTTTAATGTATGAAAATACAGGGTCATATGGCTCTGCAATCAGTCTTGGTGAACCCTTAGGGCTTGTGATTGATAATATTAATATGAGTATTTTAAATTCAACAATTGTAGATAATCAAGGAGAATTATCTTTTGGATTAATAGATAATTCCAATGTTACTATTATAAATTCTATTTTATGGAATGAACTATCTACATATGAATTTTTTTCATTACCTAATAATTCACTAATTAATGCTTCAGCATATTATTCAAATATTAGAATTTTAGAAAACATAGAGTATATAAATTCTATATATGATAATCCTCTATTTATTGAAGGCATAACCAATGATTATAATTTATTAGGAAATTCTCCATGTATTGATTCTGGTATAGACTCACTTGTAATAGATGAGAATGCATTTATAACAACAGATTATTATGGGAATATGCCTGACATGGGTTATTTTGAATATTTTGGCGATACTATAATCGGAGATGTAAACCTAGATTCAATCATCAATATTCTAGATATAGTATTAATGATTAATATAATTTTAGATCAAAATACATCTGATATATTTAGCCTTGATGCTGCAGATATGAATCAAGATAATATTATAAACGTCCTTGATATTATTGAATTATTAAATATAATATTAAATAATTAATATGAATTCTATTTATCTAATAATTTTTGCATTTTCATGTTTTTTTATTGGTTATCGCTATTACAGTAAATATATATCTAATAAAATTTTTAATCTTGATAATGATTCAATAACACCAGCGCACAAACAAAAAGATAATATTGATTATATACCTACTAGTAAGCACATTCTATTTGGTCATCATTTCACATCTATTGCTGGAGCTGCACCAATAATAGGTCCTTGTATTGCTGTTTTTTGGGGCTGGTTACCTGCTGTTTTATGGGTCGTGATTGGGACAGTACTGATCGGAGCTGTTCATGATTTTGGAGCTTTATCTGTTAGCCTTAAAGAGAAAGGACGCTCTATTGCTGATATAACATCTAAAGTGATTAATAAAAGAATACGAATTATGTTTTTATGTTTTGTTATGTGTTTAACTTGGCTTGTGTTGGCTGTATTTGCAATGGCTATTTCAAAATTATTCACTCTATACCCTTCATCTGTACTTCCTGTTAATATTGAGATAATTATTGCAATTATAATGGGATATATAATATATAAAAGAAAAATAGATTCTTTTTTACCATCCATTATTGCATTAGTACTTTTATATATTTTTATTTATTTAGGCACTCTTTATCCTATAAGATTAAATGTATCGAATCCTCAAAATATATGGATAATTCTTTTATTCATTTATTCTGGTATTGCAAGTATGTTACCTGTTTGGTTACTATTACAACCTAGAGATTACATTAACTCTCACCAACTAATTGTTGGCCTTGGATTAATTTATGTCTCAATACTTATTTTTAGACCTGAGATTACTGCGCCTGCATTAAATTTATCATCAGGAGGTCCACCCATTATTCCATTTTTATTTGTTACAATTGCATGTGGCGCAATCAGCGGATTCCATGGATTGGTATCATCCGGAACAACATCTAAACAGATCGATAAAGAGCAGGATGCACGTATGATTGGCTACGGGAGTATGCTTGGTGAAGGATCGCTAGCTTTAGCAACAATTATTGCATCAGTTGCAGGTATTGCTCTTGTAACAAATTGTGAGGTTAATGGAGTTTTTCATGAGCAATTAACATGGAACGATTACTATGATACTTGGGAACATGCAGCAAAAAATAAATTTATGGCATTTATACTTGGTGGAGGTGCTTTACTTGAAAAACTAGGATTATCTGTAGAACTTGCACGGACACTAATCTCTGTTTTAATTATTTCTTTTGCAGCAACTACGCTTGATACAGCTACTAGAATCCAACGAATGATTATTACAGAGCTTGGAACTGCAACCAATGTCAAACCTCTTAAAAATAAAATAAAAGCAACGATATTAGGTATAATACCTGCCTACATTTTAACATTAAATGGTACAGGATGGAAGCTATGGCCTGTATTTGGTGCATCCAATCAAATGCTCGCAGCTCTTACACTAATGGTTCTATCTATCTATTTTTGGAAAAAAGGAAGGAATATTATTCCTCTGCTATTACCGATGGTATTCATTATGATAATTACAATTCTTTCCTTGTTTATTAAAACAAATGAATTTATTAGATCTGAAAATTATTTATTAGTATCTATAAATATGATTTTAATTATTCTTATTTCTTGGATGATTATTGAGGCTTTTATGCATATCAAAAAATTAAAAAAATGAAAAAAGCAGGCCTTTATATACATATTCCTTTTTGTAAAGTTAAATGCGTGTATTGTGACTTTTACTCCATTACAAAAAAAGAAAATCAAATCCCTCTATTTACAGAGTGTTTATTAAAAGAAATTGAAAGCTACAAACACTATGCTGGTAAATGGAAATTTAATACTATTTTTTTTGGAGGAGGCACACCTTCCCTTCTACCTGCAAAATATTTAGAACAAATCCTTCAAAAACTTCATGATACATTTGACACCTCAAACGTAGAGGAGATTACACTTGAAGCAAACCCTGGAGAAGCTCCTTTAGAACACCTTAAAGATATCAAAAGTCTTGGTGTTAATCGTATTTCTATGGGATTCCAAAGCTTTGATGATAAAATACTTAAGCTACTTGGAAGGTTACATAAATCTAAAGACTGTTTTAAGACCTTTAAAAATGTACGAAAAGCAGGATTTGATAATATCAGTACAGATATGATCTTTAATATTCCTGAGTTATCAATAGAAAATTGGAAAAAAGATTTGAATAAACTTTTAGAATTAAACCCTGATCATATATCAGCATATTCTCTAACTGTTGAACCTAGCACAAAGCTCTTTAATTTAGTAAAGAGAAAGGAAGTTTTAATGCCTCTTGAAAGTACTGATATCGAGCAGTTTTTATTAACGGAAGATGTTTTATCTAAACATGGATTTCATCATTATGAAATATCAAATTATGCAAAGAAAAATATGGAATCTAAACACAACCTTCATTATTGGAATTTGTCACCCTATTTATCCTTTGGTCCATCTGCTCACTCCTATGATTTAAAGAAAAGGTGGTGGAATGTGAGATCCTTAGAAAAATATATTGAAAATTTATTAAATAATAAACTTCCAATAGAAGGTAATGAGGTATTATCACATAAGGATAATTACAATGAAATTATATTAAATGGACTAAGGTTAAGTGATGGCATTCAATTATCAGATCTAATAATATATAATGATTTAATAGATAAAAATATGCTAGATAAAATCAATCAGAAGTGGGATTGCTTATCTATATCAGAAAAAGATATTAAACTTACTAATAATGGGTTCTTATTTGTAGATGAAATAACTAAAGATTTATTTGTTTAGTTACCCAATATCATATTTACAACAATAATAACATCCAATACATCTGTAGCACCATCACTATTAACATCTGCGTTCACATTATATTCAGAACCTAATACCATATTAACAACCTGAACAACATCAAGAACACTAATTAGACCATCACCATTAATATCACCAAGTACAGTTTCATCTTCTAACATAGATGGAGGGAATGATATATAATCAACCCACGCACAATCCTCAGCCATATCAGTAGCACCGCCTCCCCCATCTTTAGTATACGACCATTTAAATATGTGCATACCAGGCTGAACAGGAAAACTAGCTTGCACCCATGGAGTTTGTCCATTTGGCGTTGGTTGATATTGCCCAACCAATTGATTATCAATATAAAACTCTAAACCATCATAAAAATTTTGTCCTGAAGGACTATATTCAGATGCTACCCTATAATAAAACTGAATATTACCAGCAGTAACAACATCCATTTCAACTAACATTTGAGATGTTTGATTATTATTAACACTACCAGATTTAGCTGAATAAAAACCTTCATATTGATCAGTCGTTGTAATCTCCCAATTTTGATTACCTGCAAATTCCCAATTAAGATTACTAGAAAATCCTGATTCAAAAGTTTCTGTAATTTGACCAACAGCTAAATAAACAGGGAAAGATATATCTAGTTCTGTATTTAAACTATTGACATGAACCATTAATTCTGCAACATGTCCAATTGGCGTTGAAGGACTAACTGTAACATTCGCAAAAAGAATTTCTTCATTAGAATTTGTAAGATGATCCCAATAATAAGCATTCCCAATACCTGAATTATTTACTGTTATATACATATCACCTTCTAAAGATACCATTGGGTAATTAATAGCAGCTGAACCAACATTAGATAAAGATATATTTAAATCAGTTGTTTGACCAGGATCAAGAGATCCAATTATACTATTAAAAGCAATAGTTGGAGATAGCGCTATAAATGGCATATCAACTTCTATAGTACCATCATTACTTGTAATTTGAAATGTTATATTTATTAATTCTTCATCAGGAGTATTCCAATCGACCTCAACACTTAAACCACTAATATTAACACTTTCATTTGCAGATATGTTATTATAGGTAACCAATCCTTGAGTAATATTTGCATATTGGCTATCTGAACTTATAGATACAGTAATATTATTAGCAGAATCACTACCTACGTTTGAAATATCAAGACCTAGATTACTATCTATTCCATATAATAAATATCCACTATCAACAAGACCATATTCAACTTCTACACCATCAATAACTAAATAGGATCCTTCAGGTGCTAAAACCATTACTTCAACCTCATAAGGTATAGAATTAAAACCTGTAACAACTAAATCTAAATTCCCAGGTATCTCTGCTGCACCACCAAGATCTAATATAGCAACACCTCCTACGGAATAAGCACTTGAGATCAATTCACCATTAAGAGAAAGAGCTGCTAAAGCACCATTTTCTCCAACATCAACAACGAACTCATCAGCACCTACCAATATAACATCATCATGCTGTACGTTCATAGATGTTGCTGGAGCCGTTCTTAAATTAGTCGAAGGATCTCCAAAAAATGTCCAATATTTTGTTTCATTTATACCTGATGAACCTTGCGCATCATTCATATACATACAACCATTCATTGTAATACCACCCATAGTACGAGTTAATTGATTATCATAACTTTCTGTTAAAATCAAATTCATACCATATTGACCGTGCATTGGAGGCTCCCAAGATTGACTAATAGTTGAACCAAAATGAGCAATACCACCTGTTGGTTCTCCACCATTTGTAGCTCTCTGCCATGTCTCTGCATAACATGCACTAGTGCTATTAAATTCACCTACATTACATCCAACAGTAATAACAAATGGTAATTTATTATTATTGGTTAATTGATTAATTTGCGTGGTATTTAAAGAAGCACCATTACCCCAACTTGATATGGAACCATGGCCCGTATAATTAATTAGACTCACGCCATTATTAATGGCTGTAATGCCTTGAGTATCACTACCACCTTGACCATCATAAATACCTTGATAACTATCATAAGTAAAATCTGATAAAACCGTATTCCATAAAAAATCATTAAAATCATCATCGGTCATATTTTGAAAACCAGGGCCTTGATTTGATGCGACACCAAGTGCATTATCATACCATTCAACATTTGATTGAGGATAACGCTCATATTCAATTGAACGTTCAACTTGCGTTGCAATATGCGTGGGTGTACTACCTGACATACGGCCAACAATTACTTCTGGATAAAAATCATTACCATTAATACAACCATAAGATATATCTGATGCGCTACCGCTAACAATTGTTGAAGGTATTTGTGCAATATCACCAACTAATAATAAAAAGGTAAGGCCATTATCATTATAGTAATTTTCAACAAATGCAGATATTGCGGAAGCACTTGTACCAATACTACTTACATTTACCATTTCTGTTGGTATACCTTTTTTTTGTTTCCAATCTATTAAAGGTTGCATTTCACTCATAAAATTTGCATCTGATATAATCAACATACTACCTTGATCTACCAAATATTCAAAACGAGTATTATGATTATCAAAATTTAAAAAATGATTACCATATATATTTTTATATTCATTATCTATCTTTTCAATCTCTCTATTCCTAATAAGAGGATTAACAACAAAATTATCATCATTACTAGAAACTTGAACTTCTATATTCGTATAAACACGTAATACCTTAGTTACAGGATTATATTGAATAGGATGAAATTCTACTACTTGGCCTCTATAATCTCGCAATATATAAGGTTCATTTAATTGTGCAATATTTTCAGGATAAAAAGCGTCTTGTTTATAAACATCATTAAATAAATGAGGAACATCATTAGGGTTTATAAGCCTAGAAAAGTTTCCTTTTGATGGAGCAATATCAATATCTTCATAATCAATGAAATTACTAGATAGAACTTCTAAGCTCATACTCTTATTATCTGAAACAATAATTGAAGAGGAAATTTTTGGTAAATCAGGACTGCCTTCTTCCATAATAGAAGCAGATACAGGAAATTTTACAGTAGAATATTCTAAATCATCAATGACTATCGGATGTAGTGAAAAACCACTTAAATCTAATGATATAATAGAATTATCATCATTTGATGTGATCAATGATATATTTGGTTTTTCTGGTGTATCTGATGTGATGCCCACCCAATCATTAGAAAAACCAAATGTTAGTAAAATTAATATTAATATATTTTTAATGTTATACATAAACACTTCTCCCCATTACACTTTTTAAGACAGTAAAAATTATATTATTAAAATGAAAATAACAAATAGACTTACAAGCTGTTACATGGTTTCAATAATAGATAAAAATTTATTTTATTCGAGAATATTTATTCAAAGCATCTTCTCTAGACTTACGATAGTCAATGATAGGATCATAATAATTAGATTCTATATTAGATTCCCATGGTTTCTGTAAGAATTTTAATGGTATATTTTTTAACTCTGGAACATATTTTAATGTGTATCTTCCATTATTATCAAATTTTTCACCCTGAAGAATTGGATTAAATATTCTAAAATAAGGTGCTGCATCGGCTCCTGTCCCAGCAACCCATTGCCATCCAGCAATATTTGAAGCATAATCTGCATCTAATAAGCAGTCCCAAAACCAAGCTTCACCCAATCTCCAATCAATTGATAAATTTTTTACTAAAAATGATGCAACGACCATTCTTACTCTATTATGCATATAACCAGTTTCCCATAATTCTCTCATACCTGCATCTATTATTGGATAACCAGTCCTACCTTTTGTCCATGCATTAAGCTTTGTTTTTGAATTTTCCCAATCAAAATTATTAAATTTAGATTGTAAATTATTGGTTTCCATTTCAGGAAAATGATATAATAAATAATAAGAAAATTCTCTCCACCCAAGCTCAGACTTAAAATGCTCTATATTTTTATCAAATTTTAATTTATTTACTTCATACCACATTCTATTTACAGAAATCATACCAAATCTTATATAAGGTGAAAGTTTTGAATTAAAATTAAGTGAAGGGAAATCTCTACCTTCTTTATAATTATAAATTGATTTATCTAAAAAGCTATCAAAAATATTGAGTGCTGAATTTTCTGATACATCCCATAAATCATCAAATTTACCAAACCAATTAAAGCTATCTAATAATTGTAAATCTTCAATCTTAGTATTATTGTTAAACTCAGAAAAATTGATGCTATTAACATCTCCTAATGGTGGAGGTGGAATTAAGTTACCTAAACAACCTTTTTTGTAAAATGGTGTAAAAACTTTATAAGGTGAACTATCGCTTTTAAGCACTAAATATGGTTCCCAAAGCAATGTACAATTAAAAGATATCAATCTAATTTTTGTTTTTTTTAGATGCTCCTTTAATTTTTTAAATAAAATTACATCATTTTTTAAAAAAGGTTCTTCACAATAAATCTCATTTATGGAATAATCTTTAATTAGTTTATCAATGACAGATATTGTCTCACCCTTAAAACACATAAGATTACCACCGAGAGAATTATTTAAGCTTTCTAAAGCACGATGTAACCAATATTTTGATGAAGAACCCATTTTTTTATTAGTATTTATATCGTCATAAATATAGACAGGTAGAACATTACCACTTTCAGAGCCATAAAATAAAACAGGGTTATCTTTTACTCTTAAGTTATTTTTAAATAATAATAAAGAATTCATGATTTTACTTATTCGGATTATCTATTAATTGAAATTGATCTGCATAAAATTTACCGCTTTTCACTTCACCTGAAACATGAGCTATTCTTAATGCATTACAAATTCCATCATTTTCATGAGCCTTAGAATGATCATGTTCATATGATACGATTTCATAAACCATTTGGCCAATCCTAATACTCATATTGCACTTCTTATATCCATATTGTCCTAAATTACATTTACCGCATGATGCTATAACAAATCCATCAATTTGACCACCATAAGGTATATTATTGATAAATGCGCTGCTATCTTTTGCAGGCTCTATAGAATTATTAACCTGGCATCCTCCACAACCTGATAATAAAAGGTTAATCATTATCATAGCTAGCAATAAAGAAACAAGCATTTTTTGTTTAAATAATTTAAACATAAGTAACTCCTATTATTTATTTAATTAATTATATGTAAATAAAAAGTAATTTAATACCATGAAGATATCTATAATTAGAATGGTTATTATTTTAGCAATGTGTGTATTTGCAACTATAGGATTAATATTTGGAACAATTTTATTAAAAAAATTAATAGATCTATTTTAATAAAATCATAACTAATAAATCCTTGTTATTACCCTAATGTAGAATAACAAATCAAACCACAGATTGTAAGCATTAAAACAGATGCAATATATTTTCTAAAATTACTTTTATTTCTAACATGTGTAAAAACAGCTCCAATCATAAGACATAATATCCCAAATGAGCCTATTAATACAACTTGATCATTACTTGAATGTAACATTAGAGCAAAAGATATCTTTAATATACCTACAAAATCTCTAAACCATGTTGGGAATCCATACTCAATAAATTCCCCTTTTATATTATCATATCTTACAAGCCAAACAAAAAGTATAGCAACAGTTACTATAACTTTTAGTGCTTCAATATAATTATTTATATTCTCCATATTTATTAACCTCCATTTATTTATTAATTTTATTATTATTTTCTATCTTATACATCAATTCTATTCTTATGTATATCTAAATATTTTAATACTGCTAATTCTTTATGCTTAGCTTCGATCATAACATCTAAATGATGTCCATATGTATCAATATAATCGTAAACATAATCAGAATGAGACTGAGGCTTAATAGAATCATCTTTTTTTTCAATATTACGAGATTCAGAGTAATGCACTACCGGCCTAATTTCACCCCAAGTTGAAACAGCTAAGTCCAAAGCTTCTTTTTCTGATAATCCACCATTGCAAAATCGATGATGATGATAATCAAATACTATGGGAATCCCAATTTTTCTATAAATACCTTCATACAAATCTTTTACGGAGTACATAGTAGCCTTATCATCGTTTTCAACTGTTAATCTCGATTTGACATTATTTGGTAATTGATTAAAATTTGAGCAGAATCTGTCTAAAGCCGATTTTTTATCTCCATAAACACCACCTATATGAATATTGATTTTATTAAATGGGGTTCTAGATAATTTCATCAAATCAAATAATTCACCATGAATAGATAAATCCTTAATACAATTTTCAACAACATCTCTTTTAGGTGAAGTCAATACATTGAAAGGACCAGGGTGTGAAGTTATACGCATATTATTTTTATTGATAAAATCTCCTATTTCTTCTATTTTTTTTCTAATTAATTCATAATCAGGTAATTCTTGTAAATTATATTCACTGCACCAAGGAAATAAATTTGATGTAACA
>MDSW01131375.1_pt1 | contig 11815 bp, 8 predicted proteins | sample 811171 | NCBI WGS metagenome assembly MDSW01 (sample SAMN05326641, study PRJNA326480) | marine metagenome | isolation source: seawater | place: Atlantic Ocean: North West | collected 2012
AAGAAGGAGAAGTGGTCAAGGAAGATGCATGGAGTGCATTTTGCCAACTGTTGTTCCTTTCAAATGAATTCATCTATATCAACTAAGCCTATGACGCCTACAACCCTGCACGACTTGCCCGTAAATCGCCGTAACCTACTGAAGCAATGGTGCCTGGGATTTGGTGGACTGGCGTTCAATTCAATGCTGGCGGAGACCGCAGCCGGAGCTAAGCCGGGGAGGGCACTGGCGCCTAAAGACGGTCACTTCAAACCACGTGCAAAACGAATCATCTTTCTCTTCATGCATGGTGGTCCGAGCCATGTGGATCTATTCGATCCGAAGCCCGCCCTTGCAAAATACGATGGTAAAGAACCACCGTTTGAACGCACCCGTGTTAAATTTGGAAAGCGAGGCAACCTCCTTAGGTCGCCATGGGAATTCCGTCAGACCGGGACGTCCGGTATTCCTATGAGTTCACTGTGGCAAAACCTACCCGAAGTAGCTGATGAACTTTGTATGCTACACGGCTTGTGTGAAACTAATGTCGCACATGGCGGTGCGTGCATGAAATTATTTACAGGATCCGAGTCACTAATTCGACCGAGCATGGGAGCTTGGGTGAGTTACGGCCTAGGTACGGAAAACCAAAACCTCCCCAGCTTCATCACCATTTGTCCAACCAGTCTGCATGGGGGCGTCGACAATTTCGGCAGTGCTTTTTTACCTAACATTCACCAGGGAGTCCCGTTAGGTACTCCCGGCTATCCAAACACGCCGGCTAAAGACGCTCGTTTTGCATTCCTAAACAGTGAATCACGCAGCCGAAAACAACAACGCATCCAACTCGATCAACTCAAAATAATCAACAAACGTTACCAGGAGCAGGTAGGAGCCAATACGCAACTGGAAGCACGTATAGAGTCCTTCGAAATGGCATTCCGAATGCAACTTGAGGCTCCTCAGGCTATGAACATTGCTGAGGAGAGCAAAGCCACATTGGAAATGTACGGGTACGATGATCCAACCACGAGGAATTTCGCGCATCAACTATTATTGGCACGACGCTTCTCGGAACAGGGAGTTCGATTTGTACAGGTGAGCCATGCCGGTTCCCTACCATTTAACAACGAGCAATGGGATCAACATTCCCATATAAAAAAGGGACACGAAATCAACGTGGCTCAGATCGACAAACCAATCACAGGCTTCATTAAAGACCTCAGGCAACGAGGACTACTCGAGGACACACTCGTCTTATGGGGTGGGGAATTCGGCCGGACACCCACTGCTCAGGTTGGCAACCCGGAAACGATCGGCCGGGACCATCATCCCGACGGATTCACGATGTTTATGGCCGGCGGTGGTGTCAAAGGCGGATATCGATATGGCGAGACGGATGAGTTTGGTTACTATGCTATTGACGGACGCATGACGATCCATGACCTACACGCAACGTTACTCCACCTTATGGGACTCGACCATGAACGCCTAACTTACCAATATGGCGGTCGAAATTTCCGCCTGACGGACGTTCACGGCTCGGTTGCAAAAGACATTCTGACTTAATTAACCTTTCTTCCAATCGAGACGGAACCATGATTCGACCAGTGCTCGCGCACCTGGCAATATTTGCCGGTTCGTTCTTAACTCAAGCTGTTTATGGTGAGGATGACAGACCCAACATTCTGTTTATCTACACCGATGACCAATCCTATCGAACCGTGAGCTGTTACCCCGGTAGTTATGATTTCGTACAAACTCCGAATATTGATACGTTAGCACGCCGGGGTATACGTTTTGACGCTGCTTACATTGGAACATGGTGCATGCCATCACGTGCTTCCTTGTTGACAGGCCACTTACAGCACGGGGTAAACTCGATGCGGATGGAGGGTGAATATCCAGGCAGCGAATATGATCCGGAACAATGTCCTTTTTGGCCCAGTGTATTTCGTGCTAACGGTTATCAAACCGCACAGATTGGTAAATGGCACACCGGACGAGATAATGGCTTTGGTCGTGACTGGGACTATCAATTGGTTTGGAATCGACCGCGATATACTAAGAACGCCGGCGCCTATTACGAAAACCAATTGATTGAGAAAAACGGTAAGGCTGCCGAACTCACCCCGGGATACTCCACCGACAATTACACTGAATGGGCTGTTGATTATATCCGTGGAAATAATCGCGAGCAGTCGAAACCATGGTATCTATGGCTGTGCTACGGAGCCGTTCATGGCCCTTTTACACCAGCTGACCGCCATCTTGATTCCTTACCTAATGTAAACATCCCCGTTCCCAAAGACATCTTCCCTCCTCGTCCTGGCAAACCGGACTGGATGCAAAAAATTGAACATTGGATTCCTGACGAAGACGGCACGCCTGTTATGAAAGGAGACGGTTTCACAGCACAAACCGTTGACACCAAAGGGATCCATGGCAACACTCTCAACGATTGGGTTCGTCAATACCACCAGGGAGTCAGAGCCATTGATGAAGGCGTGGGTCGTCTCCTAGGGGCATTGCGAGAAAGTGGACAGTTAGACAACACCCTGATCGTATTCACTGCCGACCAGGGAATCGGCTGGGGACAACATGGTTTCAGGGTAAAGCTGGCTCCTTATGACGCGACCATCCGTTCGCCACTGATCATCAGCATGCCGTCCCGTTTACCAACCAACAAAGTTTGCAAAGCACCTGTGGCTGGCGTTGACCTCGTTCCGACTTTTTTCCACTATGCTCAACTCGAACTCCCCTGGGAAATGCATGGTGAGAACCTTCAACCGTTACTCCTAAAACCAGAGGCACCTTCGAATAAAACAGCGCTCACCGTGATGACCGGGAAGAAATATGGGCAAGATACTCACGTCATCCCCACCAACCGCGAAGACCTATACATCAACAACGTCCCTTGGTGGGTCTCCCTGAGAGGCGGCAATTACAAATACATCCGCACACTCGTTGCCGGTGAAACGGAAGAACTTTACGACCTCAAACACGACCCGGAAGAACTCATCAATCTGGTTGACCGTCCACGGTTTAGATCAAAGGTTCAACGATTTAGGGCCTCCATGATTCAGGAGCTTAAAAATGTTGATGCAAGGTTTGTCAATGTCTTACCACCCGTTGGCACAGGCTACTAGAGAATTTACAACTAAACCATTATTTAATTCTTCCTTAATGCAATCCTAACCAACAGATTGATATACTGCTCGTAGTAAACAATTCGCCTAAAACTATTTGGAATCACATTCCGATGAAATCCGATCGCCGTAAATTCATAACCTCCGCTGCTGCTGGGATTAGTAGTGCTTCCATCGCACTCACCCTAGGGAAATTCAACCACCTGAATGCTCAGCAGACAAACCAATCGGACAATAAGTCTCCGTATGGCCCCCTCAAACCGACGGCTGATCTTACTTCAGGGTTATCTCTATTAATGCTTCCGGAAGGATTTAGCTATCAAACTTTCGGGTGGACAGGCGAAGCAATGTCTGACGGTCGCAGAACCCCCAGCTCTCATGATGGCATGGGGATTATTGAAAATCGCGATGGCATCTTCACCCTTTGTAGAAACCACGAACGTGGCGGCCTCAGAGATTCGTTTGCAGCGGCTCAACATACCTATGATTCCAAGGCCCCTGGAGGGACCACCAATTTAGTATTTGATGGCAACGCCGGTAAATTTATATCCAGCCGTGCTTCCCTGTCAGGTACGGTTCGAAATTGCGCCGGCGGTGTCACCCCCTGGGGCACGTGGTTGACGTGTGAAGAAACAACGGTTGGGACAGAGGAGACCTCAGAACCTCAACACGCGAAAACGCATGGCTGGATCTTCGAAGTTCCAGCCAATGGACAGGGGAATCCCAAACCACTTAAGGCAATGGGACGATTCGTTCATGAAGCGATTGCCGTAGATCCCGAAACCTCTTTTGTCTATGAAACAGAGGATCGTGGAACCAGTGGCCTCTATCGTTTCCGTCCCAACAAAGCACAGAGGCTCCACGATGGGGGTACGCTGGAAATGCTACGAGTGCCTGGACACCCCGATCTGTCCAAGGGTGTCAAAGCCGGAGCCATATACGGGGATCTGGAATGGGTAAAAATAGATGATCCCGAACTTGCTCACACCCCCGAAACCGACAATTCACTGGGCGTATATATGCAGGGGCGAAAGAAAGGCGGAACCAATTTCAATCGTCTGGAAGGAATTTGGTACTATGGCGGGTCGATGTTCTTCGATTCGACGAGTGGCGGTGAGGCAAAAGCAGGTCAAATCTGGGAATTAAATATTACAGAGAACACCTTACGCCTGGTTTTCGAATCCCCCAGCAAAGAAGTACTTAACATGCCCGACAACATGGCGGTGAGTTCTCGTGGCGGGATTATCATTTGCGAAGACTGTGGAATCACCACCGTTCAGTCGCCTCAAGGTATTAAGCGTTACTTCCCGCGTCTACATGCCTTGAGTCCGGAAGGTGAGATCCATGTCTTTGCCGACAATAATGCCAAAATCGAAACCCCCTACAAAGGGATTAAAGGTGATTTTCGTGGATCGGAATGGACCGGTGCCCACTTCAGTCCCGATGGAAAATGGCTGTTCGCCAATATTCAAACCCCCGGTTTTACCGTGGCGATTACCGGGCCCTGGGGAAAAGGCTACCTCTAAGGCTTGATAAGTTCGAGGTGTTTTTCTAGAAATCGGTAAGCCACTTCCCGCGCGGCTTCAGGAAAGCTGTGTGCTGCTGTTGGATAATTGACCTGGAGATTGGCGTCAGCGTCATATAGACGATAGATCTTCGCCGCTTGTAACATCGTTTCTTTGACTCCAGTAATTTCGAAGTTTCCATCATGAATAGGCGCACTAGCTAAAAATGGCCGTGGAGCAAACGAGGCGATGATTTCGGGGAAATCAAATGGCACCCTGTCGGGATCATTATCGTATTTGTCGTTGATTAAGGGCATATACCGGGCACTGGTCCAGCCTTTTAGTTTCCCTTCGTAGTACTTGTGAAACCGAGTAAACCCACAATTACTAACCATCGCTTTAATGCGTGTGTCAAAGGCTGCGGTAAAAATCGTGTTATGCCCTCCCAGGGAATGACCAATACACCCAATCCTTTCGCTATCCACCTGCCTGAGCGTTTGCAACAAATCGACAGCTCGAGTGTTCTCGTAGATTGCTTTCATTGTTCCGCTGACATAACCATCTTCAGAAGGAAAGGTATAAGGATAATCTCCAAAGCTTGGATAGTCCGGTGCTAAAGTCACAAAGCCTCTTTCAGCCAAATGCAAGGCGTAGTGCAGCTGAGGATTACCTCCCATGCCGGCGGGTTCTTTTTTCCCAATCCCAGTTGTTTGATGAAGGCAAAGTACTGCTGGTCTTGTATTCCTGACGGGCATGGGGAAAAACAAATAGGCGCTGACACGGCGAAGCTCCGAGTCCGTATGATAACTAATTAATTGGCGAATATACTTTTCTGTCCTCACCTCTTCATGAACTTGCATCTCCAGAGCAACAGGTGAAGCATGTTTGGGAAACGGTCCCATAACCTGCTGCATACCCGCCATCACATGCTTTCGTCTGGTAATCCAATCATTCTTTGAATCAATTAGCTTACGCACCCCCTGATTATCGAGGTAATAACTCAAATCGACATGATCGGGATATTCCGGAGTCTTCAGGGTCGCCCGCTGAGCATTTAAGAACGTACTGGTTAAACATAACGCAAACAACCAGACATATCGCATATGATCACTCCTTACAGTTGCCGACCCCATCCGAACGAGGGGGAAATATCAACTATTCCATTGTAATGGCTACAGAATTTAAGTGCTTCGATCAGTTTCTCTGGAAACATCATTTGGATTGCCGATACAATAAACAAGTAGTCGTATTTAAATAAACAGGTGCGTTATGAGCTGTCAGAAATATTATCACCCGAAAATCAATCGACGCTTTGCTATCCAAGCAGGTAGTATCGGTTTGCTTGGACTAGGCATGAATCACGTCAAAGCCTTACAGGCTGCACCGATCCAAAAACGATATAGCACGACTGGTGCTCGGGCTAAAAAGGTGATCTACATCTTCCTTTCCGGTGGCTTGGCACAACAGGACAGTTTCGACATGAAGCCTGACGCTCCTGACGACATCCGTGGAGATTTCAACCCAATCTCCACAGCAACTCCGGGAATGCAGATTTGCGAGCACTTACCAGAACTTGCCAAACGGAGTGAAAAATGGTCTGTCGTTCGAAGTCTAACTCACAAATGGAACGAGCATTCACAGGGCCATCACATTATGCTGACTGGTCGCACGGACGTCCCTACAGGATTCAACCCCTCTGCGCCAAAGCCAACTGACTACCCCGCAATGGCTGCTATTGCCAACACCGTCACAGTGCCTCAAAACAACCTACCTCCAGTTGCCATTCTTCCGGAGCGTCTGGTACATCAATCGGGAAGGGTTATTCCAGGGCAGTTCGCGGGCCAAATGGGTGAAGAAGCCAACCCCTGGTTCATTGAAGCAGCAACATTTCACCGCCAATCCTACGGGGCCTTTCCAGAGTATGCATTCGACCATCAGAAGCGAGACGTCGACCTCACACGTAAATATGAGGCTCCTAACCTTGAGTTGCCTCATGGTCTGGCAGAAAACAGATTCGTGGACCGGCTGAAATTAGTCAACACCGTAACCGATCAAAAGCGACAACTCGACAAATCAACCCAAACGGAGCAGTTTGACCGATATCGTGAACAAGCAATTTCTCTGCTCACGGACCCCAAGGTACAGCACGCTCTCGATGTTACCAATGCGGAGGAAAGAATCCAGGAAAACTACGGCCGTAATTGTTTTGGATGGTCCCTACTTATGGCACGGCGACTGGTAGCAGCCGGCGTAAATATGGTTCAGGTCAACCTAGGTAACGATGAAGCGTGGGACACCCATGGCAATGCATTTCCGCACCTGAAAGACAACTTGTTCCCGCCAACAGACAAAGCTATCTCCGCACTTTTAGACGACTTGGAAGCAACCGGGGAACTCGACGAAACACTGATTGTGATGGCTGGGGAATTCGGCCGAACCCCCAAGATCTCTCTATTACCCTCACACTACGAAAAACCCGGGCGAGATCACCATGGAGCCTTGCAAACTGTTTGGTTTGCCGGCGGAGGTGTTCGGGGCGGAAATATTATTGGCAAATCGGATAAGCATGGCGGATATCCGGTAGACAACCCAAAAACTCCGGAGCACATGGCAGCTACCATTTATGATGCACTAGGAATTCCAGCTACCGCGGCCTGGTATGATGTAGAAAATCGCCCTCACCAAATCTACCACGGAGAGCCAATTCACGAGCTGTTTTAAGACCGGGGCGTGCCTCACCTTCAATGGCTTGCATCGCGCTCTGCCAAAACGCAGCGAGCAGGCATCCGGATTCTACTCTCGGGGTTCGTCTTTCCAGATTATTTCAGCCAACACCAAACCATCTGGATGTGATTCTTTCCAGACAGCCCAACTGACTAAAGTGAACATATAATCATCGAGTGGGATTTTCTCTGATTCCTGTGCGTACACACTCCCGTTGAGTTGAACAGACAAGCCACCATCCACGAGACCAAACTGATCTAATTTTATCTTCCCAAGCGATGCATCATGAGTAAAAACTCGTACGCATTCGGTTTCATTGCAATAGGTTACTGCGATGGGCAGTCCAGCTAACAATTCGGATGCGATGTGGTCCCCCACGCCCTCCATGAATTTTTTAGGGAACGCAAAAGATCGCCCATCAACATCGACCGAAATAACTTCCGCATCATCTGCAAGCTCTACCTCACCAACCAAAACAAGCCGCCGCTCCGGAGTCTCCATTTCGGCAGCCACATCGTTCATGGCATCAGAAGTCGGGTCATATCCAACAAGGCCATAGTTCGGCTTACTTCGTTTTTCAAGAATGAGATTCGTGGCAAACGCTCCACCTAACGCCGCACAAAGAACAAGCATGACTAATAAAATGTAGCGGGCCACGACGACTCCCCGAACACTACAACAGATTGATATAATGGATACTTTGTCAAACTATTAGAATAGTCGCTAACCCCCTTTTTCTATAGTGGTCGCAAGCATAATGCTAAAATTCAAGCTAACAATTTGGTTTTTACTGTGTCTATTTACTGCCTTTCCGGTAACGGCACAAAACAGCTCCGATCAACCCAATATTGTACTGGTGATGGCTGACGATCTGGCATGGATGGATCTGGCTTGCCAGGGCAATCCACTCGTTGAGACTCCTTTTTTAGACCGATTTGCCGACCAGGGAATTCGATTTACTAACGCCTACGCGGCTGCACCTGTATGCTCACCAACTCGAGCCGCTTTAATCACGGGATTATCGCCGGCACGGCTGAGAATCACCAACCACATACCCGATCGTGCACAATTCACTCCTCCCAAAGCATCCCATACTGGGGCAGATATGTTTAACTATCTGGCGCCCTCCTACACGACAATCGCTGAACGACTGAAGAAAGCAGGCTATAAAACTGGTTTCTTCGGCAAATGGCATATCGCCGGTACCAGCGTCGGCCCCCAGGGCGCAGGGGATACCAAGTATTACCCTGAGAATCAGGGATTTGATCTAAATATAGGTGGTTGTATCTATGGTGGGCCCCCTACGTTCTTTGATCCCTATCGAATCCACAATCTTAAAAACCGTCATCAGGGCGAATACCTACCCAACCGTCTCGCCGATGAAGTTTGTAAATTCATTAGCACTGCAGGGAACACTCCTTTTTTCACTTGCCTCTGGAACTATTCAGTACATTGGCCCATGGAAGCACCGCCCGATCTGCTAGCAAAATACGAAAGCCGTAAAGGGCCCGGCCTGAACGATACTCGCTACGGAGCGATGATTGAAGCATTGGACACGTCGTTCGGAAAGATCATGCAGTACCTTGAGAATGAAGGGCTCAGTAAAAACACTTTAGTTATCTTCACCTCCGACAACGGTGGGTTTGCGGGGGTCTCGGACAATCGTCCTTTACGCGAGTCAAAAGGGCACATCTACGAAGGTGGCATCCGAGTCCCCCTGATGATTCGGTGGCCTAAAGCGATCAAGCCTAACCAAATCAACGATACCCCTGTCATCAGCATGGATTTCTTCCCCACGATTCTTGACGTTTGCAACCTTGCGCCTGAACCTTTATGTGATGGTATTTCACTTACCCCATTATTTGAGGGTACAAAACTTACCCGCCAAAGCCTCTTCTTCCATTTCCCCAACTATGCCTGGCACCGCAGCAACTCGTTAGCGGGGGCGGTTCGTAGTGGCGACTATAAATTAGTACGGCATTACACAACCCAGGAGGTAGAACTTTATAATGTGACTAAGGATATCAGTGAAACGGTTAACCTGGTGTCTCAACGTCCACGCCTTGCTAGCCGGCTAAACCAACAACTAACCAACTGGCTTAAAGAAACGAATGCGGCAATGCCACGCAAATTACCTCTGGAGTAAATAATGAGTTCAACCACAATTGTTGGAAATGATGATTTCCGCTTTGAAGCAGATGGCAACTGGGCCAAACGTCCCGAAGGAGTCAACTGGCTTGACGTGGTCGCGGTCCATTTCACCAGCGAAAACAATATCTACGTCTTTAACCGGGGTGACCGGGAACTCATCTACTTCGATTCGGAAGGAAATCATATCGGTGATTGGGGAGAAACGAATTTCGTTCGTCCTCACGGCATTACGATTTCACCGGAAGACGAAGTATTCCTCACCGATGACTTTGGACACACTGTTACCAAGTATGACTTAAACGGCAACATTCTTTTTGTCCTTGGCCAGCGGGGGGTCCACTCAGATACGGGTACAACCAATGTTGACTATCGAAACATCAAATACTCCGCAGGCCCATTCAACTTCCCTACCAATCTGGTCCTGGCGGAGGACAGAAGCTTTTATGTTTCAGACGGATATGGCAATGCCCGAATTCACCACTTCAATGCCGAGGGTGTGCACATCCGCAGCTGGGGCGATCCCGGGAACAAGCCGGGACAATTTGCAGTTCCCCATGACCTGCGCATCTGTAGTAACGGGGACATTTGGGTAGCTGACCGGGAAAACGATCGCCTACAGATCTTTACCCCCGAAGGGGACTTTATCCGCCAGATCGATGGGCTTGCCCGTCCGGCGTCTCTCGATTTCGGCCCCGATGGTGAAGTCTACGTTTTTGAACTCGGCTACCGAGCAGGGATGTTTCCGGGCAACAAACCGCCTTATGACGATGCTCCGGGGGGGCGCCTTTCGGTGTTAACACCGGAAGGCGATATCCTCTGCCAAATCGGCGGAAAGGATGCGACCTCTGGTGCGGGAGACTTTTATGCTCCGCACAACATCCGAGTTGATACGAAGGGAGACTTGTATTTAACGGAAGTGGTCTGGGCAGCCGGTGGTTGCAAAGGGCTATCTCCAAAAGACTCGCCAGCTCTCCAAAAACTTATTCGTGTAAAATAAAAACACTCCGTCCCCAAACCCTAACTTTCCGAAAGTAACCACCTATGATTTTCCAGGCTGACTTTCTCACAGACCTTACCCGACAAATCTTCTCAGCCGTCGGATCGAATGACGCTGAAGCTGATATCGTGGCTCGAAGACTCGTCAACGCAAACCTGTCAGGACACGATTCGCATGGAGTGATTCGCATCCCTACTTACATCAAATGGATTCAAGAAGATAAGACTCAGCTTAATCAAACCATCGGCATCGAAACTGACAATGGTTCCATGGTCGTTTTGGACGGAAAGATTGGTCTGGGTCAGTCGATTGGAGAGCAGGCAATGAATCTGGGGATTGAGCGAGCCAAAGAATATGGTGTCGCGGTCATCGCGCTCAAAGACAGTGCTCACCTTGGACGGATCGGAGACTGGCCTGAAATGTGTGCCGAGGCCGGTATGGTCTCGGTACACTTTGTGAACACCAGTGGCATGGGCAATCTAGTTGCACCTTATGGAGCCATCGAACGCAGGTTATCTGCAAATCCTTTTGCCGCAGGAGTACCCACCAATGATGAATTCCCGCTGATCCTCGATATGTCCGCTTGTACTATCGCGGAGGGCAAGATCCGAGTCGCGTTACATGCCGGCAAACAGGTTCCTGAAGGGTGTATTATCGACAGTGAGGGAAAGCCCACCACTGACCCAAAGACATTCTACGGTCCGCCAGCGGGATCAATCCTGCCGATTGCGGGGCATAAGGGATATGCCCTTAGCATGATCATCGAGATGATGGCCGGCGCTTTGACGGGGGGTTCCTGTACTAACCCGGAGCGTGCCGACGTGCTCACCAACGGCATGCTTTCGATCATCATGGATCGAAGCAAACTACAGAGCGAAGACTACTTCTATAACGAGGTCAATCGATACTGCGATTATGTACGCAGTGCCAAACTATTTGACACAAACAATAAAATCCTGATGCCTGGTGAAATCGAATTTAACACGCGTGCTAAACGCCGCGCCGAAGGTATTGAACTTTCCCAAACCACCGTTGATATGATTCAGGAAACTTGCGAGTCGCTTGGGGTGGAATCTGGATTCCCTGCCTAATCGTCCACATATGAGACAGAATGATAAAGCACAAAGTACTACCCAATGGTTCGACGAACGCTATCTATAGCGTGGACTACTCCGTTGACGGTAAGCACATCGTCGCCGGCAGCCTAAGCCATCGCATTCTGGTATGGGATACATCCAATTGGGCCGTTCGCAAATACACTGAGTTACATGCCGATGGAGTCTCTGCTGTGCGATTCTCACCGAACGGAC
>MDSW01156700.1_pt1 | contig 11813 bp, 11 predicted proteins | sample 811171 | NCBI WGS metagenome assembly MDSW01 (sample SAMN05326641, study PRJNA326480) | marine metagenome | isolation source: seawater | place: Atlantic Ocean: North West | collected 2012
CCTAAAACTAATGAGGGGCCCATCCCAACGGCGGTGAACACATCTTCGCCAAGCGTTAGCCCTGGTGAAAGTTCCCAAAGTCCGTCCACGATATCTTCGAGACCCAGCTCAGAACGGCCGCAGAGCATTCCCTCGCTGACCACGCCCCGCATTTTTCTTTTACTGATTTCGAATCCGGGAAGTTTAGCACCAATCTGAGCATAGGGTACCAACATACCCTCAGTTACGTTGGGAGCCCCGCACACCACTGTTCGAATTTCTGAGCCATCGTTAACTTTGCACACTTGAAGGCGGTCGGCATCAGGATGTTTCTCGGTCGATTCGACCCGAGCGACAATAACGCCTTGAACCTCAGCGGCAGGATTAATGACTTCCTCGACCTCAATCCCAGCCATCGTCAAGTTTTGCGAGAGTTCTTCCAATGACGGGAGGTCTACAAACTCGGAGAGCCATTCCAGACTGACTTGCATGCTCAAGGTCCTTTAAGAATAAATTGGAGACTGCGCCCATCCCGAGGCGCGTAAATTAACGACCGCTAAACTGCTCAAGGAAGCGAAGGTCATTTTCGTAGAATAGTCGAATATCATCAATGCCCCATCGAAGCATCGCAATGCGCTCAACACCCAGGCCGAATGCGAAACCCTGGACTTCGTCTGGGTCATAACCAACAGCTTCAAGAACCGCAGGGTCGACCATTCCTGCGCCGAGAATCTCTAACCAGCCAGACCGCTTCTCCGACCGAAACATAACGTCAACTTCAGCTGACGGCTCGGTGAACGGAAAAAAGCTAGGACGGAACCGAAGCTCAGCATCCGCGCCGAAAAGCTTAATGGCCAACTGCTTCAGCACGCCCTTCAAGTCAGCAAACGTCGCCTTCTCATCAATCCAAAGTCCCTCAATCTGATGAAAAACCGGTGAATGCGTCGGGTCGACATCGTCGTTACGAAAGACCATACCCGGTGCGACCACTCTAACGGGTGGCTTACGCTTTTTCATCGTCCGGATCTGAACATTTGAAGTATGCGTTCGAAGCACCACATTATCGGCCACAAAGAAAGTATCTTGCATGTCGCGGGCCGGGTGATCCGGGGGCATGTTCAAGGCTTCAAAGTTGTACCAATCGTGTTCAATCAAAGGTCCATCGGCAACCGAAAAGCCGATGGCTTTGAGGGCGTCCAAGATGTCTTCCTGAACTTGCGCCAAAGGATGCGCCGCTCCAGGAAAGTTCCAACGCCCAGGCAGCGTTACGTCACATCCACCGGCCTCAAGCTCAGCGAGTTCACGAGCATCGTCGAGGCGTTTAACCGCATCCACGAGCGCTGCTTCGATTTTGGTTTTGACTTTATTGATTCGTTGCCCGGCTTCAGGGCGTTCATCTTTTGGCAGATCACGCAATGAGCGCATCATAGACCCAAGCGAACCCTTCTTGCCGACTGTTTCTGCGCGTAACTTGGCGACAGCATCGTTCGTCTTGGCGCGACGCGCCTTCTGAACAGCTGAACGCTCGATACGCTTTAACTCTTGTTGGAGCTCCATGCCACCACACATCTACTCCCGGACTGGGAACGAGAGTGCTCGCAGCCCGGGGAGGAAAGAGCCGATTTGCTGAATTATGCCAGGTTCTGCTTAGCCAGACCGACAACTGCTGCAAATGCCTTGGGCTCGTTAACAGCCAGATCCGCCAATGCGCGACGGTCCAATTCAATGCCACCCTTTTTAAGGCCATGCATGAACTTGCTGTAACTGAGTTCCAATGGACGAACAGCAGCATTGATTCGCTGAATCCAAAGCGCGCGGTACTGACGCTTCTTCTGCTTGCGGCCAACGAAAGCGAACGCAAGTGCGCGATCAACAGTCTCACGCGCTACAGCATAAAGTTTACGACGTGCACCCCAGAAGCCTTTGGCTCGCTTGAGAGTACGCTTACGTCGTGCTCGAGTTTTATATCCACCTTTAGTGCGAGGCATAATGCCCTCCTTCACAACGCTGACAATCACTGCCAGCTATACTAATCAACCGTATGGCAACAGGCTTTTCGCCATAGGCTCATCAGCCTTACACAGCAATAAAGTTCCACACTTCTGACGCAATGTTTTGCGTGACTTACCAGTAAACAAGTGAGCCTTGCCTTTACGGCCAACCTTCACTCTTCCCTTACCGGTGAGCTTGTAACGCTTTGCAGCTGCGCGCTTTGTCTTCATCTTAATCTTGGCCATGATAGCCTCCTAGTTCGTCTTGTTCGGAGCAACAATCATAATCATGTTGCGGCCTTCAAGCTTAGGAGTAGATTCAATAGAACCTACTTCTTTCACATCTTCAGCTATGCGCCGAAGAATATCTCTGGCAATATCTTGCCTCGTAATTTCCCGGCCACGAAACATCATCGTAACCTTCGCTTTAGCTCCAGCCCCCAGGAACTTCTTAATGCGTTCGACCTTGAAGGTATAATCATGCTCTTCAATTTTTGGTCTGAACTTTACCTCTTTAACAGAGGTGCTCGTCTGACTCTTACGTGCTTCCGAAGTCTTCTTCTTTTGCGCGTACTTAAATTTGCCATAATCCATGATTCGGCAAACTGGTGGTCGGGAATCCGGCGACACTTCAACCAAATCCAAACCAAGATCTTCAGCCTTAGCTAACGCTAAGTCAGGTGGCATAATACCAAGTTGATTACCCTCGGCATCAATTACTCGTATTTCGCGAGCCCGGATTCTTCGATTTAACCGTGGCCCTGCGGGTGGTCTACCCCTCTGCTGTTCACCGCGTGCGATAGCGTGCCCCTCCTGAAAAAGTTCACTTTTTTCTAATTCTTGGCGCCATTGCCTAAGAATTACCTGAACCACGAACCCTTTTTTGAGAACATGGACCAGCGGCGGCCGCATCTAGCACGAAAAAAACGAAACGGTCAAGGTAGATTTACCCGCCAAAACGTCTACTTAAGTACTTCAGCTGCCTACCGAGCCTCCTTGCATCCGTCAGTTCCCAGCTTCTGTGACAAGCAGAAACCCTAACGAAACGCCTAAACAGAGGTGGTAGGCGCGGACAGAATTGAACTGTCGACCCCTACAGTGTCAATGTAGTGCTCTACCACTGAGCTACGCGCCTAAATTTCCCGCAAACGCAGGCGCTTGCGAGAACGCGGGTTTACTATCGTGACCCAGAGCTGTCAAGGAATATTGGCTCGGTAAAAAACGGTCCAACTAAATGGTATGCGTGATGGTAAATAGCCAGAATGATTGATATCCGTGGTTTCTAGGCGCGTTGACCTGGACCCAGTCACTTCTTATGATCAACGGCCACGTCGCTAAAGTCAGGATAATCTATGCCGTCGCTTGGACATGGCGCTGAATTGGGCCGCTATAAAATAGAGTCAGAGCTGGGTGCGGGCGGCATGAGCGTGGTTTACCGGGCAAACGACCCCAAGCTTCAACGCACGGTAGCCGTGAAGGTTATGCATGACTACTTGGCCCAGAACAAAGACGCTAAAACGCGCTTCCATCGTGAAGCCTTGGCGGTAGCACAACTCCAACACCCTAATATAATTAAGATTCTTGATTACGCTGGGGAAGAGACCGAAAAATTATACATTGTCATGGAGCTGGTCGATGGTAGCTCCTTGTCGGCTCTGACAAAGGAAAAGGAGGCCTTTTCGCCTCCCGAGTTTGCTCTTATGTTGGCCCGGCCCATCGCTGACGCCCTCCACCACGCCCATTCGTCAGGGATTATCCACCGTGATCTTAAGCCAGAAAATATCCTGATAGGTCTGAATGGAACCGTAAAACTGACTGACTTTGGCATCGCACGGATGGTGGACAAACAGACCATGACCATGACGGGTACACTCTTGGGATCACCCGCGTTCATGGCCCCCGAATATATTTCCGGTGATCCAACAGATCATCGCGCAGATATTTTTTCCTTTGGCGCTATGCTTTATCAGCTGACGACGGGAATCTTGCCGTTTCAAGGAGAGAGTCCGGCAGCTCTATTGCTTGCGATCACCAAAGGGAAATACGACCCGCCGGCAAAACATAACCCAAAGATCCATCGTAACATCTCGAGAATCATCGACCGTTGCATGGCGCCGGACCCAAATAACCGTTACGCAACCGCCGATGAACTCCGTGCCGATATTGATGCGGTTCTAGCCCAAGCGGGCATACCGGAGGGAGGTCAACTTCACCTCAAAGAGGCCCTGGAAAACCGCCACAGTTTTTCTGAGCAGCTACAAAAAGAACTGACCGACACCTACCTGGAACTCGGAAAGAAATCATTGGACCGTGGCCATACCGGCACTGCACTTGAGCACTTTGACCGGGTTCTCAGCCAGGAACCCGACCATGCCGAGGTGCATGCGTTGATGGCCAATCTGCACAAGCGCTCCGCAGGCAAGAAATTAGCTGTGGCGGTGGCGGCAGTTGCTATCTTTATTGGGACCATGTCTCTTGCCATCCAAGCAGTGCCTCCCGATATATTTGAGACGCCACCACCACAGGCCAAGACACCGACGGCCGCGAACATCCCCCAAGAGCCACCCAAGGAATCTGAAAAACTTCGCAGCGTAGGATTCTTTTTAGAGGGTCGCGGGGACTTGTATGTCGACGACAAACTTGTTGCAGAGGGTATGTTCAATCGATTTGCTACCCTCGTCAGCCCGGGAGAGCATACAGTTCGATTTGAGGGTCCCTTTGATAAAGACCAGCAAACATTTACGGTTTACGAAGAAGGGCCAGTGGATCCCATTCGATTGAGCGTTCGGTCCAAATCGCCCACGACGCCGGTTGCGCCGAGTCCAGAACCCCCCAAACGACCGGCAACAGACTCACAAGCCACCGCCATCGTTAAGCCAAAACCCATCGAGGCGTCGGCAAAGCAAGTTCGGGCGGTAACCTTTCGAACCGATGGCGGGTGGGCACACGTCGACTTAAATGGGACCCGAATTGCCAACAATAAATTTGGCAAGTTCAAGCTCGATATTCCTCATGGGCGACATACAGTGCGGTTTACAAACACCGACGCCCTGCCAGAAGAAATGACCATAACGGTCAATGACACTGAGCCTCCCGCAGGTTCTCCTATCGTCATTAGGCTCAAGCCAAAACCAGCCCTACTCTATCTTGTAGGTGAGCCAGATGGGTCACTGGTACGCATTGCCGGACGGGCATATCCAAGAGATGCCCTGACGCGGGGAGACCCCATTCTGGTTCAGCTTCCGAAGGGCAAAGGACGGCACACGTATAAGTTGTCTATTGAAAACAATGGCCGGGTCATCTTTGAAAAAACCGTAGAGTTTTCAGCCGGTAAGCGCTTGGATGTTGCAGTCCCCGACCAGCCTTAGTAATTGCTTATCATGATGCTCAGTGCACTCCTTGGTTTCATTTTACTCGCCCAAACGGCAGGTCCTATTACAGACGTGGACGCGGAGCTGCGCCGGGCGGGTAATGAGTACGCTTATGGAAACTACGAAGAAGCCATTTTACAACTGCAAAACCTGCTCTACCCAATGCGCTTAACCAGCGAGCAACAGGTTCTCGAGGCACGAGAATTACTCGGCCTTTGCTACTATCTGACAGGCAGGTTTGAGCAAGTTGCCGCTGAGTTTGCCAAGGTTCTTTACCTGAATCCCGACCACGAGTTGGACCCTTTCTCTATTCCGCCGCCCGTTATCGAGGCATTTGAAAACGTACGGCGCCAGCTTGAGCCTCAACTCAATGAGATCCGGGAGCAAAAAACGAACCCTACGGTGAGCCAGCCTGAACCCCGCGCAACAGTCCCCGCCCCGCCCATCCGAATCGAAACAGTGGAACGAAGTGAATTTGCGACCTTTCTCCCCTTTGGGGTGGGTCAATTTCAAAACCAGGACACGAACTTGGGTATCTTTTTTGCGGCAACTGAAGCCACTTTGCTTGCCCTCAACATCGCCGCCTACTTCCTCGCGCGATACAGCGCAGAATCTCCTGAAGCCATCCAAAGACTGATGGTACTGCAATACGCCAGCGCAACCCTCTTTGGCGTAACCTGGAGCATAGGGGTCTTCCAGGCCAGGCTCCATTTCCAACCAACCATTACTCGGACCTTAGATCCCACGGGGCTGCCGGCTCCAAACGGCGCTACCGAACTTTCTGGAACCTTGCGCTTCGGGATTGATTTCTAGTCAAACTTAGGGCTCTTGTGGCACGGTCACGCAGACCATATGTTTATACTTGGGAAGGAAAAGCACCGTGCCGCTCTTGATGACGGAAAACAAAGAAGAACGTTTCGACCTTTACCGCAGTATTACGCGCATTGGGTCTTCAACGGCATCCGACATTGTCCTGGACGCTGACAATGTTGCTCAGGACCATGCACACATTACGCGTGATGGTGAGCATTACACCATCGCATCGCTAGGACGTGGGAAAACTGTTCTCGTAAACGGTAAGAAAACAAAAAAGGCACTGCTCCATGATGGAGACAGCGTTCAAATTGGTGACCGTGTGCTCCATTTTCTGCTTTCCGCATTGGTCGATGCCGAGACCTCGGCCCCGACAGATAAATCGGTCCTGGATGCCTACCAGGAGATTGTAAACTTCTCAGAGCAATTGATGCGTTCGAGTACGGTTGATGAACTGCTAACGCGTTTAATGGATTCGGTGATTGAGTTAAGCGGCGCAGATAAAGGATTCCTGATTCTTTTTGAAAATGGGGCCCCCAACGTCCACGTGGCACGAAATATTGCTAACGAAGACCTCGAGAATGCCCTTGCGGAGCTATCAGACAGTATTCTCGAAAAAGTCATTAAGGAACGGCAAGCCCTGATTGTGAGCGACGCACTGAACGACAACGAGTTTTCATCCAGCCGTTCGGTCATGAACCTAAAGATATGCTCAGTGTTGTGTGTCCCGATCCTTGAAGATGGTGAGTTGATGGGCCTGATCTACCTGGGGAATAACCAATTCACCAATCTATTTGACGCCGCTATTTTATCTGGCGTGACCGTTTTTGCATCTCAGGCATCCCTACTGATTCGAAACGCTATGCTCTTGAACCAGCTTCAAGCTGACAACAACCTCCTCAAACAGGAACTTCAGGACAAACGCTTTGGGGATATCATTGGTGCATGCCCAGCAATGGCGGACATTTTTAAAAAGATACGCAAAGTCGCATCGACCGACATCTCCGTGCTGATCACCGGAGAAACGGGCACGGGCAAAGAGCTCATCGCAAAAGAGATTCACCGTAACTCCAGCCGGTCGGATAAACCCTTTGTCGTCGTCAACAGCGGTGCCATTCCAGAGAACCTCCTAGAAAGCGAACTCTTCGGTCACATGAAGGGCGCGTTCACCGGTGCCGTTTCCAATAAACTGGGCCGGTTTCAGGCCGCACATGGCGGTACCCTCTTTCTCGATGAAATTGGCGAGATGCCCATCGCTCTCCAAGTCAAGATATTGAGAGCCCTCCAAGAGAAGGTCGTCACGCCTGTTGGCGGCACCGAACCACAGGCCGTGGATATTCGGATTGTCTCAGCTACCAACCGAGTTCTCGAAGACGAAATTCAAAACGGTAATTTCCGAGAGGACCTTTTCTACCGGTTGAATGTTGTAGGCCTTCACTTGCCACCACTGCGAGAACGGGGCGATGACCTCATGCTCATCGCCCGCTATCTTCTTAAGGCAGTTGGTTCCGAGTACAATATCCCTATCTCAGAATTTTCGCCCCAGGCAACGGTGCTCATGAAACGCTATGCATGGCCGGGTAATATTAGGCAGCTCGAGAACCGAATTAAAAAGGCAGTCGTGATGAGCGACGGCGGGCAACTCAGCGCTGACGACCTCGATTTATCCGAGAGTGACCAAGCACCGGTCACGCCGCTCAACCAAGCCAAAGACGAGTTCCAGAAACGGTACATCAACGAGATCTTGGAGCGAAACAACGGCAACCGCACTAAAACGGCGCAAGATCTTGGTGTGGACCCCCGAACCATCTTCCGCCATCTCGAGAAAGACAATTGAGGCATCGCTGTGCACACCGTGACATAAATGTCCGAAAAGCAGTGAATAAACAAATGCAAACATGAGTCAAACCTTATTAAAAACAATACGATAGAGGAATTCGCGGTTCTGGAATGAGTTTTGCTTTCAAACGATACATGACTGCCTTACTCGTCATGACGGCTACAGCTACCCTTTTATCTGGCAACGCTGGCTGCCTCGTACCACCACCTATCCCCGACGAACCGGTGTACCAAAACAACGCGCCTCGAATCGATATCAACAAGCTGGACCCGCACCCCATTGAAGGTCCCGTCCAGATGAGCGCCAACTGCACATCGTATACCTTCCGAGCGCAAATCGTTGATCGAGATTTCAATGACACACTCTACTGGAGGGTATTTCTCGATTACCACCGTGATTGGTTTCAAGAGAGCCTGGTTCAAGAAGTCTTCGCCGACCCAAGTACACAAGGTGTCCAGCAAGTAAGCTTCAGTGTTTATCCAAGTGACACCCGATTTTTCCAGGGTGCCAGCGCTTTGGGGCCCCACACCGTGGAACTGCTTTTGGCGGACCGACCTTTCAATGACGACAACTTTCCGCCCGGCCGCGATACATTCTCCGACAGTGACGGCTACATAGACAGCTTCATTTGGCCCGTTGAAATCGTCGCCGAGGACCTTCCCTGTGAGGAGGCGGTACCATGAGGCTAACCTTGCTTCTCTTGGTCTGTCTCCAGCTGGGGGCCTGCAGCTTGGCCGAGCTTCCCATGTTTGAGTCATCGCAAAATTGCACAAGCACTTACGACTGCTCACCCGGCAATGTTTGCCACTTTGGTGAATGCATCGTTCCGGGCGGCGACGCAGGTTCCGTCTTGCTCGTCTTAGAGCCTTCCGTTTACTCAGGCATTCCCGCTCAAGAAGACATCCAAGGTGTTCGAGACGCTGATGCGGGTGCTTATCATTTGGTTAAGTTGCAATCGGCGCCCCGTGTCCAGGGGACCGTTGCTCTGGCATCAGGCGAAACTCGCACCGGTACACTGACCATTCAAGGTGACCGTTCCATCACAGGGCTGACCAACACCAAACTGGTTCAAGTCGGCCCCGAGGGCTTCACCGCAGATCTCCTGCCAGATACGTACACATTCAATTTCACTCCCGAAGCGTCTGAACAGCGCCCACCGGTGAACTGGGGAACTGTCGAAGTTCGGCCCGAGGGCATTGACAACTTGACGCTGCCTTACCCAGAAGACGACGGTCTAACCCAAGCCTCGGGGACGCTCTACTTTACAAGCTACCCTGCTCAGCCAGTTATTGGAGCAATTGTCCAAGGCGAGCACGAGACCCCGTCAGGAACGACAGCCTATTCCAATCCCACCCTCACCGATGAAGAAGGTAAATTTAGCTTCGCTTTCCCGGGGTCGGTTGAAGAATACCGACTCAAAGTGAGCCCCGGCGACAATTACTTCATCCCCGAGACAGTCGTTATAGGCCTACAAACCGAGACCGATGAGACCGTAGATTTAAACCTGGCGCCAACAACCCAACGGTTTTCAGTGATGACGATATCAGAATCCGGTGAACCCGTTCCTGAGACAACTTTGTATTTTCAGGGTATCGTCCAGGAATATGCCTCGACACTCGCATCATTCGAATTCGCCCTGCAAACAGATCAGTCAGCTCAAGCAACTGTAAACCTATTGCCAGGCTCATACACCGTGACAGCTATCTCGCCGCGAGGAAGCGAATATGGAGTCTTTGTTCGGGATATTTGTATAGCCGGGGCCAACCTAGATGAAAGCCTTTGCTATGTCTCAGACGTGGCAGAAGATGAAACCCTGGAATTAACACTTGCCAACAAAGCCACATTTTCTGGTCGAGTGCTCTCCCCAACGGGAGACGCTGCACCAGGGAGCCGGGTCACCTTATTCACTAGGCTAAACGGCCAACGGCTGGACGCTCAAACCAATACAGACAGTAAAGGATTTTTCAGTCTTCAAATAAGCGCAGTGCCGGATCCTGAAGCTCTTTACACACTATTGGTCGAACCGGCGGCACAGCTGGCGTTGCCCATCCATCGAGAAACGTTCACTATTTCATCTTTTGAAGGCGAAAACAGCGTGCAATTACCGCAGCCTGCACTCTTCGTGGGAAGAGTCACATCAGAAACGGGACTTACGGTTGAAAATGTCGCCATTTCGGTCTACTCCGTCAGCATAGACCCCGAAACTCCAACGCTCATTGGTGTTGGAACCAGTACGACAAACGGGGAATTTTTGATACCGCTGCCAGCACAGGAAGACTGATGACCGAGAAATCTCCAAATGCCCGAAAGATTATGTACCTGGCCTTTGCAGGAACTCTTGTTTACCTGGTTTGGTGTGTCATCATCGGTATGGGCGTAGCGCTTTACGAAGCATCACCAAGCGCAGACGCACCAAGGTCTCGGGCCACGTTTAATCAATGCATGCGCCAAATCGTCATGCTGAGCGACGAAACAACTCACGCACTGAATGCCGCACAAGCCGGGGGTTCATCGGTCTGGACAAAATGGGAAGCTGAGTCTTGGGAACCAAGACTTGCCGCCATTAAACGCGGCTGCAACCAACTCGGTGACGTGGGCATGGAAGCCGCCATGCATTCCCTGACTCAAAAGTATGAGACGGCGAAAAAGTCAGCCGTGACTTTCGATAAGCCTCAAGGTGAGCCACTGCCCGAGTCCATCCGGGAAATGACGCGCAAAGCCGTTTCAGAGTAGGTCTTACTTAAACAGTTTGGCGTGTTCTCGCCCGTTATCGACATAATGCTGAGCACTGGCACGGTGAGCGTCCAAGGCGCCTTCGCCTAAGGTTTTGACCACGCGGGCCGGAGAACCGAGAGCCATCGTACCCGCCGGGATGACCTTACCCGGAGCAACCAGGGCACCGGCCCCAACCAAAGCACCCTTTTCAACCACCGCACCGTCCAGGACAATCGCTCCCATTCCAATGAGCACGTCGTCTTCAATGGTGCAGCCGTGAATAATGGCGCGATGACCGACTGTCACCCTCGAACCAATTTTGGTGTCGAAGGCGCCGCCGGTCACATGAATGGTTGTCAGATCTTGAATATTGGTCTCTTCACCGATTTCGATGGTGCCAACATCGCCGCGCAACACACATCCATACCAGATGCTCGACCGCGCGCCGATTGTGACTTTGCCAATGACCTTGGCGTCATCCGCCACAAAGACCTCGTCGCCAAGGTCAGGGTCGACACCATCGAATGGTAAAATCATAGTTTCGCTTCTCTAAGACGCAATCGCCAAAAGCCTAAGAAACCAAGCAGCAAGAAGAGCAAGCCCATTCCGCTGTTGGCATAAGGACCACTGGCACACCCACTCTTGGTTCTGCACTCAGGGTCACAAAAGCAATCTGAATCACAAGCAAAGGTCTTGTCGCACAGACAACGGTCGCCATCACAAGATGCTTCAATGCATTCTACGTCGCAGGCACAATTGTCATCGCAAGCATAGGTCACGTCACACAAGCACGGCACGCATTCAACATCGCACTCACAGAAGGTGCAGCCGTCGCCTGCGAAATTACATGAATAGGTCGTATCACATGAGCAGCCCGTCGTGCCGCCGGTCGACCCACCGTTGTTACCGCCACTGGTACCACCTCCACTGGTATCGCCACCGTTCCCAGTGCCGCCGCCGTTGTTGTTGTTATCGCCGCCTGATCCGCCGCCGCTGGTGCCACCGAATGGTTCACACACGCCGTAATCAGCACCTTGCAACGCAGTACACGTTTGGCCCTCAAATGGGCAATCGGGGTTATCTGGGTCGCACTGATAATAACAG
>MDSW01191717.1_pt1 | contig 11813 bp, 8 predicted proteins | sample 811171 | NCBI WGS metagenome assembly MDSW01 (sample SAMN05326641, study PRJNA326480) | marine metagenome | isolation source: seawater | place: Atlantic Ocean: North West | collected 2012
CTTAAATGGCTTTAGTGATATGCCAGATAATTATGGTCTAGAATTTCGGCCTTACTTTAAATCGAAGCGAATCGATTCGCGAACAGAGGGTTTAGAGTCTCAATATGACTTTGGTGGTGAGTTGCATTGGTCGATAACTTCTTCTTTAAAGGCTTCTTTTACTTGGAATACAGATTTCGCAGAGACAGAAGTCGATGATCGTCGTGTTAACTTAACTCGTTTTTCCCAGTTTTTCCCGGAGAAGCGCGATTTTTTTCTGCAAGATAGTACTTTGTTTGAATTTGGAGAACAAGGACGTGGTTCTAGAAATATTTTGCCATTTTTTAGTAGGACAATTGGGCTTGCGGATGGTTCTCCAATAGATATCGATTATGGTCTTCGCTTGGTTGGTCGTGAAGGTGATTTTGAGATAGGAGCTTTAGGTGTCCAAACTGCCAGTCATCAATCTTTAAATATACCTGCTGGAAATTTATTCGTTTTGAGGCCATCATATCGCTATAACACTAATCATAATTTTGGAGGATTGTTAACAAGCGGCAATCCAAGCGCTTTGGGAAGTAATTCTGTTGTGGGGTTGGATCATCGTTATTCATCTACTGAGCTCTTTGGAGTAAATTTCTCATCCAATACTTTTTTTGTTAATAGCTTTGATGAAGATGCTGGCGAGCGAGGGCTTGGCTTTGGCAATCAAATGCGGCTTCGGGGCAAGGAGTGGTCCTATGAGTTTTCTCTTATGGGGACTCAAGAAGAGTTCTTGCCGGCTATGGGTTATGTCCGTCGGCCTGGAGAAGTTCGTAGTCAGGTTTCTGTTGAGTACGAACCTATCATTAATGGCGATATAATTCGAAATTATGATTTTGGCCTTACTCCTACGTATTGGTCTAAGCTTGATGGTACTTTAGTTTCTTCTAATTTGGACATAGAATTACTTGGCGTTGAATTTCATGATGGTACAAATATAGAGTTAAAGAGTAAGCTTGTTACAGATAAGCCTAACGAGGATTATGAAGTTGCCGGAGGAGTTGTTATGCCTGCTGGCGAATATTCTTGGCGTGAGTATTCTTTACGATATAACACGCCTTCTCGAGATGATTTGTCTTTCTCGAACTCTATCGGTGGTGGAGAGTATTATGATGGCAACATTATTAAATTTAATTCATCAATTATTTATCGGCCATCTCCAGCGATTAAAGTAGGTTTGTCGTATTCAGAAAATAGAGGTTCTTTGCCTGGAGGAGACTTTACTACTCGACTAGAGAGCCTTTCTATTAATTGTAATTTTGGTCCGGACATTTCTTGGGATACATTGCTACAGGCGGATAATGAGAGCGATACCCTCGGAGTGCAATCCCGATTCCGTTATATTCTTGAGGATGGTAGGGAATTGTTTTTTGTTGCAGATAGTGGATGGGAAGAGTTGCCTAACCGAACTATTGTTCCCATGGACAATAATCTTACCTTAAAACTCGTATACGCTATTCGGTTTTGACATACATGTCTCGCTTTTTCCCAAGTTTGATTCTCATACTTTTAGTGGCGTTAACCTCTTGGTATATGCGAACGGCAAATGATATGCGCATCATGAATTCGGATTCGGAGAATGATTGGTATAGCATTGATAGTGATGGCCTATATCACATGAAGCGACTTGAGTCTTTTCGTGACACAGAAAATGTTTTGCCTGCGGCTATAGACCCCTATTTAAACTTTCCTAAAGGTGCCATTATCCCCTGGCCTCCTTATTACACGATTGTGTTAGATTTACTTTGCGGAGGCTCCGTTGAGCAAGATGCCGCTACTGTCCCACTTTTTTTCGGTGTTTTAACATCATTAGTGGTTGCACTTTCAGGTTGGCTACTTGCTGGGCCGTCTGCTGCGATTGCAGGAGGTTTGTTGCACGCATTTAGCTATGGCTCTATTCATTACAGTTCTTTTGGGGTTGCTGACCACCATGCTTTTATATCTTTTTTATTGAGTGTGCTTTTATTTTTATTCACATGTCTTTTAAAATTTAGACATTCACTTAGCTTTGGTCGTGCACTTAGCTTGGCGGTAGTTTCTGGTGCTATAGTTGGTCTTATGTTGGGATCTTGGGTAGGCTCTTTTCTATATGTTGTTCCTCTTCAGTTGTTAAGCATTTGGTTGATCTATAAATACAATCAAAAACCACTAGTTTTGTTTGTATCGGCACTACATTTTTTTGCAGCACTAGTTGTCTCTCCCGCAGTTTTTCAATCTCCTTGGATTGCATCACACCCCTTTATGGTGATTAATTTGTCATGGTTCCACTTGCTATGGCTTGCTTTAGGTTTTTTATTGCCTTTGTTTTTATTATTTTCATTTGGGGCTGACAATCAAAAAAAAATAATTCGGAATATGTTTTTTGGCCTGCTTGGTGTGGGCGCAACCTTGTTTATCTTTGATATGCCACCTGTTCCTGGCATCAAAGAGGGGTTTTCTTGGATTGGGCGTATTGATCCCTTTATGGCATCAATTGCTGAGTCTTTACCTCTTATTGGAGAGGGCGCGTTTAAGCATGGTGGGTGGATTCTTTGGTTGGGACCTATTTCCTTGGTGACGCTCATACCCTTATTCTCTGGTAAAGCCCGCATCTTCCTTAAATCTAATATTGCTGTATTGCCCTGGCTTGTTTCTTTTTTCCCGCTCTTATTCCAATCATTAAGTCAGCGCCGATTTAGCGACGCATTTGCCGTCCCCTTGGCTGTAATAGCGAGCCTAATACTTGTTGGGATATTCTGTTATTTTTCGACAAGTAAGCTATTTAAATATTGTGTTTTGTTGAGCACTGTTTTTATATTTAACATACCTTCAATTTTGCATGTTCACGCAAAACCCTTTGGCGAAGAGTCAAGTATTGTAAAATTGGCAGAGCGAAAATTATTTAGTTGGATAGCTAGTGAACCGCCCGCAGCTCGTTCGGTCTTGGCGGCTTGGGATTTTGGACATATGGTTGAGTGGGTTGCGAAAAGGCCTTCTATTGCTACCAATTTTGGTTCCTATATAGGGGTGGATAGTTTTGTAGATCCAGCAAAATTCTTTATGACGAATGACGTTACTGTGGCTGAAAATATTCTTCAGAATCGTGGTGTTCAGTATATAGTTGTGACTTCGCGTTTACCTCAGTTGCTCAATTCTCATGCAGAGCGAGCAAACCTTTCTGTTAAAAATTATAGGAGATTAGCTGGGGATAGTGCAGAGCTTTTGCCGTTATGGTTTCACACTATGGGCGCTCAATTATTTAACCTAGGTTATGTGCCATCCGGTGGCGAGGTTCAGAGTTTAGATTTTTTACGTCTTGTACATATCTCTTCGACAATTGTAGAAGTTGCTCCTCAGCTTGGCTCAAAAACAGCTGCTGGAAGAGTTTGGGAATATGTTCCTGGGGCTCAAGTTGTATTTTCTGGCATTCCAGGAGAAGAAGTTTTGGTTGAGGCAGATGTTTCTTTTAATATACTCGCTTCATCTCCTTTTAGATTTTCGTGGAGGCGTCATGAAAAATGTAATCAGGAAGGAATTGCTGTAATTCGCATTCCATATGCTAGAGGCGCGAATGGTGATGCCTACGTCTCCTCGATTCGCTTAGCTAGTTCCAGTACTACAAAAGAGTTATATTTGACACAAAATCAAGTTCAAGCAGGCGAGACAGTTAATGTAAAATAAGAAAATGTCAAATAAAGTACGTGATGTGTTAGTGGTAGGAGCGGGCACTATGGGTAATGGAATTGCTCAAGTTTTTGCTCAAGCAGACTGCTCAGTTGTCTTGTATGACATTTCTCAAGAGTCTATTGATAGAGGAATGTTAAACATTAAATCGATGTTAACCAAAGCAGTTGATAAAGGCAAAATGGACAATTTAGAGAAGGAGAAAATATTGTCACAAATATCTACGATGACAGATTTAAGAGAAGCGTGTTCCGGAAAAAGTTTAGTTATAGAAGCTGCCCCTGAAGATATGGCTCTTAAAAAAAATATTTTTACTAATATTGAACTGGCTACTTCAAAAGATACTCTTATTGCGACAAATACTTCATCACTATCCATAACAGAAATATCAGAAAGCTTGAGCCATCCTTCTAGGTTTATTGGATTGCATTTTTTTAACCCTGTTCCTTTAATGCCATTACTTGAAGTTGTTCTTGGTAAAGAAACAAGTGACTTTGCCCGCGAACAGGCTTTAGAGATAAGCAAAGTTATTGGGAAAGAGCCTATTCTAGTTAATGACGTGCCTGGTTTTGCCTCTTCACGTTTAGGTGTTTGTATTGGGTTAGAAGCTATGCGGATGTTTGGTGAAGGGGTTGCTTCAGCAGAAGATATTGATAAAGCAATGGAGCTTGGATATCGCCACCCCATGGGGCCACTAAAATTGACTGATCTTGTTGGCTTAGATGTTCGGCTTGGTATAGCGGAGTATCTTGCTGAACAACTAGGGCCTCGGTTTGAGCCTCCTCAAATTTTAAAAGACATGGTTGCGCAAGGGAAATTAGGTAAAAAAAGCGGTGAAGGATTTTATCAGTGGTAGCAAGCAAGCATTTTCTTTCTTAGCTTTATTTGTGTTGATAGGTTGCCAAACCCCACAACCTTCTCAGTATGTGGGTGAATTCTCGCCACAAATATTTAGCGATGGTAGGCGCTCTTATTATTTTGTTAAATATGTTTTTAATCCTAATTTTAATAGGATAGAAACTCGGTTTGTTGGAGATAACGAATCAATAGGTTTTCGTTCTTCGCCTTTGTACGGGCAGAAAGGCGAATGGTCTACACTGGCTTGGAGAATAGGGAGGTCGCCTTATGTGGTTTTGCTGGCTAAGTGGAAGATGGATAAAGAAAATTTGCAAATTGAATATTTATGCAGCGACCCTTTTGTTGAAGTTCGTTCTTTACGGTTAGCTCCTAAAGGGCTACCAAAACTCACTTTCCATTCTAAGGATTTTCAATGGAGGCCATATGTCGATGGAGAAGGTCAAGGATTTTGGCGAAACTATTAACGCTTCTTTTGGGTTTTTGGGTTGTATAATTACAATATAAATATGGCTAGAGAGCTCACAAACCCGTTGTCTCAGCGCGAAAGAATTTCACATGCTTTTTCTCGTTTAGCTTATGGGATGAGGCCTGGTGACATGGATAGAGTTCTCGAATCTGGATTAGATGCCTGGATTGAAGATCAGTTGGGGGAGAAAGAGGAGACGAATCCGGACTTATTGGATCGCCTTAATGAGTTTGAGACGCTTGATATGGATGTTGCTGAGTGTGCAGAATTTACATACTCTTTAAGTCCTTTTGTTACGGGTGCGGATCGAGAGAAGTTAACAGAAGAAGAGAAACGTGCTGATCGATTGCAGCGTCGAATTCCTAAAGAAGAATTGGTGCAGTCGATTGCTTTGCGTGCGGTATTATCTCGTAGGCAAGTGACAGAAGTTTTGAGCGACTTCTGGCGGAATCACTTTAATGTCAGTTATACAAAAGGCGACTCTATTTTCAGTCAAATAACTGATTATCACAGAGAGGTTATTAGAGAAAATGTTTGGCGGAGCTTCCCATCAATGCTCAAAGCATCTGCGAAACATCCAGCAATGCTCAATTACCTTGACAATCATCTATCACGCCGCGCTCCGAATAAGCAAGAGTTAGACAGAATTGAGCGCCGTACTCGTCGAAAGACTGGTTCACGTGAGGAAGCAGAAGAAGCGGTTTCTCTCGCCTTACAGCGGGGACTAAATGAAAATTATGCTAGAGAGCTTTTAGAACTGCACACTTTGGGTGTTGATAATTATTATGACCAAAAAGATGTTGAAGCTGTTGCAAACATTTTTACAGGCTGGACGATAGACCGTGGGCGAAAAGGAACGCAGGAATATCGATTTGATAATGAGATGCATGCACCAGGAGATTTTAAGGTTCTTGGTAAGCGTTTTTCTGAAGATAAATTGGGTTTTAATCAGCAGGGTATCGATTTGATAGAAATGCTTGCTAAGCATAAAGGAACAAGCGAGTTTGTCGCTATGAAGCTAGTTCGTTATTTGGTTTCGGACTACCCTAGTGAATCTCTTGTCAAAGAAGTTGCGAAAGTTTATAGAAAAACAAATGGTGATATGAAATCTATGATTCGTGCAATCATCGAAAGTGAAGAGTTTTACTCTAGAGAAAATTATAGAACGAAATTTAAAACACCATATGAATATGTTGTTAGTGCTTTAAGAATTACTGATGCAAAAATATCATCACTTAAAAATCTTGGTTCTTATTTAAGTGATATGGGCCAGGTTATTATGCACTGCGATGACCCTACGGGCTATTATGACACTGCTGATGCATGGTTAGATCCTGGTGTGATGGCCTTAAGGTGGCAATTCGCAACCGATTTAGTCGCAGGCAAGGTCCGCGGTGTTGAAGTTGGTGAAAGTTTTTATGATCAAGTCCCTACAGACAGTTCGCCTAGATTATGGCAACACCACCTCACAAAATTAATCCTTCCTGGAGGCGCAGGCATGAAAACAAGAGCTGCCCTTGCGACCATTACTACAGAATATTTAGATTCGACTCGTCGTCCTGATTTCTTCAAATTGGCTCCCCGACTTACAGGTCTTTTATTAGGTTCTCCAGAATTTCAGCAGCAATAATTATTATGAAGTCTTCCAAAATTACACGCCGCCGTTTCTTGAAAGGTGCTGCAGCTGTTTCGGCTGTTTCGCAATCTTCTGGATACGGTTATTTATTGAATGAGTCACAATCAAGTCCTCAACCTTCTTCCTCAAAGGATAATAATTCTTTGGTTTGTATTTTTATGCGAGGTGGCGCAGATTTTTTAAATATATTAGTTCCTTACGGCGATAAGAACTATGAGGCTAACAGGCCTACACTTGCGATGAAGTTGCAAGATGGTCTTATTAAATTAGATTCGACATTTGGGCTGCATCCTTCATTTGCTCCCCTGGAGTCACTTTATCGCGCTGGTAAATTTGCTCCTATTGTGTGCGCTGGTTCACACCATCGCACAAGGTCACACTTTGACGCCCAAGATTGGATGGAATTTGGGGTGCCCGGTGACCGCACTGTTCGTGAAGGCTGGCTAAACCGTTATTTATCCTCGACGCATAAAGAAAGTCACGGAGTTTTTCGGGCGCTTGCTACTCAAGAATTATTGCCTAGGTCTTTACGGGGCACTTATCCTGTTCTAGCAGTACCTCAAAAAGTTCAGCAGAAAAAAGCCGGTCAAAACTTAGACTCCTTTGAAAGGTTTTATGGAGACTCTAGCGAGATGATGGATCATATGATGAACGGCCCTGCAGAAGATGCCTCGGGTGTTGTTGAATCTGGGCGTATTACGATTGAAACATTAAGGCGCTACAGAGAAATTGTTGGAGAAGCTTCTAGGCGAAATAAAAGAAATACGATTTCCGGTTCTAGTTATCCTTCTTCAAAATTTGGCGAGAGAATGAAGCAAATAGCCCTTGTTCTTAAAGCAAATGAAGGCCTTGAAGTGGCTGGCGTGGATTATGGTGGCTGGGACGATCATACACGTCAAGGAACCGTAGAAGGCAACATGTCCGACCGATTGTCTGATTTTGCTCGAGGGTTATCAGCTTTTTGCAGTGATCTTGGTCCTGCATTAGACCGAACTACAATTTTAGTGATGACGGAGTTTGGCCGTACTGTGAGAGAAAATGGTAACAATGGGACTGATCATGGGCACGGCTCAGGAATGCTTGTTATTGGCGGTCAAGTTAAGGGTGGTCAAGTGCACGGTGATTGGACTGGATTAGCTGAAAAGGATTTGTATCAGGGGCGCGGCCTTGCTGTTACGACAGACTTTAGAGATGTTTATTACACGGTTTTAGCTAATCATTTTGGTCATAACACGCAAAAAGGATTTTTTGGAGATTATCGCCCTCGAGAGCTTACCTCTTTGTATTAAAGAGTTACTTGGCATCTTGTGGTGCCACGTAGCATTCTCTAGATACATCCCCTAATTTTGCCATCAGCTTTTCGCCGCTGTGAATTGCTTTTTTGCGCAAATAGCCAAAAGCGCATGGCTGGTCATGTATAGGTGAGAAAACCCAGGAAGAGACTAGGCCGACTTCTTTTCCGTTAAGGTTGTAAATTTTAGCGTTATGCATTGGAGAGGGGTCACCATTAAACCTGATTGGAGCAAGTTGTTTGGGAGCTTCTCCATAGGTGTTGATTCTTGCTAGTACCTCTTGGCCAGCATAACACCCTTTATCAAGAGAGGCTCTATGCCAGTGGTTAGCTGCAGGTAATGTAAAATCGGAGTTGAAGTCTGCTTCAAATAAGGAAATATTTGATTCAACACGCAGAATATCCTGAGCTACCCATCCTCCAAGCATAACTTCTTTCTCCCTAAATATCTCAATTAAGCTAGAGACTCCATCTTCTTCTTTAAAAAAATATTCTGTACAAAGTTGTCCACAGTCTGTACGCATAACTTTATATGTAGCTTTTTCACATGCAATATCGTTGCCAATTACTCGCACCCTAGCCCAATTTAATACTTCCCATTCGACGTCTTCCGAAAATTTATACAAGTTTAATTTTTCTATTAATTTTTTTTCTGAGGAGTAAGGGGTATCAATAATTAAATCCCAGCTGTTGTCTGTGCTAGACATGCGATGTAAATCTAATTCTGCAATAAAGTGCCCTTTTTGATCTAACATGGCAGATGCTTGGCTAGGCTGATTCTCTAACTCTCTTAAGTCACTAGATAAGATTCGTTGCAGGAAATCGAAAACATCTTTTCCTTTAATTCTAATAAGGCTCCTATGGCCTCCCTCGCAAACTAAAGTTTTTTCTCTTGCTGCTTGATATTCTTCACCTACATTTTTAAACCTCAATGGTACTAGTACACCATGAACCTCGATAAACTGTGCATTTTTTTCTTTAAAAAAACTAGTTAGGGGTGTTGTTTTTGACGTCATTAGGGACCACTGGGAAAATCAATTTATCACTTAATAGAGGCGCATAGTGTACCTGAATTTTCCCAATAGGGTTCCATCCAGATTGTGCTAATTCGCTGTAAATTTGTTTAATTGAAGGATTGTTTGGCCACTCTTTGTAGAGTCCCATTTTATATCTTAGCTTTCTTCCCATGATACGGATGGTATGGCAGTGACGGTAATCAATAATTGCGCCATATTTGCAAACGCGTCTCAATTCTGAGAGCAGTTGAATGCGAAGTTCGGGATCGCTTACGAGGTGAAACATTCTAATGCACATAGCTAAATCAAAACTATTATCTTGAAAAGGCAATTTTTTTAGATCACCACATAAATAGTGCTCATCTTTGTGTGCTAATTTTGCTTCCTCTATCATAGTTAATGATAAATCAAGGCCAATAGTTGTTGTACCTTTTTCTTTTAATAGGTTGCTAAAGCGTCCAGTTCCACAAGGCACATCGAGGACATTGCGAAAAGTATTGTCCGAATAAAAATCTTGAAGCTTATCATAGGCCAAGAAGATGGCAGAGGCTTTTCTCGCATTTCTTTTCCTTCCATCTACTCCTCTCCATCGGTTATTATATTCTTTGGCAATAATTTCGCTTTGATAAACATTAAGCTTCTGGGTGTCCTTGTCGACCATTGTATTAGATTAGCAACTCTTCACTATTTAATTGAACGAGAATGAAGGCTATTCGTTATCCTATAGTTAAAAATGATGTTGACAATCTTCCTCTATTTCTGTGCGCAAAATGGCATCAGTGCCGCGGAAATTTCTAAATTGCCTTTTGAAGATTACCAAGAAAATATTTATGAATTAATTATGGACCCTCTATATGAGGAGTCGGATCGGTCGGAATTGATTGCCTATGCCACTTTTTTTGACGGACCTTTAGCGATTCAAAAATTGTATCCGTTATTAAAAAGGAAAGGGCCTGTTAGTGTTAAGAATTCAATCCTTCGTTATTGGTCTTGCTGTCTTCAGGATTCAGATGAAAAGCTTTTTTATTTAATATTTGATGATTTGCCGGAAGAGTCTCTTTTTCTTTGTGTAAAGAATCTCATAGATTTATCTCAAAATGGAGATTCATATATCCGTATATTTGAAAGGGTGAGCAAGCGCGATTTAGACCTTGCAGCAAAATCACTGCAATATATGCCGATTATTGCTAATCCTGCGTCTTTTCCTGATTTCTTGTCAACCTTGCTTTTTTCTCATAATGATTTGATACGTCAGGGCGCACAATCTAAGTTGTCTCAATATTTTTACGGCGATGATATTTTTCGTTTTTATTTAATTTCTACAGCGACAGGGTTCCCCCGAGAAGAGTGGCTTCCATTGCTTGCTCGCTTGAATCATCATGAGGCGAATCAAGAATCTCTAGAGTGGCTTTTGAGTGAAGAGATTGGCGACAAAGATGCCAAGTTGTGTCGGGTGGTAGCAAAGGCTCTTGTTGGCAAAAATGTTACAGTTGACAAGTTAAGACAAATCGAATTAAGCAAATATATCGACGACAATTCAAAGTTTGAGATTATTTCTGCGATTAAGCCAAAATATTTAATTGAGCACTTTGATGAGGCCCCATTGTTTTGGCAGAAACAAGCTTTGTTAGGGTTAAGTGAAAAAAACAAATCATTAGCATTGGCGGTTTTACAAAGTCCCGAATCTAATCAGGCTTTACGTAATCAGGCTTGCAAGTCATTAATCTTAATAGGCGAAGATTGGAGGCCGATTTTGAGAGGCGCTAAAAGCGAGGAGGAGGCCATCTTTGCTCTGCGAGCTGCTTTTAAGAAGGGGGCGGCAATTGAGGATTTATTCGCAGAAGCTAAACTACATAGTAGTAAAAATCTTTTGATTTTTGAACTACATCATCTTTTAGCAAGCTCCGATAATAAAGACGAAAACTTGCTAGCGATGGATTTTCTTGAAAACCTCTTTTTCGCTGCACAATCTGAGGAAAAAAAACTTTTTGAGCTTAGCAATGTGCGTGAAATTAAAGGTCAAATCCCTGAGATTGATTCTTTGACTAGAGCCTTGCCGTTCACCCCGTCGCTAATGCTTGCCCACTCAAAGTCTAAAAAAAATGGAAAAGATCTTTGGCTTCTAAGTAAAAAACTTACCCTCAATGGCGCGTGCATCATTATGGCATTATTGCCATATTTAGTAGAAAAGGTTCCTGAAACTTCTCGTGTTCTTTTAAGCAGCTCTCTTGAAGTATTGAAACCTTATCCAAGGTGGTATGCTTATTCTTTGGCTCTTGCAGCTAATCATTTTTACAGATTAGAAATAGGTAGGCACGCGTTGAGTCAACTTATTTCTCAACACGATTTGTTAAAGTTCGAATTTCAAATTAGGGAGGCATTTTCTCCAGAGGGCCGTGAATGGGAAGTGCTAGAAGATGGGCTTAAAGACCTAAAAGTCTTCTCCGATGGAGTGGTGTCTCAAGATATTTCACTTTTAGAGAAACTATTGGACGGCAATCCAAGCCCGAGTATCCTCCAATCTGCTTTGGAATACCTAATGACCTTAGAAGGCGAACAGAGGTATGATGTACTTGAACTTTCTTTTCAGCTGGCAAAAAAAGCTGTTGACAATGCTCCTTTCTCTTTAAAATCGCATAATCAGTTGGTTGCAATAGGCCAGCAGGTTAATCTTGATTCTCAAAAACTTCAGGTCTTTGAAGATCGACTAAACCGGTTAAAAACTTTTTTCCAATATGAGTAAAACACTTATTTTTATTTTTACAATTATCTCTGTTTCCACCCTTCGAGGGCAAACGGGCGGAGATGAAGTTATTAATGCTTTTTCTGCTCAAGGAATTGATGTTGATTTAAAGTCAAAAA
>MDSW01047595.1_pt1 | contig 11812 bp, 11 predicted proteins | sample 811171 | NCBI WGS metagenome assembly MDSW01 (sample SAMN05326641, study PRJNA326480) | marine metagenome | isolation source: seawater | place: Atlantic Ocean: North West | collected 2012
GGAGCATGGATTTTAAGCTGTGTTGCTCGAATGGGTTGGTTAAATAGAATGACACAATTTAAAGAAAAAGCGGGAAAAGATAAAGAAAAAGCAAGTATTGGTCTTTATTCGTATCCAATTCTAATGGCTGCTGATATATTGTTATATGATGCGACCCATGTTCCTGTTGGAGATGATCAAAAACAACATTTGGAACTTTGTAGAGATATCGCACAAAAATTTAATAATGATTTTAAAGTTGAAGATTTTTTTAAAGTTCCGGAACCTTTAATTCAAAAAGAATATTCAAGAATAATGAGTTTAAAAGATGGCCTAAGAAAAATGAGTAAATCTGAAATATCAGATTTAAGTAGGATTAATTTAACAGATGAAAAGGACCAGATAATTAATAAAATTAAAAAAGCTAAAACTGACCCTTTGCCCATGCCATCATCTATTGATGAATTAAACAAAAGGCCAGAAGCTAAAAATTTAATTGGGATTTATTCCAGTTTATCTGGATCTACTATAGAAAAATCAATTAAAGAATTTTCTGGAGAAAATTTTTCTAAATTTAAGGAAAATTTATCACAAGTCTTAGTTGATGAGATCGCTCCCATATCAAACGAAATTAAGCGGTTATTAAAGGACCGAAGTTATCTTGATTCAGTACTTGCTGAGGGTTGTAATAAAGCAAACGATATGGCATCAAAAAAGATAAAAAAAATTCATGAAATAGTGGGTTTTTAAAATATTTTTTTATTAAAAGTTTAAATTCTTTAATAATTGACTATATATAAATCATGTTTGTTCAAACCGAAATAACACCAAATCCAAATTCTCTTAAGTTTTTGCCTGGAAAAGTGGTTTCTGCTAATGGGTCATTAGAGGTGACAAAAAAAGATCAGTCTAATAATGAGTTAGTAAGAAACTTATTATCAGTAAGGGGAGTTGAGGGTATTTTCTTAGGAAGAGATTTTATATCAATTAATAAATATGATGATATCTCATGGGATGAGGTAAAACATATAATTATTTCATTAATAAATGATTATTATTCAAGTGGTAAAGAGTGTGTTATTGAAAATGAGCAGAATAGTAAAACTGAAAATTTGAAAGAAATAGAGGAGAAAATAGTTAAAATATTAGATCAAAAAATAAGACCTGCCGTAGCAAAAGATGGCGGAGATATTAAATTTATGGAGTATAAAGATGGTGTTGTGAAAGTACAGTTACAAGGCAGTTGTTCTGGTTGTCCAAGTTCTAAAATGACTCTTAAGCAAGGGGTACAAAATCTTTTATGCCATTATATACCTGAGATTAAAAATGTTGAGGCAATTTAGTATATGAGAAAACCAAACATTTTTGGAAATATTAGAATATTAAGATTTTTTGATAAAAGAAATTTAGGCTCTATTCCAAGAATGGTAATAAGTTCTTTTTTATTAATATTCTTTTTTTATTCAATCCCATCATTAATTATTTTAAAAAAAGAAAAATCATTAGAATACCAAAATAATTCTAAAGCAATTTTGGCTTACACCTTAAATCAAAAAGGTGGCAACGTAGAAATGGATAATTATACCCTCGATGAAAAGGATTTATTAGTAGACATTTTTAGCTTAAACGATTTAGAAACTGATACAGTTAGATTAAATGCTTCAACAATTAAGCAATTATTCGAGGATACAAATTATACACTTGAAGACGTCAGAAAAAAAAAATTAGTTAAACCAGTTGCCCTGACTTTATTACCGAATGAAATTAAAATGATTGAAAGTACTAAAAAAAGGAAAGAATTTTTTATACAAATCATTTTGCCATTGATATTAAAAGAAAATAGTAACATCAGATTAGACAGAAAGAGACTTTTTAGCATTATTAACAAAAGCAACAATACTAATTTAGAAAAGAAATGGCTTGAAAAAAAATACAAACAATATGGGATTCCCTCTAAAGATTTATCCATTTTAAAAATTAGAATGGATGAAATTCCAATCTCTTTAGCTATTGCACAAGCAGCTAAAGAAACAGGTTGGGGCACATCAAGATTTGCTCAAGAAGGGAATGCACTTTTTGGACAATGGACATGGTCTGGAGAAGGACTTAAACCAAAAGAATCTGATAAAAATGAAGGTCACAAAGTCATGAAGTTTAATGTTCTACAAGCATCAGTCAGAGCTTATCAGCGAAATTTGAATACTCATCGATCTTATAAAGAATTTAGAAAAGCCAGAGCAAAACTGAGAGATCAAGAAAAACCTCTAGATAGTATTGTTCTAGCTGGTTATTTAAATGAATATGCTGAAACGGGAAATCAATATGTAGAAGTTTTAAGAAAAATTATTAAACAAAATAGTTTAAAAGATTTTGATGATGCTAAATTGCTTCCTTCTAGCACAGATTTAGAAAGTTTAATCTAATTTAATTATAAACTGAGTTCCCAGCCATCGCCATTTTCCCTCATCATTTAAAGAACAATTTATTCTACCTCGCCTAGGCTTGAAAGGTTCTCTAAATTTTATTGTTAGGATATTATTTACAATACTGATATTAGATTTTTCCCAACGATCTCCCTCATTAGAATAACAATTTATCATATTTATATTTTTTTGTTCATTAAAAAATTCAACTCTAAAATTAGGTGGGTTATTTTTATCTGAAATTTTTTTTTCTTCAGGACTTAATTTCTTGTACTCTAAGGGAAATGTATTAATTATAGACTTGAATCTTTTAATTTCACCATAATTTTCATTTATAGGAAATCTAGGTAATTCAAATTTTTCTTTATTTACATCTATTACACCAGAATGCTGACCAAACGCAAAAGTAAAATTTTCTGAAATATAATTTTTCATAAATTTTGAGTATTCACCAAATGGGTATGAAAAAATTGTTGGTATATAACCAATTTTTTCCAAAAAAATATCATTTGCTTTTTTTATATCCAATAAAAATTCTTCATTAGTTTTATCAATTAGATAACCATGAGAATGAGAGTGATGACCGATCATTGCAAAATCTGTATTTTCTATTTCTTTAATCTGTTCCCAATTCATATAACCATTTTTTCCAACAGGTTCAGTGGATACAAACAATATAAATGGAATTTTATTTTCTTTTAAATAAGGCCAAGCTTCTTTGTAAAAAGAGATAAAACCATCATCTATAGTTATTAATATCTTCTTATTTTTTTTTGGTTTATCAAAATCTCTTATAAAGTCATTTGGATTATAGAATTTTAAGCCGGAGTCACTAATTATTTTCATTTGTTCTTTAAAGATATTCATTTGTATATTTGTAGATGGATATTTTGACTCATTAAAACGATGATACATAATTGATAAAACACCTTCATCTTTTGAGTAACTTTTGGTATCATTTCCTAATGCATAAGAGGTTATAGAAAAATAAAAAATAAAAATGAATAAATTAATTATAGATGCCGCAAATAAGAATATTTTTTTAATGATCATTAATAACAAGGGTATTTATAATATTAGTCATGAAAATAGCAAAACTAATTATGAAAAATTAATGGTTTTAATAAATAATTTTTTAAATTCAAAAAAACTTGAAATTAAGGATATTTCGACTTTTTACGTTAATAGAGGTCCAGGTAGTTTTGCTGGTATTAGAAACTCTCTATCCACTATAAAAGCAATACATGCGGTAAGTGAAATTGATTATTATTGTTATAGTTTTGAAGATTTTAATGAAAAAAAAGATATTAAATATGAAAATATTCCCAAACTATGCGATAAATTTAACATCAAAAAAAATTTGATTAATCCTATTTATTTAAGTTAAAATAAAATATGTCAGATACGATCGAACAAAAATGTTTATCGAAAGGTGTTAAGCTTACTGATCAAAGGCGCATCATTGCTAAAGTTATGTCAGAATCAAATGATCATCCTGATGTTGATGAGTTATATAATAGGGTTTCAAATATAGATTCAAAAATCAGCATAGCCACAGTTTATAGGACTGTAAAACTTTTTGAAGAGTCAGGAATTTTAACTAAACATGAATTTAAAGGAGGCAAGGCAAGATATGAAGAATTAAATGAGGGACATCACGATCATTTAATTGATATTAAATCTGGTGAAATTATTGAATTTGTCGATGAAGAGATTGAAAAGCTTCAAAAAAAAGTTGCAGAAAAATATGGTTATAAATTAGTAGATCATAAATTAGAGTTATATGGAGTTAAAAAAAACTCCGATAAATGAGTCAAAAAATTTTTATTAAAACATTCGGATGTCAAATGAATGAATATGATTCTAATCGTATTTATGATGCAGTAAAAAAAATTGGTTACGATAAAACGGATAAATATATTGAGGCCAATTGTTATCTTTTAAACACTTGTCACATCAGAGACAAAGCCAAAGAAAAAGTTTATCATGAAATAGGAAGAGTAAAAAAAATTTTTAGAACTAAACAAAAACCGTTAGTGATAATCGCTGGTTGTGTTGCTCAAGCAGAAAACCAGGAAATGTTAAAAAGAGAACCATACATAGATTTAGTAATAGGTCCTCAATCATATCACAAAATTAATGATACAATTTTAAATTATCTTGAAAAAAAAAGAAAAATTGAAGAAACAGAATTTGATGTAGTATCAAAATTTAAATATTTTAAAAAGGTTAAAAATAAAACAAAAGAAATTTCGTCATTTTTAACTATTCAAGAAGGTTGTGATAAATTTTGTCATTTTTGTGTGGTCCCCTATACAAGAGGACCAGAATATTCTAGGCCTTTGAGACAAATTTTAGATGAAGCTAAGTACTTAGTTGATAACGGCACAAAAGAAATAATCCTACTTGGTCAAAATGTTAATGCTTATAAACATGGTAGATTTAGATTGTCTAATTTAATACTCGAAATCGAAAAACTTACTGGAGTTGAAAGAATTAGATACACAACATCTCATCCGCAAGATATGACGGATGATTTAATTGATGTTTATAAATTCTCCAAAAAGTTGATGCCATTAATCCATCTACCAGTTCAGAGTGGATCAGATAAAATTTTAAGTTTAATGAATAGAAAACACACAATAAACGAATACCTAAAAATATTTAATAGACTAAAAGAAATAAATCCAAAAATTGAGTTTTCAAGTGACTTCATAATTGGGTATCCGGGAGAAGAAGAAAGAGATTTTATTGATACTTTAAATCTTATAAAAAAGATTAAGTTTATAAATTCATATTCTTTTATTTTTAGTCCAAGACCAGGAACAATTGCAGCAGATTTAAAAGGTGTAGATAAAAAAATTTCTTTGGAAAGGCTCGAAAAAGTTCAAAATGCTCTTTTTGAAAATCAAATTTTAAAGAATAAATCTTTAAAAAATACAATTCTAAATGTTTTAGCAGAGAATTTGACTAGTGATAAAAAGATGGTTTTTGGCCGTTCAGAACATATGACATCAGTAATATTTAATGGTAATAAGGAAGATATTGGAAAAATTGTTAAAGTAAAAATCAAACAAAGTAATAGAAGTTCTTTGTTAGGAGAAATAAATAATAATTCAAGTCAAAAGGTAGCATAATAATTGAGCGGTTTAATAAAAAAAAATTCTGACTCATCACTTAAATTTGTTTATTCGGATAATAACTCTTTGAGTGTTATTTTCCATGATAACGAATTATTAATTGGTGTAGTTGGAGAATTTAATAAAAATTTAAAAGAGTTAGAAAAAATTACTCGGTCAAATTTGTATTCTAGAGGAAACTCCATATTAATAAAATCTACTCCAGAGAATAATGAAATAATTAAAAATGCTATTAAATTTTTGGCAAATCAATTTATAAACAATGGTAGTATAGAAAGTAAAGATATAGTTTCATCTGTAGATAAATTTATGATTAAAGAGAAAGTAAAAAATAACAATGTTACTGACATTATTAAAACTCCAAAAAAATCTATTATTCCAAGATCAGAAAAACAAAAAGGATATGTAAGGGCTTTAAGGCAAAGTGATATAATAATTTCAGCTGGACCAGCCGGAACAGGAAAAACTTTTTTAGCAGTAGCAGTTGGTCTTACAATGTTATTAGAAAAAAAAATTGAAAGAATAATTTTATCAAGGCCTGCAGTTGAAGCTGGTGAGCGTTTGGGTTTTTTGCCTGGAGATATGAAAGAGAAAGTTGACCCTTATCTTAGGCCTTTATATGACTCACTTTATGATTTATTTGATTTTGAAAAAATACAAAGAATGATCGAAATAGGTGATATTGAAATTGCACCTTTAGCATTTATGAGGGGGAGAACATTAAAAAATTCATTTGCTATTTTGGATGAGGCTCAAAATGCAACTGATACTCAAATAAAGATGTTTTTAACTCGAATAGGTGAAAATTCAAAAATTGTTGTGAATGGGGATCCAAGTCAAATAGATTTACCTAATAAAAGTATGTCAGGCTTAGTTAGGTCTAAAGAATTACTTGGTCATTTAAATGAAATATCAGTAATTGATTTTGATCATTCAGATGTCGTTCGACATCCTTTAGTCTCAAAAATAGTAAAAGCTTACTCAAATAATGATTAATATTGATGTCTTCTCTAACGAGAAAGCTTGGTCTAAAAAAATAAAAAAAAAAGAGTTATTTTTTAGTAAAATTTGTAAAGCATTTCCTCATAAATATAAATTTTTAAATAAAAGAGTGAGTCTTACACTTTTACTTTCTAATAATAAAAATATTAAAAAATTAAATAAAGATTTTAGAAATAAAAATAAACCTACCGATATTTTATCATTTCCATTTAGTAAAAAGTTAAAGTTAACAAAAAAAACTTATATTGGAGACATTATAATAAGTTACGACTTTATTAATAAACCTAAATCAAAAAAATTAAAATATTTTAAAGAAAACTTAATTAAAACATTTATTCACGGCTTTCTTCATTTATTGGGTTATGATCACACTAAAAACAAAGATTATAAAAGAATGTTAAAAGAGGAAGAAAGAATATATCAATCAGTAGTTTCACATTTAAATTAAATTGATCAAAAAATTTAACATTGAATTAATATTTTTAATTTTTTTGGGAGGCGCAACTTCTTTAAGTTTACCTCCATTCAATTATTTCATAATTAGTTTTTTTACTTTTTCATTATTTTTTGCATTTTTAATTAAAAAGTCTGCTCAAAATAAAAATAAGAAACTTTTCTTTTTTTACGGATGGTTATTTGGTTTTGGTTATTTTGCCAGTAACTTATATTGGATATCAATTTCTTTGTCTTTTGATCAAAACTTTAAATTTTTAATTCCATTATCTATAATTTTGATTCCATCATTTTTGGCTATATTTTATGGATTTGTTGCTTATTTTTTTAAAATTTTAAAACCAAAAAAAATAATAGACTCTTTCTTGGTTTTCTCTCTTATTTTTGGAATTCTAGAATTTGTGAGAAGTATAGTTTTAACTGGTTTTCCTTGGAATTTAATTGCTTATAGTTTTTCAAATCAGTTAGAGTTTTTAAGTATTACGTCGATAATCGGAACATATGGATTTAATTTATTTTGTATTTCTTTATTTATCAGCCCCGCTTTATTTTTTTTAGGAAAAACAAAAAAAGAATTAGGAATTTGTATTCTTTTTCTTTTAATAATCGTAAGTTTTTATGTGTACGGGGCTAACCACAAAAAGAAGTTTAATCAATTAGCGGAAATAGATTATGATTATAAGGTAAGGGTTATTAGTTCCAATATAAGTCTAGAGAGATTTTACATTAAAGCAGATTCTATTTCAATCATACAAGATTTAATTAATATAAGTAAACCAAATATAAATGAAAAAACTATTTTTGTCTGGCCTGAAGGAATTCTTCCAGATATTTCACAGGATGAAATAAATCAATATAGTTGGTTATTTAGTGAAAAATTTAGTGAAAATCATTTTTTAATTATAGGGATAAACAATTATTCTAATGAAAATGAAACTAAAAATTATTTTAATTCACTTTCTGTTTACGACAATAATTTAAACTTATTGAATTTTTATAATAAAATTAATTTAGTACCTTTTGGTGAATTTCTGCCATTTGAAAATATACTGAGTAGTTTTGGTTTAAAATCATTAACAAATAATTATAATTCTTTCACTAGTGGAGATAAAAGAAAAATAATCGAAATAAAGAAAAACAATTTTTCTTTAAAGATTTTACCTTTAATTTGTTATGAAATAATTTATTCAGGTAAATTATTTAATAATCCAAATTTTGATTTAATAGTTAATATTTCTGAGGATGGATGGTTTGGTGAGTCTATTGGTCCAAAACAGCACTTCGCTCACAGTATTTTTAGGGCAATCGAAAGTGGAAAATATGTAGTACGATCATCAAATAATGGTATTGCTGCCATAATAAATCCCTTAGGAGTAATTGAAAAAAGTATTAACTTTGGAAAAACAGGCTATCTAGATCTTGAAAGATATAGGAAAATACAACCAACGATATTTTCTAAATATGGAAATAAAATATTTGGATTATTAATTTTATTGTATATTTTTTTAATATTTTCATCTATTAAAACTAAAAATGAGTAATCTAAAAAATTATCTTTTTACAAGTGAATCAGTTTCAGAGGGACATCCTGATAAAGTCTCTGATAGAATTTCAGACATGGTAGTTGATAGCTATCTATCAGGTGATCCATTTTCAAGAGTTGCGTGTGAGACACTTACAACTACTAATAAAGTAGTATTAGCAGGTGAGGTAAGAGGCCCAGAAATAAAAAAGGCAGAATTAATAGAAAAAGTTCGGAATTGTATTAAAGACATTGGCTATGATCAAAAAGGTTTTACTTGGAAAGAAGCAACAAAAATAGAAAGTCATTTACATTCTCAATCAGCTGATATTGCAATGGGCGTAGATTCATCAGGAAATAAAGATGAAGGAGCCGGTGATCAGGGAATAATGTTTGGATATGCATGTAATGAAACTGAAGTTTTAATGCCAGCACCTATTCATTATTCTCATAAAATTTTGAGATTAATGGCGGAAGATCGGAAAGCTGGAAAGTTGAAAAACATAGAACCAGATTCTAAAAGTCAGGTTACTTTTGAATATGTTGATGGAAAACCAACTAAAGTTAAATCTGTAGTAATATCATCTCAACATTCTGCAGATATAAATCAAGCGGAGGTTAGAGATTTATTGAGACCTTATATGTTAAAATCTATTCCAAAAAATTTCCTTGAGGAATTTAACGAGGAAGATTTTTATGTTAACCCGACTGGAAACTTTGTAATAGGTGGCCCAGATGGGGACTGTGGATTAACAGGTAGAAAAATTATAGTAGATACTTATGGGGGTGCAGCACCACATGGTGGTGGAGCTTTTTCTGGAAAAGATCCCACAAAAGTTGATAGGTCAGCGGCTTATGCAGCTAGATATATTGCAAAAAATATAGTTGCATCAAAATTATCTGAAAAATGCTTAATACAATTAGCTTATGCAATTGGTGTTTCTAAACCTTTGTCAATTTATGTTGATTTGTTTGATAATGATTTAGAAAAAAATAAATTTGTAGTGGAAAAAATTCAAGAAAATTTTGATTTAAGTCCAAGAGGGATAAGAGAAATGCTTAACTTAAATAAACCAATATACGAGAAAACAGCAGCTTATGGTCACTTCGGACGAAATCCAGAGGACAATGGTTCATTTTCATGGGAAAAAACTGATAAAATAAGTGTTTTTTCTAAATAGTTTTTATTGAATTAAAGAAAAACTTTAATATATTCCTCCTACATTATTGAATTTACAAAATGGGCTTTAGCCCATTTTTTTTTGGAGCAAACAAAAAATATGTTAAATAAAAGAGCTGATAAATTAGAACTATTAAGAATTGCAGAAGCAGTAGCTTTAGAAAAGTCTATTGATAAAGAGCTAATAATAAGTTCAATGGAAACCGGTATTGCAAAAGCTGCAAAATCTAAATTTGGTCAAGATAACGAAATTAAAGTTTCTATAAATAGAGACAATGGTGACATTGAAATCTTTCGTAAACTAATTGTTGCTGAAAATCCTGAGAATACAAACACAGAAATTAAACTTGAAGACGCTATTACGTTAAATGAAACAAATAAAGACAAGGCAATTGGAGACGAAATTCTTCAACCTCTGCCATCTTTTGATTTTGGAAGAATAGCTGCTCAAACTGCAAAACAAGTAATTAATTTTAATGTTAGAGAAGCAGAAAGAGAGAGACAATATAACGATTTTATTGATAAAAAAGATACAATTTTAAGTGGTATCGTAAAACGTTTAGAATTTGGAAATGTAATTGCTGACTTAGGAAGAACAGAGGCAATTATTCAAAAAAATGAACTAATCCCCAGAGAAAATATTAAAGCAGGTGATCGAATTAAAGCTTATTGTTATGATGTTAGAAGAGAACCAAGAGGTCAACAAATATTTTTATCAAGAGCACATCCAAAATTTATGGAAAAACTTTTTGTTCAAGAAGTACCAGAAATTTATGATGGATTAATTGAAATAAAATCATCTTCAAGAGATCCTGGAAGTAGAGCAAAAATCTGTGTTAAAGCAGTAGATACATCTCTAGATCCAGTAGGAGCTTGTGTAGGTATGAGAGGATCAAGAGTACAAGCAGTGGTTAACGAACTTCAAGGTGAAAAAATTGATATTGTTAATTGGTCAGAAGATCCAGCAATTTTAGTTTCGAACGCATTATCACCAGCTGAAGTGCAGAGAGTGAATGTTGATTCAGAAAGAAAAAAACTTGATGTAATATTAACAGATGAAAATTTAAGCAAAGCTATTGGAAGAAGAGGTCAAAATGTAAGACTTGCAACTAAGTTGTTAAATTATGAAATTAATATAATGACTGATGCGGAGGATTCTGAGAGAAGACAATTAGAATTTAAAGAAAAAACAGAAAACTTTGTTAAAAATTTAGAATTAGATGAAACTCTTGGTCAGCTGTTAGTTGCCGAAGGTTTCTCATCAATCGATGATATCAAGGATAGTTCAGCAGAAAATTTATCAAAAATTGAGGGTATAGAGGAAGATACTGCTATAGCTTTAATTGAGAGAGCAAAAGAATTTTATAAAAAAGACCAAGAAGATATTTCTGAAAGAATAAAAGAATTAGGTCTGGAAGAGTCTTTAATTAATTTAAAAGGACTAACACCAGGGATGTTACTAACACTGGGTGAACAAAAAATTTTAACTTTGAATGATTTTGCTGATTTGGCATCTGACGAACTTACTGGAGGGTATGATATAGTTAGAGGCGAAAGAATTAAAATACAAGGATATCTGGAAGATTTTGCTTTATCTAAAGAAGAATCAGATGAGTTAATTATGTCAGCAAGAAACATTGTTTACAAAGATTAGGTGATGAGTTATGGAAAAAAAAACGAAACTAACAATATCTGGCTCAGCCAAAAAATCTATCAAGAACATTGAGATAGCAAAAACTCAAGGAAAAAATGCACGAGTTATTGAAAAACAATCAAATAAATCATTCAATAAAAGTAGTTCACATAAAGGTGGAGCTGCTAGGATAAAAACTGGATCATCTTTTAATAGAGGTACATCTGTTAAGCCATCATTTACACCTAAGTCACCTCGATTAAATAATGATTTTGAAAGACGAAAGTTAGCTGAACAAAGAGCAACAAAAAGACTAAAAGGCGAAAATGAGAGTAGAGATAAAAAATCAACAAAAACTAGCTCAAAAAAGAGAGAATTAAAGTTAACTGTTTCAAGAGCTTTAAGTGATCAAATTGAAGCTAGAGAAAGAAGCTTAGCATCCGTTAAAAGAGCAAGACAAAAAGAAAATAAAAATTTAAC
>MDSW01068050.1_pt1 | contig 11812 bp, 4 predicted proteins | sample 811171 | NCBI WGS metagenome assembly MDSW01 (sample SAMN05326641, study PRJNA326480) | marine metagenome | isolation source: seawater | place: Atlantic Ocean: North West | collected 2012
GGGGGGGGGGGGGGGGGGGCGGGAGGGAAGTGAGGCGACGGCGGAAGAGGTTGTCCGCGGTGAAGGAAACTCGTAAACTCGTCTCAAAAAGTGCTGAAGAATCGCCGCCTGTGGTTGTCTGAGCCAGGGCGGGGCGCGAAATTTGAACGCCGCCACACTTCGACTCGAGCGCCTCGAGCGCCGTAGCGCGCGGAGACATCGGGCGTTGCCGCCGCGCGCGCGCGCGATCGAGTCGACGCGATGTGGCGCGTGCAGTGCAAGCTCCCCGATCGCGTCGCGGACGCGCTCGACGCGGGTGCGCCTCCCCCGGGGGTGCCCACAAAAAAAAAACCCTCCGCCGCTCCCGCCGATCGGATCTCGCCTCCGCCCCTCTCCCCGCTCACGCCCCCGCCTCCCCGTCGCTCTTCCCCCCACGCAGGCGGCGCCCTCGCGCCCGCTCGCGGCGGCATCGACGTCGAGTGCAGCGCGTGTTGGATCACGCGCGACGCGAGGGTGCACGCGTGGTCGCTCCCTCTGCACGTCGACGAGCGCGAGGGCGGTGCGCCCTCCGACTACTTCGAGTACGCGATCCCGCCGCGCGTCGTCGGGGCGGACGCCGAGCCCCTCGTGCGCGTCGCCCACGGCGACGGCGGCGCGACGCTCTGGGTCGTCGCCGTGGGCGCCACCACCGGCGTCGTCACCGTCGCGCGGCGCGACGCCGCGGGAACCGCCGAGGAGATGGGAACGGCGACGCTCCCGGATCTCCCCGCGACCGCGGAGGAGGGGGGAGGAGGATCCCGCGACGACGGCGCCCCGCGGCGCCCCGTCGCGGTCGCGCTCGCGGCCGCGCCCGCGAGCCGCCGCGGCGTCCTCGCCGTCGTCGGGTGCGAGGGCGGCGAGCTCTTCCTCGTGGAGTGCGCCCACCGCGGCGCGGTCTCCGTCGTCCCCGCGCGTCGCGAACGCGGATCCGGCGCGGGGGACTCCCCCGGGGTGCTCTCCGGGGTGCTCTCCGCCACGAAAGCCTTCGGGCTGAGCTTCCTCCGCGACGACGCCGCGGAAAAGGAACCCTCGCGCGCGCGGCGCCGTCCCTCCGGCGCGATCAAGTCTCTGTCGTGGTCGCCGTCCCCCGACGGCGGGCGCGCGCGTCTGCTCGCGCTGACCGAGACGTCGATCGAGGAGTGGGACGTCGACGACGGCGAGGCTTCCCTCGCGCGCGCGCACGCCGTCGTCGGCGCCGCGCGCGACGCGCTGGGGGTTCGCGGCGACGCGCTCGAGCTCGTCTCCGCCGCGCACGCCCCGGGGCGGGAGGAGCCCGGCGCGGTCGTCGTGTTAGCGCGCGAGGGCGCCGATCGGTGGTCGCTGCTTCTCTGCGCGCGTCCGCCGGGCGAGGCGTCCGCCGTCGTCGCGTCGAGCTCGGGCGCGTTGCCTCCCGGCGCGGTGCCCGCGGCGACTCGGCGGGGCGCGCGCGGGCGCGACGACGCGTGCGTGCACGCGGGGGGCATCCCCGCGGACGCCGCGCTGGTCACCACGTCCGGCGGCGGCGCGGCGATCTTCGCCGGGGAGGGGATGAGGGACCAGCTTCTCCTCCACGACCCCGCCGCGGGCGGCGGGCGCGTGCTCGCCGCGCGCGCGGCGCCGGGGACGGGCGGCTGGCTGCTGTTGACCGCGCTCATGGGCGTCGTCGCGTACGCCCCCGCGCCGAGCGGCGCCGCGCCCGGGTCGGGGGTGGCGAGCGTCGAGAGCCCGCGGGCGTTCCCGGCGGCGCCGAAGCCGGGCCGCGAGCCGGCGGAGGCGGCGGAAGAACCGGCGCCCGCGCCCTCGGACCCCGCGGCGGCGGCGGAGGCGGTTCGCGCGGAGTTTTCGTCGCACGAGCGCGGGGACGCCGCGCGCGGCCCGCCCGCGGAGACGTCGTTCAGGCTCCGCGCGGCCGGGGCCTTGGCCGGGGACGCGTCCGGCGCGCCGTTCGCCGCGTGCAGCCGCGCCATCGTCGACGCGTTGCCGAAACACTGGCCCGGGAAGGGCGGCCCCGGGCCGGCGACGGAGACGCAGCTGGAGGATAAGACGCGGCGCCACGACGCGTTCACTCGCTGGCTCGCGGACGCCACGGGGGTGTGGAGCGTCCTGCCCGCCGGCGAGCGGGAGCAGATTCTCGAGCACGGCGAGCTCGTCGCCGCGCTCCTGTGCGTGCGGTACCTGCACAACGAGGCGGCGCTCGCGGAGGAGGAGGCGGAGGCGGAGGGCGCGCTCGCGGAGGACGAGCCCGCGGGCGTCGCGGCGGCGCTCCTCCGCGAGATCGCCGCGACCGCGGGCGCGGCGCTGCAGGGATCGGACGCGGCGGTGCGCGGAAGGCCCGCGGCGGAGGTGTGCTACAGCCGCGCGACGGGCGCCGCCGCCGCGCTCCTCCCCGCGCTCGCCGACGCGACGGCGCGGCGCGCGGGCGGCGGCGTCGACGCGTCGTTCGCGGAGCGAGCCGCCGCGCTCGACGCGTTATCGCGCGCCGCGCTCGGCGCCCTCGGCGCCGCCGCGGAGTTCCGCCGGAACCACGCGATGCTGTACCCCGCCGTGCACGCCGGCGCGGTCGCGCCGCCGCCGCGGTGGTTCGCCGGGCCGAGCGCGAGGGCCGCGCTCTTCGCGGCGGCGACGGCGGCGGCGGCGCTTCGCGCGGAAGCCGCGCGTTCGGGCGACGTCTACGCGGCGGCGGCCATCGGGGACCGCCTCCTCGCGCTCACCGTCCCTCTCCTCGACGCGTGCGCCGCGGAGCTGGTGTCTTTCGAGCCGGGGTCGGGGGCGCGCGCGGTCGCGCGCGAGGAGTACGTTCGAGCGCGCGCGGCGACGCTCCCCGCGCTTCTCGACGCGGCGCGCGACGAGGCGGCGGCGGCGGCGGAGGCGAGCGAAAGCGGCGAGGCGTTCGGCGACGAGCGCCCGGCCGGGGTCACCGCCGACGCGGTCGCCGCCGTCGCTGAGGCGCACTTCGGGTACGAGCAGCTCGCGGAGCTGTGCGAGGCGGAGGCGTTCGAGGCGGCTCAGCGGCGCGACGAGCGCGCGGCGGCGACGGCGGCGCGGAGAATGCACCACTACATGCGCTCGCTTCGGGGCGCCCCCGCGGACGGCGAGGGCACCTTCGCGCGGTTCGCGTTCGAGCGGATGATGACGACCGCGGGGGCGTCGTACCACGGCGGCGTCGGCTCGCGCGTGGCGGAGATGCTGAGGCACACTCCGGACGAGTTCTACGACGAGCTCACGTCGTGCCTCGAGTCCCGGCCCGAGCTCTTGTGGACGCACCAGCTCCGCGCGGAGGACTTCGCCGCGGGCGCGCAGACGCTCAAAAATCTGAGCGGCGGCGCGGCAGGCCCCCGGGGCGCGGCGACGGTGGCGTCGCGCCGGCGGTTCGTCTCCCTCGCCAAGCTCGCGTCCCTCGCGGACGGCGTGAGCAGCTCGTCGGACGAGATCATCGAGATGGACGCCGCGCTGGACCTGCTGGCGATCCAGTCGCGCATCGCCGCGAGGAGGGGCGCCGACTGCGACCGCGACCCCCCGGCGACGCCCCTGGGCCTCATCGAGGCCTGCCTCGAGGGCGAGGGCGCGGGCGCGCCGGGGCGCGAGGACGACGTCCTCGACGCGTTCGCCGCGTTCGCTTCCGCGGATGACCAGTTCCGGCGGAAGAATCGGTCGAAGCTGGAGGCGTGCTGGCGCCTCGCCGCCGCGGAGACGGACTGGGAGCAGCTCGCGACGCTTCGCGAGCGCGGCGGCGACGACGCCTTCGTTCGCGCGCTCGGCGAAACCGCCGTCGCGCGCGCCGCGCGGAGGTGCTACGACGACGCCTTCGCGGTGCGCCTCGGGGCGCCCTTCTCGGAGGTGTTGACGATCGAGGACGTGCTGAAACTCCTGGAGGATGCGCTCGGGACGAGCGAGAACGCCGCGCTGCGGGAGGCCCTCGGCGTCGGCGTCGGCGCAGCCTCGGGCGGGGGCGGAGACGAGCGAATGGAGGGATGAACGACGACGAGAGACGCGGTGGAACGAAGGCAGCATCGCGCGATGCTCTCGCGTTGGTGTCGTATATGATATCATATTACAGCGCTCTTTTCACGTTTTCAAATCTCGGTAATACTCGGCGTGATGCGTCGCGTCTCGAGCGCGCGCGCGCGCGCTTCACTTGACGGTGTCGAGCGCCTGGTCGATGTCGGCGAGGATGTCGGCGATGGTCTCCAACCCGACGGAGAGGCGCACCATCTCGGGCGGGCACCCGGCCGCCGCCTGCTGCTCCGGGCTCATCTGCGAGTGCGTGGTGGTGGCCGGGTGGATGGCGAGCGTGCGCGCGTCGCCGACGTTGGCGACGTGGGAGACGAGCTTCAGGTTGTCGATGAAGCTCTTGCCCGCCTCGGGCGCGTCCGCGGACTTGATGCCGAAGATCACCATGGGCCCGCCCTTGCCCTTGAGGTACTTGACGTTCTTCGCGTACTGCGGATCGTCCTTCAAGCCGGGGTAGCGCACCCAGGCCACCTTGGGGTGCTTGACGAGGTGCTCCGCCACCTTCAGGGAGTTCTCGCAGTGCCTCTCCATGCGGAGGCTCAGCGTCTCGATGCCCTGGAGGAAGATCCACGAGTTGTCGGGCGAGATGCACGCGCCGAGGTTGCGAAGGGGCACCGTGAGCAGGCGAAGCTTGTACGCCAGCGGAGCGAGGCCCTCAGGGAGGTCGTGGCCCCACCTGAGCCCGCCGTACGAGGTATCGGGAGTGTCGTACAGGGGGTGCGCGCCGGACGCCCAGTTGAAGCCGCCCTTGTCGATGACGATGCCGCCGACGCCCGTGCCGTGGCCGCCGATCCACTTGGTGAGCGAGGAGACGATGATGTCCGCGCCGTGCGAGAAGGGCTGGGTGAGGTACGGGGTGCTGAACGTGGAGTCCACGATGAGCGGAATGTTCTTCGCGTGCGCGATCGCGGACACCGCCTCGAGGTCGACGATCTCGAGCGCCGGGTTAGACACGGTCTCGCAGAACACGGCGCGGGTCTTGTCGTCGATGGCCTTGGCGAAGTTCTCCGGGTCCTCGGCGTCCACAAACTTGACGGTGATGCCCAGGGTGGGGAGAATGTCGTTGAACTGCGTGTACGTACCACCGTACAGCTTGCTCGAGGAGACGATGTTGTCGCCCGCCTGCGCGAGGTTGATGATGGAGTAGAAGCACGCGGAAGTGCCGGAGGCGAGGGCGACGGCGGCGAGGGGGTGGCCGCCCTCGAGCTGCGCGATGCGCGATTCGAGAACGTGCGTGGTGGGGTTCATGAGGCGCGTGTAGATGTTGCCGAGCTCCTTCAGCGCGAAGAGGTTGGCGGCGTGCTCGGTGTTCTTGAACTGTAGCCGAAATCGCGTCGACGGTGGAGGGGAGGACCGCGGTCAGAGCGAAGCGCGGGGAAGAGCGGGCTCGGACGATCCGAAGTTTCGCAATCGCGAATCTCCGTTGTTGAATTGCGGGGGGGGGAAGAAGCGGATCGCACCTGATAGGGGGCGGTGCGGTGCAGGGGGACGCCGCGGGGGGCACCCTGACCGAGACCGTACGTGTTTTCGTCGCCGTGGGGGTCATACCCGGCGTGGAGGCACATGGTGTCGAATCCTGATGGAGAGAAGTCGCGAGAGGAGACGGGTCGGTCAGTCTCGGCGGCGTCGGCGGCGATCGTCATCTTGAATGTCGTTCCTCGCGGAATCGGACGAACGCGGGGGGGGGAGAGGCACGCACCTTGAGCCATGGTCGCTTCTTTCGTTGTGTGACGAAGATACGGTAGTGGGGAAGACCCGAGAGAAGGAGGTCGTCAGAAGTTTGTCTCGCGGAGGTCCGATCGGGACGATCGCACGCGTCTGCAGAAGTGATCGCGATCACGCGCTTTTCCGGAAAAAGTGCGCACTGCGATCCACTCTGATTTTCACCGTGGAAAATATCTCTCGGAAAAGCGCACGCAATGGCGGGTGGCTAACTGTACCTTCGTCCTCCTCGTCGGATGCGCGAACGACCACGCGTACTCGCTTCGGTGCGCGCGCGGCCTTCGCAGCGTTCGCGCGATTGATGCGAGGCGCGAGGCGAGTCTTGGAGGAAAGGAAGACGGAGGTGGCACAGAGAGCGGACATGCGTGTGCCGGGCGATGGAGGAAATGAAATCTGACGCGCACGGTGACGACGTGTTCAGGAACTGGATGTCGGACCCGCGTGTGCGCGCGCGGCTACGGTACTCGGCTCCGCGCGAAGAATTACACGCTGCGTCGTTCTCTGAGAGACGTGCTTTGTGCCCACTCACATACTGCGGCGCTCCTGCATTCGGAGCACGAAGCGCGCCGCGGCGACTCTTCGCATCGTCATGCTCGCCTCCTGAGCGTCGCGCGGCGCGTGTATTTCGACGCACGGACTCCGACGCGATGGCGACGACGACGCGCGAGCCGATCGAGACGGCGGATCTCCTCGAGATCGAATGGCCCGCGCGCCTGGTGCCGGAAATTCTCGCGAGCCTCCTCGAGGGCGACCTCAGCTCCGCGGACGAGGAGCTCGTGCAGCGAAGGCTCGTGATGGGAACGATATCGCCGCGCGCGGGCGACGACGAGACCGGCGGCGTCGATCTGCTCACGTCCGTGCTGCGAGCGTGCCTGACGTTCGCTGGACGGCGTCTGTCGTGGCGCGCCGTGGCGCATTCGCGCGCGAAGCGCAGATCGAGCCGCGCCTCCTCGTGGTGCGCGTGCGCGGTGCGCGTCCTGCGCAGAGCGATATCCCCCGACTATGCCACCGCGTACGACGTGTTTCGCGAGCAGCTCGTGCGCTTCCCCGGCTTGTGCGCCGCGACGCTCGCCGCGCACGACCGCGAGACGACGGATCGGAGCGGATTCGATTACGGCCCGCACGCGTGGCCCTTCGTCCTTCTCGCCGCGGCGTCCTCGACACGCGCGGCGGACGCGACGTCCAGGAAAGCCGCGAACGCGTTCGAGACCTCCCTCCGAAAGTTACGGCGCGACGAGATGGACGCGATGTTCTCCTCGTGGTTCGCGGCGGAAGAACCGCGGCGGCGGCTCCTGGAGCAGTGCGTCGCGCGACCCGCCGGGGGACTCGCCGCCGAGGCGCTTCCCGCGCTCGCCGCGGCGTGGCCGGCGTGCCGCGGCGTCGCGCTTGCGCACGCGACCTCGGGGCTCGCGCGCGGGGATGCGTTCGAGTCGTGGGTGGAAGCTTTCGAGCGCCTCGCGGCGGATTGGAGCGGTGGCCTTTCGGAGGAGGAGGAGCGCGCGGTGACCGAGGCGACGACGCGACTTTCCGCGTTCGCGGCGACGCGCGGGCCTCGAGCCGCCGCGCGCGTCGCTCGCGCCGCGACGCGCGTCGCCGTCGCGTCGAGGTCCGCCGCGTGCGAGTCCAAGCTTCTGGAGGAGGCTCGCGCGGCGATCGATGCCGGGGGCGATTCGGCGCGGTGCGGTGCGTTCGTCGCGAGCGAATTGCTCGCGCTCGGCCGCGTCGACGTCGTGAGGGCGACGCTCGAGCGCGCGGTCTCGCGCGGCGACGAATCCGCGCGACGCGCGGGCTTCGAGGCCGTCGCTGAGCGCGTCGAGGCGATGGGTGACTGCCGCGCGATCGCGGCGGACGCCGCGGGCGTCGTCGCGCGCGTCGCCGGAGGTGTGTTTCAGTCCCTCGACGATCGTCCCGGGGACGCCGCCGACGCCGCCGGCGTCTCCGCGTCGTCGCTTCGCGCGCTTCCCGCGGCGATGCGCGTGGTGGTACGTCACGCGCGAGGCGCGTCCGACGTCGGCGCCGCGATCGAGTCGGTGCGCGCCGTTCGTCGCGCGTTCGCGCGCGGGAAGGACGCGGAGGCGACGCGCGAGAACGCGTCATCGTTCGTCGCGCTCGCGGCTTCGATCGAGACGCTGCTGGACGAGGCAGCGATACTCCCTAGCGACGCGGCTCGGCTCTTCCCCTCCGCGTCGGACTCTTCCGAGACGGACGAGAACTACCTCCTCGACCTCGTCGAAACGCACGCGGCGCTCGCGGCGAAGCTCCGCGGCGTCGACGCGAGCGCCCTCGGCGCTTGTCGCGCGCGAGTCGCCGCGTGCGCCTCGCTTCTCGACGTCGCGTCGTCGTCGATGGCGTTCGAGGCTGAACACAGGGCGCACGTCGTCGCCGTCGCCGCGCGATGCGTTCGCGACGCGTCGTCGCCGGCGAACGTCGTCTTCGAGGACGGCGTCGAGGGGGCCGTGGCGCGGTGCGCGAAGCGCGCCGCGGAGTGGTGGCGCGCGTGGACGTCCGACGCGGAGGCGACGCTCGCGCTTCGCCTCCTGCGCGAGTGCGCGCGGTTCGCCGTCGCGGCGGGAGGGGACGCTCCCGGAGAGCTCTTCGCGCGAATCACGACGGAGGAGGAGCGGGTGCGCGCGGCGCGCGCGGTCGCGACGCGGGCGAACAGCGCCCTGGGGAAGAACAAGTACGAGGCGGTCGGAAGGGCGGCGAGGGACTCCCCCGCGTGCGGTGCCGTCGCGATGTTTTGCGAAGCGGCGCACGAGCACGACGCTCGGCCCGGAGGCTTGGACGTCGCGGCGGCGGCGCTCGACGTCGTCGGCACGCTCGAGCCCGCGTGCGCGGCCGAAGCGACGGGGTACGTCGCGTTCGTCCTGGACGCCTCGATGAGCACGCTTCGCGACGTCATCTTCAGCGCGCGCGGCGCGGACCCGGCGCTCGCGACGCGAGCGACGGAGGTGGTCGCCGCGCGTTGCCGGGAGACGGATTCGGCGGCGGAGCGCGCCGTCGGCCTCGCCGACGTTCTCTTCGAAGCCGCGCCGCACGTCGCGCGCGGAGACCTCTCCGACGCGACGGCGGCGCTGCTGCGGGAGATGGAGCGAACGCTTCGCGCGCTCGCCTCCCGAGAGGACGATGCGTCGGACGCGAACGCGCGACGCGCGACGACGGACGCTTCGGCGGCGACGCAAGAGGTGGTCAACGCGATCCTCGTCTTCTCGCGAGCGAGACGCAAAGGCGCCGGGCAAAACGGCCGTGGGAAGGACGACGCCGCGCCGTCGACGTCGTCCCCGGAGTCGTCGAGCACGTTCCGACTCGCGGTTCCCGCGGTGGGGTGCGCGCGGCGGTGCCTCGAGGCGGCGACGCGCGAAGCGTCCCGCGCTGAGGGCGACCCCGAGGACGACCCTCTCTTTGCCGCGGCGGCGGATCTGCGTCGCGCGGTGGAGATTCTCCTTCGGCGCCGGATTCTTCCCGACGAAATATCGCGCGCGCTCGAACCGTGGCACCGCGAGCTCTTCTTCGAGCGCGCTCGAGCGGCGAACGCGATGGGGGCGAGCGCCGAGAAGGTCTCGCGCACGCAGACGACCCTGGCGGGGAAGGTGGACTGGCAGGATGATTGGCCCGAGCGAGGAGACGTCAGCGCGGCAAACGCGCGGGAACCGGCGGGGGCGCGCGACGCGGGGCTCGCGCGGCAGACCGCGCGGCGACCGCTCGCGGCGAAACAGAAGAAGAAGAAGCGGAAGCGGAAGGAGCTGAACCCGTTCGTGGAGGCTCTGAAGGAGTCGGAGGGCAAGGGGAAGTCTCGCGCGTCGGACTGGGACGACCTGTCAGATTTCGTGGTGTGCAAACCGGGCAGGGACTACCGCCGGCTGTTGGGATTGGACGAGCAACGCGCGCGATCCGCCTCGCCTCGGCCGAAGCCGTCGCGCGACCACGACGAAGACGGTCGCGCGCCGAAGACAACCCCAAAGACGAAGAGGTACCGGCGCGTCCAAGAGCGAACGAGGGAGCAACTCATCGAGAGGGCGGCGGCGGGCACGCTGGGCGAGCCAGACGAAGGCGTTTTCTTCCGCGGCGCGAGGAATTCGCTGTGGTGCATGCGGTGCAAGATGTGCCTCACCCCGTCGCTGAAAAAGAAATGCGAGCTGCTGGAGTCGGACGAGAACGCGGGGGCGAGCGCGAACGACGCGTAGACGAAGCCGGATGGTAGATAGGAGGATGAGTGTCCATGGAGAAGATTAGCGAGGCTCGGCGTTCGCGACGACGTGCGCATCACTGTTCCTCCTCTCCCAGCAACACCACGTCGACGTGATCGTGCGCGCCCTGGAGCAGCATCTCACCCTCGAAATGGATCATCTTCCGCTTTTTTGCCGCGCGGAGCGTTCCGACGAGCGCTTCGAAGATGTTCGCGCATCTGTCGTCAGCGAAGAGGACCCCGAACTTGACCTGCGACGGGGGCGGTTGTGGACGTGGGACGGGCGCGCGGGAGAGCGTGAGCACACGGACGACCGTCGCGGACGAACGAACTCGTCGAGCGCACGCACCGAGGTCTTTCCATCGGCACCCTTGGCCCCGAGACGCTTAATCTCCTCGCACAGCTGCTTGACTTCGGCTTCGACGTCGAGCACCATGTCGCCGCGTGCGGAGCGATGCTGTGGACGTCGTCGGGATCGAATTCGAAAAGTCGAAAAAGTTCGAAAACGTCCCGGGCGCGACTCACAATCGTGAGGAACTGGTTCTCGTTTCTCCACTCCGCTCGCAAAAGAGGATCGAATGACGCAGAATTCGGGTCGGGATATCCGCGGATGCGTTCGTGGGTTTTCATAACACACGACTACGCGAGTGGGAGGGGTGGGACGAGGATCACTCGTCCTTGTCTTCCTTCCCCTCGTTCGCCGCAGCCCCCGCTTCTCCTCCCTCAAGGCTGTCCTGCGCCTTTTTCGTGGCGTTGAGGAACTCTTCCACCTGCTGCACCACGTGCGTGGCGCTGACCCGCATCTTCAACGCGAACGTCGCCATCTTCGCGTCGGCTCCGGAGACTGCGTTTTTGCACGGAAATGACAACCCCTTGCCGCCTTCCATCTTCGTGAAGGTCTGCCCTTTCCACATGGCGGCGTTGAGGATCAGTCGGAAGTTGCCCTTCGCGCGCATCACCAGTCGCGCGCCGCCGTTCTTGCCCAAGTTGAGGCGCATCTCACCCCTTCCGCGCTCCTTCCAAGCCGGTGCTTTTTCTTCCTCCGTCACGAACTCGTACAAAGCGCCCTCGGTCGTGAAGATGCATTCTTCGTCTTCCTCGCCAGTGGTGACGTCCTCCTGCTGAAGCGCGATCACGGGCTTTGTCTCCGCCGGTGTGCTTTCGGGCGGCGCGTCGTCATCTCCTGCGTCATCCGCGCCCTCGTCCGGGTTAGATCCCTTTCCGAAGAGCTGGACGGGTTTGTTCGCATCGCCGAACACCGTCGAGAGCGCGGGGAAGCCGCTCTCGGTGGATCCCGCCGCCTTCGCAAACCCGCCGAATCCACCCCCGGACGTGCCGAATCCACCAAAGCCGCTCCCGCTCGTCGCCGACCCGAAGCCCTCCCTCGCGGGCTTGGAGGATCCGAACCCGCCGAACCCGCCGAACCCACCGATCGAAGCTGCGCCGCTACCGAACAGAGGAACGGACGTGGAAGCCTTCGGGTCGTCCTTCTTCTCGTCGGTCGACGGCTTGGCTTTCGCCGAACCCTCGGCGTCGTCTTCAGCGGACGGTGGTGCGTCCTTCTCGACGCCTTCGCCCTCTACCTTCGCGGGCTCTTCCTTGGCCGCCTTCGCTTCCGGAACGTCGCCATCCTCGTCTCGATTTCGCTTCTTACCCGCGGTGGTCTCCTCTTTCGCAGCCATCGCGATGCGGCAGTGCCCACCTTGGCGGGCGCTGTGCGGGTTTAAAAGCGATTGCGATCGACCACAAACTTTTTCTGCCTTGCAGAAAACGCACCTTGAACTGGGTCCCAGCTTCCCGTGAGATTCGCCACACACGGGGCCGGTATGAAGAAATCTGACCCTGCCTCGCCACGGTAACAGTGCATCATGTGTGTTGCCTAGCTAGATGCCTGAC
>MDSW01066671.1_pt1 | contig 11810 bp, 9 predicted proteins | sample 811171 | NCBI WGS metagenome assembly MDSW01 (sample SAMN05326641, study PRJNA326480) | marine metagenome | isolation source: seawater | place: Atlantic Ocean: North West | collected 2012
CAGGCCCGCCAAGGCAAGAGCCACCCCAAAGCCAACATCATCAAGGCCGTGGAGACGATCAAAGATGGCAAGTACAAGGAGGCTGCGCTCAGAGCACACAAGGAATTCATTCCACTCGTGATGGACACCTACGGTCGCATGGGTAAACCGTTCCTCAAGCTGATAAAAGACATCGTCGACCATCAAGCCCACCGCACATCCGGAGCCGTCAACGCACACACGCAGGGCGTACACACCGAGGAGCCTCCACCCCTCGAATTCCGGAACAAGGCGTACCTCCACAGCATCGCCCTCGTCAACGCCTCTCTTATCAGCACCACCACAATGGCTTGCAGGTTTCAGGTACGAAAGTTCGATATTTGCTGCGTGATCTAGTTAGACGAAACTACATCCCATGTAATAAATATATATATTTGAATAAATAAAATACATATTATATAATACGTATACAATCGTATACATCAGGTTTAGGTTTAGGCTTTAGGATTCGAATACCTTCGTATACAATAATAAGGTTTGCCTTCGTTCGTACAATATCTTCGTCGTCGTCGTGTTGAGTAACCTTTATTTCGGACGTGATAAAAAACAAAGTAGTGTCTATCTGCAGACTCACCCGTCATCCGTCAGCACTGTCGCTAGCTTAGCTAGAAGCTTAGCTAGAAGGTGAGTCGCATATGATGAGCTTTGCGTCTGGACCAAGCGCATGCAACGATTTTCTTCGTGATCTGCCGAGACAATTGAAGGTACGCTACTATTTTCTTCACAGAGCACCCTTTCAACGCAAGAACAGAGTTCTTATCGAACGTTTCGCAGAGTTCCGCAAAGAACAGCCTTCTGAACCGTTTGAGGTACTGCACTCGACAACCACGACGGTGTGTATTTGCATATTCCTTCAAAATAGTTGTTACGATTTCTGGTTCGGGCTTTCATTATCTATATTGTTCGTTGACCTCAAAGGCATGCACTGATCTGTGGCTCAAATGCCAACGATAACGACCCTGAACTTATCGAGTTGGACACAACTGAGCGTATGGAGAAAACCATTACTTCGATTCGCGGTAACATGAACACCGTGCGCACGGGGCGAGCCAACCCCGCGATTCTCGAGCGTATCGAAGTTGCATATTATGGCTCGGTGGCGCCGCTGAACACGATCGCAAACGCAAGTACACCTGACTCCCAGACTGTCGTCATAAAACCTTTTGACTCGAGTATGGTGGCTGAAATTGAGAAAGCAATCATGAACAGCGACCTCGGCCTCACGCCAAGTAACGATGGAAATTGCATTCGTTTGAGCATTCCTCCGTTGACTGCGGAACGCAGAAAAGAACTTGTCAAGTTGGTCTCAAAACTTGGTGAGGAAGGCAAAGTTGCGTTGCGTAACGTCCGACGAGACGCGCTGAAGTCTGTCGGGAAGCTCAATGGGATTCCAGAAGATGAATTGAGGTCGCTAGAGGAGTGCATCGATAAAATAACCTCAAATTTCGTGAAACAAGTTGATGAACTGGTGACCCAAAAAGAAAAGGAGATCACAAAAGTTTGATTCGAGTTAGCGTCGGGTTGTGCACAGGACGGGCGTCTTTATAGTTATGCGAGAACGAAAAAAGAACGAGAAAATAGTTGACATATATTTCTTAGGTCCACCACTTTATGAGTCTGTTACACGGTCCTTTGCAGCCGAACAAGTCATCGAATCCATATTTGATCCCTTGTCGTTCATCAGAAAAATTGTCGACATCAAGAGAATTACTATTCGTGCATTCGCTGTTGCATAAGGTTGTTCGCTGCTTTCATCAACACATCAATACCCGATCCAGTTGCGGCGCTCACTGGAACAAACGCAACAGGTTTGCATCCTACTACGTTCGCGTCCAGTGCTTTGATGTCAGCGATCATGTCCTTCAATCGAACGGCGGCCCATTCAGTATCCATCTTATTCAGTGCTAGAATGTGTGGCCGCCTGATGTATTCTGGATTGTAAAGTCTCAACTCCTCACGTATGATTGTATAATCGCCTACTGGATCTTTTCCCGACCCATCAATGACCACGAGTAAAGCGCGTGTACGTCGTAAGTGTCGGAGAAAAGCGCGACCCAGACCTCTGCCCTTGTGTGCGCCCTCGATGAGTCCTGGAAGATCAGCGAGGACCGGTCTGCATTCATCTTCACCGTTAATAGTCAAGTCAGCTTTCCGACAATAATGGTTTGCGGTTTGCGGCTTGATGACACCAAGGTTAGGCATCAGCGTCGTGAATGGATAATTCGCAATGGTCGGAGAAGCACGCGTAAGTGCTTTCAGTATAGATGACTTGCCAGCGTTTGGGAGCCCGACGATCCCAATATCGGCAACAACACGCATCAAAAGTTCAACTGTCACTGCCTCGCCTTGATCTCCAGTTGAAGATGTCGTTGTAGCTTCTTGAAGGTCAATGTCACTAACTTCCAGCCCAACATCTGTCTTTCTCACTTTATGGCTATGTATCTGTGATCGATTACATCGACGAGCAGCAAGCCCCCCGGCGCCACCTTCGGCGATCAGCACTGACATCCCATGCTGTGTCAAGTCACCAAGGAGCTCTCCATTTCGTTTGCGACGCACGACTGTTCCAGGCGGCACGTCGATGAATAAATCATGTTGCTCGGGTGCCACGCGGCGACGCTCCCGACCAGGAGCAGCATTGGGGGAAGCGGAACCATGGTATCCTTTTTTGGCCCGCCATACGTTTTGCTCATGAAAGCATAATAGTGAGTCACAAGTTCTATTGACACGAATGTAGACACTGCCTCCTCGGCCTCCATCTGCAGGCTCTGCTGCAGGCAGCTCGACGTACTTTTTTATATTTCGCCCCCAGCGATATTTAAAGTTCTTCACTACCTTGGGCTTCGCGGAATCCCAAGCTTCGCCATCACCGCCCTGCCCAGCGTAGACAGTGATGGTGGCCTCGTCGAAATACAGATGACGGTTTTTACTGTCGAGGACGATGCCGTTCAACTGCGAATCAGAACTCTTCACGCCAAAATCACGCACCTATAGTAGATTAAAAGTTGTGGCAAATCAAGATGACATCAACACGACCAACGTACCTTCGCCTCCGGCGCCACATCCCTGCTGCCTTCAAAACTTCCCTGCTTTTGTTGGCGCCCGTTGGGTCCTCTACTCGTGGTATTGCGTTTAGAGGTTTTCTCGCGCCGCCGAGCAAATGCGACGAGCTGCACCCCGCGATGCGCAGAATAGGTTGTCAACATGGTTTGCGCATGATGGACGCCCGACCACGATGCAAGTGTGGAAGACAGAAAATATGTCATATATGTGATGTGATGTACCTTCTCTCAGGAGCGGATGATGAATTCAGGTCGTGTTTAGGAACTGAACTCCCAAAAGTACTTTATTTGTGATGATTATCATACTTACCCTCATTTAAGGGTCCATTTAATACCCTAATACCCTCATTTAATTACATACGTAATAATTTTAAAATCTTACGTTATTAATTAATAACCATCATCGTTTGACAAGCATGCTGCGATGGATATATTTGTATTTGGTATATTTGGAAGATCATTTTGGAGGTATCCGAACAATCGTCTGGCAAGCAGCTTGGTTTCGTGTGGAACTTTTAGTGAGGCTTACAGTCTGCATTGGGCGAATCAATCATATTGACGGTTCGCACTTATTGAAGGAGCAGTTGTTCAGCAATTATTGTGTGATGGAAATCCCAACAATTGTCGGTCTTGGACTTGGTTTTGACGGGACATCGAATTGGATAAACAAGCACGTTGTGGACCCATACTTTTTCGGCATAGAGCAGTTCGAACCGGAAGAGTATACTCTTATCCGTAAATTCACAGTTCTTTGGATATTTTTGACAGTTTTCACTTTCTTGCTGTATTTCACGCTCTGCCCCTTTCTGTACTACGTGTACTACCTGAAACGCAACGTAAATGGCAAAAACGTTGCCGCTTGGGACCGGAGGGAAGGGCGCGACCAGGTTGCGAATGAGATCAAACTTAGTGCATTTTCTATCGTCATCATGGCAGCTATGACGGCCCCTTTCGAACTACTCGTAGAGGCAGGCTATACTAAGATATACTGGGTAAGACTAGGTGCCTAAAAAGTCCGGGCATCTTGATATTTTTGGCTTCCTCTCCACTTCTTTCCTTTCCTGGCAACTAAATGACAAAAGTAATTTAACTTCATCCATCATTCTGTTGTCAACCCAGGATCTTCCCTCGACGTTCTTCGGTTGGTGCTATCTGACGGTGATGGCCCCAATGATGTTTTTACTGTTTTCTGATACCTGCGTTTACTGGATTCATCGAGCCTTGCATCATCGGCTACTTTACGCACCTATCCACAAATTACATCACAAATACAAAGAAACGACGCCTTTCTCGTCCTATGCTTTTCATCCCTTAGACGGCTGGCTTCAAGGCTGCCCCTACCACATCTTTGTGTTTCTGTTCCCGATGCACCATGTGAGCTACTTCTGTGCCCTTGCTATCGTTGGATTATGGACGATCAATATACATGATCGGACCACCTTTAAATTGCCTTTTGTCAACGGCGCCGCGCACCACACGATCCACCACACAGGTTTCAATTTCAACTACGGACAATATTTTGTTTTCTGGGACTTTCTTGGTGGTTCCTTCAGGGACCCTTTCAAATATGCCCCTTATGACAGTGCTGAAACAAAAAAGGACCGCGGCGACCGGGCAGATGTTCCTTTTGTCTCGCGGGCGCTTCACTGATAAACAATATTTATAGCAAAAGCATGATACACATACTTAACGTGAGTCCGTAGGGATAACAGCTTCTACATTGAGAGGCAAAACCTTCCTGGAACACAAGGCACACCTCTAGCAGTACTCTTAAGCTATTCTCTGATGCATTCTCACTATGAGATTTCGTGTATTTATACAAAAGGAAGACAGTAAGCATCGCACTGATCGTGTGACACCACTGTCGGACGCATAACATTTGATTATTACACCAAAAGCCACTTTTCTCAGCCTTATCTCTGTCGTATATCACATGTGGGTAAATTCAACACGAACTGTAGTCACAAAACCAAACCCCTCCATCGGATCAGAGTGCGACGTGCAGACATCCTATGTCAGTGCAAGTTCCTCAGGTATACAACCACTGGCCTACAGATACTTCTCAATGGTGCCAGTCAGAGTTGACTTTGGCACAGCACCGATGACAGTGTCAAGCTTCTGACCACCCTTGAAGATCATGACTGTTGGTATGGAGCGTATGCCATACTCAGTTGCGACGCTGGGGCTCTCGTCCGTGTTTAGCTTGACCTAAGTAGGATACAAGATATCAAGACCGAGTGCGACGTGTCAGTAAGTGTGCAATTTTGTGGACAATATGGAATCATATTGTAAGCTAGAAACTGGGGCTATGTCCATCGAATAGTCTGGAGACAATCCGAGTAGACATGAATTTTAGCGAGAAGACGTGCATTTGAAGCTGGCGCACAAGGAAAACGATAGCTTGTCCTTTGGATCAAGCCTTTCCTGATACTGGAAAGGATAAGCAAATGACTCACCGCCTTGAGTTTGCCCGAGTATTCCTCTGCGAGCTGGTCGATAAGGGGGGCGATCATGCGGCAAGGACCACACCAGGGTGCCCAGAAGTCCACAAGAACAGGAATGTCGCTCTTCAATACCTCAGCTTCGAAGGTTGCGTCAGTCACCACCGTTGCGGAACCTATACGAAAAAGTTCGGAAGAGATACAGCGGCCGAATGACGGTTCAGCGCCGACGCCACAAAAATGCTTACGTGGACAGAAAAGGAAAACCCGGAAAAGCGTTCGACAGAAGGATGTGTTTGCGTAAAGTAAAAAGTGGAGATGAAGAGCGCGTCACGCACCGTTGCCATTGGTCACTTCAGCGTTCACTGCGACATTACGGCGGGCAGCGCGGCTTTGGCATGGCGTCCGGCGTAGGCGAGTCCGGGAATTTCTCAGAGAAACCTTTGAGCTAAGCTTCGTTGTCGCGGACGGTGAGGCGACGGCAGACATGGATGTTGCAGATTACTGTATGCGATAACAGCTGGCTGATAGATTACGGAAATTGCCGGTACGTGCCCACACCGGAAAAGCAGGTAACTTCTGGCAGAACTCACGTTATTTCGCGGCTTTTCAGTGGAAAGAAGTTGCAAGGACTGGTGGACCGGATTTTGCCAAGGGCGTTTACGCAATCAAGACTTTTGATCCCGGCTCCAGCTCCCGGCTCAGATATTCACAAACTAATCAAATACTAAAGGTATTGTGATGGTGTTTTATTCATTAATTGGACCCGTTATTCATTAATTGGACCTTAATTAATTGTACGGTCGAAGCTTACGTATTCTGGATTTCAACCACGCACGCAACGAACAAATAAAGGTGTAATAATATTTTATATTAATCATAGAATACCTTCGCATAGAATACGCAACGTTACTGTAATAAGATATCATATCATATATATATATATATGTATTCTATTAGATCTATCTCTTATTATTAGTGATTTTTTATCCTTCGAACGAAATAAGATACGAAGGTAGATTATGAAATAGCTTCCCCACGCGCGGACAGATGTGTAACTCTTAGGAACAGAGGCTCCTGAGAAGTCGGAGAAAAGAGAAATGAAGTCCACGAGTTTCAATACGATAACCGGGCTCCCTGCACTCAGGCCGAGCTTCGATGCGCGCAAGAAAGCCGGGGCGGAAACTCTCATCAAGCCATTGATGAGTAGGGAACCTCGCTTAATAAAGGTATGCGAGAAAAAAATTAAGCGCCGCCTTCTCGCGCTAAGATAACACCCTCGGAAAAATATTGAATGGTTGCCAAGTTATCTCCTCTTTTTACCTATCTGCAGACAATACTCTTGATTGTTCACGGGGTGAAGTGCAAAAAGATGAAGGGAGAGCGCGAGCTTCGCGAAATTCGCCGGCTCGCTGCGAATCGCGGCATTGAGCTTCTTGAAGTCGTCACGCAGCGACCAGGTCATTGCGAGGAACTTGTTTGCAATGCATCTTTAGATGGCGTTGATGCAGTTGGTGTCGTCGGCGGAGACGGGACGCTTAGGGAGGGAGTCTGTGGTATGATTACACGGCCATCACAAGCGAGAAAGATCCCAATATTTGCGTTTCCCTGTGGCACGGGGAATAACTTCATGCGCGACACGCATCAATTCAAGTTAGCGGACGTTTTTGCCACAATTGATCGAGGTTGTGTGCATCCAATGGATGTCATTCGCGTTGACCATCCAGATGGAACCACGTATTCTATCAACTGCGTTACATGGGGCATGGCTAGGGACGCGGCTGATACTGCTGATGGGCTGCGTTGGCTTGGTCCCTTTCGCTATGATATCGCAGGTTTTTATCACATAATCAAGAACAAGCTCAACTTTGCAAAGCTTGCAGCATCCATTGACAGTGAAACACCAATGGGCGTTCAGTGCGAGCATGAAGACTATATGATGATGTTTGCGCAAAATACACGCTGTAGCGGTCGAGGTTTTGCCTTTACCCCTCTTGCAAAGCTCGATGATGGCAAGTTTGATCTAATAGCGGTTAAAAAGTGCGGCATTTTTCAAACTATTGCGCTTTTCGATGCAGTGAAGGCTGGTGGTGGGCATGTCGAAGATCCTTCCGTGTGTTACGTGCAAGCGAGAAGGGCGGTGCTGCAAGCGAGAGACGAACTTGATTTGGTGGGAATCGATGGGGAATTAAACGTTCGAACACCGATCAGTCTTGAGGTGGAAGAGGGAGCGTTTTTGTCGCTTGTTTGAGCTGTTTATCTATAGAACTCATAAAGCACGCTAAAATGGCCACGAAGGTTTTGTCACAGTGACAGAGGTGTCGACTTACAGCACATGTCGCCGGCAGCTTGCTGAGGATGGATTCACCATCGATGCAAATGACAGCGCTCTCAAGATGGTGCCCCTGGCTGAAGTTGATGAGGACGCCAGCTACGCATACAGTGATTTGGTGGAGATGCTTCTTGAGCTTGACGATGTTGACACTGTGTATACCAAGTGATATCGCCGTTTACTGATTATCAATGTAAACTACACATATAATTATAGGTCCCGCTCGGCGAAGACAAGAGAACATGATCGGCATGCAGAATTATCTGCGCCACCTGAAAGGTTCCAAACAACCAGCTTCGCTTCTAGAAACAACATATATTACCACCAAACACCCCAACATCAACATCTTCGCGGATTTCAGTCTCTAGACCCTTGAAAGCGCCGCCCGGGCTTATTCTCAGCAGGGCGTAAGAAAAGTTGTACGCAGCCTTTTTCTTCTGTATCTGGAAGCTCTTCATGATTGGAGTAGTGGGCAGAGAAGATTTCATGCGCGAGGTTTCCTCCTAGTGAAGTATGGTCACCTCTGGCGCTGTCCTCTTGAGCTGTCTTCGGCACTTCCATATTTAAATCATGGGATAAAACACGTCTTTTCACTTTTGTTTCAGAGCTTCGCCGAGTTTGATCTTTGCTGAATTTCGTATGGAGGAGGCGCCTGCCTGTCATACCAGAGGCAACATTGTTTCCAGATCTCCAGTGAATACCTTCAAATGCGCGTGACAGTGCAGCATCTCTTAAAATCTCAGGGTTAAAGTCCCCAGGTGTCAATTGATTCCTAGAAGTATATTTGACCCAACTCGCTGACTGAAGGCAAAAAATGAATCTTGACACATCCGAATCCTCATAATGTAAGTCAAAACCTGCACTGAATAATATGAATGCATCATTAGGACTGAATTGACGAGACACGAATTTGCATGTGGATGTTATCACAAATGTATGTGAGCGTCGAGCCATTGAAGCAATGGAGGATCGATTATTATGACTTTCATAAGAAGTCCATCGTATAAGACCCGAACATCGGACAACCCCTACATCCCTAAAAGAAATTGAGCCATGCTGTTCAATGTCAAGGCCATGATGATCATCAGAACCAAACGGGTGAAGGGCATCGACATCCTTGCCATCACAATCGATGAATACTCGCCCGGGATTTTGAGCGATTATCTGAAATATGAAAATGTTTTGTCATCTCAAAGTTGTCAAACACGAAGTGGAAGTTTGAATAGCTCACCTCGATAACCCGGCCATGCGCTATTAGATTCAAGTTACGTTCCGGGCCAAAAATTCCGAAACGATCTTGGTATATCCCGTCCATGAGAAGAATTTGGTCGAGATTGACATACCGCGCCAGCCCCCCAGACCTCCGCTCAGTACCTCTCTGTTGCCTTCCAGCTAAAGACTTACCGCTTGGGCGAACTCCTTTATACAGAAAATACGAGCGTGGTTCAGACAAGGAGGCCTGGATTGCACGAGAGATGTCCCGAAAAGGTAATCGAGGTGTACCTTCTCCCCAACTATTACTACCGTATGTGCTCACATAGACAGGACAGTATAGAAACTTGTCGCCCGCACTCATGGACCACTGCATACCACCGTCATTCGAGACTTCAATATCGACAAGAAAACATGGATTCAAACTGCCGATTCGACTCAAAAGGTGCTCGCTTGGATACCACTTGGGTGATATGCACCTGATTTGCTCGGGAGTGTCATAAACGCAGCCCCCTTGTCGTTGCTCAAGTATCGACTTGGAATCAGCAGCTATAACACCTGAAAGATGATCAGTTTCATTGTAAATGATGAATCGTGCTTTCAGATTCTCTGCAGGTAAAAAGTTTGTGCCATTTATATAGACTTCGGTGTTGCCCGTCCAAGGCCCCCTCGCTTTGTATCTTCCAGATTCCTGCAGGGTGTATACATTGAATACATCTGGGACACTACTGTTGAATGTAAACGTTGCTGCCGGTTGGCTAAAGTGAATCCCGTCATTGCTGACACGGAGAGTCGCCGCTTCCGTCGTTAAAGCAGGCTGTTCGATCAGAGGAACACCTCCGTGTGAAGGGCCCGTAAACGTTGCTTTATGGTGTCGTCGAGGCGAAATGCATTTCAGTCTATTGTAACCATCCCATTTTGCTGGAACTGTGATAACCTCAGACACCATGATGCTGTGATCAGAAGTTTCAACAGGCAGAAAGCTTCCAAAAAAGCTAAACATGCACTTTGCATGGTTCGATGGCTCAAATCTACCAAGAGATGTATGACTTAGACAAGTTCGTCTTGTAATGGTGTATTCAAGTATGCGCGCCTCAACGACAAGAATGTAAGGTTCAAGCGACTTCAGACATTCGACGGTGGCATTGTGTGTGGGACCTAGGCACCCATCGGCATTGTGTGATGCATTCTGGGCAGCTACAGCAAAATCATCCACCTCTTCAAACGTGATGTTCGATGTTAGAGAGGAAATACCGTCATAGTAGTTCCAACATTGATCGTCTAGTTGGGTCGATGCAGATGAAGACGGAGTGACTACATCATACATCAAACCCTTGTAACTAACTCGAAAATAAGCTGCGCTCATGCTGCTCACGTGAGAAGCATTCTGCTGCTCCATCACGTTGTAGAGACTGTTGTCAACAAATGCGATGTCCTTGTCACTCAAGTGAACTCGTTTGGTAAAGTTAAAGGTTGCTTGATAAGTCGTTCTTTCGTCGCATTTGGCCGCGTTGGTGTTCAAAGTTACAGTGATGAGAGTTCCGCCGGCAAAAGGCCCCGTTATGTTGTCAATAGTAAAGTGTCCAGATGGTACATGGTCTGTGAAATTGAAGAAAACAAAAGTTCCTGAACCTTGCGCGGTCGTCAGGGTTGCCCCGCTGAATGTGTATCCATCCGACGACACTGACACCACGACTCTGCCTGCTCCACTTCGCAAGGGAGTGAAACAAACCATTTTTGAATTTTTGAGAATAGTGGCTCGGACCAAATCAACTTCGGCTCCATCACGCTCACTGCCAAACCGACAGACTTCTCGTCCTGTTGGGTTGAAATTAGCTCCAAAGATAGTTATTCTGGTGCGCCCTAATCTTGGTCCAGACTTCGGAAAGAGCCTGAAAACTATTGGTTTTCGGCTCTTAAGTAGAACATATTCTCCGTTGTAGGGTGTGGTCGCCCCGTGGCCAGGTGAAGAACCAAGGGGTAATGTATTGATATCGTGAACCGAGTTTGTATGTAGGTTAAGCGAGCCCAATGCCCTGTTTTCATGTTCCTTTCCAATTCTCCTCTCGGTTCTGGTCGGAAGCAAGAATGCCCTGCTCGAGTTTAGAGCACGGAAATCAAACGTCGCGCTCGAACTTGTTCCTGACGTGTCTATGACGGATGTTGTGGCACAGAGTACCAAGTCACCTATAGTCGATACCGCAAACCATATGAAGAATGCATTTGCTCGACATGCACGAAAATGTCGCATCTCGGCAGTTCATTTTACTTACAACTCACGCTTACGACATCTCTGAGCCTCAAACTCATCTAGAATGCACGGTGCTGGGGTAACGCAAGGAGGGCAGCTCGGTTATGAAACTTAGTGAAACCTATCATGAAGAAGATGGGTGACAAATCCAGAATGAAGGTGATTCTTCTGACGGTCTGATATATATTTCGACCACTATATATACTTTTTATATTATTATATCATCATCATGTATGTGATCATCAGCAGCGCCCATAATATATATAATAAGTTTTCGAAACTCTTACAATTATTACATATACTCTTACAATTACATACAATTACGCAAGTACCTTCGAACGAATGAAGGTAATAAGTAATAAGGTAATAATAAAAATTCTCCAGGGAGGAACAGGAGTCGTGATTAACGTGATTGCGTGGGTTCGCTCCCAGGTGTGTCGGCACAGCCCCCCTCGGCACAGCCCCCCGCATGG
>MDSW01158908.1_pt1 | contig 11810 bp, 14 predicted proteins | sample 811171 | NCBI WGS metagenome assembly MDSW01 (sample SAMN05326641, study PRJNA326480) | marine metagenome | isolation source: seawater | place: Atlantic Ocean: North West | collected 2012
ACCACTACGTTGATAGGCTGGGTGTGGAAGCGCGGTAACGCGTGTAGCTGACCAGTACTAATAGCTCAATTGGCTTGATTTATGCACTGAAAAAAATTTCATTAAAATTAAATTTATATACAACATATAGTTGTAAAACATTGTACACCCACTAATTGTAAAAATTTAGACTTTACTGTTCATAAATTGAACGTATACTGTTCAAAAATTGAACATTATGAATAATAATCAAGATCACTTTGATATTTTAAGAAAATTACAAAAAAAACCTAACTCCACCCAAAGAGAATTAGCCGAAGAACTTGGGTTTAGTTTAGGAAAACTAAACTACTGTTTAAAAGCTCTGCAACAAAAGGGATTGGTAAAAATTGAAAATTTTAAAAAAAACCCGAATAAAATCAATTATTTTTACGTTTTAACTCCTGCCGGAATAGCAGAAAAAACAAAGCTTACTATAAATTTCATGAAAAGAAAAATGAAAGAGTACGATGAGCTTAAAAAAGAGCTAGATTAATAATGTGGACAATTATTAAATTTGAAAAAAAAAAACTTTCTTCTTTAAAGTCAGATTTGGAAAAAAAACTAGGTGCAAACTGTAAATTCTATGTACCCAAGCTTCTTTTTAAAAGATACATAAAAAACAAATGGGCAAAAAAAGAATTTAACCTACTCGGCGACTATCTTTTTTGTTTTAATGAAAAATTTAATGACTCAAAGGTTATCAAAACAATAAATTATGCAAGGGGTCTAAAATATGTTCTTCAAGGATTTAATCAATCACAAAATGAAATAGAAGAGTTCATTGAAAAATGTAAGACCTCAGAAGACCCAGAAGGTTATATTTCTGAACAATTTTACGATTTAAAAATAAACTCAAATTATAAATTTTTTTCTGGGCCATTTACCAATTCGATTTTTAAAATCATACAATTACAAAAGAACAAGATTAAAATATTAATGGGTAACTTTAATACAACGATAAATAAAAAAGATTATTTGTTTCAACCCATCTAAAACCAAAATGAAAAAAATTGTAAAAACCGGCCTTTTACAAAGTGCGGAGCATTGGTTTAATTAAAATATACATGTCGATTAAATTAATAAAAATTCTTAAAAAATTAAAAAAATTAGGGGCTGTCGGTGTTAAACAATCTTTAGAAGATGAAGGTGCATCTTTTAATGACATTCGAACTATGAGAAACATTACAAAAAAGTTAAAACTAAAATTAAATGTAAAGATAGGAGGTTGTGAAGCTAAAAATGATATCTTTTTTTGTAAACAAATTAAAACAGATAGCATAGTAGCACCCATGGTAGAAAGTGAATATGCATTAAAAAAATTCATTCAATGCGCAGGTCAAAATAAAAAAAATTTACATCTAATAAATCTTGAAACTTTTCAATCAATTAAAAACTTAAAAAGTATTACTTCGTCCAAATTTTTTCAATCAATTGACGGAGTAGTTATTGGACGGTCTGATTTAGCAGGGTCAATGGGGTACTCTAAATCTTTTGTAAATTCCAAAAAAATTTATAATATTGTAAATAAAACTTTTAATAGTATAAAAAAATTAAAAAAGAATAAAAAAATATTAAAAATGGGTGGGTCAATAACTCAAAATTCAAAAAAATTTATTAAATTACTTTTTTCAAATAAAAATTTAGACTATGTTGAAACAAGAAATATTGAAATTAAATTAAGTAAAAAATCTTTAAAAAACTTTGAAAAATTAATTGCAGAGTCATTTAAATTTGAAATCGAATGGTTAAAATTTAGAATAAAGAATAATAAGAATTTACCCAATAATTTAGCTTTTGATTATAAAGAACGAATTAAAGAAATAGAACTAAGAATAAAAAAATTATAAATAATTTTAATTTTATTTACAACTTATGATAAATAGATTTGATCATTTAAAAAAAAAACTTATTGAAAATAAATGTTTCAAAGTAATTTGTGGAGCTGGAAACGAAGACAAAGAGGAAGTTAAAAAAATTTCTTTTATTTATTCTTTAGCAGGAGCGACTTTACTCGATGTATCTGCAAACCCAGACGTAGTTAGGGCTTCTGTCGAAGGTATAAATTTAGCAAATAAGTTTAATGCAAAACATAACATTGGAGTTGAAAATAAACCTTTTATTGTTGTTAGTGTGGGTATGCCTGGAGATCATCACGTGCGAAAATCTTACATTGATCCTGGCACTTGTATAGGATGTAAAATTTGTATTCCAGTATGTCCAACTAAGGCAATTCCAGAAAACTTTGTTGATAAATTAGATTACTTTAAAAAATTAGGCGGATCGTTTACCGAGGAAAATCAAGATAAAGAAATTGTTATAAAGGAATTGTGTATAGGTTGTGGAAAATGTAGTGCCATATGTCCAAAAGATAACATTATATCTTACAGGCATCCAAAGAATGAGCTGAAGAAACTACTTCCCGAATGTATCAACGCTGGAGCAGAGAGTATTGAACTTCACGCAGGCGTCTCGGAAGATGAACTAACATTGGATGAGTGGCAAATTATAAAAGATTCAAACCCAAATCAATTTAATTCTGTTTGTCTAGATAGACTAAATTTGAGCAATTTTCTTTTAGAGAACAGAATTGAAAAAATTAAAAATATTTCTGAAGAAAAACTAATCATACAAGCCGATGGCATTCCCATGAGTGGAGGTGAGAATGATTATAACACCACTCTTCAAGCTATAGCGTGCGCAGATGTAATTAATAAAAGATTTAACATGAGGAAGAATATTAAAGAAAAATCTGCCAGTGGAGGAAAAGCTTCAATATCATCTAAGAAAATTTATAGAACTAATGGTCATAAACTCGGTATATATGTCTTAGTCTCAGGTGGCACAAATGAAAAAACGAAAGAACTAGCAAAATTAACAAACGTTAGAGTTAATGGAGTTTCTATTGGAACTTATGCGAGAGACATAATTTATAATAAAATAAAAGATCATAATTTTTTGCAAAATAAAAAATTAATAATTTCAGCCTATCAAACAGCAAAAAAACTTGTAGATGCAAACTTATAAGAAAAAATTAGTTATAGCAGTTGATTTTGACGGAACACTTTGTCAGACAAAATTTCCAAAAATTTTAAAGCAAACGAGCAAACAAAAAAAACTACTTAACGATCTGAAAAGATTAAAAAAAAAAGGCCATAAATTAATTTTATGGACATGCAGGGGGGATAATAAAAAATTTCCTGCTTTAAGTGAGGCCATAGAATGGTGCAAATCAAAAGGATTAACTTTTAATTCAATTAATAGAAATGTTAAAGGACAAAAAAAAATTTCAGGATTTAGCCCTAAAATTATAGCTGATATCTACATAGATGACAAATGCATTAATTTAAAAAATTGGAAAAATTTATGAACAAAAAAATTGTTGCAATTGTGCCTGTAAGGAAAGGTTCAAAAAGAATTAAAAATAAAAACTTTAAAAAATTTGCTAGTTCAAATTTATTAGAGATTAAATTAAAGTCATTAAAAAAAGTAAATCTTATAGATCAAATTATCGTTAGCACAGACTCTCCGATAGCTATAAAAATAGCAATAAAATACAATGTATCCTATCATATTAGGGAAAAATATTTTGCTAGTTCAAAATGCACAAATAGTGAATTCTTTGAAAACTTAGCCAAATCTATTGAGGGCGATTTTTTAATGTACACACCGTGTACTGCTCCTTTAATCAAAAGTAATACAATACAAAATGCTATTAAAAAATTTTTAAGCTTGTATCCGAAGTATGATAGTTTAAATACCACAAACTATATAAAAGAACACCTTTGGTTAAATAATAGGCCTATCAATTATAATCCAAAAAAATCTCCTAATACCCAAGATCTTCCTGACATTATGAAACTAACATACGGGGCAAATATAATTTCAAAAAAAAAAATGATTAATAAAAAAAATGTTTTGGGTGATAGACCTTATTTCTACAATATTGACGATATTGAGGGTATAGATGTTGATAACCCACTAGATTTTGAAATTGCCGAATATCTTTTCAAAAAAAATTAAAAATCTTAAGTGAATAATAACTTAATTAGAATTATCCCTTTTTTAGATATTAAAAACGGGTTACTTATAAAAGGTATAAATTTAGAAGGCCTTAGGATAATTGGAAAGGCAGAAAACTTTTCTAACTTTTATTATAACAATGGAGCTGATGAAATTTGCTACATTGACAATGTAGCCACACTCTATGGCACGAATAATTTATCAAAGTTTATTACCAACACCGCTAAAGATGTTTTTATTCCTTTATCAGTAGGTGGAGGTGTAAGAAGTATACAAGACATTAAATCAATATTATTGGCTGGAGCTGATAAAATTTGTGTAAATTCTGCTGCTATTGAGAACATTAATTTTTTAAAAGTAGCTTCTAGAATATTTGGATCGGCAAATATCACGGTAATTATTCAAGCAATTAAAATAGATAATAAATACTTTATAAGCAGCGCCAATGGTAGAGAAATTCATAAAATTAATCCATTTGATTGGGCTAAAAAGGTGCAAGACTACGGAGCAGGAGAAATAGTTGTCACTTCGGTAAACAATGAAGGTTTGAAAGGAGGTTTTGATTTAAAATTGACAAAAAAAATTTCAGAAATAGTTTCTATACCAACCATTGCACACGGGGGAGCTGGTAGTTTTGAAGACATTTATAATGTAGTTAAATCAAGTAAAATAAGTGGGGTGGGTATTGCATCTTTATTTCATTATGAAACTTTACATTTTTTTCCAAAATTTAAGCCCAACACAGGAAATGTAGAATTTTTAAAAAATGTTAACAAAAAAAAAAATAAGATAAATTTAATTTACAAATTAAAAAAATATCTTAAATCAAAAAAAATAAACGTAAGATATGAAAATTAATAATTTATCTATAGGCATTATTAATTTATCAGTAAGCAATATACTAAGTGTATATGAGGGCTGTCGAAAAGCTGGATACAATGTTGAAGTGATAGATAAAAAAAATTGTAAATTTAAATATGATATCATTATTGTTCCAGGCGTGGGGTCTTTTAGCTCTGGAATGAAATATTTTAATGAAAATAATTTTAGTGAAAAAATAAAGGACTATTTAACAAAACCTAACGCTTTAGTTTATGGAATTTGCTTAGGGATGCAGCTTTTATTTAAAAAAAGTTATGAATTTAAAGAAACTAAAGGATTAAATTTAGTTAACGGTGATGTCAAAAAATTTAAAAACAATAAAACTTTTGTAACTCATTTGGGATGGAATAAAGTATTTTTAGAAGAAAATGAATACTTTAAATATTTTAAAAAATTTGAAAAAAAAAATTTTTATTTCGTGCATTCATACTTTGTAAAACCAACGAATAAAAATGAAATTTTTGCCAAGTCAAAACATGGCAACAAAAAATTTTGCTCAATAGTAAAAAAAAATAATATTTTCGGTACACAGTTCCACCCTGAAAAAAGTGGACCTATTGGTATAGAATTTTTGAAAAGTATTAAATATTTAAAAAATTAACTATATGAATCATAAAGTTTATTATGGTCTTCCAAGAGAGGTAATGTTTTGTAAAAAAACTTTGATGTCAAATCAAAAACCTAACTCAGCTGTAGAATTTACACATAATAAAAACTCAAAAAAAGATACGCTTAAATTTGACAAAAAAGGAATAAGCGAATCTTGGTATTATTCAAGATTAAAGAAAAAAATTAATTATAATCTTAGAGAAAAAAAACTTTTAAAATTATTAGAAAAACACAGAGGCAAGCACGGTCAATATGATTGCATAGTACCTGGAAGCGGGGGGAAAGATAGTGGTTATGCAGCACATGTTTTGAAATTTAAATATGGAATGAATCCTCTTTTAGTAACTTGGCCTCCCATATTGTATACAACATACGGTTATAAGAATTTTAAAAACTGGATTAACTTAGGTAAATTTAAAAATATTTCCGCAAAAAGAGATGAAAAAACAATGAAAATTTTAACAAAATTATCAATTTTAAATTTACTTCATCCGTTTCAAACATTTATTTTAGGTCAAAAAATTTTTGCAGTAAAAATGGCAATTAAATATAAAATTCCATTAGTTTTTTATGGTGAGCATGAGGCTGAACACGGTAGTTTACCCATCGCGGATAACTACGAGTCATTGAGAAAAAAGTCTTTTTTTACGTTTAAAAACCTTAACAAACTTCATCTTGGAGGAGTACCGATTAAAAAACTAGAAACAGATTATCTTTTAAAAAAAAAAGATTTAGAAATTTTTTTACCTCCCTCTGAAAATTTACTAGAAAATTTTCCGCTCGAAGTACATTATTTAGGGTTTTATTTAAAATGGATACCACAAGAAACATTTTACTATGCTGTAGAAAACTGTGGGTTTAGACCGAGACCATTTAGAACCCAAGGCACTTATAGCAAATATAACAGCATTGATGATAAAATTGATGATCTTCATTATTATACGACATTTATTAAATTTGGCGTGGGAAGAACTACTTACGATGTTTCTCAAGAACTCAGAAATGATCACTTAACAATTGAAGAAGGAAAAAAGTTAATTAAGAAATATGATGGCGAATTTCCTGATCGATACTTTAATGAAATCATGAAATATTTAAACATCAATCCTAATTACTTCCATAAATTGTGTAACAAGTTTAGATCACCCCATTTATGGAAAAAGAAAAAAAATAGTTGGGAACTAAGGCATACTGCAAATAAAGACGGAGCTGATGACTAAAACAAGTTTTAAAACAAGGCTTAATTTTAAAAAAAAAATTATAGTCACAGATGGTATGGTAGGCGGTGGAAAGACTTTAATCGCCAATCTTATATCAGGATTAAAAGATGTGGACCCCTGGATCTATGATGCTAATATTGAAAGAATTTGTTCATTAAATAATTTAAAAAAAATTGATTTAGAAACTTCAGCTGATTTTTTACAAAAAAATTTAAATGAAAAATATTTTGATAATTATATCTTAAGACATGTTAATTATAGGAATCAAGATCTATCTTCAATAGTTAATAATATTAGATTCAAAAATATAAAAAAAAGAAAAAATTTGAGTGATGACGAAGCAAAAAAAAAAATAAAAAGAACAAAAATGTGCTTGCAATATATGACACATAAAAATAGTCCCTACGCAGAGCCAATTTTCAAAGCTCTAGGCAATCAATTGGTTTATGTTTTGATTTTAAGAAATCCATTTAATATTTATACAATTAATTGGGTAGCTAAATGGACTAAAATTTTTAGTAAGTTTGATGCTAGGGATGGAAGAATTAATTTTTACTCTAGTAAGTACAATTTAAATTTTCCATTTGAAATAAAAAAAAATGAAGTTGATTTTTATCAAAAGTTAAATAAATACGAAAAATCTATATTTTTTATGGAGCACTATTATTATTATTCTATTAAAAAAATCGTAAGTTTTTCAAAAAAATATAAGTCCAACTTTGTTATAGTACCATTTGAAAATCTTACGAAAAATCCAAAAAAATATTTAAAAAAAGTATCAACATTTTCAAAAACAAAAATTGATAAATTAACATTGAAGAATATGAAAATGAACGGTGTACCCCGAAAAAATCCAGAACAAAAAATTAAATCATCAGTGTATAATTTTTCAAAAAATTTACCAAAAGAGTCAAACAAATATAAATTTTTGAAAAATAAAATAAACAAATACTTTCTAAAAAGAATTTTTAAACTAGAGAAGTTTTATTTGAAAAACATTTTATTAAAATATTAGATATGAAAAACATTTTAGTAATTGGAGGAGCTGGGTATGTTGGAAATGAAATAATAAAATATTTTCTTAAAAGGAATATCAAAGTAACGTGCTTAGATAATTTAATTTACAATCAAAAATTTAAATTAAAACATAGATTGCTAAATTTTTTAAAATTAGACATTACTAAAAAAAAAGAAATTAAAAAAATAAGTGGATTTTACGATACAGTTCTAATTTTAGCTGGATTGGTTGGAGACCCGATTACAAAAAAGTATAAATCTTTGTCAATAAAAGTAAATGAAAATGCAATCATAAATATTATTAATTATTTTAATGAAAAAAAAAGATGTAATAAGTTATTTTTTATTTCAACTTGTTCAAATTATGGTTTAGTTAAAAAGAATATAAAAATCAAAGAAACAGCACCACTTAAACCATTATCTTTATACGCTAAATCAAAAGTAAAAATTGAAAAATTACTTTTAAGAAAAAATAAGAATTTATTCAATCCAACTATTTTTAGATTTGCAACAGCTTTTGGATTATCAGATAGAATGCGTTATGATTTAACTATTAATCAATTTATTTTAGAAATGTATTTAAAGCGAAAAATAGAGATATATGACCACAAAACTTGGAGACCTTATTGTCATCTAATTGATTTTGCTAGATTGATTTATAAATCGCATAAAATAGACTCAAAATATACTAATCGACAAGTTTTTAATGCAGGAAGCAATAAGAACAACTTTAACAAAATACAAATAGCTCAGGCAATAAAAAAATATATAAATGGTAAAATTACAATAGTTAAAGAGTCTAAGGATAAGAGAAATTATAAGGTCAATTTTAATAAACTTGAGAATAAACTTAATTTTAAATGTCTTTATGGTTTAGACTACGGAATTAAAACTATTTTACAAAATTTAAAAAAACAAAAGAAAAGTAACTTAAATAAAAATTTTTCATTGGGAAACTTTAAAATAAAAAGTTAAAAAAATTGAATTAATTTCAAAATTCATGAAAAACTATATTCCTTTATATCCACCAAACATTCCAAAAAAATCGATTTATTATCTTAAAAAATGTGTAGATGAAAATTATGTCTCTACAGGAGGTAAACTAATAAAACTTTTTGAAAAGAAAATTTCAAAATTTACGAAATCCAAATATACAGTTGCACTCAATAGCGGTACATCAGCATTACATTTAGCATTGAAAGTTATAGGTGTAAAAAGACAAGACGAGGTAATTGTTCCAACTTTAACTTTTGTAGCAACAGTAAATGCTGTTTTATACAACAACTGTTCTCCAATTTTTATGGATTGTGATAATTTTTATAATATTGACTGCAAAAAAGTAATTAATTTCTTGGAAAAAAAAACAGTTTTTAAAAAAAATTTTACATTTAATAAAAAAACCAAAAAAAGGATTTACGCTATTATAGCAACTCATGTTTGGGGAAATGCAGCTGATTTATTAGGATTAGCAAAGATTTGTAAAAAAAAGAATATAAAATTAATAGAGGATGCCAGTGAAAGTTTAGGTACATTTTATAAAAAAAAAAAAAATCATACGGGAACTATAGGTGATATAGGTGTCATCTCATTCAATGCAAATAAAATAATTACAACTGGTTGCGGTGGTATGCTGTTAACAAAAAATAAAAAATATTATAAACTAACAAAATATTTTTCTTCACAAGCAAAAGACCAAGACGTTTTTTTCATCCATAATAATGTGGGATATAACTATGGAATGACAAATATATCTGCTGCCCTTGGTATTGGACAAATAAATATTATTAATAAAATTCTAAAAAAAAAAGAAAAAATTAAAAATTTATACAAAAAACATTTTAAAGAAAAAAAAGGAATACGTTTCATCGATGGGCCTAAATATTCAAAAAATAACAATTGGATGAACATTGTGCAAATTGATTATCAGAAAAAAAAATTATCAATCAAAAAGATCATTGATTTTTTTGAGAAAAAACGTATTCAACTAAGACCCGTTTGGTATTTAAATCATAAACAAAAACCATTTAGATTATTCGAGTCCTATAAAATTCAAAATGCAACAAAATTATTAAAGAATAGTTTGTGTATTCCATCATCAAGCAATCTTAGCTTAAAAGATATTAAAAGAATTTCGGGCATATTTAATCAAATATTATGAAAAAGAAAATTTTATTAATTGGATGTGGAGGCCATACAAAGGTTTGCGCAGAAGTTATAAAAGGCACAGGAAAATTTAATATTTCAGGTGTAATTTGTAATGACAAAAAAGGAGTATTCAATATACCACAATTGGGTTCAGATAAAGACTTAAAAAGACTGAAAAAAAAATTTAATTATGCCTTTATCACAATTGGCCAAATTAAAAATTATAAAATAAGAAAAAATATTTATAAAAATTTGAAAAGTTTAAAGTATAATATTCCTAAGATTATTTCTAAAAACGCTATCACTTCAAATAGTGCAAAAATTGGCAACGGAACTATTGTAATGAATAATGCTGTTATTCACCAAGATGTTAATATAGGTAATAATTGTATAATTAACACTGGAGCAATAATTGAGCATGACGTTAGAATTGGTGATAATTCACATATATCAACTGGAGCAATTATTAATGGTAGTGTAAAAATTGGTAACAACGTTTTTATTGGTTCAGGATCAATAATTGTTAATGACATACAAATAAAATCTAACAGTTTTATAAAAGCTGGTTCACTAATAAAAAAAAGCATTTGAAAAATTTAAAAATAATAGCTGAAGTTGGGGTAAATCATAACGGTAAGATCTCACTCGCAAAAAAACTGATTAAGAGTGCAAAATTTGCTGGTGCAGATTATGTAAAATTTCAATGTTATAGTACTGACGAGCTTGTAACTCCGAGAGCCAAAAAAGCGAGATATCAAAGGAAATTTGATAAATCAGAATCTCAAAAACAAATGTTAAAAAAATATCAATTGTCAGAAAAAGAATTTATCTATTTGAAGAATTATTGTAATAAAATTGGAATAAAGTTTCTTGCCTCAGTTTTTGATTTAAAGTCACTTAAATTAGTAAAAAGACTGGGTTTAAATTTAATCAAATTACCCTCAGGGGAATTAAATAATTTTGAGCTTCTCGAACAGATTGCAAAAAAAGAACATAGGATAATTTTATCCACGGGAATGGCCTCTTTCACAGAGATAGGTGAAACAATAAAATATTTAAGAAAAAGACTTAAAAAAAAATTAACTGTTTTACATTGTATTTCCTCTTACCCAACTAAACCAAATCAGGTTCAAATAAAAAACATGGTTGAAATTAAAAAAAGATTTAATGTTAATGTTGGTTTTTCTGACCATACAAATAGTTTTGAAGCAGCTATTGCTGCTACAGTATTAGGAGCTGCTGTAATTGAAAAACATTTAACTTTAAACAAAAAAATGAGAGGTCCTGATCATTCATCAAGTCTCGATCCTAATGAATTTTTTAACTTCGTTAAATCAATTAGAAATGTTGAAAAAATAATTGTATCAAAAAAAAATAAGATTACATCTGAGGAATTAATGAATTCTAAACTTGTAAGAAAATCAATTGTTGCAAAAACTAAAATTAAAAAAGGTGAGAAATTTTCTAGAAAAAATATCACAACTAAAAGACCAAATAATGGGATATCCGCGGACAAATGGTTTGAGGTATTAAATAAAGTGGCTAAAAAAAATTTTGAAGCAAACGAATTAATAAAATTATGAGAAAATTTTCAGTATTTTCAGGCTCTAGATCAGAGTATGGCTTATTAAAAAGTCTTCTAAAAAAACTAGATACTTCAAAAAATGTTGATTTAAACCTTATTATTTCTGGGTCCCATTTTCTTAAAGGGTATGGAAACACCTTTCAAGAAATAAAAAATGACAAAATAAAAATTTCAAAAAAAATATATTTTAAAGGTATAAAGATGAGTCATAAAAATTTATCTAAAAATGCATTAAATTTGATCTCGGATTTAAGTAATTATTTAGCTAGTAAAAGGCCGGATGCACTTATTCTTTTAGGAGATAGGTATGA
>MDSW01063251.1_pt1 | contig 11809 bp, 9 predicted proteins | sample 811171 | NCBI WGS metagenome assembly MDSW01 (sample SAMN05326641, study PRJNA326480) | marine metagenome | isolation source: seawater | place: Atlantic Ocean: North West | collected 2012
AGTAAGTAAACTATTCTGAGTGGAAACTATATTACTATGCATGGGGAAAAGTAGTTTCTAACATATTGGAGAAAATAAATGTCCAAAACAGAAAAGGATACACTTGCAAAAAAAAGTACTGATAAAGACGTTATATCAGGTGGACACCTAGTAGCGAAAGCACTTAAGAATGAGGGTGTAGATACCATTTTTACGCTTTGTGGCGGTCATATAATCGATATATACGATGGTTGCCTTGATGAAGGCATTCGGATTATTGATGTTCGCCATGAGCAAGTAGCGGCACATGCTGCTGATGGTTATGCTCGCCAAACAGGAAAATTAGGTTGTGTTGTTACTACAGCAGGTCCCGGTTGCACAAATGCTATTACAGGTGTTGCTACTGCTTTTCGATCAGAGAGTCCAATCCTTCATATTGGCGGACAAAGTTCTTTAAGTCAGCATAAAATGGGATCGTTACAAGATTTGCCACATGTAGAAATGATGATGCCGATTACTAAGTTTTCAGCTGGGGTAATGTCAACTGAACGGGTTGCGGATATGGTTTCTATGGCAGCACGTGAAGCATTTTCTGGTGCTTACGGGCCAAGCTATTTAGAAATTCCAAGAGATATACTTGATCGAGAAATTAATATTGAAGATGCTGTTATCCCTCAAGCTGGTGCTTATAGAGTATCAACAAATTCAATTGGTGATCCGAATGATATTGATCGCCTAGCCAATTTATTACTTAAAGCTAAAAAACCAGCTATGTTAGTTGGTAGTCAAGTATTTATGTCGCGTGGCCATCAGGCTGCAATTGACCTTGCTCGTGATTTGAATATTCCACTTTATATGAATGGAGCTAGCCGCGGTATTTTGCCTCCTGATGATCCACATTATTTCAATCGTACAAGGCGTATGGCATTTGATAATGCAGATGTCATTATAATTGCAGGCACTCCATTTGATTTTCGGATGGGGTACGGAAAACGTATCAGTAGGTCTGCAACTTTGGTCCAGATTGACCAAGATTACCGAACTATTGGCAAAAATCGAGATATAACACTTGGTATTGCAGGTGATCCTGGTTCGATCTTTAAAGCTGTCCATGATGTTACTAAAATCAGTAAGTTCAATGGTGCTAACGAGCGCGATCAGTGGCTTAAAGAGCTAAGAGCTGAAGAAATTAATCGGACAGAAAAGCTGATGCCCTTATTTCGTTCAGATAAGAACCCTATACACCCTTACCGCGTTGCTTGGGAAATCAACGAGTTTTTAACTGATGATACGATTTATATAGGTGATGGGGGTGATGTAGTTACAATTAGTGCTCAAGCTGTTCAGCCACGTGGGCCTGGCAATTGGATGGATCCAGGAGCACTTGGGTCTTTAGGTGTAGGCACGGGTTTTTCACTGGCAGCGAAGCTAGCCTGCCCAGAAAAAGAAGTGTTATGCTATTACGGGGATGGTGCTTTTTCCATGACAGCATTTGATATGGAAACTGCCAATCGCTTTGGAGCCCCATATATTGCCGTAGTTGGTAATAATTCATCTATGAACCAAATTAGATATGGCCAGATTGCTAAATATGGTGATCAACGGGGTAATGTGGGAAACAAACTTGGAGAAATACCCTTTGGTAGTTTTGCTGAAATGCTGGGAGGTTATGGTGAGGAAGTTCGAGATCCAAATGAAATACAGCCGGCTCTAATTCGTGCTCGGGAGTCAATAAATAAAACTGGAAAATCTGCTGTTATAAATATTTGGGTTGACCCGGATGAATATGCGCCAGGTACAAAAGCTCAAACTATGTACAAATAAATACTTAAATATGGAAAAGGTAAGGATATGACTAAGGCTTTAGATGGCATTAGAATTTTAGATATGACGCACGTTCAATCAGGTCCAACGTGCACTCAAATTCTAGCTTGGTTCGGTGCCGATGTTTTAAAAGTAGAACGCTCTGGAGTAGGTGATGCTACTCGTGCTCAGTTGCGTGATATTCCGGATGTGGATAGCTTGTATTTTACTATGTTGAACCACAACAAGCGAAGTTTAACACTCAATACTAAGTCTGAAAAAGGGAGAGAAATCTTTACCCGATTAATTGAAGAGTCTGATGTAATGGTTGAAAACTTTGCGCCTGGTGCACTCGACCGTATGGGATTTAATTGGGAGCGTATTCAAGAAATCAATCCTCGCCTAATTTATGCTTCAGTTAAGGGGTTTGGACCGGGCCCTTACGCCGACTGTAAGGTATATGAAAATGTTGCACAGTGTGCAGGTGGTTCTGCATCAACTACTGGTATTGAAGGAGAAGTTCCGCTAGTTACTGGTGCACAGATAGGAGATTCTGGAACGGGAATGCACTTAGTCGCAGGTATTCTTGCAGCTCTATATCATCGGACCCATTCTGGACGCGGACAGAGGGTTGAGTGCGCAATGCAAGATTCAGTACTTAATCTTTGCAGAGTCAAATTACGGGATCAACAACGTTTAAGTCATGGTCCTTTAAAGGAGTATTCTCAATTTGGTGAGGGCAAAGAATTTGGCAAAGCAGTTCCTCGGGCAGGCAATGACTCTGGAGGGGGGCAACCTGGAAGAATTCTAAAGTGTAAGGGTTGGGAGACAGACCCTGATGCCTATACATATTTTATTACTCAGGCAGCTGTTTGGAAAAATGTTTGTGATGTAATTGGAAAGCCTGAATGGAAGGATGATCCTAATTACGCTAAACCCGAAATGCGGTTACCTCGGCTTAGTATTGTATTTGATGCAATCGAAGCATGGACTAAAACTAAAACCAAATACGAAGTAATGGAAATTTGCAATCCACTTAATATTCCCGTTGGACCAATTCTTTCTATGAAAGAATTGGCAGAGGAGGAATCGTTACGTAGTAATGGTACCGTTGTCGAGGTTGATCACCCTGAACGAGGTAAGTATTTAACAGTTGGAAATCCAATTAAACTTTCGGACTCTCCAACAGATGTCGTAAGATCTCCTTTGTTGGGAGAACATACTAATGAAATTCTAAAAGAGGTTGTGGGTCTTAGCGATGAGGAAATTGAACAAGCAAAGCGAGAAGGTGTAGTCTAGTTCCTATGGCTGGTAATAAAGACATGCGTATAATTGTTAATGGACAACAAGCCTTTGGAAAGGCATGTCTTGAAGCAATGTACGAAAGGGGAGATAATATTGTTGGTGTTTACTGTGCACCCGAAAAATCTGGACAACCATGTGATCCAATTAAAGAGTTTGCCCTTGAAAAAGGTCTTCATCTTGTTCAGCCTATAAATTATAAGGATGCTAATGTTCTTAGAGACATGCGGGCTCTTAATGCTGATTTAATGGTCATGGCTTTTATGATTATTTTTGTCCCAGAAGAAGCTCGTAATATTCCAACTTTTGGATCTATTTGTTTTCACCCATCATTATTGCCAAAACATCGGGGGCCAAGTTCTATAAATTGGCCTATTATTGGTGGGGAGAAGAAAACTGGTTTATCTATCTTTTGGCCTGACGATGGACTGGATGAAGGGGACATTGTTTTGCAAAAAGAGGTAACAATCGGACCTGACGATAGTTTGGGCAGTGTTTACTTTGAGAAGATATTCCCATTGGGTATTAAAGCTGTTCTAGAGGCCGTTGATCTGATTAAGGCCGGTAATCCACCTCGTCTTAAACAAGATGAGTCTATGGCAACTTATGAAAGTTGGTGTAAGAAGGAGGATGTAAAAATTGATTGGTCTAAATCTCTTGATGAAGTCTACAACTTGATCAGGGGCGCTAATCCACAACCTGGAGCTTGGACAATATATGAAACCAAAGAGCTAAAGATATTTGATTGTGTCAAAGTCAATATAAATGGTGCTCCGGGGGAGGTTCTTGAGGTGAGTGAAGATAGTTTCACAATTGGCGCTATGGGTGGTGGAATTCAAATCAAACGTGTTCGACCACAAAATGAAAAAAAAATATCAGCTGCTGATTTCATTGCTAATAGTGGGATCACTAAGGGAGCTCAGCTAGAAATTTGACCCTAATTTTAATATTTAACAGTAATAATTTTTTTGTTGTCTATGCTGATTTTTAGTGTGTTTGAAATAAAACGATTTTGTCCTGTAACCTATGAGTTAATAAAAAATTTCAAATATACTCTTGTCACAAATAAAGAGATATTAATTGTGAATTCAAAAAAATTTTTCCTAATAAAAATTAGGAAGATTTATAAAAGGAAAAGAACCAATGTCTAAAAGTGATATCGAAATTGCTCGCGAAGCTACCATGCAGCCCATTGAAAATATCGGTGCGAAACTCAATATATCAAATGAGCATTTACACAATTTCGGTCCCACCAAGGCTAAGCTCTCATTTGATTACATTAAATCTCTTGAAAATAAGCCTGATGGCAAATTAATTTTAGTTACCGCTATTACTCCTACTCCTGCTGGTGAGGGAAAAACAACCACTACTGTTGGTTTGGGCGATGGTTTAAATGCGATTGGGAAGAAAGCAACGATTTGTATTCGTGAGCCCAGCTTAGGTCCGTGCTTTGGTATGAAGGGTGGGGCTGCTGGTGGTGGCTACGCCCAAGTCGTTCCAATGGAGGATATTAACTTACATTTTACAGGAGATTTTCATGCAATAAGCGTTGCTCATAATTTGTTGTCGGCATTAATAGATAACCATATTTACTGGGGCAATAAATTAGAATTTGATGAACGTCGGGTGACTTGGCGGCGTGTTTTAGACATGAATGATCGCGCATTACGAAATATTGTTACTTCTTTGGGAGGTATTGCTAACGGCTTTCCTCGTGAATCCGGTTTTGATATCACTGTTGCATCTGAAATAATGGCTATTTTTTGCCTCTCTAATGATCTTCAAGATCTAGAGAAACGAATTGGAAAAATTGTTGTCGGTTATACCCGAGAACGCAAAGCAATCCTTGCATCAGACTTAAATGCTCAGGGCCCCATGACTGTATTGCTTAAGGAAGCTTTACAACCCAACTTAGTCCAGACCTTAGAAAATAATCCAGCTTTTATTCATGGTGGGCCATTCGCAAATATCGCACATGGATGTAATTCAGCAATAGCTACCAAGACCGCTTTGAAGATATCAGATTATGTAATTACAGAAGCTGGTTTTGGCGCAGATCTTGGTGCTGAGAAATTCTTTAATATAAAGTGTCGATTGGCCGGTCTCACCCCAAGCGCAACTGTTCTGGTTGCTACTATCCGTGCGCTTAAGATGCACGGTGGTGTTCTCAAAGATGACCTTAGTATTGAAAACGTAGGTGCCGTAGCTGAGGGTTGTGAGAATTTACGCAGACATGTTCGTAATGTTAAATCGTTCGGTGTTCCTGTAGTTATCGCCGTAAACCGTTTTTCTGCCGATACGGATGCTGAAGTTAGTGCTGTTCGAGAAGGCGTGGATGGTCTTGGAGTCGAAGTAATAGATTGCACGCATTGGGCCGATGGATCCAAGGGTACATTAAAACTTGCTGAACATGTGGCTAGTATGGCCGATGCGTGTTCAGGGCAATTTGTACCTCTATATGATGATACTCTTCCGCTTTGGGAGAAAATCAAAACAGTTGCAACAAAACTATACGGTGCAGATGATATTATTGGTGATAAAAAGGTTCGTTCTCAGTTAGAAGAGATGCAGGACTCAGGATACGGTAATCTTCCAGTCTGTATGGCTAAAACTCAGTATAGCTTCTCAACCGATCCAACACTTAAGGGAGCCCCTACTGGCCACGTGATACCAGTTCGTGAAGTACGCTTATCAGCTGGAGCTGGGTTTGTTGTAGTCATCTGCGGCGAAATTATGACGATGCCAGGTTTACCTAGTAAGCCTGCTGCTAATTCTATTAAGCTTAATGAACAGGGATTGATTGAGGGCTTGTTTTAAGTTTTAATAGCCAAGTGCTAGACCGTCCTTGCGAGGTTCTGAGGCACCAGTTAACACATTATTTTCCCAATCAATCCAAATCGCTTGTGCGCCTCCAATTGGTTTTTCGGGTTTGCAAATCTTGTGACCTAGCCCTAACAATTCGTTAACAATATTACTTGAAATACCACTTTCGATTTCTACTTCACCACCCATTTTAGGAAATAAACGCGGTAAGTCCATAGCCTCTTGAAGGTCAAGTCCGTACTCAAGAATGTTTGTTAGGAAATAGGCATGTCCGAAGGATTGATAATGGCCGCCCATAACCCCGAAAGGCATAACCGTTTTGCCACCTTTGGTTAGCATTCCAGGAATGATTGTGTGCATTGGTCTTTTATTTGGCGCAATACAGTTTGGGTGACCGCGCTTCAAATTGAAGCTATATCCTCTATTGTGCAAAATTACACCTGAATTTGGAGAAACTATTCCTGATCCAAAAGATTGAAATAGAGAATTAATAAAGCTAACAGCATTACGGTCTTTATCGACAACGGTTAAGTAAACGGTATCTGAATGTGGAATGCTAACTGGTGTTATACCAGCGGTCGCCTTTTTAGGGTCAATCAATTGACTCAATTCTGATGCATATTCGATAGATAACAACTTTTTTATAGGAACTGCCACTTGATTAGGGTCACCTATTAAAGCATCTCTTGCACTATATGCGAGCCTGCCAGCTTCTATGAATAAATGTAGTCGTTCAGATGATAAAGGTTCAAGTTTTTCTAGTTCCATACCATTTAAGATATTAAGCATCAGTAAAGCTATGACTCCTTGGCCATTAGGTGGGCATTCATGAACTTCATAGCCTCGATAGTTGGTTTTGATAGGTGTCACATATTCTCCTGTAGCAATAGAGAAGTCTTCCAATTCATGAGCACCACCAAGGTTTTTCAAATGAGTGACTATTTCTTCGGCAACTACACCACTATAAAATCCATTACGTCCTTCAGTGGCTATTTTCTCAAGTGTATTAGCTAATCTTTGTTGTTTGTGAATTCCTCCTGGTTTAGGTGCCTCTCCGTCAATTAGAAATTGTTGTGAAGCTTCTGGAATTTGGGCCAAAAATTTCCTGCAACGGGCCCAGTCAGAGGCAACACGATCATGTATCGGATAACCATTGCGGGCATAATCTATAGCGTAAGAAAATACCTCATATAAGCTTTTTGATCCGTGGTCTTTAAGTAATTTACACCATGCATCAATAGCACCAGGAATGGTTACTGCATGCGGTGAATGTGGCTCAATCTCTGATATGCCTTGTTCGTCAAACCAATCTAAAGTTGCTTTTGCAGGAGCGCGGCCTGAACCGTTATATCCAATAATATTATCACTACCATTTTGCGAATATAAAACGAAGCAATCTCCACCAATGCCAGTGGACTGGGGTTCTACAACGCATTGTACTGCACATGCTGCAATTGCTGCATCCATAGCGTTACCATTTTTTCTAAGAACATCAATTGCTGCTGATGTGGCTAAGGGGTGGGAAGTTGCAGCCATTGCGCCCGTGGCACGAACGGGAGATCGTCCAGGAAGCTCAAGGTTTCTCATTAAGGAATATTTCCGTTAGCACAAAACTTATATTTAATAATAACGTTTAAAATATTACATTCAACGTCAGGCTGGTCACATATAACCATATAGTTTACTCTATTTTTTGATTATGAAAAGGGAGACCATCCGGGGGGATTAGGTCTTATCCTAAAAAAGAAAATTTTCTTGGGGAGGAATGAAATGATTAATATTTTTTTACGAAATTCTTTAGCTTGCGTTTCTATTATAGCATCAGTGATAATATTGGGTTTTAGTGCGCCAGCTATGGCAGGCGCACCTTCTTGTAAAACGGCTAAACTGATAGTTCCGTGGAAGCCTGGTGGAGGCACCCATGTTCTGTTTTCTATTTATGAGAAAACTATTCAAAATTTGAATATTCCATCTAAAATTAAAATTGTTACTATTCCAGGTCAGGGAGGTAATAAGGGTGCTAAAGAAGCGGCAAAAGCTAAGCCTGATGGTTGCACTCTCTTCGCAATCCATCAGAGTGGTCTAACCAGTTTTTTTAATGGCCGCATTGATTTTACGTTTCCAGCTTTTGAGACTGTCGCCTTGCTAACATCTACTCCGGATATTGTTGGTGCTTCAGGACAAGCGCCTTGGAACAATTTTGCTGAATTTAAAAAAGCCGCTCTAGCAGCACCCGGTACAATTCTTGTTGGAGCTACTTTTGGATCAACTAGCCAATTTATGTGGCTTATTTTAGAAGATCTAACTGGAATGAAATTCAAGTATGTTCCATTTGATGGAACACGCCAACGGATGACGGCGCTATTGTCTAACGCTATTACTATGGGAACTCTAAACGTTGCCTCAAGTAGAAAATACTTAGATGGAGGACAACTTAAGGGTTACGGTATTGCCGATGCTAAGCGTTCAAAGCATCTTCCAAATATGCCAACTATGAAGGAGCTTGGTGTTGATATGGAGTTTGCCTTAAAGCGAGGTATAGTTGCCCCTAAAGGGACAAGTAAAGCTCACATTGACTATTGGACAGGAGTTTTTAAAAAGGCTTCGGAAAATTCTGATTTGTTAAAACAAATGGATGCAAAAGGAACCGATATTCAATGGGTTGGACCTAGAGGTTACCGCAAGTGGGCGGAAGATACCTATAAGACTTATGAAAAAGTCGCCATTAAGATTGGTATGTATAAGAAATAAGAACCACGACCATGACAAACAAAATATGGCCTGAGCCCTGAGTGGGTTCTGGCCATATTAGTCATACTGTTTAAGTGGAGTTTTTATGCAACGTCTTAATCGCGATGTAATTATAGCCATAATTTTGTTGGCGTTATGTGGGGCCTTATATTGGGCTAGTTTCGATATACGCCAACCTGATTATGGTGTTTTAATGCCATCTACATGGCCGCGAGTAATTATTGGTGTTCTTGCTTTCCTATCAACTATATATCTTTTTCAGTCCTTTAATTCGGGGCCTGACCCTATAAGTGATGATGATGCCGATAACGAAGAAGCTAAAGCACCTGGATTATATGGCTGGCTAAAATATTGGCGTAACCCGCTTTGGTGCTTCTTTCTTTTCTTTTTTTATCTTCTGTTTATGCCAGTCCTTGGAATGCTGATAAGTAGTATTACTTTTGTTTATATTTTATTGGGTGTTTTAGGTGGTTGGGATGGAAACAAACCGATATTTCATGCCGTTATCGCCGTCATCGCTATGGGCGCTATGTGGAGCATATTCACCTTCGCACTTGGTGTGATGCTTCCAACTGGTATTTTCATGGATACGTTTTAAGGAATTCTGATTGTGATATTGGAAAACGTACTTGCAGCAACCAATGAAATTGCAAATATTTCGACTCTCTCATTAATGTTGATTGGTGTGGCAGGCGGACTGATTGCCGGTGCTATCCCTGGGTTTACAATAGCTATGGCAGTTGTTCTGACTTTACCTTTTACTTTTGGCATGCCGGCCACACAAGGTCTTGCCACTATGGTTAGCGTTTTGGTTGGAGGTTTATCTGGTGGTCTGATGGCGGGAATATTAACTGGAATTCCTGGTACGCCATCATCGGTGGCGACTACATTTGATGGTTTCCCAATGGCACGTAATGGTGAGCCGGGGCTAGCACTTGGTATTGGTGTATGGTCTTCTTTTAGTGGTGGTATTATTAGTGCCATTCTGCTGATGACGTTGGCGCCACAATTAGCCCGAGTTGGTTTGGAGTTTAATCCTTGGGATTACTTTATGCTGGTAATGTTTGCCCTGACAATTACTGCAAGCTTGTCAGGTAAAAATATGATTAAAGGTCTGATTGCAGGGGTTGTGGGGCTTTTATTACGGACAGTAGGTGAAGATGAAGCAGTAGGTATGGGGCGATTTGACTTCGGTGTTGATTTTTTATTACAGGGTTTTGATTTTATTGCTGTTTTGATCGGATTATTTGCATTTAGTCAACTTCTCAATGATGTTCGAAATCCTATTACTGCCCGTAAGGCCTTAACAGAACGTGGTTCAATAGAAATTAAAATTGAACATATTCGAGCAATACGGACAATTCTTAAGCACTGGGGTGTAGTTATTCGATCATCTCTAATTGGTGTATTTACAGGTATTCTTCCGGGAGCAGGTGGTTCTATAGCTAATATTTTAGCTTATGATCAAGCTAGGAAAGCATCAAAGATGCCAGAAAAATTTGGTACAGGTACCCCTGAAGGAATTATAGCACCTGAAAGTTCTAATAATGCGGTAGAAGGTGGTGCGCTTATCATCCTTATGGCACTTGGCATCCCTGGTGATGTAACAGCGGCAATTATGTTAGGTGCATTATTAATACATGATATTATTCCTAGCCCTTCATTTATTACTGATGAACCAGTACTCTCATATTCTATATTTATAGCTTTCTTTGGTGCTACTTTTATGATGATCGCCATACAATCATTCATGCTACGCGTATTCGTGTCTGTGACTAAGGTCCGTATGTATGTTTTAGCAAGTATTATACTCGGGTTTTGTGGGATTGGTGTATTCGCATTGCAAAACGTTGTTTTTGATCTGTGGACACTTCTTTTATTTGGTATTCTGGGTTTTGTTATGCGTCATTATGGATTTCCTTTGGTGCCAATGATCCTTGGAGTAGTTTTGGGAAATATAGCTGAGTTGAATTTAGCTAGAGCTCTTGCTATTACCACCGATCTTTCACCTTTTGTCACCCGACCTTGGTCTTTATTTTTTCTAATTTTTGCAATTTTTTCAGCTTTTTTTCCATTGTTTCAGTCGCACCGCGAAAAGAGGAGAAGGTGGACACTATTTTATCTTCCTGTTTCGTGTTTATCGGCCTCAATTCCCTTGTTCATGATGGGCGGTATTCCACGTCCGACCATAGGTGTTCTTGTGGCAGGATTTGGGGCTTATCATTTATATAAGCGCTACCGAAATGGATGGCAATTTGAGGTGGTTGACTAAAACAATGAATGATTGGTCTAGAGATGTTTGCGACATTCTTGTTTCGGCAGAAATTCGACAGGTTGCATTTGTACCAGATATGGGACTTAAACGTCTGATTGAATTATGTAAGTATGAGGAGAGGTTAAACACGGTTTCTCTGACCACTGAGGAAGAGGGTATAGGGATTCTTTCAGGAGCCTGGTTAGGTGGGGAGCGTGGAGTTTTGTTAATGCAGTCCTCAGGCGTTGGCAATTGTATAAATATGCTCTCTTTGACACGAATGTGTGAAATTCCACTTCTAATAATCGTTACTATGCGAGGTTTACATAACGAATTTAACTCTTGGCAGAACCCTATGGGACAAAGTGCAAAAGCTGTCCTGGAAGCTGCAGGTGTTTCAGCTCTTATGGTTGAGAGTTCTGAAGATATAGCTCGTACTGTAGCAGAGTCGGTAAGGTCAGTGTTTGATGAAAATGCTCGCATTGCAGTTATGGTTCACCAAAAAGTCATGCCAACCAAAACATTTGGGAAGTAAGGATAGCTTTTATGAATACCGAAAGTGAATTTTTCCCTCTCAAACGTCGTGACGTAGCAAAACAATTACTAGCATACCGAAAGAATTTGATAGTTGTTGGTGGTCTAGGTTCAAGTGCCTGGGATATTACTGATGCTGGTGACCATGATCTAAACTTTCCATTGTGGGGTGCAATGGGAGGTGCAGCATCTGTTGGTCTTGGCCTTGCCTTGAGCAAGCCAAGTCATCGAGTTTTAGTCATCACCGGTGATGGTGAAATGTTGATGGGGATGGGTTCGCTAGCTACTATTGCTCAACAAGATCCTATAAACTTAGCTATCGTTGTCTTTGATAATGAGCGTTATGGAGAGACAGGCATGCAG
>MDSW01098460.1_pt1 | contig 11807 bp, 7 predicted proteins | sample 811171 | NCBI WGS metagenome assembly MDSW01 (sample SAMN05326641, study PRJNA326480) | marine metagenome | isolation source: seawater | place: Atlantic Ocean: North West | collected 2012
AAAAGAAAAACGGGCAGCGGTCAAGCAGCGCGCTCCAGCCTATCAAATCGCCGGAAAGCCCCCACGCATCGGCACAAAAAACCCGCTCAAATTACAGCGCGAAAGGCAGCAGTGAACCCCTCCCTCCTACGGTACGGTGCTGTCAAGATAGATACGACTCGGCCAACCCAGGTACCAGGTCTAGTATCTAGAGGTTCCTCATGGGTGAGTATAAACTGCGCCTTCGAAGACTTCCCTTTCGACGATTTCGTCGATTTCGTCGCGTCGGTGGACGACGCGGTATCGGAGACCATGGCATCGAAAGTGGACGCGAGTGCGGAGCGGAAGGACGACGATCTGAACGAGGACGACTTTCTGTGAGACGACCAGACGGCGACGGCCGCGAGCGAGCGCGTCGGTTGAGTGTTTTTTTTTCTCATGATTCAAATAAAGAAAAGCATCCTCGTAGTGTGCGCATAAATACAATACAAGACGTCGTTCGTTCGACGACGCGTCGCTTAGGCGTACATGCAGTACAGACCCGCGAGGGAGAGCGCGGTCATGAGAACCTCGGGCACCTGTGGACGCGGGGGGCGTCTTGCGTCAGTTACTCATTTTTCACGTCGCGGGAGAATTTACTCAATTGAATTACGCGTCACGGAGGAGTCCGCGCGCGCTCGGCGGACCCCGTGAAGCCACCGCGGCGACGTCGCCGCCGCGGCGCGGCGACGGAAAGCGAAGCGGGGACGATCGATCGATTCGGATTCGACGACGCGCTGAAAGGTAACGTGACGTACGTAGTGCATCGGGTACTTCACGGGGAGCTTCTTCGCGCCGATGAGCCCAAACTTCGCGTTCATCGGGTAGAGGACGTTGCACGCGACGCTCGCCGCGGTCGCGACCGGGAGCGCGGCGGCGGTGGGCATCGTGTAGACGCAGTACGCGAGCCCGCCCCAGGCGACGGACGCGCCGCGGATCCAGAACTGCACCATCGGCGTCGCCGGGGCTTTGAAATGATCCGTTACCATCTTCGCGGGAACCAGGAGCATCTGCGCGGCGTAGACGGCCATGACGACGACGAACGCCTGGATGTACTGCTGGGCGGTGATGAGCGCCATCGTGCGTGGGGTGTGATGAGAGGAGAACGAACGGGGGAGTTCGGGGGTGGGGTGCGTGCGTGCGAAGAGCAAGCGCGCGGTCGGGGAATGCGTTCGCGCGGCGAAAAGCGTTTGCTGACGCGGCATCGCGGGTTCGCGGCTCGTACGCGTACGTCGTACCCCTAGAGAGTTGTAGGCAGGCGCGTACTCACATCGATCGGGGGGGGGTTCCGATTAAAAATGTTGAAAGGGTATTTTTCATCGCAAGAGCCGATCAAAAGCTAAACCGCGCCGAAAAACACACGCTGAGACAGCAAGCGTCCGGCACATACCGGTAACGACGGACCGGAAAGGAGTGACCGGAAAAGACCGGTTCTATGCGTTTTTAGTCTGAGTACGGAATTATCTGTACGAGTAAGCTGGCGTCTCCCGGGACCCCGCACCCCCGCGCGTTTACGCGCTTCTGGCGTCGCCGAGACAGCTCGGACGCCGTCGCCAGAGTGAGATGAATTGCGCTAAACACCGTACTGCGTCGATCAATGCGAAAATAATGGGCGGTAAGTGCAGTCATGCTGCGACGACGACGGGTGCTGAACTCGCGCGCGCGATTTGTCCCTCGCATCTTCGGTGGCCGGCCGGCCTTTTTTTTCGCAAATCGATGATTCCGCTGCGACGTTCTCTTCGCGGCGCCATTTACGACGTGTTCTTGACATAAAGTGGTATCAGTTTTTTACACGAATCCACGCATCATGGTGTTCAAAGCATTTCATCCCACTGTGGCGACGGCGTTTACGGGCACTCAGCGACGGCAGAAGCGCTGAACTTGCGCGGGGGGGGTGGGTCCAGAGTCTCGAATTTTGCCGTACTCGTACTTCGTACTCTAACTAAAAACCCCTACCGGTCCCTACCGGTCTTTTCCGGTCACTGTTTTCCGGTGCATCGTAACGATTATCGTCCGGCACACCGAACCGTTTCTTGGAGTCGTTGCTTTCTCAATCTCGTCAGTGCGTCGCTCGCTCGCTCCGCATGGGAGGAGGACGCGCCCGCGGAGGACGCGCGCGCGAACGCGCGCGCCACGATGGAACGCGCGACGCGGTGTCGCCGGTCGCGGCGATCGATCCCGCGCGCGAGGGCGACGACGACGACGACGACGACGACGCGTCCGTCGCCGTCGGCGGCCGAACGAAGAAATCGCTGACGTTCGTCTCGGAAACGGATCGACCGACGCCGGACGCGCGGACGACGGCGACGGCGACGGCGACGGCGTCCTCGCCGGAGATGCCGCGCACGCCGTCGCCGCCCAAGCCGACCGCCGCGAATCATCCCGCCGCCGACGCCGACGCCCGCGTGCGCGAACGACGCGATGATGAGCTCCTCCCGAGCATCCGTCCGCTCGGCGAAGAAGCGGACTCACCGCGCTCGATCGACGCGTCCCCGCCGCCGGCGTCCTCGCGCGCGCACTCCCAGAGCACGCCGACGACGCCGCAGTCGCACGAGAAGTTGCTGGGGGCTTCAGGGAGGAGAGCGAACGCGAGAGCGAACGCGACAACAGCGGGGTCTCCCGCGCCGCCGTCGCCGTTGCGTCTCACGCCAATCAACGCGGTGTCGCAGTTCAGAAAATCGCTCGCGGCGTTGCGCGCGCTCGGCGTGGACGTCGACGGCCTCGCCGCCGCGACCGACGACGTCGACGTCGACGCGCATGTTGTCGCGATGCGCACGCCGCGAAGCTGCGAGAACGAAGAACAGGAGACGGCGCAGATGGAGATTCTTCTCTCCGAGAGGAGCCGCCATCGCGCGTCGGCGCAGCGGCTGGAGCGAGAGAACGAGCTGCTCGCGGATCGCGTCCGCGTGCTCGAAGAGCGCGTCGACGAGCTCGGCGGCGAGGACGCGTTCGCGATCACCGAGGAGGAGATGCGCGCGCTCGATTTCGAGCTCGAGGGCGCGCGGAGGGAGGCGGAGACGTCGCGGGAGGAACGCGCGGTGTTGACTGAGGCGGCGGCGGCGGCGGCGAGACGCGCCGAGGCGACGGCGGCGGCGGCGGCGGCGGCGGAACGCCGCGCGTCGGAGCTCGAGCGCGAGCTGGAGGCGCGCGGGGCCGCGGACGTGCGCGCGTTCGTGCGCGGGGTGTTTAGAAACGTTCTCGACGCGGGGGGCGAGGGCGAGGAGAAGAAGAGCGCGTCCATCTTGACGAAGACGAAGACAACGAAGCGCGGCGGCGGCGGCGGCGGCGCGGCGCGGCGGTCGAGCGCGTTCAACGCGTGCCTCGTCGTCCTCGTCGCGTTCGCGATCGCGCTCACGGGAAGACTGCACACCTCGGAGCAGCAGCGCGCGGTCGTCGGAACCTACGCGACGTGCGCGCCGCCGCCGGCCGTCGTCGAGTCGCCGTTCGGCGTCGTCGCCGCGACCACCCCGGCGACGGCGTGCGACTGCGACGCGCCGCTCGCGAGTCGTCCGGCGCACTCTCCGCCGCCGCCGCGGCCGCCGGTCGCCGCGTCGCCGGTCGTCGAGGCGTCCGCAGAGGAGGAGGAGGTGGCGGCGGAGGCGGAGGAGGTCGATCGCTCGACGCCGCCGTGGGCGTGGGCGCCGCCGCCGTCGGGATCGCCGTCCCCCGCGGAGGACGACGATCTCGCGGCGCCGCCGCCGCCGCCGCCCTCGCCGCCGGTCGACGCGGACGCGATCGACGCGGAAGCGCGCGCGGAGGCGGCGCTTCGAAAGTACGCGCGCGTGGACTTCGTCGGCGGGTTCGCGACGCTCAGCGGGCGCGACCAGCGCATCGACGCGACGACGAAAGCGTCGGCGTCGGGCTCCGTCGGGCTCTTTCGCGCGGACGCGTACGACGACGACGGCGACGACGCGACGTTCGAAGACGTGCTCAAGAGCGGGTGGGACCTGTGGCGCCGCAGCGGCGCGAGCGACCGCCGCGTGCGCGTCAAGGCTGCCGCGAGACGCGCGGAGACCGCGCTCGAGTCGAGCAAGGAGACGAGGGACGGCGCGAGGGAGAGCGCGAGACGGTGGGAGGCGGCGGCGGCGGCGGCGGCGGGTGCGCGCGGCGCCGCCACCGTCGCGGAGCGTCAACGGCTGACGTTCGAGGCGAGCGAGCGCGCCGCGGAGGCGTCGAGCGCGAGGAGGAGGTATAAGGAGTCGCGAGCGAAGGCTGTGAGCGCGGTGCGCGCGTTGGAGGTGGAGATGCGCGCGTTAGCGGGGTGACGCGTCGAGGAGTCTGCGGTAGCCCTCGCGTTAGGCCGACGCTTCACCGAGCTAGATTTCGATTTTCGAAAGCAAAACTAGGGTCAAAGAAAATGTTTTTTTGCGTTGAAAAATTGAGTTTCACCCTGGTTTCACCGATAGAAAAACTCTGAAATTCTCCCCCCGATATTTCTGTTGTCGAGGCCGAGTCACGGTCGCGGCGGAGCGCGAGATCTACATCCGCGCGCGCGCTTCCAGAGCGCGACGCGACGCGCGGCGCGACCTCCTCCCGCCGCGACGCGCTTCGCGCACGCGCGCTTCGCGCCCGCGCGCGCGGACGACCGCGGCGACGCCTCCGGTCGCGCGCAGCCCAGAGCCTCGTCGCGCGAATAAAACGAACACCGCGACTCCGTCCCGACCCGACCCGGGGGGAAAGCGACGGTCGCGGCGTCATGCGTCGCGCGATCCGCGCGCGCGAGCTCGACCCGACCGCGCGCCTCGGCGCGCGCGGACGCGGCGACGTCGACGCCCCGCCCACGGTCTCCGGCCGCGCGCCGCCGCCGACGCGCCGCCACGAGAGCGACCTCGCGTCCTGGGCGGAGGCGGACGCGCTGCGACACTGCGTCGCGTCGTACAGCGAGCTGCGACCGCCGCCGCGCTCGACGATCGCCGCGGCGTTCTCGCCCGACGGCGAGACGCTCGCGAGCACGCACGGCGACCACACCGTGAAGCTCATCTCCGTGCGCACGGGCGAGTGCGTGCGCACGCTCACGGGCCACCGACGCACGCCGTGGGTCGTGCGGTTCCACCCCACGGACGCCAACGTGCTCGCGAGCGGATCGCTCGATCATGAAGTGAGGATCTGGAATTCAACGACGGGCGCGTGCACGCTGTGCTTCGACTTTGGCAAGCCGATCGCGAGCCTGGCGTTCCACGCGGTGGGGGACGTCCTCGCGGTCGCGAGCGGGCACAAGCTGTACACGTGGTGCTACGCCAACGCGTTCGCGGGAAGGGGGCGCGACGACGACGCGGACCCGGGCGCGGGCGCGACGGATGAAAACGGAAACGCGGGCGACGCGCGTCCGAACGCGAACGCGAACGCGACGGACGCGTGGACCGGGTCGTTCCCGACGCGCTCGCGCGGCGCGGAGAACGCGAGCGGCGACGCCGGCGCGAGCGGGGACCTCGCGAGGGTGCCGTGCATATCGCTTCGCACGCGGCGGTCGCTGCGGGCGGTGCACTTCCATCCGCACGGCGCGCCGCTTCTGTTGTCCGCGGAGGTGAACGAGACGTCGGAGCACGATGTCCCGCCGCTTCGCGCGATGACGACGCCGCACCGCGCGGGGGAGCGGGAGACGGCGTACGCCGCGGCGTTGTCCGCGGCGGTGGCGGCGACGGCGGAGCAGCGCGCGGCGGCGACGCCCGACGGCGGGGGGGCCGAGGAGCCGCGGACGACGTACGTCGCCCCGCGCGCGTGCACCCTCGGCGTCGGCGTCGAGACGTGCGACGCGATGGATTCGGACGCCGTGGAGGGTGAGTCGCGCGGGGGGGACGCGGACATGACGGACATGACGGACGGCGGCGGGGATCGAATCGGCGGCGCGGGGCTCGACACCGAAGAAGGGCAGCGCCGCGCCGCGGAGACCGCGGCCGCGGCCGCGGTCGGGAACATCCTCAGGCAGCGCCGAGGCGGCGGCGCGACCGCGACGACGACGACGACGACGACGACGACGGACGCGGCGACGAACGCCGCGACGGCGGCGACGGCGGCGTACCGGAGCGCGATGGAAGCCGGGTCCCTGCGCGTCGTGAACGCGGACGGGCAGCCCGCGACGATGCACCCGGGCGGCGGCGGCGGCGCGAACGCGACCGCGGCGGCCGCGGCGGCCGCCGCCGCGGCCGCAGCGGTCTCCGCCGGTGGCGCGGGCGACCAGCCGTGCACGGTGAAACTCCGTTTGTGGCCGTACGACCACGCGAACCCCCTCGTGCCTCTGACGGGCGCGCGTCTGACGATCCCGCACGCGGTGTTGTGCTCCGAGATGGGCGCGCACTTCTCTCCGTGCGGGAAGCTCCTCGCCGCGTGCGTCGCGTGCGTCCCGATGGGCGCGGACGCGCCCGTGCCCGGCGTGGCGATCCCTAACCTCGTGTACGAGCTCCGGGTGTACTCGTTGGAGTCGCGGAATTTCGGCGAGGTGCTCGCGGCGCGCGCGGTGAGAGCCGCGCACTGCCTGACGTCCATACAGTTCTCGCCGACGTCCGAGCACGTCATGCTCGCGTACGGTCGACGCCACTCGTCGCTCCTGCTTCTCGTCGCCGACGGCGCGTCGTGCGTGACGGTGCACACGATTCTCGAGGTGTACCGCGCGAGGGACATGTCGTTGGCGCGCGTGCTGCCGAGCGCGGAGGACGAGGTCAACGTCGCGTGTTTCCACCCATCGCCCGGCGGCGGGCTCGCGTACGGCACGAAGGAAGGGAGGCTGCGGATCATGCGTTACGACCGCGGCGGAGGACACCGCGCGCCGGTGCGGCCGCTCGCGTTGGGGCGGTGCTTGGAGGACGAGCTTCTGGAGGTTTTAGACTGGTCGGGCGCCAACGCGGAGGGTCTGAGCGACGGGGACACGGACGAGAGCGGCGACGGCGGCGGATCGGGCGCGCCGTGAGCGAGCGCCCGGTCGTCGCGTCTGTCTCGCGCGGTGTGTACGTTTTTGGGTCGGTGGGCGGTTGGGACGGTACCGTAGTACTGTAGTCGCGCGGTGCGAGGGGGGCTTAGCCCGGATCGAATGAATAGAGCGTCGTGCGCGCGCGCGCGGGGTCGAAGAGCGTTTGGTTTTCCGTTTGGTTCGCCGCCCGCCTCGAGAGACTCGACGTTCTTTTTGGACGCGTTTTCGTGGCAACGACGAGACCGGCGACCTCTGGCGGCGGCGCGCGGGGACGCGCCACACCGTCATGCCCGCCCGTCGCGTCCTCGACCACGGCGCGCGCGAATACGTCGATCGCGTCGTCGACGCGTTCGGCGTGACGCGCGCGCCGCCTCCTCCTCCGCCGCCGCCCTACGCGGCGAGCGGCGGCGGCGACGCGAGCGCCAAACACGCGGCGAATATCGTCGGCGTGAGCGGCTACCTCCTCCTCGCCGTCGCCGCGCTCTTCGTCTGCGTGCACTGCTGCCGGTTCGGGACGTGCCGGGACGAGTCGGCCACGGAGGAGGGGCTCCTCCGCGCGGCGGCGGCTCGACGCGCGGCGCGGCGGCGGCGGCGGCGGCTCGCGCGCGGCGGGCCGCCGGAGCCTTACGCCGGCGCGGACGACCCGCGCGCGGCGTCCGCGGAGCTCGCCGCGCGGGGGGGGCGGCAGCAGCAGCAGCAGCAGCAGCGGCAGCCGAGGTCGTTGCTCGCGCGATGGCGCCGCGAGGCCGCGGAGAGCCAGGCGACGCGCGCGAGCCGCGCGCGCGGCGGCGACGGCAGATCGGGGAGGCCCCGACGCGGGCAGAGTGCGGGCGCGGGCGCGCTCCACGGCGGCGGCGGCGACGGAGGCGACGGAGGCTCGACGACGGACGACGAGGAGTACGACCGCGCGGTTCTCGCCGCCGCGAGAGGTCCGACCGGCGACGAGCCTCGGCCCGCGACGCGAGGTATCATCGCGTCGCTGCCGCGGTGCTACGTCGGGGACGATAAGTGGCGCGCGAGGATGGGGATGGTTCCCGCGGCGGCGGCGGCGGCGGCGGCGGCGGGGGCGGGGTCGGGACCCGGGAAAGGCTTTGACTTCATCACGTCCGTCGCGCTCGCGGAAGCGTACGACGCGGAAAGAGACACGTGTTCGATTTGCTGCGAGGAGACCGAGCCCGGGGACGAGATCGTCGTCCTGACGTGCGCGCACGCGTTCCACGACGAGTGCATGACGCCGTGGCTTCGCGTGAAGCTCGAGTGTCCGGTGTGTCGGCACCTGGTGGAAAGGGTAAGTCGCAAGGACGCGCGCGCGGTGTTTTCGCCGCCGCCGACGTCGCGCGCGGGCGAGGGTGGAGGTCGCGAGGGCGACGCCGCGCACGTCGCGGTGGACGTCGAAGACGAGGAGAGGGCGAGAGAGTGATGAAGCGACGACGCGCGCGGAGGTTGAGAGAGAGAAAAGAATCTGAGAGGAGTGCACGCTTTTTAGTTCCAGTGACGCGTAGCAGCAGCGGACGCGGCACTCGAGCTTGATAAGGGGGTAAAAAAAGAACCCGCCCCGCCGGGCTTCGATCGTCACTCGGCTCGCGCGCGGCACGTTTCGCCCGTGAACCGAACGATTCGTCGTCCAGCGAGGGCGTCACGCCGCGTGACAGCGACCGCGAGCGACGCGAACCCTTCGCGCGCGCGTGAACCGCGCGAACGGGGTTGACCGCGGCTCGAAATCTCGCTCGCCCGCAACTCGCCTCGTCAACGACCTTTCTTAAGGAACGGAGCGACGATGAGCGAGACGACCGCGATGGACACGCGCGAGTACAAGATCGCGATCCCCGATAAGAACGCGGAGGAGGACAGCAGAGCGGACTCCCCCGAGCAATCCGGGGTGTGCACGCCGAAGAACGAGCACTCGAGCGGGTTCAAGCGCCTCCGGAGCTGGGAGCTCTCGTCCCTGGAGGGGGTGGAGCGAGCGGACTGGCAGGGCGCGGACGACGAAGCGCCGGGGACGTCCACCGCGTCCACGATCGCGAGCGACGCGGAGGTGAAGGACCTTCAGGACCGCACGGTCAACGCGTGCGTGCAGCTCGCGGAAATCATCGTCTCGCTGAGACGCGAGAGGTGCGTCTCGCCCCGCGGAGGCATTTAAATAAAGCCCCTTTCTTCTTCTGTTCGAACCGCGAACGGTCCGGCAGCGTTCAGATCTGCCCTCCTCGTCGCGTCCGTCGCGGCGTTTCACGACCCTTTCGCTGACGATTTCCCCCCGCGCTCGCCTCGCAGGGAATGGACGGACGAAAAGAGCGCAAAGACGAAGAAGAAGCACGAGCTCAGGCTCAGGCTGCGCGCGATCGAACGGTGCGACGATGCCCGAGTCTCTCGAGTGGCGACTCCCCAGATCAGACCGCGGAGGTCGGATCCGTCGACGCCCCGCTCCTCTCGATCGCCCGACTGACGACGCGTCCATCCCTCCTTCGATTCCCCAGGCGGATCACGATGCTCAAACCCACGGCGAAGCTCGAGTCGCTTCGTAAATACGTCGAATACGCGCTCGAGAAGGCGCAGCCCGCGGCGCAGCTCACCGGTGCGTTCGCCGACTGCCGAGCGAACGGAGACGCCGCGAGTCTTTTTTTTTTCCGCCGCCGCCCGCTCGCCTCCCCTTCCCGCGCGCATCGCATCATCACCACGACGCGCTGGCTGACGTCACCGACCCGACCCATCGGTCGTTCATCGCGCGCAGATCTCCTGGACGACGAGCTGCAGCTGATATTATCGAAAGTCAACGCGACGAACGGGTCGTCGCCCAAGCAACTGCTCGCGTTGTCCACGGTGTCGAAACGGTTCGCGAAGCTCGTGAGGCAGCCCGCGGTGTGGCGAGACCTGGACGTGTCTTCGCACGCGTCCTTCTTGACCGACCGGGTTTTAAACTCGATCGTTCGAGACGACGGCGCGTTTGGGATGCTGCGCTCCGTGTCGTTGGCCGGGTGCACGAGGGTCACCGAGACGGCGATCGTCAAGCTCCTGAACGCGTGCGGAAATTCCTTGGAGCGTCTAGACCTCTCCGGGTGCACGCTCGTGAAGACGTCCACGATCGAGCACGCGGCGCGGACGTGCACGAACCTGACGCTGCTGGACCTCACCGGGTGCGCGCACGTGGACACTCTCGACGCGTTGAAGATGACGGATACGTTTTGGCCAAAGTTGGAGGAGGTGCGTCTCGTGGGCACGTCGCGGCTCTCCGGGCGGGTGTGCCAGACCGAATTCGACGCGCTGGCGGACGAGATCGCGTCGCGATGGAATCGGTGGAGAGAAGCGAGAAGGGAGGGGCGAAGGCAGGCGCTGCTCGCCGCGGAGATGGAGGCGGACGCGCTGAAGGTGAAGCTGGCGACAGGGCGGGAGCCCGCTGGCCTCGCCGAGCTCTTGTCCGCCGAGGACGAGAGGAGGAGAGCCTTGGAGGACCTGGAATCCGACGACGCGGTGGCTTTGGAGGAGGAGCTGCACATAGACCACGCGGAGTGCGACTGCGGCCCCGCGGTGAGCCTCGAGGCGATGCCCGCTCTCGTGCGCAAGTGCCGCCGGTGGGTCGAGGCGTGGCAAGAAGGTCACCCGGTGAGCGCGTGCGATCACGCGCTCGTGATGCAGGGCGCGATGGGCGAACAAGCCGGGTTAGCGACCCTGAACCTGTTTCCAAACTGCGGTCACGTCATGTGCGAGGTTTGCGAGCAGAAGGAGCGCGTGAACATGCAGAGAAGGCCCGTGGAGGGCGGCGAGTTCGAGTACGTGTACCCGTGCCGGCTGTGCAATCAGGACATGCCGAACCCCGGGGGGTTCGAGATCACGCTCACGCAGTGATCGAGCATGCGTGTACTAAACCAAATCTTGGGGCGGGTAGGGAGGGAGCGACGCGTGAACGCGAAGAACGAACGAACGCGCGCGAGGGGCGAGGTCTGAGACCGCCCGCGCGAGAGAAGAAAAAGGTTTCAAGCTCCAACACCGTAGCACACCCCGCCTAGAGCGCTGTATTGAACACCTTGTATTTTGTCACTACGTGTACGATGAACGCGATGGCGAACGCGACGACGAACGTGTTTCTCGAAGACTCATCTTATTACAAGTAGGTCGTCTCCATCCATCTCGCGACTTGTTCTCTTCTATGCAAATTCAAGAGAGCCGCTGAATCCAAAAACTTTCTGAAACCTCCCAGTCGACGACACCGCGCGCGATAAGTACATCAAGAATTTACTTGGAGCACGCGTCCATCGCCTGCAGATCCTCGTACGCGGAGAGAAGGCGGTTGACGGTGTAGTTCTCCGCCTCGCGGAGCCACATGCGGGGGTCGTAGTACTTCTTGTTCGGCTTCTCCGGGCCGTCGGGGTTGCCGATCTGGCCCTGGAGGTACGGCTCCTTCTCCTTGACGTAGTCCTTGACGCCGTCCCAGAAGCTCCACTGCGTGTCGGTGTCGATGTTCATCTTGATGACACCGTAGCCGATCGCCTCGCGGATGTCCTCGCGGGAGGAACCGGAGCCGCCGTGGAAGACGAAGTACACCGGCTTCTCCTTGGTGCCCTCCTCCTTCTCGATGTACTTCTGCGCGTTGCCGAGGATCGGGGGGGTGAGCTTGACGTTACCGGGGGAGTACACGCCGTGGACGTTACCGAACGCCGCGGCGATGGAGTACATGCCCGGCGCGATCGGTTCGAGAGCCTTGTACACCTGGTGGATCTCCTCCGGCTTGGAGTAGAGGTCCTCCTGCGCGACGTCGGTGTTGTCGACGCCATCCTCCTCGCCGCCGGTGATGCCGATCTCAACCTCGAGGTGGCAGCCGATGGCAGCCATGCGCTTGAGGTACTTGGCGGAGATCTCCATGTTCTCCTCGATGGACTCCTCGGAGAGGTCG
>MDSW01016168.1_pt1 | contig 11805 bp, 11 predicted proteins | sample 811171 | NCBI WGS metagenome assembly MDSW01 (sample SAMN05326641, study PRJNA326480) | marine metagenome | isolation source: seawater | place: Atlantic Ocean: North West | collected 2012
CGCTGGCCAGTAGCTGCCCATGCCCAGGCCCAGCAGCAGTTGGCCCATCACAAAGCCACTGGCACCCTGGGCCTGCAGCAATACCAGATCACCGCCGATCGAAAGCAGGGCCCCCAGGCGCAGTGGCAGCGCCAGCCCCACGCCGCGATCGAGCATGTAGCCGCTGAGGAAGCGGGTGATCAGGCCCATGCCGCTGGCCAGGGCCAGGCCCTGGCCAATCAGGCTTGGATTCAGCCCGATCCGGTTGAACACCAGAGGACCTAGGAACAGGATGCCGCCGGCCCCAAGCGCTGCCAGGGCACGAACTTCTGCCACAAGTTGCAGATTTCGGGGAAACTGGTGCCACCACTTGGCCATGCGCACCGTTGTCTCGCTCGCAGATCCTGCGAACTCTGACCCATGGCCTCTGCCTCGCCATGGTTGGGCTTGGGTCACTGCCGCTGCAGGCGGCTGATCGGTTGCTGGTTCGCTTCAGTGGTCTGGAGATTCCCCTGGATCTGCAGCAGCTGGAGGAATGGGCTGCTGAGCCAGACCGCAACCGGGAGTTGGGTCCCTGGCTGAATCTTCTTGATCCCGATACCCGCGCTGACTTCCAGCGGCTGTTGCTGCAGCCGTTGAACCTGCAGACCAGCAGCTTTCCGCTGTTGATGCAGAGCTGGGCCGGTCGCCAGCTCGTGCTCAAACTGGGCACCCTGCTGCGCAGCCCTGAAGGGGATGCCGGTCCCCTGCTTCTAGAACTTCTGCAGCAGCAGGGGCATCCCACGGTGCTGTCGCTGCTGCGTCAGGCCCGGACACCGCGGTTGGAGCTGGATCTTGATGCTCTTACCCAACTGGGGGAGCAGCTCAGGGGCAAGTTGCAACGCCAGAAAGCACTGCTGCAGCAGGTGCGCAACCTCAAGCTGCCGCCCATTGCGCCCTCTTCCCCGCTGGAGGGTTCTTTTGAGCATCAGCAACTGCAGCTGGCTGCGCCCCACCGCGCCCAACCGCTGGAGCTGAGCCTCTGGTGGCCGAAATACACCACTGCCTCGAAGCGCTGGATCCTGCTCAGCCATGGGTTGGGGGGATCCACTGAGCAGATGCACTGGTTGGCGGAGGCCCTGGTGGCCCAGGGCTGGCCGGTGCTGGCGGTGGAGCACCCCAGCAGCGACGACGATGCGGTGCGGGCCTTGATCGAGGGCCGTCAGGCCTTGCCGGGCCTGGAAACGCTGCCATTGCGGCTGCAGGATCTGCAGCTGGTGGAAGCTGCGGTGCGCAGCCAGCGCCTGCGGTTTGGCTCCCTGCCACCGCCGCCGCGCTTGGTGCTGGTGGGCCATTCCCTGGGTGCCCTCACCAGCCTGGTCTGGGCTGGTGCCCAGCCGCAGTCGGGGCTCAAGCAGCGCTGTGACCGGGGCCTGCGCAGCATTCCGGTGCTCGACAGCTCCTATCTGCTGCAGTGCCAGCTCACGGAGCTGAATCTGCCTGAGGCTGAACCTCCCCAGGGGTTGGAGGCGGTGCTGGTGATGAACAGCTTCGGCAGCCTGCTGTGGGACGACGACGGCTTGGAAACGATTCAGGTGCCTGTGCTCTCGATCGGCGGCAGCCTCGATCTGATCACGCCACCCCATGGGGAGCAATGGCAACCCTTCACGCAGTTGCGGGATCCCCGCAGCCGTTTTGTGCTGGTGGAGGGGGGCAGCCATTTTTCGGCCGTGGGGGTGAGCCGGGATGACGCCCTGATGCAACTGGGCGCTGATCTGGTGGGCAAGGACCCAGGCCAGGTGCAGCGCCTCCTGCTGCAGCTGATGATCGGCTACCTCAACAGCCTCTCGGTTGATCAGGCGCCCCCTGTTGGTGTGTTGCGCTCAGGCGATGTGCGGGGCTTTGTGCTGGAGCAGGACCAGATTCAGCCGCTCAGAATTTGAGCCGTGGGTCCAGCAGGGCCACGATCACATCCACCAGCAGGTTCACCAGCACCACCAGGGTGGCGATCACCAGCACGATGCCCTGCACCAGTGGGTAATCCCGTTGGCCGATCGCTTCCTGCAGCTTGAAGGCGATGCCTGGCCAGGAAAAGATCAGTTCGATCAGCAGGGCACCACCGATCAGGGAGGCCACCGTGATCCCGGTGATGGTGAGCACCGGCAGCAGCGCATTGGGCAGTGCATGGCGCAGCACCACCTGGGTTTCGCCAATGCCGCGGCAGCGTGCCGCTTCCACGTAATCCGAGCGCAGGGCCCGCCGCAGGTTCAGCCGCAAGGTGCGCTCAAAGATGCCGCTGAGCAGCAGCCCCAGCGTGATCGCCGGTAATGCCAGGTGGCGCAGGCTGGCGCGGATCACCTGGCCATCGGCGTGCAGCAGACCATCGAGCAGATAGAAGCCTGTGCCCGTTGGTGGCACCAGGGTGGGGGGATAGCGGCCGCCCACCGGAAACCAGCCCAGGCCCACGGCAAAGATCAGCTGCAGCACCATGGCGGCCCAGAAGGCCGGCAGGGCATAGGTGCCGATGCCATACAGGCGGCCCGCCAGATCAAGTCGTCCCTCCGGCCTGGCGACACCGCTGAAGCCCACCGCCAGCCCCAGCACCGCGGCCACCAGCAACCCGGCCAGGCCCAGTTCCACGCTGGCCGGCAATGCTTGCTGCACGATCTCCACAACGGAGCGGCTGTTGTTCAGCGACGTGCCCAGATCGCCGTGCAGCAGATCCCAGAAAAACTGCCCGTACTGCTGCAGCAGGGGTTGATCCAGCCCCAGCTGGGCCCGCAGCTGCTCCCTTGCCACGGCGCTGGCCCGGTTGCCAAGCAGCGCATCCACCGGATCCCCGGGGGCCACCCGCAGCAGTAGGAACACCAGCGTGGCGATCAACCACAGCATCAAGGGAGCCAGCAGCAGGCGACTGGCCAGGTAGCGCGTGATGGCCTGACGGCGGCTCATCGCTGCTCCTGCTCCTGGTGCTGCAGTGCAGCAAACCGAATCAGGCCGGAGCCATCAAAACTGGGGGTGCTGATGCGCTTGGTCGCCCAGGCCCGGTTGCGCATCATCCACAGGGGGATGTAAGGGGTGCCGGCTTGGGCCAGGCGCTGCACCTGATGCAGCAGCGCCAGCCGTTTCGTGCCGCTGTGCTCATCACTTTGGTCGAGGGCCTGCTGCAGCCCTGGGGCGGCCCAGAAGCTGCCGCTGGCGGCGCTATCGCCTTCGAGGCACACATCGCCCTCCCGTTTGCTGCAGCCCAGCAGGATCAGCAGGTAGTTGTCGGCATCAGGAAAATCACCGCTCCAGTCGAGCTGAATCATCTGGAAGGCGCCACTGCCCAGCTGGCTGTAGGCCGTGGTGGCCTCCATGCCTTGAAGGGCGAGCTGGAGGCAATCGTTGAGGTTCTCGCGCAGCAGCTCCTGCCAGGTGAGCGCTGCAAGCCGATCGGCTGGCACATCGGAGCGGTAGGTGAGTTCCAGTTTCAGCACCCGGCCGTTGCAGTAGCCCTCCTGGCTGAGCAGCGTGCGGGCCGCGCCCAGATCAGCCTTGGGCCAGTTGCTCAATGCGCCGGGGAGTTTGGGGGGCACCAGGCCCCAGAGGGCGGGCCTGAGGCCATCGGTGACGCGCTCACTGATCAATTCACGATCGAGGCTGAGGGCCACCGCCTGGCGCAGGGGCAGTCGATCGAGCGGCGGACGATCGCTCAGCAGGGTGATGAAACTGATGCCTGAGGCTGGTCCGGCGCCTTCGCGGATGAGGCCCTGGTTGGCCTGTTCATGCAGGGCGCTCTGCTGTTCTGGTTCGAGGCTGATGGAGAGCAGCACATCGATGCTGCCCCCTTGGATGGCGCCGTAGAGGCTGGTGGAGGTGTTCATGCCCACCAGGGCGATGCCGGGGTTGCGCGGGGCCTGATCCCAGTAGTCGGGGAACGGTTCCAGCCGCTGCAGCTGGGGGCTGTAGTAGCTGAGGGTGTAAGGCCCGGTGCCCACAAAGGCATTGGAGCGGAAGCCCTCTTGGTGCTGCTTGTAGGCCGTGGGGGAGATCGGCGTGAGGTTCACCAGGCTCAGCAGTTTGGCCAGGGGGCTGAAGGGTCGTTTGAGCTGGAGTTCCAACCGGTGGGAATCCAGCACCCGCACCGCCACGATGCGATCGCCCACCACATAACTGAGCTTGCCGATCGCCAGAAAGCGCTTCAGGCTGAAGGCCATGGCATCAGCATTGAATGCCGTGCCGTCGTGGAAGCGCACCCCACGGCGCAGGGGGATCACCGCGCGCAAGCCATCGCTGCTCAGCTGGGGCAGGGTCGTGGCCAGCCGCGGCACCACCTCACCCTGGGAGTTGATCGCATAGAGCCGATCGCCCAGGGCGCTGATCAGCTGCACTTCCATCACCCTGGTGGCCTGGGCTGGATCCACCGTGTTGATCGTGCCTGACGACCCCACCACCAGAGGATCGTCGGGGCCCCTGGGGGGCTGGCGGCAGCTCACCAGCAGCAGGGCTGAGACGCCACAGAGCAGCGCTGCCTGCCAGCGCCGTTGCCATTGCCCCCTGACCTGCACCAGCCGCCCGCATTGACTGGTGATGAACCTATGCCGCGGGCAGGGCGGCGTCGCGGAAATCAATGCTGGCAAGGGACACCTCGAACACCGGTGATCCATGGCGCTCCAGGGGCCAGCGGCGCACCCAGCAGCGGTCGTGGTGTTCATCGATGGCGATCACCTGATACACGCTGGGGTCACAGCTGAGGTGAACACAATCGCCCTGATGCAGATGCATGCTGGAGCCGCTGTTGGAGGCATGGTTCCGCACTTGACGTGAAACGCAACGTTCAGGCTGAACAGCTGCGGTGGTGGGTGCGGAATCCATCGTCTCAACCTAGGGCTTCAGGTTTTCTTTCGATCCATGCCCGTGGACCGCTTTAAAGGGTGCGCATGCAGCAGGTGATCGCTTCAACTTCGGGATGCTCGAGGATCGCGGCCAGGGCCCGGCGGAAGTTGTTCTCCTCCACTGAATCGGTGATCACCACGATCTCGGCGCCGTTGCCTTCGGTTTCGAACTGAACGATCGACTGCAGACTCACCTGCTCGGCGCCGAAGCAACTACCGATGTGGCCGATCACGCCAGGGCGGTCGCAGGCCTGGAAGCGCACGTAGTTGCGGTGGCTGGTGGCACCGGCATCCACCAGGCGGCAGCGCCGCCAGCTGGTGGCTGCCAGCAGGGGGTCAAGGCCGGCGGGTTGGCCGCTGGCCACCTGTTGAATCGCGGCGATGTTGAGGATGTCGGCCACCACGGCACTGGCGGTGGGGCCAGCACCGGCACCAGGGCCGTAGAACATCACCCGCCCGATGGGATCGCCCTCCACCAGGATCGCGTTGTTGACCCCATTGACGCCGGCCAGGGGGTGGTCCTTGGCCACCAGCGTGGGGTGCACCCGCACATCCACCACCCCGGTGCCATCGGCATCGCTGCCGAGTCGCTCAGCCACCGCCAGCAACTTCACCACGAAGCCCAGGTCGCGGGCGTAATCGATGTCGCGCGTCTGCAGCTGATCGATGCCCTCGGTGGGGATGTCTTCCCTGGGCACGAGGCCGCCATAGGCCAGGCCCGTGAGGATGGCGATCTTGTCGGCGGCATCACCGCCCTGCACATCAGCGGCGGGATCTGCTTCGGCGTAGCCCAGGGCCTGGGCATCAGCCAGCACGCTGGCGTAGCTGGCACCCTCCTCCGCCATGCGCGTGAGGATGTAGTTGGTGGTGCCGTTGATGATGCCGCTCACCCGCTCGATGCGGTTGGCCCCCAGGGATTGCTTGAGTGGTTCCAGGATCGGGATGCCACCGCCAACGGCGGCTTCCATCAGCACGTACACCCCTTTGGCGGCAGCTGCCGCAGCAATTTCAGCGCCGTGGCGGGCGATCACAGCCTTGTTGGCGGTGACCACCGGCTTGCCCGCTTCAATCGCAGCAAGGATCAGGCTGCGGGCCGGCTCGATCCCCCCCATCACCTCAACAACCAGATCAACAGCCGGGTTGTTGACCACAGCAGCTGGATCGGTGGTGAGCACCTCTGGGGCCAGCTCCACAGGCCTGGGGCGGTCCAGGTTGCGCACGGCCACCTGGCGCAGCTCCAGGTCCCGCACCAGTGGGTGGCGACCATCCGGCGTTTGCAGGATCTGGGCAACGCCCGCTCCCACGGTGCCGAGCCCCAACAGACCGATTCCTATGGCCATCAGGCCCGCGCGCAATAGACGACGATCTTAGAAATCAGCCGGCCGAACTCAAAGCCGATGCCTGCGCCTGCATGTGACGCAGGATGTTGAGAAAGCCATTCGCCCGTGAGGGGGTGAGGCTCCCCTGCAAGCCGGTGTCGGCAATGAAGCCAGGGTCAACGGCCACCACCTGCTCTGGGGTGAGCCCCTCCAGGCCCTGGATCAGCAGGGCCAGGAGCCCTTTGGTGATCTGGGCATCCGAATCCCCCTGCCAGTGCAGGGTGCCGTTGTTCAGGCTTGGCACCACGAACACCTGGGAGACACAGCCCCGCACCCGATTGGCATCCACCTGGATGTCCGCTGGAGCTGCTGGCAGTTTTTTGGCGAGCCACAGCACGTACTCGTAACGACGCTTGGGATCGTTGCTGCCCTTCAACTTGGCAACGATGCTGTCAAGGGCGGCGCTGCCGCTGGCCATAGCTGATGCTTCCGGTGACGGCCAGTGTGGCGCTTAGCAGGCTTGCCATGGCGACCATCAGCGAATGCCGGCTGCCAGCGCTGATCTCCATGTCTTCATCAAGACCGAGGTAATCGCGGTGGCCGATGCCCCCATCGATCACCAGATCCCAGTTGTTGGAGTCGAGTTCAGGCAGCGTGGCGCTGAAGCGGCCGTCGGCATCGGTGCTGCCAAGGGGAATGGTCCGTTCACCGTCGTGGGAGAGGAGCCGAACCTCGGCGTTGGACACGGGCTCGCCGCTGGAAAAACTGCTCTCCAACTCCAGCAGGCTGCCGGAGCCCAGGCCGCTGAACTGGGTTTCAATCGCGTGGCTGAAAGCCGGCAGGGGCGCCATCACCAAGGCGCACGCGGCTGCGGCAATCAGATGGGGATGGCGCTGATGGGGCACAGCGGCAGAGGCGAAGGGCCTGAAACTAAGGCGGAGCAGGCCTGCCTGCCAGCCCCCGAGCTCAGTTGTTGGTGCTCGGCTCTGTGCGGCCAGCCTGCACCATGCCCACCAGGGAGCCGATCATCAGCTCAAGGGCCTGAGGGGGGCGTTGGCTCGATGCCGCAGGCTTCGATTTGATGGCGCGGGTGGAGGAGGAGCTGGTCACCAGGTGCGTTGGATCGACCAGAGCATTTTGTCAAAATCCCCGATGGGCTCGGGTGCATCAAAACCTTGCTTAACACTGGCCTGGCTTGAACCAGCTCAGCCCCGCTTCGTTGATGACGCCGTTGAAGGGCACATCCCAGGGCTCCACCGCCACAGAGGCGTTGCAGCAGGCCGAGGGCAGCACCATCAGAGCCGTTCGCCCGCGCCAGCGGGTTTGGCTGCGCAGGCGGTCGTACCAGCCGCCTCCACTGCCCAGGCGATAGCCCTGCGGGTCAGCGGCCAGCGCCGGCACCAGCAGCAGGGCCAGGTCCTCCGGTTCCAGGGCCGGGCCCAGGGGCGCAGGAATGCCGCAATGGTCCGCTTCCAGCGCGTCACCGGGGCTCCAGGCCACGTACTCAATGCCATCCGGGCTGGTGCGCGGCAGGGCGAGCCCATCGGTCCAGGCCGGTGCTGGTGCGCACAGCTGGGGCTCGGCCCCGATGGCCCAGTACAGGCCCAGGCGCCCAGGGCTGTGCAACGCTCCCAAGGCAGAGTGCACGCTGGCCTGCAGCTGGGGGGCTACTGCAGCCATCGCCTGGCGGCGAACCGTGCGCCAATGCTGGCGCTGGGCGTGTTTCATCGCTGGAACCAGGCGGTGAGAGCCACGGCCAGGGCATCGGCGGCGTCATCGGGGCGCGGCCGTTCGCTCAGCTGCAGTTCGCGCATCACCGCGTCCTGCACTTCACTCTTTTCGGCATGGCCCGATCCCGCCAGCGCCAGCTTGATCTGCATCGGTGGGTATTCCACCGTGGGGATGGCAAAGCGGGCCAGGGTCATGATCAGGACACCGCGGGCCTGCACCACCGAGATGGTGTTGCTGGAGCGATAGAAGAAGAATTTCTCCACGGCCGCCTGCTGGGGGCGGTGCAGGCGGATCAACTGGCGCAGATCGGCGGCGATTTCCACCATCCGCTGGCCATCACTGCTGCCGGGTTCGGTGCTGATGATGCCGCAATCCACCATCACCGGCGGCTGTCGCCGCTGCTGGGGATTCACATCAATCACCCCGTAACCCACCCGGGCCAGGCCTGGATCGATGCCCAGGATCCGCACTGGCCTCAGGCGGCCAGGGCCAGCTGGAAGGCCTCGCGGTCGTCGGGGTTGAGGCCAAACACCTGGCAGAACACCTTCACCACCCGGTCGCCTGAATCCACCGCTTCGAGGGGGTCCTTGCGCAGGCGGTGGCGCAGGCAGCAGGCCACCACGCGGGCCACGTCGTCGTCATTCACCTCGGTGCGCCCTTCAAACGCCGCCAGGGCGCGGGCCGCCCGGTTGGTGACGATGTCGCCGCGCAGACCATCCACCTCCAGCTGACCGCACACCTCGGAGATCTTCAGGCGCAGGTCGGGGTCCATCTCCACCGAGCCAAGCCGCTCCTGGGCTGCCACCACCTGCTGTTGCAGGGTCTGCTGCGGTTCTGTGAACTGGCCGAGGAAGCCGCTGGGGTCACTGTCGAACTGGCTGCGCTGATCCACCACCTGCACCCGCTGCTCGGGGTCGCGCACGGTGCGCACTTCCACGCTCATGCCGAAGCGGTCGAGCAGCTGCGGACGCAGCTCCCCCTCCTCCGGGTTGCCGGAACCGATCAGCACAAAGCGGGCCGGGTGGCGCACGCTGACGCCCTCCCGCTCCACGGTGTTCCAACCAGAGGCCGCCGAATCCAGCAGCACGTCAACCAGGTGGTCGTCGAGCAGGTTGACCTCATCGACATAGAGCAGACCGCGGTTGGCCTTGGCCAGCAGGCCGGGCTCAAAGGCGCGCACACCCTCACTGAGGGCCTTCTCAATGTCGATCGTGCCGCAGAGGCGATCCTCCGTGGCCCCCAGGGGCAGGTCCACCATCGGCACCTGGCAGCTGCCCTGGGTCAGGGGCTCGCCGCGGCTGAACTTTTCGCGCACCTCGGCGCTCTGCAGATCGGGATCGCTGGGGGAGCTGTTGTAGGGATCCCCAGCCACCACCGGGATTTCCGGCAGCAGGTCCGCCAGGGCCCTGATCGTGGTGGATTTGCCCGTACCGCGGTCGCCCATGATCATCACGCCGCCGATGCGTGGGTCGATCACGTTCAGCAGCAGGGCGAGCTTCATCTCCGCCTGGCCAACGATGGCGGTGAAGGGGAACACCCGGCTTTTGAGGGCCTCAGACACGGCAAATAGGCGAGGGAGCGCAGACGGCGAGCCGTCTTCAGGACTCGGATTGTTTCATAGGCACCACGGTGAGCACCTGCACAGGGGTGATGTCGGCGGGCACCAGGAGCCGCACCCGCACATTGCGCTGTTCCCCCGGCTCCAGGGTCACGTGGCCGAGGCTCTGGCCTTGGTCCCCCTTGCGCAGCACCAGGTGCAGGTAGCGGCGGCCGGGGCTGTCATCGCTGCCGCGCACTTCAACCGTGCCGCGGAACCAGATCGGCCCTGTGGCGGGTTGCAGAAAGCGCAGGCCCCCCTGGGGCCGGTCGCGCTTGAGGGGTGATTCCAGCCGCAGGTCGTACTGACGCCGCTGCTGGCCGCTGTTTTTGAGCGGCAGCTTCAGGTCGTACTCCACGCCGTAGTTGCCATGGGCTTCCCAGGCGGTGCCGGGGTAGTAGGCCTTGAGTGGTGCGCTCTGCACCTGGCCTGTGCCAAGCCGGCCCCGCTGCAGGCTGGCGATCGGCCAGGAGATCGGCTCCTCCCCCAGGGCCAGCACGGCACTGCCAGGGTCGCTGAGCTGGGTGCTCCAGCGGCTGCCCTGCTGCACGCCGCTGACGCGGGAATAAATGATCGGGCCGGGTGCCCCCTTGGGGCTGGCTTTGTGTTCCTTCTCGCTGAGCCCGCCATCGAGCAGCTCCAGCAAGGTGGCGTCGGGGGGCTGTTGATCGCTGATGAAGCCCACCGTGGCCATCGAGACCGGCCCGTCGCTGCGTAGCCGCAGCTGCAGCGTGCGCCCGTTCAGCAGGGGATCGAGCCCTTTCACCGGCAGCGGCAGGGTGAGCAGCACCTGCTCCTCCCCCGGGGCCAGGGTGATCTGCTCGGGGATCAGCTCAGGGCGGGGGGCACCCGCCAGCAGGTCGCCGGCTGCGCGGCTGCCTGGGCCGGAATACACGCTGACGCCATCGTGCTCAAGCCGCGGCGGCAGAGGCAGGAAGGGGGCTCCAGGCTGGGACAGCCAGCTGGCGCCCGAAGGCACCCGCACCGTGACCTCCTGATCGCTGCGGTTGCCCAGGATCACCCCCAGCCACAGGGTGCTTTCCGGGGCCCCCTTGGCACCGGCATACACGTGGTGGCTGAACAGCTCAAAGTCCCCGTTCAGGGCCACATCAAGGTGGGCATCCGGCACCGGGCGCCCTTGCCCCGGAAAGGTGGAGAGCAAGATCCCGTTCTCGCTCACCACCTCCGGGTTGTTGTCGTTCACCATCAGGCGCCCGTCGAGATGCCCCGGCAGGGGACGCACCTGGCCGCGGCGCAGCACTTCGGTGGCCTCGGCTTTGGCTGGGGCGGCCGCGGAGGGGGTGGCCAGCAGGGCGGAGCCCAGCAGGCTGGTGATCAGAAGCTGGCGAATCATTTGAAAGCTGCGGCGGTGGCTGCTGCCATGGCACGGATCAGGTTGGTGCTGCGGGGACTGTTGAAGGGCCCTTGCACCATGTAGGAGGCAACGGCACGGCGACCGTCGGCCAGTTCGATCAAGGCGGAGTCCACATAGGCGATGCCGATGTCTCCGGTTTTGTTGTAGGCACGCACCCCACGGGTGAGCAGGGCGCTGTTCACTTCGCCGACGCCGCCACCGATCCCCCGCAGCCAGCCGGTGGGAATCAGGGTGTCGGTGCGCGAGGTGCCAAGGGTGAGCCTGAACAGATCGCGGCTGCGCGGCGACAGCACCTCGGCCGTTTCCACCAGGGCGATGCTGCGGGCCTGGTCGCGGGGGGTTGTGGTGTTGGTGCCCTCCAGATCAGGCAGCCAGTTGTTGATCACGGTTCCATCGAGCCCCAGCTCAAGAAAGCGGGCGTTGAGGGCGGTTTTGCCCCCCAGGCGCTGGATCAGCAGGTTGGTGGCGGTGTTGTCGCTCACCCGGATCATCTCCGTGGCCACCTCGAGCACGCTGAATTGGCTGCCCAGCGGTTGGCCCCCCATCCAGCCGGAACCTCCGCCCACCACCGTTTTGTTGAGGCTCAGCGGTTCATCCAGCTTCAGCTTTCCAGCATCGAGGGCTTCAAGGGCCACCAGCAGAATCGGGGTCTTGATGGAGCTGGCCGCCGGCAGGGCCACATCGGGATTGAGCTGGGCGTAGCTGCCGTCATCCAGCACCAGGGCAAAAGCCCCCACCTTGAGATCCTTCTGGGTGCTGGCGAGCTGGGCCAACTTGGCGCTGAGGGCTTTGTTCTCCTTTTTGATCACAAAACGCCCCAGGCCGTTGTTCTCAGTCCCGGGGCTGGCGATCGGTTCCGGCGGCGGTGCGTTCGCTGGCGGAGCAACACCGAGTTTGGGAGCTAAAAATTTGAGTGTGGTGCCCGTGAGCACCCCAAGGCCGGCTCCA
>MDSW01075684.1_pt1 | contig 11803 bp, 15 predicted proteins | sample 811171 | NCBI WGS metagenome assembly MDSW01 (sample SAMN05326641, study PRJNA326480) | marine metagenome | isolation source: seawater | place: Atlantic Ocean: North West | collected 2012
AAAAAGACTATTTTTTGATTTTTTTAAATCAACTTTTTCTAACATTTTTACCCATTGTGAAAAAATTGAAGCTTCTCTGTTTAAATCTAGGTATAAACTTGTAAATACTCTTTTATCATATTCTTTAGATGGCATTTTTTCAGTAACAACTTCATATCTAGAAAGAACTGGAAAGTTAGATAAAACTTTTTTATCTATGTAATCAAAAATTAGTACTTGCCCAAAAATCTTATAATAAGTAGTTACTCCAAATTTATTTGCTATTCTTTCTATACTCTCATCCATTAAACCAAATGCAAATGCTGTTGCATCTCCAGATTGTAAAGAACCTAAATCATAAATAATATTTAAATCATTCCTATTCAAATTTTCCAAAGCTTCTTTTACTTTACTGCTAAGCAAATAATGATTTTCTTTAAAAATTTCGTTTGCTACTGGATACCTTGTATGTTGGTTTGCATTACCTATAAAAGCAAAACCAGCAAAATGTAGATTATTAGAATAAGCAAAGTTTATAGAAAATATGAACAGTAGAAATAATTTAATTAAACTTTTTTTTTTAGAATAAATATTTATAAAAATGTTCATATGAATTATATCTACTAAGTATACTTTTAGTTAAATCCAGAAAAGCCTTCTTTTTCTTTTTCGATTTTAACACGAGAAATTTCTTTAGGAACTGGTATACCCTTATTACTGCTGTATTTAGCAAGACTTTCTGTTGTTGACAAAAAAGTAGTTGCCAATGTTGGAACATTTTCAGCAATTACCAAAAGAGAGGCTAGGTTACCAAGCATGTTAAGGCCTTTTGCTCCTCCTTTGAGACTTTTTACATATTCTTTAGTAGCATAAGCCACACCAATCATTTTTAAAGTACCACTACCATAATCTGCTAAACCACTAGAAAACACTTCCTTAGACTCTTCTTCAATCTCTTTATTTTGAGCTATAGCTTCATCTACTAATACGTTATTTTTTTTAGAAATCTCTAGGGCCGTCTCGATATCTTCCATTGGGATTTTACCGCCTTTACCCTTTTTAAGATTATCTAGCACTTGCTCTGTTATGGCTATATTTTGTTTCATTTTCAATGCCTGAAGAAATTTAAACTGCCCTGAAAGCAAATCAATTAAAGAATCCGATAATATGCCTAAATATTCATCTTGTTTTTTTTGTACATTAGGATCTGTTTCATCATCTCCTCCTAACAGCCCTCCAAAGTTTTTGGCTACTCCCGAAAATGGACTATCTTTATCTTTTGATAGTTTATCTAGAGCATTATTTAGTTGCTTTTGATCTTCTCTAAATTTCTCTGTAACACTTTTTGATTTTTTTGTAGCGTTATCTAATTCATCAGTATTTTCCGAAGTAGAGTCAAAGTCTTGAAACTCATCTAAATTAAATTCCTCTTGGTTATTATTATTTTTTTCTACTGATATATCTAAATCATTACCATCTTGACTTTTTATCATATTTACTATTTTCTCTAGATTTTTAAAATTTTTTTCTCTTTCATTAGAAGAAAGGTTAAAGCAAAACAAAATAATAAATATTATCAAAAAAAATTTATTCATTTAAATATTCACATTCAAAATTTAAAAATCATATTATAATATTTGAAAAAAAATTTAAACCATTTACATAATTATTTTTTGTAAGCATAACTCTTTAATTATTATAATATTTCAATCCTTTGCAAGTTCATCTATAATAGGACAATTTGGCTTTTCGTTTCCAGGACACTTTTTAACTAACCACTCTAAAGAAATTTTCAAATTATCTAGCTCTTTTATTTGTAATTTAAGGTCATTTAATTTTTTTTTTGCAATTTCCCTAACAGAAGCACTTTGTCTGGTATCATTTTCAAATAATTTAATTAATTCTTTGCATTCTTTAAGAGAAAATCCTAAATTTCTTGCTCTAACCAAAAATTTTAATTTATCGTAGTTTTTTGTATCATAAACTCTGTAGTTATTTTCTAGCCTATCAGATTTTATTATACCCAGATCTTCATAATACCTTATTGTTCTAGTTGTTATTTTTAGTTTTTTTGCAACTTGTTGTATAAACATCTTGACCTTTACGTTAGGGTATACCTTATATTATAACTATGATTATACATATAGCAAGTTTTTTAAAGTTATTATTACTATATTTAACTTTTATACATACTCTTAGTGCAAGGCCTGTATCGTATGTAGGTGGCTGGACTTTTATGACTTATAATAATTATGATAGTAATTCAGCTTTACTGCATTATTCTCCTACAAATAAATATTCAATAGGATACAAAACAGAATATTGGCAAAAAAAAGAATATTTTTTGAATTCTATAAATTTAAATTATCTTATTAAAAGGATTAACAAAAAACGTTCACAAGCTAATGTTTACGTTAAGTCTGGTCTGGGTATCATTTCATCAGATTACGCAAATTATGAAAATAAGAATGAAGTGGCTGGCCACTTAGAGATTTCTACTGATTGGGAAACAAGAAGATATTTTATTTCTTATCTAAGTAAAGCCATAAAATCTGAAAGTATAGATAATACGTATATGCAAAAGGCAAGATTTGGAATAGCTCCTTATATTGCTGACTACGGGAAATTACATACTTGGATTATGTGTGCTTTAAAACATATGCCGGAGATAGAAGATACAATAACTCCAGAAGTTATTTTGAGGCTATTTAAGTCTACAAATCTGATGGAAATTGGTATGGATAAAAAAAAAAACTTAGCTTTTAATTTTATAAAAAGATTTTAAGGAAAGGAAAAAAATGAAAATACTATTAAGCTTAATTACTATTTCTATATTTAGTTTGATTAATTATATTGCACTTTCTCATGATAATAATAATGAAGCAGAAATGCAGCATGAAGATGTTGTTAAAGCAACAGAACTATCTAGTGGTTTAAAATCTGAAAATATAATTGATGTGGCCACTAATGGAATGGTCTGTGATTTTTGTGCACAAGCTATAGAAAAAGTTTTTATGAAAAGAAAAGAAGTACAGGGTATCAATGTTGACCTTAATAATCAAAGAGTAGTTATTTATTTAAAAAAAAATGTGAGCATAGAAGATAATGAAATAATTAAGCTTTTTGAAGAATCAGGTTATGGCGTAGAAAAAATTAATAGAACGAGTTAACAATATGAAGCCTATTTCTAGTAAAAGTTTATTACTCCCTTCTCTCTCACTCTTTACTAGTTTAGGAACTTTATTTTGTTGCGCACTTCCTGCTCTTTTTGTAGTTTTAGGAGCAGGAGCTGTGCTGGCTGGTATACTTTCGAGTGCTCCTTTTTTGATAATGCTATCAAAATACAAAGTTTTATTTTTTTTTATTTCAGGTATCTTAATGTCGGTTAGTGGTTTTTTGATTTGGCGTAGTAGAAATGCACCATGCCCCGCTGATCCTTTAAAGGCTAAGGCATGTAAAAGATTTAGGATAGCAAGCTTAGTAATTTATTTTTTTTCAGTAATTATTTATTTTACTGGGTTTTTCTTTGCTTTTATAATAGCAAAAATTTTTTGAGATTAACTTTATACTTAAAATTTTTGTGAAGATTTCCAATCAAACAGTTTAAAATATCTAAATAATTCAGTATGAGTAAGCCCTCTACTTAATTGTTAGAAAAAGATATTTTTATTTAGTAGAGGGTTTCATAGGGAGGAATACTTTATAAAATCTCATATTAAAGTAAATATTAATAGACAAAGTAAAGTTACATATTAGATAAATTTATCATACTTTTATTTGTAAATATAAAACCTAAAGTTATATACTACCAGTTTGTATTAGTAATATAATATGTTCTCTATATCATTATTTTTTTTTTTTAGCATATTTTTCTAGATTTTTATCATAATGAAATAGTGCTTTGTGAGCATCTGCTAAACCAGCTGTTTTTCCTTTTTCGTATTTACTTTTACAATATAATAACCAAAATTTAATTCTTATTTCGGTTGGTAAAATTAGAATCTGTCTTTTATTACTAGTATTTTTTTTAGAAGTTAACCAACCCTCTTCAATGGACTCATTTATAATTCTGGTTAATCCAGTTCTAGAAATATCAACTGTTTTATTTAATACTGAAATAGAACAATTTATCTTCTCATAGTAATAGATTATAATATTACGGTGAATAATATATTTTTCAAAAGTAGAATAAATATAATTAAGAAATCTTTGATGCTTTAGCATAAGTTTGCTGTCATTATTATACCATGACAAATCTTTAATTTTATTTTTATAGTATCCCTTAGTAAAGTCCATACTTTCAGATTTAGCTACCTTGCTTGCATACTCCACCATTAGAAAATTTCTAAATTTATCTGTCATACTAAAATTATATTAGCTTATACTTTATTAAATTATTACTAAAAACAATTATTTATAAATTAAATTATATCTCTAACCCTCCAGTTTTTAAAATAAAATCATATATTGGTTTTAATCCTTTCCCATTTTTCACTTCGGTGAATGACCATGGCTTTTTTTTTCTCATTTTAGCAGTATCCTTATTCATAATTTTCAAAGACGCTCCAACTTGAACTGATAAGTCTGATTTGTTTATTACTAAGAAGTCAGACTTTGTTATACCTGGGCCTCCTTTTCTAGGAATTTTTTCTCCTCCAGATACATCTATAACATATATTGTTATATCTACTAGTTCAGGACTAAAAGTAGCTGCCAAGTTATCTCCACCTGATTCTAAGAACAAAACTTCAAGTTTTGGAAACCTTTTATTCATTTTTTCAATTGCTGATATATTTATAGATGCATCTTCTCTTATAGCTGTGTGAGGGCAACCACCTGTTTCTACTCCCATTATTCTTTTTTTATCTAAAACTCCTGAATTGAATAAAATTTTTGCATCCTCTTTTGTATAAATATCATTAGTAATAGCACATATTTCAAAGTTTTTTTTAAACTCTCTACATAATTCAATTAAGAGGCTTGTTTTTCCAGAACCAACTGGCCCACCAATTCCTATTTTAAGAGGACCATTATAATTAAAAATTTTACTCATGTTCTAAATATCCTTGTAAATTGATTTTCATGTTTCATAGATACGATATCATTAACCCAACCGCAATTACCAATTAAATTTAAATCTTTTATTAGAATATTTTTATATTCTTTTTCAATGTATTTATTTAGTTCTACTTGTATTTTTTGACCCTCTGTTTGTCCTAGTGGTATTAATTTTATTCCTGCTGATAAGAGATTGCAAAGAGATGAATGCAAAAAACTAATAAGTGTATCCTCTAAACTTATACCTTCTTGAGCAGATGAACAAGCATATGCTATTGGAAACATTAAGCTATCATTTGGGAACTGATGACCCCATGTATCTTTTGAAATTTTTATAAATGACTTTCCTTGCTCAAGGTTTTCTATATACTTTTCATTTGATTGATGTAATGAAATAGCGAAGTTATTTAGATAAGATAAATCAGTTAATCTGTTCTCTAGCTTTAGTTTCCAGGCTTTTACAAGAATAATTGCATCAGATTGAAGGTTGCCTAATTCTAAAAGATCTTTCAGCCAATTTTGTAATTCTAATGAGCTATTTATTATATTTATCTCTACTGCATATTCTAAACCACTAGAGAAGCTATATGATCCAATTGGATAAGACTGATTATTCCAAGTTAATAGTTTTAAGGTATTATGAAATTTTTTCATGCTTCATGCTTATGGTAAGCACCTAATTCAGGTGAGAATGATAACTTTTTTTTTAATACTTTTGCTCCTAATAATTTTAACATTTTTGCTATAACCTCATCTCTTTTTATTAAAATATAATCTTTATGTATCTCAGCTGGAATATGCCTATTTCCGATATGCCATGCTAAAACTAATAATCTTTTTTTATTACTAGATTGTATTTTTAGAACTTCTTCATTCTGTGCTTTTACTTTTATTTTATAATTATTACTTAATATTAATAAGGCTCCATCACATAAAAAAATGGTTTTTTTTTCATCTATTAGAAAAGTTATTTTTTTTTTTGTTTTTAAACATATTCTTCTTCTATTTCTTTCTAAATGGTCTAAAACTATTTCTTCATCAAACTCGTGTTTCCATTTATTATTATTTATAATTTTTTTTACTTTAAACATTTAATACAAAAAATATCTTTGTGCTAGAGGAAGTATGGTAGCAGGTTCACATATAAGTTTTTCTCCATTTGCTCTTACTTCATATGTTTCTGGGTCAACTTCTATTAAAGGCATAAAACTATTATTTATCATAGACTCTTTAGATATCCCATTTCTTGTATTTTTTACTGAAACTAAGTCTTTACTTAATTGAAATTTTTCCTTTATATTATTTTGAATTGATGCTTCAGATACGAAAGTTACAGAATTTTTATATAGTGATTTACCGAATGACCCAAACATATTTCTATGGTGTACTGGCTGTGGTGTAGGAATAGATGCATTAGGGTCACCCATTTGTGCTGAACTAATTATTCCACCTAAACAAACCATTTCAGGCTTTACACCAAAAAATGCTCTATCCCAAATACATAAATCTGCCCTTTTTCCAACTTCAATTGAACCAACATATTCACTTATTCCATGTGCTATTGCAGGATTAATAGTATATTTTGCTATATATCTTTTTACTCTAAAATTATCATTATTTGACTTATCTTCTTGTAGAGATCCTCTTTGATCTTTCATTTTATGAGCAGTTTGCCAAGTTCTAATTATTACTTCACCTACTCTACCCATTGCCTGACTATCCGATGCTATTATTGAAAAAGCACCCATATCATGAAGAATATCTTCAGCTGCTATTGTTTCTTTTCGAATTCTACTTTCTGCAAAGGCAATATCTTCCGGTACATTTTTATCAAGATGATGACATACCATCAGCATATCCAAATGCTCATCAATTGTATTGATGGTGAAAGGCATAGTAGGGTTAGTTGATGATGGAATTACATTTTTTAAACCACAAAGTTTAATAATATCAGGAGCATGTCCTCCACCAGCACCCTCTGTATGATAAGCATGAATAGTTCTATTTTTAAATGCTTTAATTGTATTTTCTACATAACCAGACTCATTTAGTGTGTCTGTATGTATCATTACTTGAATATCATTTAGATCGGCTACTTCTAAAGCTTTATTAATACATGCAGGAGTAGTACCCCAATCCTCATGTAATTTTAAAGAGCAAACTCCAGCGTTAATTTGTTCAGTAAGAGGCTGTTCTAAAGAAGAGTTTCCCTTGCCAGCAAAACCTAAATTCATAGGAAATCCTTCAGCAGCCTGCAACATTCTTCTGATATTCCATGGTCCCGGAGTACATGTTGTAGCAGTAGTACCATGAGCCGGCCCTGTTCCTCCTCCTAACATTGTAGTAATTCCACTTGATAAAGCTTCATCTATTTGTTGTGGGCAAATAAAATGGATATGAGCATCTATACCACCTGCAGTAACTATCTTTCCTTCTGCTGCTATAACTTCAGTACCTGGTCCTATTATAATATCAACATTATCCTGAGTATTTGGGTTACCTGCCTTACCAATTTTTGAAAATTTACCTCCAGTTATACCTATATCAGCTTTTATAATTCCCCAATAATCTATAATTGTAGCATTTGTTATAACAGTATCTACAGCACCTTCTTGATTAGATAATTGAGATTGTCCCATACCGTCTCTAATAACTTTACCCCCTCCAAATTTTACTTCTTCTCCATAAGAAGCAAAGTCTTTTTCTATTTCTATTATTAAATTCGTATCAGCTAGCCTTATTTTGTCGCCTACAGTTGGTCCATACATATCAGCATATGCTTTTTTATTTATTTTATTTATCATTTATTTTCTCTTTAATTGTTAGTAATTATTAAACCCTATTATTTTTTTTTCCCCCAAAATTTCTACCAATTCTACTTTTTTGTTTTGTCCTGGTTCAAATCTAATCGATGTTCCTGAAGGTATATTTAATCTTTTTCCATAAGAAATTTTTCTATCAAATTTTAAATTTGAGTTTACTTCTGCAAAATGATAGTGGCTTCCTACCTGAATAGGTCTATCCCCTTCATTAATAACTTCGATTTGGAAAGTATTATTATTTGAATTTAATTCAAGACTTTGGTTGCTTATTATGTATTCTCCAGGTTTCATATTATCTAATTGGATTATGGATAGTAACTAGTTTAACACCATCAGGAAAAGTTGCCTCTACTTGAACTTCTTTAACCATGTCACTTACGCCTTCCATTACTTGATTTTTCTTTATTACTTCACCACCGGTTTCCATGAGGTCAGCTACTGATTTTCCATCCCTAGCTCCTTCTAATATGTAATCACTTATAATTGCTATAACTTCAGGATAATTAAGTTTTACACCCCTTTGAAGTCTTTTTTTAGCTACATCTGCAGCTAAGGAAATTAATAATTTATCTTTTTCTCTAGGTGATAATTTCATATTAACCTATGAATTCCATAGTTTTGGTAAATTAAAATTTTTACCAAAAATAATTACTAGGCTCTCTAGAAAAACCCTAATTTCACTAATATCTTTGACTAACACTTTTAATAACAAAACTCCATTTACTGTAGATACGCCTGCAAAATATTTTGAACTTGATATGAGTTTTAGAATTTTTCTCTTATAAGTTTTAATTTTGTTTCCTACAAAAACAACATTACAAAAAATATTATTTCCTTTCATAACTAAAGTATTAGAAAGTTTTTTACTAATATTACCATTTATTCTATTAAAGTCACTATATAGTAGCTTCCCATTTTGGAAAACCTGCCAAGCATCATCAAAGTTTCCTTTTTTTACTAATTCTCCCATAGCTTTTCTTCCAAAAATAATTGTTTCTACACCTAAAAAATTAGATTTACTTGCTAAATCTACATTAATTCTTCTTCTAAGATTTCCTCCATTAAAAAATATTGTTTCTAAAGGCAGCCAAGAAACATACGAATTAGCTCCTACCATAATATTTGTATAGCTATTTGCAGAAAAATTGTTACATCTGTAAACTTTTTCCATGGATTGAGTGGTAATATTTATTTTAATATTATCTGAAACTTTTATTAAGTTTATATTTACATCACCACTAGTTAGCCCCCCTGCAGTGTTTATAATTATTAGCTCATCATTTAAGTTATAGTTGTTTATTAATCTTGCTTTAAGATTTCCTTGCTCTCTATGAACCTTAAGAAAAATTTCCTGTTTATTATAACCACTAACATTCACTTTAATATATCCTAAACATCTTTGGTCCTTTATTTTTTTTAAATTTTCTTTGAGTTTTTTTTCAAAATATGAATAAAAAGGATTAATTTTTATAGATCTTTTATTCAAACTATTTTTAGAGAAAAATATATCGTTAATCATTAGTTCTAAAAAATCAGAATTTTTACTTTTGTATGTTATGTCTTTTTCCATTATTTAAACTGATAGAATTTTTTTTACTGTTTTATCCTGTAAAATTGAAACCTTTCCAAATTTTACTATTTTTCCTCTTTCAATTATAAATACTTCGTCTGCAAGTTCTTCTGCAAAATCAAAATACTGTTCAACTAGAATAATACTAGTTTTTTTGACTTTTTTAATATATTTAATGACCTCCTTTATACTTTTTATAATAGACGGCTGTATTCCTTCTGTTGGTTCATCTAAGATCAGAATTTTAGGTTTCATTAAAAGAGCTCTAGCTATAGCCAATTGTTGTTGTTGTCCTCCTGATAAGTCTCCCCCATATCTATTCAGCATTTCTTTTAATACAGGAAATAAAGACAATACTTCGCTATCATTTAAATTATTTTTTTTACTTTCTGAGAAACCTGTTAAAAGATTTTCTTTTACAGTTAACCTCGGAAAAATTTCTCTTCCTTGTGGAACATATGCTAATCCAAGATTAGCTCTTTCAAAAGGAGATAATTTCTCTATATTTGTATGATTAAATCTAATTGACCCAGAGGACAAAACATGATGGCCTATTATAGTCTCTAATAGAGTAGTCTTTCCCATTCCATTCTTTCCCATAATGCAAGTAATAAGACCTTTTTTTGCAATCATATTTATATCTCTTAAAATTATAGAATTGGAAATTTTGACTGTTATATTTTCCATATTTAACATTATTATCTACCTAAATATACATCTATTACATCTTTGTTTCTTTTTACCTCACTCATCGGTCCGTTAGTTAAAACACTTCCTTCATGAAGAACCACAACTTCAACTTCCAGGCTTTCAACAAACTTCATATCATGTTCCACTACAATGACCGTTCTATCTCTAGAAATATTTTTAAGCAAATTAGATGTATTTAAAGTCTCCTTTTCAGTCATTCCAGCTGCGGGCTCATCTATCAATAATAATTCAGGCTGCTGCATTAATAGCATACCTATTTCCAGCCATTGTTTTTCTCCATGAGAAAGTTTTTTAGCAATATAATTTTTCTTATTTTCTAAATTAATTACTTTAATAACATCAAGAACTTTTTTATAATTTTCTTCATCAAGTTGAAAAAATAGTGAAGATAAGAAACCTTTATTTGTTTTTAAAGCAATAATCAGATTATTCCAAACAGAAATATTCTCAATCACTGTTGGTCTCTGAAATTTTCTTCCTATTCCTAAGTTAGCTATTTCATGTTCTGAAAACTGACTCAAGTCATTATTTTTAAAAAAAACTTTACCTTTTTCTATCTTTGTTTTTCCAGTTATTACATCTTGAAGAGTAGTTTTTCCTGCACCGTTAGGTCCTATAATTGCTATCATTTGGTTTTTTCTGACTTTTAATGAAAGAGAATTTAAGGCTCTAAAGCCGTCAAAGCTTACAGTAACATTTTGTATTTCTAATATTATTTCATTACTTTTTTTCATAAAACCTTTTAATAAAACCTCGTAAATCTGTTAAGCCATTAGGCATATATATTGTAATTAAAATAAAAATTAATCCTAAAAAAAATATCCATATCTCTGGAGATATTATCGTTAAAAATGACTTTAAAATATTCACTACAATTGCCCCTATCACTGCTCCGTATAAAAAACCTCTTCCGCCTAATGCAACCCACACTACTATTTCGATTGATTTTATAGGGGAAAATTCACCTGGGTTTATTATACCAACTTGAGGAACATATAGAGCTCCTGCTATACCTGCAATTATTGCAGATATAGTAAAAATTATTATTTTGTAAACTGTGGTATTGTATCCTAAAAATCTCATTCTATCTTCTTTATCTCTAATACCAACTAAAATAGTCCCTATTTTTGATGAAATAATCTTTCTACAAATTAAATAACCAATTATTAACATGAGGGCAGAGCAAGCAAAAAGAACACCTCTAGTTTCCTTAGAGCTTAAATCTTTACCTAGAATGTCTTTAAAATCTGTTAATCCATTATTTCCACCAAATCCAAAATCATTTTGAAAAAAAGCAAGCATTAAAGTAAAGACTAGTGCTTGAGTAATAATAGAAAAATAAACACCACTAACTCTGCTTCCAAAAGCTAAAGAAGAAAATATCAGTGCTAAAGAACCCGGTATTATGATTATCATTAAACATGCAAAGTAAAAATTATCAAATCCAATCCAAAACCAGGGAAGCTCCTGCCAATTTAAAAAAACCATAAAATCAGGTAAAACAGGATTTCCATATACTCCTCTGTCTCCTATTTCTCTCATTAGATGCATTCCCATCATATATCCACCTAATCCAAAAAATGCTCCATGTCCTAAAGAGAGAATTCCTGTATATCCCCAAACTAAATCCAGAGAAAGTGCTAACAATGCAAAACAAATATAT
>MDSW01203145.1_pt1 | contig 11803 bp, 13 predicted proteins | sample 811171 | NCBI WGS metagenome assembly MDSW01 (sample SAMN05326641, study PRJNA326480) | marine metagenome | isolation source: seawater | place: Atlantic Ocean: North West | collected 2012
GCCTGTGAGTTCGGGAACCGTTGGCGATGATGGACAGAAGCTGCTGCCCCTCAGGTCCTTGCATGAGCTCTGGCCCCTCAGTCGCGACCTGTTGCAGCAGATCCTGGAAGACCGCTGCAGTGACCGCTTTGTCTGCGAACGGATCTGGGAGCGTCTTGGATATCTCCCCTCAGATGGCAGCTGGCAGGCGGGCGAGACCACTCCTGAAGATTGGTCGGAGGCCTTCCCTCGAGGCCCAGAGCTCATCGCTGAGCGTCCCCCGTCTGTTCGACTCACCCGCTCAATTCCGAAGCAGCACAAACAACTGCTGAAGCAACAAATGGCGTTTGCCGGTTATCGCATCGGTGAGCTCTATCCCCGCAGGACCCGCCGAGCCACGGCCGTGAACTGGCTGCTGGCCTGGTTGGCTCAGCGGGGTGAGCCCTTGCTGGAGCGGGGACCTCTGGCCCCCGAATTGCCGGTCCCGGAGGACCCGGTTCAGGGGCATCCCGGTGACCGGCCGGTGTGCTGATCAGGCCTGAATGCTGATCGGTGTGCCCTTCGGAGTGTTGTCGAACAGCCAACGGGCGTGGGCCAGCGGCATGCGCACGCATCCGTTGCTGCGTGGCACCCCGAAGGCTTGTCCTGCATTTTCCTGCCAGGGCGCCGCATGGATACAAATCGCTTCATTCGCGCTCACGCACATGGTGTATGGGACGCCATGCACCACATAGGTCCGGCCCCGCATCGTTGTTGAGCGGTACTTCGTGTACACCTTGCTGTCGAAGATCGGTGTTGGTGTGGAAGCCTTGCCGGTGCTGACCGGAATCTCACGAACAATTTCCTGGTTGCTGTTGTAAGCGATGAGCTTCTGATCGGAGAGATCGACCACAAGGCTTGCGACAAGTTCGAGCATGACCCTCGGAGGCACTGCCCACGGGTTAGCGGTCTCAAATGAGACTCATTAGTCTCTGTCAGGAAGAATTCCGTTTCGTGTCCCCGTTTTCGTGCCCCGTTTTCATGCCTCTGTAAGGTCATGGATTGATCGGAGTCCGCCCCGTGGCGCGTCCCGTCGTTGCGATCATCGGGCGCCCCAACGTCGGCAAGTCCACCCTGGTGAATCGCCTGTGCCGCAGCCGAGAGGCGATCGTCCACGATCAGCCCGGCGTCACCCGCGATCGCACGTATCAAGACGGGTACTGGGGCGATCGCGACTTCAAGGTGGTGGATACCGGTGGTCTGGTTTTCGATGACGACAGTGAATTCCTGCCTGAAATTCGGGAACAGGCTGCTTTGGCCCTTGAAGAGGCCAGTGTCGCGCTGGTGATCGTTGACGGTCAGCAAGGGGTCACCGCAGCCGATGAATCCATCGCGGAATTCCTGCGTGGTCATACGTGCCCAACCTTGCTCGCAGTGAACAAGTGCGAATCACCGGAGCAAGGGCTTGCCATGGCTGCGGAGTTCTGGAGTCTTGGCTTAGGGGAGCCACATCCGATTTCAGCCATTCATGGAGCCGGAACCGGCGAGCTGCTGGATCAGGTGCTGGCCTTCCTTCCCCCAAAGGATCAGGAGGGGGATGAGGAGGAACCGATCCAGCTGGCCATCATCGGACGACCGAATGTGGGCAAGTCGAGCCTGTTGAACGCCATCTGCGGAGAGACCCGGGCGATTGTCAGCCCGATCAGAGGAACCACTCGCGACACGATCGACACCAGCATTGAGCGGGAGAACCGTGTCTGGCGGTTGGTGGACACCGCGGGCATCCGTCGTCGACGCAGCGTCAGTTACGGACCGGAATTCTTCGGGATCAACCGCAGCTTCAAGGCGATTGAACGCAGTGATGTTTGTGTTCTGGTGATCGATGCCCTCGATGGCGTCACGGAACAGGATCAGCGCCTGGCTGGTCGGATCGAGGAGGACGGTCGCGCCTGTGTTGTGGTGGTGAACAAATGGGACGCCGTTGAGAAGGACAGCCACACCATGCCGGCGATGGAGAAGGAACTGCGGGCCAAGCTCTATTTCTTGGACTGGGCACCGATGCTGTTCACCTCAGCCCTCACCGGTCAGCGGGTCGACAGCATCTTCGCGATAGCGGCTGTGGCGGTTGAACAGCATCGCCGCCGCGTTAGTACCTCCGTGGTGAATGAGGTGCTCAAGGAAGCACTCAGCTGGCGCAGTCCTCCAACCACCCGGGGGGGACGGCAAGGTCGCCTTTATTACGGCACTCAGGTGGCGAGTCGCCCACCAAGCTTCACCCTTTTCGTCAACGATCCCAAGTTGTTCGGGGACACCTACCGCCGCTATGTGGAACGACAAATCCGTGAGGGGCTGGGCTTCGATGGCACACCGGTGAAGCTCTTCTGGCGTGGCAAGCAGCAGCGGGATGCCGAGAGGGATCTGGCACGGCAGAAGAGCAGGCAGGGTTGACCCATGGATTGGCTTCGGCAGATCCCCATGGGTCAGTACGTGGATGGCCGCAGTGGCTGGTTGCGCCGTCTCGATCCACGTCTCAAGCTCTCATGGTCACTGGTGTTTCTCCTGTCTCCCGTGCTGGCAGGGCCGATCTGGCGTGTCGCTCTCGTCCTGGCACTGTTGCTGATCAGCTTTTGCAGTGGCCTGCCCCTGCGGTTGTGGTGGCGATCGCTGGTGGTGTTGGCGGTTCTCGCCATTGCAGTCGGTTTGCTGGCGATGTTGCTTCCTGCTGTTGATCCGCCGGCGACGTTGGCGCTGCGCTCCCCAGTGGAACTGCCCGGGTTGCGTCATGAGGGCCCGGTATGGGATCTGATCAGGCTTGGACCGTTGCAGCTGGGCCCGTTGAAACTGGGGCCGCTTGTGGTCGATCGGGCTTCTGCTCTTCTCGGCCTGCGCACATCAACCCTCATCTTCACGGTGATCCACAGCGTCAATCTGGTGCTGATCACCACCACACCGGAGGATCTGGTGTGGTCTCTGAGTTGGACCCTCGGTCCCTTGGCCCGATTCGGTCTGCCTGTCGATCGTCTTGGCTTTCAGTTGCTTCTCGCGTTGCGGTTTCTGCCGCTGGTTCAAGAGGAACTTCAGAATCTGCTCCGTTCTCTGGTCAGCCGGGCCGTGAGCCTCAGACGCCTCGGGTTCAAGGCATCGTTCGGACTGGTGTTGGCGGTGGGAGAACGGCTTCTGGCGAACATTCTTTTGCGAGCTGAACAAGGTGCAGATGCCCTTGTGGCAAGAGGTGGTCGGGTCCTGGGACCGGACCGCTTCCGCTTGCCGCAGCAGCCTGCAGCTGTCGGGTTGAATCTTTTGGCCGTGGTCAGCCTGGTTGCTGTGATTGGGATGCGGAGTAAGTTCGGTGCCTTGTGAGGGCGGGTCGGGTCCATGAGTGCCGAGAAGTATCTCAATCACCCCACCTTTGGGATGCTGTACCGGGTGGCTCCTGCTGGTGAAGGTCGGGATGTCTACGCCACGCTCTATGCCCAGCGGATGTTTTTCCTGGTGACGCTGCAGCCCCGCGGCGCCCAGTTCGAGGTGATTCCATACGGCGATGCACGTCACCACGCGGAAGTGCACATCAACCGTTGCCGAAGGGATGCTCCGGACGAAGTGGACAACTGGCGTCAGCTTTTTGATCAGACGTTCATCTGAAACCATGGTCGATCCCATCACCGAGCGATGGCGGGAGCTGAACAGCGCGCTTCCAACGACCTCACGATTGCTGGCTGTCAGCAAAGGTCATCCCGCAAAGGTGATTCGCGGGATTGCGGCGCTCGGGCAGCGGGCCTTCGGGGAGAGTCGCTTGCAGGAGGCATTGCCCAAACAGCAAGAGTTGATCGATCTGCCGTTGCAATGGCATTTCATCGGACGCCTGCAGAGCAACAAGGTTCGCGGTGTCGTACGCGCCTTCTCCGTGATTCATTCCGTTGATTCCTGGACCCTGGCGGATCGTCTCTCCCGGATCTGCCAGGAGGAGGCGCGAGATCCGGAGGTCTACCTGCAGGTGAAATTCCGCGAAGATCCCACCAAGGGTGGCTGGAACCCAACGGAGCTCGTGGATCACTGGTCGCGACTGATCGCCTTACCGGGTCTTCGGATCCGTGGATTGATGACCATGGCTCCTCAGGGACTGTCGATGCCGGAACGCCGTGATCTGTTCCAATCCTGTTCAGAGCTGGCTGATCAGCTGGCGCTCCCGGAGCGCTCGATGGGCATGAGTGGCGATTGGACTGAAGCCGCAGCGGCTGGAAGCACCTGGCTTCGGCTCGGTTCAGCCCTGTTCGGTCCAAGGCCCGCCGTGTCTGCTGGTTGAGGACGGCTTGCTTGCAGCAGATTGGAACGCTATTCAGGGATAAGGCACCCTGGTTAACGTCAGGCCCTGCCTCTGATCTCCCCACTCACGTCTCAGCCCGAGAGGAATCCAAGGTGTCGCTGATTTCCCGCCTACGTGCCGTCGTCGCTGGTGACGACTACCTCGATGGCGATCTTGATGATTTCGCCTACGACGACGAGCAGTCTCAAGAGGATCAACGGGCAAGCCATGCAGAAGGCGGAGCACTGGCCACGATTGGCGACAGCAACCCCTTTGACCTCGGTGATTCTCTGCCTGGGTCGAATGTGATCGGCATGCCGGGGATCAGCACGGCCGCCGCTGAGGTGAACCTGATGGAACCGAGGAGCTTCGATGAGATGCCCCGTGCGATTCAGGCTTTGCGCGAACGCAAGACGGTAATCCTCAACCTGACGATGATGGAGCCGGATCAGGCGCAACGTGCGGTGGATTTCGTAGCCGGTGGAACCTTCGCCATCGATGGTCACCAAGAGCGCGTTGGAGAAAGCATTTTTCTGTTCGCGCCGAGCTGTGTCACCGTCACCAACACCAGTCACGAGGAGACCTCAACCCCAACAGTGGTCACCCGTGAAGCTGAAGCGACAGAGGCCGAACCGGCAGCTGCTCCTTCACCCGCCTGGGGTTCAGCGGTCCTTTGAGACCAACCCACCGCACCTCAGATTTGAACTGTGGAAGATGTAGGGCTCGGTGTAATCGGTTTTGGTCGCATGGCCAGCGCCATTGTTGAGCCATTGCTGAGCAGTCGCGATCTATCGGCTGATCACCTCTGTGCTGTTGTTGCTAGTTCAGCCCGCGCAGAACAGCTGAATGCAGAGCTGCCCAACGCCGTTCGTGTTTATCCAGTGTGTTCTGAGCAGGCTCAGGACGTTTGGACCATGCCGATTCAGCTCTTGGCAATCAAGCCGCAACAGCTTGATGCTGTGGCGGCATCTGCCCCTCAATTGGATCAACACCCTCTGCTGATTTCAGTTCTGGCGGGGGTGAGTCTGGGGCGACTTCAGCGTTTGTTCCCGTCCCATCATTGTGTTCGAGCAGTCCCCAATACACCTGCTTTGGTTGGTGCCGGCCTGACGGCGCTCGCCTGGGGAGACCAGGTGAATGAGCAGCAGAAAGGACAGGTGACGGCTCTGTTCTCACGGGTGAGTGAAGTTCTGGAGCTCCCCGAAGACAAGTTGGATGCCTTTCTGGCCCTCACATCATCTGGTCCGGCCTTCATCGCTCTGGTGGCAGAGGCGATGGCGGACGGAGCGGTGGCTTCAGGCTTGCCTCGGGAGCTTGCCCATCGTTTGGCTCATCGCACCCTTGCCGGAACAGCTGCTCTGCTGCAGGAGCGTCAGCTTCATCCGGCTGCTTTGAAGGACATGGTGAGCTCACCTGCAGGAACGACCATGGCCGGACTCAGACGCCTGGAACAGGCTGGAATGCGTTCAGCTCTGATCGAAGCGGTTGTCGCCGCGGCGGAGAGGAGCCGTGAACTTGCCTGAGTTCAGGCTGCCATGAATTGTGTCGGCAGCAGCTCTCGATACAGGTTTTCGATGGCGTCGATGTTTCGGCTAAGGGTGTAGCGCTCGAGAATTCGGCTGCGTCCGCGTCGACCGAGTTCGCCGCAGAGGATCGGTTGGTCACGCAGGACCGGCAGAAGTGTGCGCAGTTGTGTGGTCACCCCTTGGGTGCTCATCACGATGCCAGCACCGCCTCCAATCACTTCACCATCGGCACCCGCGTCGGTGGCCACACAGGCTGTTCCGCTGGCCATGGCTTCGAGAAGAGCCAGCGATAGTCCCTCAACAAGGCTTGGCAAGACAAACACCTCTGCGCATTGCTGCAGTGCCACACGCGTGTCCAGGTCCGCCTCGTACCCCCACCAGATGATGTCCGCATCGTTGTAAGTGTTCTGCAGGCTGCTTTTCAGAGGACCATCCCCGACGATCACCAATTGACAGCCCTGTGGTGAGACAAGCCTCCAGGCGCGAAGCAGGGCCTCCACGTTCTTTTCAGTGGCGATGCGCCCCATGTAGAGGAAGACCCGTTTCCAACCAAGGCGTTGGCGTATCCGTTGCAGCAGGAACGATGGGGCCCCTGTCGGCGCTGGACTCCAGCGTTTGACGTCGACGCCATTGGGAATCACGGCGATCCGTTCCGAAGGAACACCCAGTCGTTCCAGGACGTCCGCCTGCAGCCTTGAAAAGACGATGACCCTGTCGTACCGCGCCAGGGCTGGCGCATACAGCTGGTAAGTGAGTTGCTGTGTGCCTGCCGTGAGATTGCGCAACCCGGCATCAAAGGGGGGATGAAACGTCGCCACCACAGGCACGCCGAGTTGTTGACAGAGATCTGGAAGACGGAAATCCAGGGGAGAGAGGGTGAGGCTGGCGTGAACCAGATCGGGCCTCAACCGTTCCAGCGAATCCCTCAGTTCCTTCTGCGCCCCGGGTGAAGGGATGGTGTACACCTGGGATTTGATGAGATATGGAAGGCTGACGTCTGGATCGTTAGCGAGCAGTGACGTGGCATCACTTTCAGGGCTGCCAGGGTTGTCGAAATGGATGAAATGCGTGTGATGCCCACGGGCTCGGAGCGCTTCCGTGGTGCTCAATCCGTAGGAAACGTTCCCGCAGAACGGTGTCTTTTTCCCCAGCCAGGCGATCTGCGCCAAACGTTAGGAGCCCCATCAGGCGAGAAGGAAAGTTAGCAGCGCTTCCAGGGACGTTCCAGCACTGCTGCCAAAGCCGCCAGGACCGCCAGCAAAATCAGGACAGGCTCAAGTCCCACGCTGCTCACCAGCGTGCCTGCGAGAACAAGCGGCAGGCTCAAGGCGATGTTGATCAGATTGTTCTGGAGACCGAACACCCGTCCACGCTCGGTTTCAGGGGTGTCCTCCTGGATGGTTGTCTGCGCTGGGATCGCCACAAAGGCGGCACCGATTCCCAGAACCATGCAAAGCGACAGGGTGATCAGCAGTCGCCCCTGGAGTTGGCCGAGCATCACCAGGCAGAAGGTGATCCCGGCTAACCCGGCAGATCCCAGATGATGCCTCTTGATCCGATGGCCGAGTTGCGCGGTGAGGATCGCGCCGATGGCCATCCCCAGGCCGCTCATCGCCAGCAGTGAGCCGAAGCCGGTGGGGCCCAAGGGTTCGATGGATCCCGCCAAGCTGATGGCAAGGACGTACATGGCCGCGAGCAGGCTGTACAGCAGCACCAGATTGCGCATGGCCCGACGCACGGACGGCCTTTTGACCAGCACCTGCAACCCCTCGTTGACCTCAGTCCAAAGACCGATGGGTGCTCGTTCACGCTGCGCTTCCTTCAAGCGGATTGTGCTGAGGCTGAGGGCTGCCATGCCGTAACAGAAGGGAAGCAGCAGGAATTCACCCCCCTGGAGGCCGAGGGCGCTGAAGGTCTGATTCAGCAGCCGCAGAATCGGCTCACCAAGAGCGAAGCCAACAATGGTGGCCGCCATGCTGGTGGCTTGATACAGCGAGTTGGCTGCGAGCAGGAGCTCGCCGGGCACGAGCAGAGGAATGGCAGCTTGTTCCGCTGGGGCGAAAAACTGCGTCAGCACCGACTCCAGAAAGGTCATCAACAGCAGCGCCCAGTAGCCCCAGCTCAGGCCGAGAAACAAGGGTCCAGGCAGCAGGCAAACGGGAGCGAACAGAACCAGAAGCGCTCGCATGGCATTGGAGGCCACCATCACGCGCCGTTTGGGCCAGCGGTCCGCCCACACGCCGGCGAGCATGCCCAGCAGGATGGCTGGAACCGTGTTGGCGACATAAACACCGGTCGCCAGCAGCGTGATGCGGCCAGCCCTGCTTTCGATGTCCATCCTGATGGCTGATGCCACCTCAGCCAGTGTTCCGTTGCTCTGCGGGTCGCTGCTCACCCAGTACTGGGCGATCAGAAACACCATCAGAACGATGTAGAACTTGTCGGCCAGTTGGGAAAAGATCTGTCCGATCCAGAGGCGACGGAAGTCCTCCAGGCGGATCACCGCCTGCAGACCGCGACTCCCTTCATTCGGAACGCTGGTGTCTGTAACGCTCAAGACGGATTTGCTTCGCCGCCATGATGGCCCAAGCCTGAAGAGATCAGGCTTTCCCGGAGCATGGCCAGCGCCCGACTGCGGGAAAGATGGGTGCGCATCCAGAGTTCAACCACGCCCAGCAGTCGCAGCCAGACTGATGGGGGACCCATCAGATCACCATTCTTTCGTTTCGGCAGGTCGGGTCGGATCAGGCGCTGAAGGAGGGCCAACTCTGAGGGATTGAGTTGCAGTTGGGATCCGGGCTGGGACCCGATGGCAAAACCATCTTCTGGCAACAGGCTGCAGCGCCATGCCCACTGACCGATCGGTGGCTCCAGCGGAGCTCCACTCAGACAGCAGCTCTGCAGCGGCAAGCTGTAGCCCCCAAGTGTGAGCAGATGAATGGTCGCTTGAACCGTCGAGGCAAGCACCAGAGCCTGATGCCCGCTCAAGCTTTCGAGACGCTCCAAATGCAGCATCAGGGTTGGTAGGAGCCCTTCGATTGGATCCTCGTCTCCCGTCACTTGAATGCACAGGTCGCAGAGGGCTTGGGCGGCAGCGAGAGATTCCAGGTGTTGCCCCAGCCCTGAGAAACTCCGTTTCACCCGGAGCTGCCGAACGCGTGCCAGCCCTCGGTTTCCGCTGATCTGCAGATCCAGCAAGGTCAGGGGTACAGCAGCAGCAAGGCTGCTTCGGGGGCGACGTGCCCCAGGCACCGCCAAACGGGTGACTCCTTCGGCGCAGCTGAGCAGAGTCAGCAGCCTGTCGTGCTCCCCGAGCGGGCCGACTTTCAGCGCGAACCCCTCCAGGCGCCTCTCAGCCATTCAGCATCAGCCAGCTCATTCGAGCGGTTGGCGCAGGGCTTGAAGCAGTTGAGGAGCACTGCTGGTGCCGAGCAGAGACGCTCCGGCCTCCACCAGCTGCACCACCTGGTCGATCGTGTGGATCCCCCCTGCCGCTTTGATGGCGCAGCGCCCTTTGCACAGCGGCAGGAGTTGCTTCACCTGGCTGGTGTTTGCTGCCGGCCCGAATCCGTTACCGGTCTGAACTCCACCCGCTCCCGCGTCGATGGCGGCTTCAACAGCGATGGCCAGCAACGCCTCCGTCAATCGCGCCATGTCCAGCACCACACGCACTGGCAGCCCGATGTCGCAGATCTCAGCGAGCTCTTCTCCAAATGTGCTGGTGTCGCCATTGATCAGTGCCGTGAAATCCGGCACCACATCCAGTTCATCTGCACCGTGGGCTGCTGCCCATTCCGCTTCAGCCTGCTTCAGGTCCCGAGGCAGGGAACCGAAAGGAAAACCGATCACTGCGATCAGCTTGGGGCCCTCGCGGCCCCCCAGTCGCTCCCTCAGTTGCGGCAGTCGCCGCAACGTGGTGCAGATGGCCCTCACCTTTTCTCGCCGGCCGGCATCGCAGACCTCGAACAGCTGGTCATGGGTCAGAAGCGGATCGAGAACGGCCTGATCGAGCAGGGGCGGCAGATCCGGCAGATCTCGGGCGGCAGCATCGCCATGGGGGCTCACCGATCAGTTGCGCGCTTGGATCACGCCATAACCGCCATGGTTTCTGCGGTAGATCACCTGAAGCTCGCCGCTGTCCTGATCTCGGAACAGGTAAAAGTCGTGATCGATCAGGTCCAGCTGCCGGCGCGCGTCCTCCACATTCATCGGCGGCATCGAAAAATATTTTCTCCGCACGCCTGGATCCGGTAACGCCGGCTCGCGGCCCTGGACCAACGACTCTTTCACTTCACTTTCGGCACTCACCGTTTCGGTGCCAGGCGTGATGCTGGCCCGATGGCCATGGCTGTGATGGTGGTCACTGTGGCGATCCTTCCAACGCCGCAACTGGCGGCAGAGCTTGCCGGCGGCGAGGTCGATGCTGGCGTAGAGATTCTCGCTGCGCTCCTGGGCACGGATCACCGTTCCATTGGCGAAAACAGTCACCTCGGCCGTCTGCTGGGGAACCCTTGGATTGCGCGCCACGGAGAGATGAACATCTGCCTCCCGCACCACATCGCCGAAATGATGAATGGCCCGTTCGAGTTTGGTCTGGGTGTAATCCCTGAGGGCAGGTGTGATCTCGAGGTTGCGACCATGGATCAGCAACTTCATCCCTCGCTCCTTGCCGGTTGTTAACAGCAAGTTAGGACCGGTCGGCGCATCGGCACACCCTCGCCGCGCTTTTTGTTTTCAGCCTGAGCAGCTGCTGCCGTTCGAGCTGGCATGGGCGGAACAGCGCCGTTGGCAACAGCAGATGCTGGCGAAAAGAGAGCAGCCCGAGGCTGTCTGGCTGCTGCAGCACCAGCCCTGCTACACCCTGGGCAGAGGAGCGAGCAGCCAGCATCTCCACTTTGATCCAGCGGCTTCACCAATCCCTCTGCATCGCATCGATCGCGGGGGTGAGGTGACCCATCACCTGCCTGGCCAGCTGGTGGTCTATCCGGTTCTCGATCTGCAGCGGCGCCGTCCTGATCTGCACCACTACATGCGTCAGCTGGAGCAAGTGTTGATCGACGTGCTGGCAGCGCTTGGCCTGAAAGGTGAACGCCAGCCTGGTCTGACCGGGTTGTGGCTGGAGGACCGGAAGGTTGCGGCCATCGGCATCGGCTGCCGCCGCTGGATCACCCAACACGGTTTGTCCCTCAATGTGAATTGTGAGCTGTCCGGATTCGAACGGATCACCCCCTGTGGGTTGATCGGGCGATCGGTTGGTCGTCTCTCGGACTGGCTGCCTGGGCTCACGGTTGCGGAGGTCCAACCGCTGATGCGCGACGCCATCGCTGCACGATTCCAACTGGTGTGGACTCCGGAATCGTGATAGGCCTAACGCCATCGATCATTCCTCTTGGATGCGCGGCCCCAACGGAGTTGAAGCGAGGGCAGGCTGGACCCCCACAGCGTTGGAGCGGCGGGCTCTGCAGCTCCATGACCACGTGCGTCAGCTTGCTCGCGTTGATGCGATCTGGCCTTGGCTGGCTGAACGCCACGGCGATGTCACGGCAGTGGATGCTCCCCATGCGGTCCACCCGGAACGGTTCACGTTCCGTGAGCTGAACCAGCGCATTCATCAGGCGGCATCTGCTTTTGGCCAGCAGGGCCTCAAGACGGGCGATGTGGTGGCCTTGTTCTCTGAGAACAGCCCCCGTTGGCTCGTCGCGGATCAGGGACTGATGCGTGTCGGTGCGGCCGATGCCGTCCGTGGAGCCTCGGCGCCTGTCGAAGAGCTCCGTTACATCCTGGACGACAGCGCAGCCTGTGCGCTCGTTGTTCAGAACGCAGACCTGCTGCAGCGGTTGGCGTTGCCGGAGGAACGGAGGAAACAGCTGTTGTTTGTCCTGCAGCTGGAGGGTGAGCCTGCAGACGGAGTACTCGGTTGGGAGTCTTTTCTGGCTAATGGTGCTGGGACGTCAGCCATGGCATCCACTGGCGACGCATTGACTGTCGACGCATCAACAGCCGACGCATCCACAGC
>MDSW01113661.1_pt1 | contig 11802 bp, 8 predicted proteins | sample 811171 | NCBI WGS metagenome assembly MDSW01 (sample SAMN05326641, study PRJNA326480) | marine metagenome | isolation source: seawater | place: Atlantic Ocean: North West | collected 2012
AAAAAAGCTGAGCCGTCTTCGGCAATCAAAAAATGATCGAAATAAAAGTCTTCCAACTTGCTCTCCAATCGTTCTTTCTTATTCATGGGAAATCCAGATAAAAAAGTTTCAGTGAACGGATTCAGGCTCTTCTTTTTAACGCCCAATGAGGTTTTGTCTACCACCAGGTAAAATGTTCCGGAAATTCCGTTTTCACTGGTTTCATTATAAAACCCTCCAACCATCAGATCCCCTGCATGGTTGAATTCCATGTTGACTCCACTTACCCACTTATCTTTCAAACTAATATTGAACTCTTTCAACCTGTTTTGTTCTTTGTTGTAAATAAGCACTGTGTAGTTTTTAATAGGTAACCCTCTTGGTTTTGATTGCTTTGATACCAATGATTTATATGCCGTTAAAAGAAACACATTTCCATCCCGATCCACCTTGTTTTGCACAATGGTAAATTCTTGATCCAGATACGGAAGTTTGATCTTTTTTTCCCATAGCTTATCAAAAGTGGTGTCGTACATATTGAATGTAAATTCCTCCATTTTGTATTTCTCATAAGGAGGCGTTTCTACAACCAAAAGTTTGCTATGATCAATAGATTCTATAAAATTAAACGTGCCTTTTTGATTCGCTCGGATGTAGCTAATTGCTCCTACTTGGTGAAGAGGCGAAGTGGGATTACGTGCCAGTCTTACAAATGCTTGAGTCTCGTTATTTGATGGTTCATTCTGCAAAATCACAGCATACGTTTTCCCTCCAATAGCAACCAGTGTTTCTAGATCACCTTCCGTGGTCCTTGCAGTGTAGCTATTCACCGATTTCATCTCTGGAAATTCGAATTCCTCCACAATCGCCTCAGGATCGCCAAATGTCTTGTACTGAGCTACTACTGCAGAAAATCCCGAAGTGTCGCCAGACAAAAAACGCCGCATTTTGGCCTTACCTCTTATATTCACCTCTTCACTCCAGGAAAGCTCCTGACCGACGATCGAAGGGATAGCCAGTACAAAGAGCAATATGATCGTTGTTATTTTAATCATTCCTATCAGCTCTTTTCCTCTCCAAAGACTTCATTTTTGTTCGCAAGCTGACCACATGCAGCATCAATATCTTTTCCTCGACTTCGCCTGACATTCACAATTATATTTCGTTCTTCCAGGTAGTTTGCAAAAGCATCGACTTTTACTCTTGCAGCCTGCTGGAATTCTCCTTCATCGATCGGGTTGTATTCTATTATATTCACTTTACACGGAATGTGCTTACAAAATTCAGCAAGCTCAGCAGCATCGGTCAATTCATCGTTAAAATCCTTGAATATAATGTACTCATAGGTCACCCTTGTACCCGTTCTTTCATGGAAATACTTGAGGGCCTGAGCCAAGTGATTCAGAGAATTGGATTCATTGATGGGCATGATCTCATTTCGCTTCACATCATTGGCAGCATGCAATGACAATGCCAAGTTAAATTTAACATCATCGTCTCCCAACTGTTCGATCATTTTGGCAATTCCGGCTGTACTTAACGTGATTCTTCTCGGCGACATACCCAGTCCTTCTTCCGACGTGACCATTCGTATACCCTCTATCACATTTTTATAATTGAGTAGCGGCTCACCCATCCCCATAAGAACAATGTTCGATAGATTTTGGGCGTAATGCTCCTCTGCCTGTTTTTTGATGCTAACCACCTGATCGTAGATTTCAGCAGGTTCCAGATTTCTCATCCGTTTTAATCTGCCGGTTGCACAAAATTTACAGCTCAATGAACAGCCAACCTGAGAGGAAATACACGCTGTCATCCTTTTTGAAGTTGGAATCAGCACCCCCTCTACCACCTTACCGTCGATTAGCTTGAATGCGCTTTTTATCGTTTTATCGGAGCTGATCTGCTTGTCTGCGACAACCAGTTTATTGATGTAAAAATGTTCATCCAGAAACTCTCGAAGCTGCTGAGATAAATTGGTCATTTCAGCAAAGGTGCCAACGTCCTTTTTCCATAGCCAATCGTATACCTGATCCGCCCGAAAACTCTTTTCTCCTTGAGCAGTAAAAAACTCCTTGAGATCACTCCTGCTCAGATTCCTGATGTCCTGCTTCTCCTTCTGATCCACTATTTTGTTTTTGTTTCGCTACCACCTTATAGTAAAGGAATGAAACGATCAACAATAATACACCAATTGTAATGAATACGATGGTTTTTACCTCCAACGAAAGGTGGGTAAGGTCATAGAGTAACAGTTTGGTAAGAACGATTCCCCATATAACAAAGGCAGAAATCCTCAGATATCCGCGCTCTTTGGATATTCCTATAGCCAATAATACAACAGCATATGCCGCCCAAAGGACGCTTAAAGCAGTTTTGGTAGAATTCGAAAATCCATTGGTATCCGCAATGAATAAAAACTCATGACTGATAATAATCAGCGCGCAAAAATGGATCAGGGCTGCATTCCATTGTGCAAACGTTTCGCCTAGCTTAAGTGCGCGGGTAGAAAGGAACTGAACACAAGTGAACAGAACAAAAATCAGCAATGAAGCATATTTGTACAAATACACTCTAGACGCCTCCAAATGGAAATACTCATTCCAGTAATTATTGCCCAGAATGGAGTCACACAAATCATTAAAAACAACGGTGCCCAAAATGGCATACATGAGTACACCGAACATGGATACGGAAGTAAGTATAATTCCAAAATTCTTATTCTTCCATACCATCCAATTCAGTATGCCGATTCCTCCCAGGAAAATCAGACTGTAGTCCAGTATCGAAACCGTTCTAAATTTTAAAAGATCAAGATTATAATGATAGCTTTCCGTAACCGATGCCGCATATTGCTGGGTCCAGTGAGCGGAGATCTCCGCAAAAAAGGTAAAGTAGATGAGTGCGAAGGTGGTGATGGGCAGAAAATAATCCAGTGTTAATTGCCAACCATTCGGTTTTTCAGGTCTTTTTGCCGGCAATCTATTCAGTAAGGACATCACTACAAAACCCAAACAGGCCAATGCTGCACCCAGGAACACATCATTGCTAAGAAATGCCAGCTGATCACCTCCCTCTCGGTATCGGTTCAGATAAGGCTGATAATCGACGACCAGACTTTTGCAAACGCTGAAAAATGCAAATACAATCATTGGATAGGACAAGTACTCATACACCTTTATCCCCTGAATTCGACCAATTACAAATAGGATAAGCGCTTCCAACGTCCAGAAAATGGGAATCCAGTTTCCGTCAAATTGAATGGGGATTGCAATGGTAATAAACAGCAACACCAATCCGGCTTCAACATAAAAGAGCCCCTTGTCTGCGAAGTTTTTCTTGTAGAAAATCAGTGTAATGAGAAAGTGGAACGCGGCATTTGCAAGCGCGAAGGTTCCCAGATAATCCTGACCGATGGGTTGAGAATCAAGAATGTTGTAGCCAATTAAAAAGAACAGAATGGAATTGATCAGTATGAGCGATATGTCTCCACCATTGAACTTTTCCTTTTGTATGAGCTTATTTGCAAGAAAAGCGGCATAAAACGTAGCGTAGTAAATGCTCATAAACACCACTGCGATTTTAAAGTGCTGAGCTGCTTCGTACTCCAACAAAAACCACGACCCAAATATTAACCAGGTTAAACCGAATGCACTATAATACAATCCTCTCCAAACCTTTTTGAATCCAAGAAATAGTATACCCGCGTTGATAATGGCCATATAGGTGAACATGATGTGAACACGTCCCGAATTATCATGCAGCAAAAACGGAATTCCATATGCCCCTACCATCCCTAATATGGCAATCAGTTCTTTGTCGTATTTCAAAGCGGCATAGACCGTCACAGCCGTTATTACCACCATCACTGAAAAGGATTCAATCTGACCAAAATATCCGTAATATGCGTAAGACGCATAGGTCATAAAATAAGCCGTCGCAAGCCCCCCGCCGATCAGAACCGCACTAAATCCTTCATACTTTTTCTTTAACCACAAACCAAGAATTCCCATCGTCACAGCAACTGAATAACCTGTTACTACCTGAAAAATTGGTCCCAGCCAATCGTTTTCAATGGCTACCTTCGCTCCCAACCCAAGGCCAATCAGCAAAACTCCAATACCAACATAGCTGAAAATCTTTTGCCCAATAAACACTTCGGCATCATCGATATGCCCACTCGATTTTCCTGCTTTCTTTTCTTGGGAATATTGTTGTTTTCCGAAGTCATTATTTTCCTTGGATTCGGCTTCTGTAGTCTGCTCTGATTCATATTCAGGTTCTTTTACCTTGTCAATTGTACCATCAAAGCCCGCTACTTTTTTCTTTAGCTCCTCCACCTTTACTCCAAAGTCCTTCTGCTTCTCCTCAATAAATGATAGCTTCTCGTTGAACTTTACGGTTAGTTCCGGTTTTGGATTGGGTGAATTCTTGTAGGTATTTAATTCTATCCTTAACTTTTCAAACTCTGCAGCAAATGAATCCGACTTGCCCAAAAGAAAAATCAATTCCGCTTCTGCTTCACCAACCTGCACATTGTCCTTTGAGAAACATTCAATATCAGTTTTTAACCTACTAATGGCTGCTGTCAGGTTGAGCTGAACTCCATTCAAGCCTTTGAAGCGACCAAAAAGTTGTTTGATATTATCGACATGCCCCATCCTGTAGTTTTATTGTTTAAGGTACCTAATTTTCAACAAAAAAAATCCCCTCCAATATTTTTGAAGGGGATTTAACAATTATTAATACAACAACTGTTAAAGAATGAGCATCGCATCGCCATAAGAGTAGAATCTGTACTTCTCCTTGATGGCTTCCTGGTAGGCTTCGATCACTAGATCGTATCCTCCAAACGCACACACCTGCATGAGCAATGTCGACATTGGCATGTGGAAATTAGTTATCATCGCATCTGCAATTCTAAAGTCGTAAGGGGGAAATATGAATTTATTTGTCCACCCGTCGAATGGCTTGAGCCTTCCTTCAGTTGAAACCGAAGTTTCAATTGAACGCATCACTGTTGTCCCGATTGCACATACTTTTTTCTTCGCGTCTTTGGTATGATTGACCGTGAAAGCAGCAGTTTCCGGAATTCTTAATTGTTCCGAATCCATTTTGTGCTTGGTAAGGTCTTCAACTTCTACCGGCCTGAAGGTACCCAGTCCAACATGCAAGGTCAATTCCGCAAAATTGAGCCCTTTAAGTTCCAGTCTTTTAAGCAGCTCTCTTGAAAAATGCAGTCCTGCCGTTGGCGCTGCCACGGCCCCTTCTTCTTTTGCGAAAATCGTTTGGAAACGCTCTTCATCGATGGGCTCAACCGGTCGATCAATGTATTTTGGTATTGGCGTTTCACCTAATGCTGTAATGGCTTCCTTAAAGTCTTCATACGGACCGTCGTAAAGAAAACGCAATGTTCTACCTCGGGAAGTGGTATTGTCGATTACTTCAGCTACCAATGATTCGTCTTCCCCGAAATAGAGCTTATTCCCTATACGAATCTTTCTTGCCGGATCCACCAACACGTCCCAAAGTAAACTTTCACGGTTCAATTCACGAAGCAGAAAAACTTCAATTCTAGCACCTGTTTTTTCCTTATTGCCATACATTCTGGCCGGGAATACACGCGTATTATTGAAAACCATCGCATCACCATCGTCAAAATAATCAATGACTTCATGGAACATCTTGTGCTCAAACTTTCCTTCTTTCCTGTTCACAACCAGTAATCTGGACTCATCCCTGTTTTCTACGGGGTATTGTGCAATCAGCTCTTCAGGTAAATCGTATTTGAATTGAGATAATTTCATATCTGGACTATTTATTACTCCTTTGAGGAGCGCGAATTTAGTAATTAATAATTGAACTTCAATTACTTGGTGAAAAATGCTGCTTCCTTTCGCCTTTTTACATATGGCTTATCTGCTCAACCATTTCATCTATGGTTAACGCATCCTCAACACTAAATCCTCCAATTTTTGTTCTTCTCAATTGAATCAAGTGTCCTCCGGAATTCACAGCCGATCCAAGGTCTCTGGCTAAGGCTCTAATATATGTTCCTTTACTACAAGAAATTCTAAAGTTTACCTCAGGCAATTCGGAGCAATCAACTTCAAAATCATAAACTTGAACTTTGTTGGGGGGCAGCACGATCAGATCCCCTTTTCTCGCCGCATTGTATGCTCTTTGGCCACTCACCTTCTTCGCAGAAAATGATGGCGGTATCTGATTTTGTTCTCCTGTCATCTTTAACGCAGCATTTCGAACCATATCATCATTGAGATGGTCTGTAGAGAAACGCTGATCTACTTCCGTTTCCAGGTCAAAAGAAGGCGTAGTGCTGCCCAACCGAATCCGGCCTGTGTATTCTTTTGTTTGGCGCTGAATCTCTTCAATCGTCTTTGTTTTTTTTCCAGTACACAAAACAAGTAATCCGGTTGCCAACGGATCTAATGTTCCGGCGTGACCCACTTTTATCTTTTTTATACCAAGCTTTTTTCGAATTGCGTACCGAATCTTATTGACCACCTGAAAAGAAGTCCAGTCCAACGGCTTATCGATCAATAGTATTTCTCCCTGCTGAAAATCAAGCATTATAAAAGGCTGTAAACAGTGGCAATGATTCCAACCAAAAAGCAGTAGTACGAGAAGTACCTCAGCTTTGATTTCTTCACCAATTTGATCATCCAGGTACACGCAACAAGGCCGGTTGCAAAAGCGGTCAAAAATCCGACGAACAGAGTCCACAATCCAATTGGGCTCAATGGTCTCACACCGGCCATAGAACTGGTCAAAATTGCAGATCTGGTTGCAGCCTTTACCCGAGCTTCCAGATCCGTGCTAAACTCCTTCGTTAATTCAGACTCTCTTCCCAAAGCCCCTTCTCCCATATTGTTGCCAATCTTTGCCTTAAAGAAATCCCACCTTTTTTCTTTCTGCAGTACAGCCATCCTAACGGAGCTAAACTCTGTTTCGGAAACCACCTGATCCTCAATCAAATCAGCCATAATAAGCTCTGTCCTTTCTTCAGCAGCCAGACTTTCGAGTTCATTTATGTCCCGGAACTTTTTGACATCCAATAACGCTGCGCCTAATATCAACGGAACAACCATCAAAAATGAAAAACGCGCGGCTTTTGCTCGATCAACACCTAAAATTACCGATGTTGAAATGGTTGCGCCACTTCTGGATATACCGGGAAGGATGGCAATAGCCTGGGCAATGCCAACAATTATTGAATCCACCAGGGTTACTTTCTTTTCAGTTTTTTTGGCGAGATCAGCAAAAATCAGCAACACTCCAGTAATAACAAGCATGATCCCTACCAACAGTATATTTCCACTAAAGAAAGCCTCGATCTGATCCTCCAGAAATAACCCGACCAATCCCGCAGGAACCATAGAGACGATGATTAAAACAACGAACTTTGCTTCATCATTCCACTTGAACTGAAAACATCCTTTTACAATCTGAATGATGTCTTTTCTGAAAATAACGATCGTGCTCAATGCAGTAGCAGCATGCAAAACAATAGACAGCAATAGCGGGTCCGAAAGTTCAATGCCCAAAATTGCCTTTCCCAGCTCGATATGCCCACTGCTCGAAACCGGCAAAAACTCGGTTAGACCTTGTATGATTCCTAAGATGACAGCTTCAAAAAAGCTCATTTCGATTTCGGCCGCTTCATGATCGCAAAAATAACTACGATATAACCGATGATCACAGTAATTGGGGCAACGGTAATCCGAGTTGGGTGGAAAAGCTCCTCCTCATTAAATTCTGCTGGATCTGCAGAACCGCCTCCCGACATTAAGACGAATCCCACAACTATTATCAATACCCCGGCCACCATTAACAGGTAGTTGAGTTTTCCCAGCGGAGCTTTATTTCCTTCTTCTATTTCCATAATCAGTACAAATTATCCGTTTTTATTCGAATGTATTTTCTGAGTGCCAACGATGTACTTAGGTATGAAATGGCCATTCCTCCGAGCACAATACAACCGAACAAGATCGCAAATATCTTAAAATCATTTTGATTGGCACCTCCTGCAAGAGTTATCGATTCTACAGCAGAATCTCCAAACAACATTTCAGGACTGAATTGCCATAGAACGTAGCTCATTCCGATAAAAAGCAGGGCAGCAATGATGCCCGAGGCAAAGCCCAGCAACAATGAATTGACCAAAAATGGCCGTTTGATGAAAGACGATTTTGCTCCAACCAGCTGCATGGTTTTGATTGTAAATCGTTGGGCATAAATAGAAAGACGAATGGTAACAAATATGAGAACCACCGCAACAACCAGCAACAAAGAAGCAAAACCCCATATCCATAAGCTAATGTTGCTAAAGCTTTCATTCACACTTTCAAATTGACTCTTATTGTAATATACTTCCTCGATGAGCTCCTCATTATCGGAAAGGACCCAACGTTCAAAAGCCTCAACACTGTCCAAGTTCACGTGACTTTCCTCAAGCAAAACGTTGATGGAAGCCTGAAACGGATTTTCATCTAGCAAGTTCATGTGATCTTCACCTATCCCTGATTTAACTGTTGCAAAAGCCGAATCCTTTGAAACAAAAACCGCATTTCTAACATAGGGTTGTGCCGATATCTCCTTTTCAATTCTTTTCACATCCGCATCGCTGGTAGAATCGTAAAAAAACACATCCAACTCCACCTGCTCCTTAACCTGCTTTGATAAGCGCTCAATATTCAATAAAAAATACCCTCCTGCCATCAGCATAACTAGCAGCAACGACATGGAAAGTAACGTTCCCGCCCAGGCTGTTCGTGACCTCCGCTTGCTGTATTTATTGTGATTTTTCATTCTTGAAATCGAAATTAGAAAAATTCAATGAGCGATCTGAAATCCATGAAAACAATTATTCAAAACCTTTGTTAATAATCGAAAGTCAGATGCAGCAGCATACGTTAAACAGCAATTATTAATTTAGATGAATGCACAGACAAACGTAAATGCATAATTTGGCAACAAATTAGCCTCAATAAGCCGTATTGTAATGGTTGAAAAGGGCTGTGTGACAATAAAAAATTAATTACGAATCAACACGAAAAAAAATGAAGTACATTTCAATTGCAACGATTGCACTATTCCTGTTTGCTGCTTGCGGGCAAGCCGAGGTCGAAACAGAAACCTCAAACGACCCCATCGAGGTAGTAACTCCTGAACCTGTGACTGAGACTTATAGTCTGTCCGATGGTTCATCTTTAACATGGGTTGGATACGAAGATGGCAATGAAGAGGGCCATAATCATTCGGGAACAGTTTCGATCAAATCCGGTTCAGTGGAAACTACTGACGGACAAATCTCCGGCGGTTCTTTTACGATTGGAATGGATGAAATCGCATATGTGTCAGGAGCATCGAATGGTGGTGAAATAACTCCCGACAATGAAGCTGCCGGCAAAGTGCTGGGCCATTTTACAGACTCGTCATTTTTAAACAATGTAGCTTATCCTGAAGCAACATTCACCATTACAAGCTCTGATGCAAACGGGGTTACGGGTGAGCTAGGATTTGCAGGATCTACTGTTGAAGTGATGATACCGGGTGTTCCTGCTATCGCAGCCGGATCACTATCTCATGATGCTGAATTTGATTTGGACCTATCTTCTGCTTCTGCTTATCTGGCTGAAGCGGGATGGAAAATTCGCATGAATCTTTCCTTGAAGGCTTCCAAATAAATTATTTACGTAAAACGTCCCGTTTCCTTGTGGGAAACGGGATTTTTTTGCATTAAATTCTACCTTTGCAGCGTCTTGTTCAAAAGCTAAACCCGAAAGAGGAACCAAGGGATGGAATACAATCACATTGAAATTGAGAAGAAGTGGCAAAGATTCTGGAAAGAGAACCGCACATATGCCGTAACTGAAGACCCCTCGAAAGAAAAATTTTACGTACTGGACATGTTTCCCTATCCATCAGGGGCAGGACTTCATGTTGGCCACCCTTTAGGCTATATTGCCTCCGATATAGTTGCCCGATATAAAAGGCTGAAAGGGTATAACGTACTGCATCCTATGGGATACGACTCATTTGGATTACCTGCTGAACAGTACGCGATTCAAACGGGGCAACATCCGGCAATTACTACCGAGCAAAACATCCAACGTTACAGAACACAGCTTGACAGAATAGGATTTTCCTTTGATTGGGAAAGAGAGGTAAGAACATCCGAACCTTCCTACTACAAATGGACACAATGGATCTTCAAGCAGCTGTTCAATTCCTGGTATAATCTCGATCTTGATAAAGCGCAACCGATTCATTCCCTCACACAAATATTTGAGAAGGATGGCAATCTGAACATTCAAGCTGCCTGCGATGATATTGACACATTTAGTGCAGCTGACTGGAATTCATGGGATGAAACCCAGCAGGAGAAAGTCCTGCTCAATTATCGACTGGCTTACCTGGCAGATAGCTGGGTAAACTGGTGTCCTGCTCTTGGAACCGTTTTAGCAAATGATGAAGTAAAGGAAGGTGTTTCGGAAAGAGGTGGCCACCCCGTGGAGCAAAAGCTCATGAGTCAGTGGAGCTTGCGGATCACTGCCTATGCCGACAGATTGCTTGAAGGGTTAACCCAAGTTGACTTTAGTGAATCCCTGAAGGAACAGCAAAGGAACTGGATCGGGAAATCAAAAGGAGCATCCGTTCGATTCACAGTAAATGATCACCCACTGGAAATTGAAGTGTTTACTACTCGACCGGATACGATCTTCGGCGTTTCATTCATGGTTCTAGCTCCTGAGCATGATTACGTAGATGAAATTACAACCACGGAAAATGTTGCAGCTGTCCGGGAGTATCAAAAAGCTACTGCAGCAAGATCCGAAAGAGAACGACAAACAGAGGTTAAAAAAGTAACGGGCGAATTTACTGGAGCATTTGCCATCCACCCTTTTTCAGGAAAGAAAATACCCATCTGGATCAGCGACTATGTCCTCGCATCTTATGGGACAGGTGCAGTAATGGCGGTCCCTGCAGGAGATCAACGGGATTGGGATTTTGCTACCCATTTTAACTTGGAAATACCTCCGATTTTTGAAAACACCGATATTTCAGAAAGCGCATACGCCGACAAAGATGCGAGTTTGGTCAACTCGGATTTCCTAAATGGCCTTGACCACACCACTGCTAATGAAGCAGCCATTAAGAAAATAGAATCCAACGGTATTGGGGCCGGGAAAATAAATTACAGGCTTCGCGATGCGATCTTTTCCAGACAACGTTATTGGGGCGAACCATTTCCGGTGTATTACGAAAAAGGCATTCCTAAATTATTGAGTGACGATCAATGGGTTACATTACCGGATGTGGATGCCTACCTGCCTACCGAGGAAGGAGAGCCACCTTTGGCAAGAGCTAACAAGGAAAACTGGAATGTTTTTCAAGGAGACAGAATGGAATACAATACCATGCCGGGGTGGGCAGGGTCATCGTGGTATTTTTTAAGGTACATGGATCCGCATAACCAAGGTGATTTTGCCTCCAAAGAAAAAATGGAATATTGGAATCAGGTTGACCTCTACGTCGGAGGAGCTGAACATGCAGTTGGTCACCTTTTGTATTCGAGATTCTGGACAAAATTTCTCTATGACCTGGGCTACATATCGTTTGATGAACCCTTCAAAAAACTGATCAACCAGGGTATGATTCAAGGCAGATCTAATTTTGTTTATCGAGTTAAAAATTCCAATCAGTTCGTTTCCTTCGGAAAAAGAAAGGAATACGATACTGTACGATTACACGTAGACATCAACCTGGTGAAAGACGACATCCTGGACATAGAAAACTTCA
>MDSW01124239.1_pt1 | contig 11802 bp, 10 predicted proteins | sample 811171 | NCBI WGS metagenome assembly MDSW01 (sample SAMN05326641, study PRJNA326480) | marine metagenome | isolation source: seawater | place: Atlantic Ocean: North West | collected 2012
CCTTGCGTCGAAGCCGGTCGGCTTGAGCAATCTGCACACTTGAGGAATGACTTTTTACGCCGATGCCGAGCGCGTCACAGAGCGCGAGCGTCTCGTCGTTGGTCAGACCTAGCTCTCTTGCGAGTTCATATACCCGAGGATTCTTGGGCAAACGCGTTCCTTACTTGTCGTTTAGGCCAATAAGCGGCAGTGATAGTTCCTTATGTCATCCATCTTCGCAGACAGCGACGAGGTTCCGGTAAATAATGGTGCTGTGGACCAAACAGCCACGCTACCGGGTATCACGCCCGCTGGTGGTCAGTTGACCGGCTGTTCTTCGTCTTGTTCGAGGGTTTCTTGGTCTTCGATTGCCTCTATGGAGGGTTCTTCCTCTCCGATTTCTTCACCGGGCGGGTCCTCATTGACTTCGTCTTTAGCGAGTTCCTCATCTAAAGCTGGTTCACTCTCGCCTTGTTCAGATACTCCTTCATCGAGGTTGTCTTCGGACACAGCTTCCTCAGCAGCAGTTACCCAGTCGTCAGCAGACATAGCTTCGCTTCCATCGGCTGGAACCCAGGTCTGCTCGCCTGTCTCGGCGTCCGTAACCCACTCCCCTTCAGCCCAATCACCTTCTGCATAGGCATTTTCTTCATCGAGAATCTGGGTTTCGCTCTTTATGTCAATTCGCCAGCCAGTCAAACGTGCTGCTAGTCGCGCGTTTTGCCCTTCGCGACCAATGGCTAACGAGAGCTGGTGGTCGGGCACTACGACTTCAGCCACGCCTTCAAGTTCGTGGAATCGAACCTCCCGCACCTTGGCCGGCGACAAAGCTTTAGCAACAAAGTCATGCTGATCTTCCGAAAACGGCACGATGTCGATTTTTTCGCCTCTTAGTTCATTAACGACCTGTCGCACACGGGCACCACGCGCTCCAACGCAAGCACCGACAGGGTCAATGTTGGTGTCATTTGACCAAACAGCAATTTTCGTCCTGTGTCCCGGCTCTCTAGCACAGGCCTTCATTTCAACTATTCCGTCACTAATTTCCGGCACTTCAAGTTTAAAAAGTTCACGTATCAATCCAGGATGCGTCCGCGACACGACGATCTGAGGGCCCTTAGCCGTCTTTCGGACCTCGACGATATAGGCCTTTAGACGACTATTCGGCTCCGGTCTCTCGTAAGGAACCTGTTCCGACTGAGGAAGCAAAGCCTCAACTCGGCCTAAATCGAGCAGCGTGTAACGGGAGTCTGTCTGCTGAATAATGCCGGTCACTATGTCACCTTCGCGACCCGCATATTCGTCATATTTCATGTCGCGTTCAACTTCGCGAATCCGTTGGGTCAAGACCTGGCGCGCTGTTTGCGCTGCAATTCTTCCGAAGTTTTCGGGTGTGTCATCCCACTCTTGAACGACATTGCCTTCCTCATCAATTTCTTGGGCAATAACCGAAATGTTAAACATCTCGTCTATGACGACATAGGCGTCGTCGGCAGCGTCAGGCATTCTCTTGTAGGCCGATTCGAGTCCGTTCGCGACAGCCTCCAAGAGCAACTCAGTTGTCATTCCCTTTTCTGCAGCAAGAGCCTGAAGGGCTTCCATCATGTCTGGGGTAGTCATCGTTGACTTCCTCCCTTGTGGTTATTATTCGATCCATTTTTCGTCTTAGCTGAACCCGGCTTCGGGGCTGGTCCCCATTCAAAGACTGTCCGCGCCTTTTCTACTTCAGACATGTGAACTTCAGTTGCACCCATATCTGAGCTCTCAATGGTCAGTAGTCCGTTCGACACCGAAAGCAGGGTGCCGACGACTCGACGCCTGCCATCGGGACCTGGATTAGTTCGGACATTCACAATCTCGCCTATCGCGCCAGTGAAATGATCTTCCTGTCGAAGACGACGTTCAACTCCAGGTGTTGAAATCTCCAAGGTGTAGCGGCCCGGTATTGGGTCATGCTCATCCAAAACCACCGATACAGCTCGACTGAGTTCCGACAGGTCATCGACACCCAGTCCATCATCGCTATCTACGAGAACAGCCAATGTGCCACCGTTTTGATGGATGTCGTACAAGCTATGTCCAGAGGCTTCTACCACCGGCTCAAGTAGCGAAAAAATGGGTTCGAGGTGACTTTGAGAGTCTGAGTTCATCACCCCTCCATTTCGCCATATTCGGAAGTTAGAAATTCTTCTGGGCCAAGAAAAAGGACGTGGGCAACGCCCACGTCCAGCAAAGAAAGCTGACCTGTTACGGCAATGATACCAGCCCGCGACCACTAACCAACTTGGGTTCAAGCGCCGCTGTGGCTGTCCTATCGTTTCCGGATCATTTCAACGATCGCCTCCGCATCGTTAACATCTTCACCTTGTAGTTCCAACAAAGCTGCCCTATCTGCTTCGGCTTCTGCTTCCGCTGATTTGTCTGCCGCGGCTAACGCTCCGTCAATTCCTTCCGAAACGACTTTCTGTGCCCATTCAACCAACGCGTCAACCATGTGGTCTTCGGGTACCACCTTGACTACCTGACCACGGACAAAAAGATGTCCCCTTTTGCGGCCTGCGGCAATACCCAAGTCCGCTCCTTTTGCTTCGCCTGGCCCATTGACTACACAACCCATGACAGCAACTTGTATTGGCAAGTCGAGTTCGGTGAGAGCTTCTTGGGCCATCGCCGCTATTGAGATGACATCTACTTCGGCCCTGCCACAAGAAGGACAGGCAATAAGATCTAACGAGCTTCGCTCCCGCAGGCCTAAAGCCTCCAACAACTGACGACCCGCTCTCGCTTCTTCGACAGGGTCCGCTGTCAGGCTGTAACGGATCGTGTCACCGATGCCTTCATTAAGCAAGGTTGCTATCCCCGCCGTAGCCTTCAGGATTCCCGCTGGCGGCGGTCCTGCTTCTGTCACCCCAAGATGCAAGGGAAAGTCGACAGTGTCGGCTAACAGCCGGTAAGCCTCCACCATTAGCCGAACGTCACTTGCCTTAACCGAAATCTTCACCTCGTCGAATCCAACCTCCTCAAAGTAACCCAGCTCGCGTTTAGCCGATTCAACCAAGGCCGCTGCGGTCATGCCATATTTGTCTTCAATGTCAGGGTCGAGCGATCCCGCGTTGACACCTATGCGGATGGGGACGTCGCGGTCTCGCGCTTCGGCCGCAACGGTCTTTATGTGCTGCTCTTTGCGAATGTTGCCAGGATTGAGACGCAAACACGCGACGCCAGCATCTAACGCTGCCAACGCCAACCGATGTTGAAAGTGGATATCAGCGATGAGCGGCACCGGGGAACGCGGAACAATACGAGCGAGCGCCTCAGCAGCTTGTATTTCGTTACATGTACACCGAACAATTTCGGCACCAGAACTCGCTAGGGCGTAAATCTGTTCGAGAGTCGCTTCAACATCTGCTGTCTTGGTGGTCGTCATCGACTGGACGCTGATTGGAGCCCCTGCCCCTACTTGCACCCCTCCCACGTTCACACTGCGAGTCATCCGACGTTCAAACATCAATAACAGTCTGTCAGCTTGATCGCGAGTTCCCTGCTAGGGCACGGTCTTAAAATCCGAGAGGATTCGCTATATCTAAATAAATCGCTCCCAAACCAAAGAAAGCGAGGAAGGCTACAACCGCATATGTAATCGGCAGTAATCGGGTTGTATCAATTATGTGCCTGCGGCCCGTCGTGCCTTCTCGAATACGTTCATATGTTGCGATCGCTATATGTCCACCGTCGAGCGGCAACAACGGGAGTAAGTTGAAAACCCCGATGAAAATATTGAAAGCCACGAACAACTGCATCCGTTCAGAACCACTTAGACGCTCACTCGCGCCTATCTGCACTGCCCCAACAAGCGAGACAGGTCGGGTTTCAAGGTTGTCGTTCGCGCTTGGGTCGTTCGGTGGTGAGAATATGCGGTCCGCTACCTCACCTAGGTTCGCAATGATCGTCCATATGCCACGCACCGATTGACCAAACATGGTCACGAATTCGGTCCCTGTCTTGCGGACAGCTCCAAGCGGGCCGTACTTCACTAAGTTTGTTGCTTTTTGTCCTCTAATACCCAGTAGTCCGTGACCATCTCCGTCGGCGCCCAATGTGGTCGCGATAGATAAGTTTGTCTCGCCGCGCAAAACCTCTAACTGAACGGTGTCGTTCGGTCGACTTCGCACGATTTCGACTAGGTCGCCCCACGCCGCAGTTGATTGGCCTTCGACGAAGAGGATTCGATCGCCTGGCTGAATTCCGGCTCGTGCGGCCGCACTCTGTTCGCCGCCACCGTCTTGTTCAAGAACGCTTGCTACTTCCCAGGAACCTTCCTCAACCACTGGCTCCCCCATGAAACAAAACAAAGTGAGTAAGCCCACCAGGGCCATCAAGAAGTGCATTGAGGACCCGGCTGCTGCAACGAGCAATCGTTTCGGGTAACTCTGCTGTCTATAAGTTCTTGCTTCGTCTTTGGCATCTACTTCATCAAGGTTTGTCATTCCAACCAATTTGACGTAGGCGCCAAGAAGTATCGGCTTGACGCCAAACTCTGTTTCACCCCTTCGAAAGCTGAATAGTCTCGGGCCAAAACCGATGAAGAATTCCGTTGCTTTCATACCGGTGATCCGTGCAGTGATGAAGTGGCCCAGCTCGTGGGCAAACACTACGAACACGATTACCAAGGTGACCATCAGCATGGGTCTCGACAGCAAACCCAGCAGCACCAGCAAACCGACCACAGCTAGAAGTCCTAGCGTCGCTCGAACCTGGGAATTGGTCTGGACCCCCGGAGACTCAGTCACTAGCAGTTCCTCTTCGCAAGCCGAGTCGCGACACATTCACGGCCACGCTGGTCGGCTCGCACTATTGCTTCAACAGAGTCTGGATTCGCTCCGTCGTGCTGTTCCAGGGCATTCTCAATCGATGCGGCAATTTCCTGCCATGGAATGTGGCCATCCAAAAACGCGTCCACGGCGGCTTCGTTCGCGCCATTCATCCACGCTGGAGCTGTACCGCCGGTTTTACCGGCCGAATAGGCCAAGTTGAGGCAGGGAAATGTCTTTTTATCTGGTGGTTCAAAGTGAAGGGATTGCGCCTTCCCCCAGTCAATAGACCCAAACGATGTCGAGATCCTTTCGGGGTAAGCAAGCGCGTAGGCAATTGGCAAGCGCATGTCTGGTTCCGATAACTGGGCAATAGTTGTGCCATCGGTAAAGGTCGCCATCGAGTGAACTATTGATTGCGGATGAACCACGACCTCAATCTTTTCGTAATCGACTCCAAACAGTTCGTGAGCCTCTATGACCTCTAGACCCTTGTTCATCAAGGTTGAAGAGTCGACCGTGATCTTCGGACCCATCGCCCAGGTCGGATGTGCAAGCGCCTCTTCAACGGTTACCTGCTCCAGCTCTATTGAACTCAATCCTCTAAATGGTCCGCCGCTGGCAGTCAGAACCAATTGGTGGAGATGGCGAGCTTGACCTTCAGGGTCACTAGATCGAAGGCACTGGTGAAGAGCGCAGTGCTCACTGTCCACCGGAATCAACTCGGCACCGGGAGTGGAGCGAAGCGGCTGAACTAGGGGTCCAGCTGCTATCAAACTCTCTTTATTAGCAAGAGCCAGCCGTCGACCTGAACCCAGCGCGGCCAGAGTCACTCCCAGACCCGCAAAGCCAACAATGCCGTTAACAACTACGTCCGCGCGAGTCGCTAACTCTTCGTAGGCCGCGGCTCCTACTAGTACTTCGATACCCGCCGGTACTTCTGCCTTTAATTGATCTAGCAATTCGGGTCGGCCAATGGCTATTGCATCAGGCCTGAACTCCTTCGCTTGCGCAACAAGTAGCTCAACAGAGGACCATGCAGCTAACGCGCTGATCTGAAAACGATCACGTTCTGCTCTCACTACTTCGAGAGTTTGGGAACCAATAGATCCCGTAGCGCCTAAAACCGCGACTGTCGTCACTCAGGTACCTCTCAATTGAGCACAAGGTCGGCAACAAAGTATGCAGTGGGTAAGACGAACAACAGCGCATCAAAACGGTCAAATGCCCCACCGTGTCCCGGAAGTAGAGTGCCCATGTCTTTCACTCCCATATCACGTTTAATCATTGACTGCGCTAGGTCTCCAACCGGAGCTATCAACGCAATTGCCAAACCAAGCCAGAAACAATCCATCATTGAAATAGACCATGGATGGATTCCTGGGAACCTATTCAGCACCAAGGTCGTTACGACCACCGAAAGCATCATGCCCCCCAACAGACCTTCGTAGGTCTTGTTCGGGCTGACACGGGGAGCGATTTTTGATTGACCCGTAGTACTGCCTATGACATAACCACCGACGTCGTAAGCAATGGTGCCGATAACAGCTCCGATAAGAATCGCGTCACCATTCGGTCGGGCCAGAATTAGAGCTGCGAATGACCCCAAACCGCCGACCCAGGCAAATCCCAACAAAGTCACGGCGAAGTTCGCTGTTACGTGCTGTGAATCAACGTCAAATAAGAACCAACACATGCCAGTTACGACCAGCAAAGCGAAGACCACGGGGTAAGCCTCAAATCCACGGTGGTAGGCCCCAAGGGACAGTCCGATGACTGCGGCCAGACCGAGCAGGGTTGCTGGCCTGTAGCCCAAATTTTGCGCTGAGGTGAAGAACTCAAGGGCTGCAAGCCCTAACGCCGCCAAGACCATTATGAGTATGGCCCAGGGGCCGACTTTCAGTAGCCCGAAAAATGCCGCTGCCAGGGCCAGGCCTACGCCGATCGCTGCGGGAAGGTTTCGCCCAGTGGATCCCGAGGATCCACTTGAGCCTTCTCCCCTATCTGACCCGTGCGTCACGGTTCGGTCATCTTCAGTCACTTTGGTTGACTCCTCGTAGTCGCGGCGACCTTCTCGCCAATGGGGCGCCGGTCCGCCAAATTCACTCCATTCGGCATCCTCGTGCCCATCATTGTCTTCCTCACCAAGGTTGAGATCAGCGCGTGGCGAACTTTGCATGATCCGTTGGCTTGGCGGCGTGTCAAAAAGTTCGATTACCCGCGGAGCCGACCGCTCAGGCTCGTCTACAGATTCACTCTCACTCTCAGGCAAAGAGTCGTCGTCGATCTCAGGTGGAGGGCTTTGGTCCAAGTCAACAATTTCCGTCTCAGTTAGCGGTTCCGGTTCATCTAAAATCAGTTCGGCCGTTGGTTCGTCTTCGAAAACAGTCCCAACACTCGGGTCTTGATTGCCTTGATCAAGCGGTACTTCCATGGGTCGCTCATTTTCATCCGGCTCAGACTCATCAAGAGCTACCTCTTCGGCTTCAACATCCATCAACGGGTCATCGCTCGGCTCGAAGACGTCTTCTGCGACTTCTTCAATCGGTCCTGTATCAAATACTGGCGCGTCGTCTTCATCGACGCCGGTTCGACCAATTATTGGAGAATCATCAAAGAGTGATTCATCAAAATCATCGTCGAAAAGGGTGTCGTTGAATAACTCATCGGTCGGGACTTGGGGTTGAGAGAAGTCGCCGTCTTCGGAAGCTTGGACAAGGACTCCCTCCTCTTCAGTAACGGGGTCCGGCTCAATGACTTCCGCAGAACCGACAGTTGACGGTCCGTCTTGTGTGCCGGGCGGGACTGTTGGAATAGTGTCAGATCTGACAGCGTCCATGAGTCCAGTGTCTGAGGTGTCGACAAGATGGGGGTCATCCGGAAGTTGGGGAAACAGACGCGAACCTCCCGAAAGTGGGCTGTCAACTTCAGGGGGGTCCGGCCGTTCACCTCCTTCTGGCCGTTCACCCGAGCCGGGTTCCGACCAGTGCGGCATTGGAGACTCTTCGAAATCAAAGGAGAGCAAAGGACCGGTGTCGTTTTCGTCTTCGATTTCGTCGCGGCGTCTGGGTTCAATCTCGCCGTCATCACTATCGGGCATATCTCCCCCCAGCCTCGGCTTCAGACTTCAAGTAACTCCTGCTCTTTAGCAGTGAGCGCGCGGTCGATTTCGTCAACCGATGTTTGGGTATATCGGTCAAGGTCCTTGCTGAACCTCTCTTTATCATCCGAGGAAATGTCTTTGTCTTTTTCGAGTGCATCTAAATCCTGCCGAGCGGAACGCCGAAGGTTACGGATAGCAACGCGACCATCCTCAGCCATCTGTTTGACCACTCGTACCAGATCTTGTCGCCGTTCTTCGGTCAAAGGAGGAAAAACCAGGCGAATAACCTCTCCGTCACTATTGGGGTTAATACCTAAATCTGACTCCATGAGTGCCTTAGAGATGCCCTCAATTGCGCCCCGGTCAAACGGCTGAACTACGAGGACTCGTGCCTCAGGAACTGAGAAACTCGCCAGTTGCTGGAGGGGAACGTCTGCTCCGTAATAGTCGACTTTCAGCTTTTCGACGAGGGCCGGAGTTGCGCGCCCGGTTCGAACCGTCGCATATTCGTTCTGTGCATGTTCGACGGCACGTTCCATACGTTCGCGTGCATCAACACAAATTTCTTCTGCGAACTCACTCACCTGACCAGCGTACCGATCGCAGCACCATCGAGTATGGACTCGAAGTTTCCTCTGGTCATTAGGTCGAAAACGACTATCGGCATCACATTGTCCTTACAAACAGCGATCGCTGCGCTGTCCATCACAGCTAGCTCTCGTGAAAGCACATCAAGGAAGGAAACTTCGTCGAGAAGCTCGGCGTTGGGATCACTATTGGGGTCAGATGTGTAAACCCCATCAACCCCAGAGTGTGTCCCCTTTAAGACCGCATCTGCATCTATTTCGGCAGCCCGCAACGCAGCAGCAGTATCTGTTGTGAAGAACGGGTTACCTGTGCCTGCAGCGAAGATAACAACGCGACCTTTTTCGAGGTGGCGTACTGCTCGCCGTCGGATGTAAGGCTCAGCAACCTGTGCCATACCAATCGCTGTCATCACCCGTGTCGGCACCTCTGCTCTTTCAAGCGCATCCTGAAGAGCTATAGCGTTGATGACCGTCGCCAACATGCCCATGTGATCAGATTGAGCTCTATCCATACCTCCATCTGAACCCGACATGCCTCGCCAAATGTTTCCGCCACCTACAACAATGGCAATATCGACCTCATGAGCTTCACGAACTGAGGCAATCTCTGAGGCAAGGTTTTGGAGCACCTCACCACTTATATTTTCACCCATGGGGTCAGCTAACGCTTCGCCTGAAAGTTTAAGAACGACGCGTTTCCAGGGACATTCACCTTCCCAGCGGCGAGCCTGATCCGTCACGTCAGCTACCTATCTCCACCTGGACAAATCGGCTGACCATTGAATCCGCGAGTAGTTCTGAGATAGCTACTTTTTCGTCCTTCACGAACTTTTGCTCTAAGAGCGCTGAATCTCGGAAGAAGCCTTCCATGCGACCATCGACGATCTTGGCTATCGCTTGTTCTGGTTTACCTTCGTTACGTGTGATGTTTTCTAGTGTTTCACGTTCTGCTGCCACCACTTCCGGTGGAACATCATCTCTGGTGAGATATTTGGGTCGGCTACTTGCGATGTGTAATGCAACATCGTGCGCTGTCTCGGGGTCTCCATTGCTGACTTCAATCAATACGGCGTTCACGCCTCGCCCATTTTGTTGGTGAACGTATGCATCAAGCACTGAACCTGGGCTTGCCTCGTATCTAATTACTTGACCTAAATCGATGTTCTCTTTAAGAGTTATTTTCATGTTCTCAAGGTCAGTGGCACTCTCAGAAACAGCATCTTCTCCGTGAGCCACGACCGATGAAAGGATCTTTTCGGCTAGTTCGCCGAATTGATCGGATTTGGCTACGAAATCTGTCTCGCACTTCAGCTCGACAATCGCGGCGATATCGCCTTCGACACGCGCTACAACAATTCCTTCGCTGTTTTCTCTATCGGAGCGGCTGGCACTCTTCGCTATCCCTTTTTCTCTGAGCCACTGGGCGGCAGCTGCGGGATCTCCATCATTTTCGACGAGCGCTTTCTTGGCATCCATCATGCCTGCGCCGGTGGATTGACGAAGAGCTTGAACGTCCTTGGCGGTGAAATCTGCCATTGGATCTGGTGCACCTCTTTTATCGGTATTGGCGGACTAGTTTTCCTCGTTCGTTTCCGACGAGTCTTCGGTTGTTGTTTCTTCGGTTGCTTTCGGTTCTGCTTCGGGTGCTACCTCTGCTGGAGGGTCAATGACTGGGGTAGCTTGGGCTGCCTGTTCTGCTGCAATTCGCGCCTCTCGGGCTGCAGCCTCAGCAAGTGCTTTTTGCGCGGCTTCGGCTTGTTCAACCGACACTCGCGCTTCTTGTTCAGGAGTACGTTCCCCTGAGGGGCTCGCAACTACGCCTTTGCTTTCGGCGATGTAGCGACCTTCGCGAACTGCGTCTGCTATGACTCGGGTCAGTAACTCTGTGCTTCGGATCGCGTCATCATTTCCAGGTATTACATAATCGATGAGATCGGGGTCGCTGTTGGAGTCTGCGACTGCGACGACTGGAAGTTTCAGGCGGTTGGCCTCAGCAACAGCTATGTGTTCCTTTGGTGTGTCAAGCACGAAAACTGATTGAGGCAGCTTGTCCATGTTGCGCAATCCATCGAGATTCCGTTGGAGTTTGGTGAGTTCTCGGGTCAGAAGCAAAGCTTCTTTTTTTGGCATGTTGTCGAAATCGCCGGCTGCTTGCATCCGCTCGTACTCGAGCATCTTGTCAACCCGACCTCGAATGGTCCTGAAGTTGGTGAGCATGCCTCCCAGCCATCGTTGATTCACATACGGCATACCTGAGGCTTTGGCGTATGTTTCGATCGGGTCTTGAGCTTGTTTCTTTGTGCCAACAAACAGAATGGTTCCGCCCTTGGCCACAGTGTCGCGCACATGGGTGTAAGCACTGTCCAACAAGCCGATTGTCTGTTCAAGGTCGATGATGTAGATGCCGTTGCGTTCACCCCACAAGTAGCGATCCATCTTGGGGTTCCATCGTCGAGTTTGATGGCCGAAGTGAACGCCCGCCTTGAGTAGGTCTGACATGGTTACGACTGCAGCCATGATGTCTCCCCCCACGGTTAGATTGCTGCACCGAGATCGACACCGTATGTAAGACGGCGACCGTGAGGTCGTCTCAGCTGTGAGTGATAGTGGACCCAAATCGAGCCCGACGGTGAAGTCTAGCGACGCAGCTAGTAAAGCGGTCGCTAGGACGACACCGATTGATCAGTTCTTGAGCGGCTTCCCGCGAGGATGATGTTTTGTGTGTGTTTCTCGGAGCTGTTCTTTGCTCACGTGAGTGTAAATCTGAGTCGTCGTTAAATCAGCGTGGCCGAGTAGCTCTTGAACCGCCCTGAGATCGCTACCCCCATCAAGGAGGTGGGTCGCATAGGTGTGCCGAAACGCATGAGGTGACCGCTCCGTTAGACCCTTTGCCTTCAACAACCGGTGCAAGATGCGCCTCACATCACTACGTCCAATTCTGTTTCCCCTCTGGTTGACGAACAATGCCCGGGCGACCGTTACTTTATCGTCGGTGGATTCGTCATCTTCTGAGCTTCTCCCGCGAGACGTATGGTCAGCGTCAAAAGCCTTGCTTCCATCAGGAATCCATAATTTCAGTAGGTCACACGTAATCGCGTTAATGGGAACTAACCGTTTCTTAGAGCCTTTGCCGGTGACTTCCATGGTCAACTTCTCGAGGTTCAAACTGTCTTCGTTGAGGCCACAAAGTTCTGCCACTCTCAATCCTGAGCCGTACAGAAGTTCAACGATCAAGCGATCACGAAGGTCGAAAGCATTCTGCGGTGTCTCTTCATCCAATAGCTGATCAATTTCCGATCGCTGTAACGGTCGAGGAAGCCTC
>MDSW01132429.1_pt1 | contig 11802 bp, 15 predicted proteins | sample 811171 | NCBI WGS metagenome assembly MDSW01 (sample SAMN05326641, study PRJNA326480) | marine metagenome | isolation source: seawater | place: Atlantic Ocean: North West | collected 2012
CGAGCAGGTCGGTGTTCCTGAGTTGCTGGGCGCTGCTGATCATTTCAACTGCTCTCTTGCTACTGTCAAGAAGCGTCTCAAAGATCACAAGTCTGGCATTGGTAAGTGGAACCTGACTGTCACAGAGCGTCTTGAGCAAACTCTTGCTGCTCCTGCTGCAATGCCTGCTGTTGAACAGAATTTGATTCCGACTAAGGATCCCAACTATGTTCCTTTCGGCAACTTTTCTGATGTGAAGAAGATTATCAAGTCTGGTATCTTCTATCCCTGCTTTATCACTGGTCTGTCTGGTAACGGTAAGACTGCTTCTGTTGAGCAAGCATGTGCTTCTCTAAATAAAGAACTCATTCGCGTCAATATTACCATTGAAACCGACGAAGACGATCTTATTGGTGGTTTCCGTCTTGTCAATGGTGACACTGTTTGGCATAATGGTCCAGTCATCGAAGCTCTGGAGCGGGGAGCTGTGCTGCTTCTAGATGAGATTGACCTGGCATCTAACAAGATCCTGTGTCTGCAATCCATCCTGGAAGGTAAGGGCGTCTTCTTGAAAAAGATTGGTAAGTATATCAAACCTGCCCCTGGTTTCAATGTCATTGCCACTGCCAACACTAAGGGTAAGGGATCTGATGACGGTCGTTTCATTGGCACCAATGTGCTGAACGAAGCATTCCTTGAGCGTTTCCCTGTGACCTTTGAGCAGGGTTATCCCAACGCTGCTACTGAGTTCAAGATCGTATACAGGACTGCTGTATCTCTGCAGGCAGACGATTCTGCCTTCTGTCAGCGTCTCGTAGACTGGGCAGACATCATCCGTAAGACTTTCTTTGATGGTGGTGTCGATGAAGTCATCTCTACCCGTCGTTTGATTCACATCATCAATGCCTATGCTATCTGGAATGATAAGCAGAAAGCAATCCAAGTATGTCTGAATCGTTTTGATGATGAGACTAAGAGTGCCTTCTTGGATCTCTACGACAAAGTTGATGCTGATGTAGATTTCAACTCTGATACTGAAGAAAATGATTCATAATTTTTTTGGTCCTCCGATATACCATGCTGTTATGTCGGAGGAGCATCTTTCGATGCTTCAAGATATTGCTGTTAAATCTGTAGATGCTCCTCCTTGCGGATACGATCTTGCTGGTAATATCAAAGTTCAGAATGATGCGATTGTAGATGACAAACCTGCGTTCAAAAACTTCGTTGAACATCACATTATAGAATTCTGCAAAGAGATTCAAAGGGGCGCAGGTCAGTTTACTTATCATCTCGGTAACGGTCCTTGGATCAATTACATGAGACAGCATGAGTTTAATCCACTACATGTTCATGATGGAACTCTGAGTGTGGTGGCATTTATCGATGTCCCAGAGGAGATTGATAAAGAAAGAGAGCAATGGGTTGACAAGACCAACACATTCTCTGCTGGTATGCTAGAGTTTGTCCATGCTAAATCATTTTTTAATCCTGGATATGCTAAAGTAACACCGAAAACAGGAGACCTATACATGTTTCCTGCTGACCTAGGTCACTGCGTTTATCCATTCCAAAGTGATGTGACTAGAATTTCTATGAGTTACAACATCTTTGACTTGCAATTTCACGATTGAGATGGTACAATGAATGCATGGGCTTTACTATACGATGAACTAAACATGAGTGATCTCGATTGGGTAAGCGCAAACGGGGGTTTTGAATATACTCCTGAAGTTACTGGTAATGTAGACATTCCTGATGGGTATGAAATGACTGCTGATGGATTTGTCTGGCCAGTAGATGTGCAAGAAGATCTTAAACCTAAAAATAAATCTGTGTACAAATACAATGAAGACAAGATCCTTCAGGAAGTGAAGGATTATGTTAGTGACACATATCGTGCTCACTACAACTCCGACAATGGAACTCAGACTCTTGATCTGATCGAATCTGTCGGTGATGCTGCTGCTTTCTGTCGCAGCAACATTCTTAAGTATGCCTCTCGTTACGACAAGAAGGGATCTGCTAGAATGGACATCAAGAAGATCATTCACTATGCTGTTCTTCTTTATCACTTTAACGGACTAGACAAGGAGCCTACTGAGCGTGGATATGAAACTTTCTGAAAAGACCATCGACCTGCTTGAGAACTTTTCTTCTATCAACCAGTCGATCCTGGTCAAGAAGGGAACCAAACTTCGCACCATCTCGGTGATGAAGAACATTCTCGCAGAAGCAGAGGTTGATGAGAACTTTGAAAAGGACTTTGGCATTTATGACTTGCCTCAGTTCTTGAATGGTGTCGGTCTTATGAATGACCCTGACATCGATTTGAAGCATGATTCCTACATGATCATCCGCGAAGGCAAGACCACCAAGGTCAAGTTTGCCTTTGCTGATCCTGAGGTTATCATCACTCCCCCTGAGAAACCCATTTCTCTCCCCACCACAGATGTATGTTTCCAACTGGAGAGCGTACAACTTCAGAAACTGCTGAAGGCATCCTCTGTGTATCAACTGCCCGATCTTGCTGCTATCGGTAATGGCGAAGAGATCACCTTGGTCGTTCGTGACAAGAAGAATGACAACTCTAATGAGTTTGCTCTGACTGTCGGTAAGACTGACAAGATCTTTGAGTTCAATTTCAAGATTGAGAACATCAAACTGATCCCTGGTTCTTACGATGTGGTCATCTCAAAGAAACTTCTCTCCAAGTTTACAAACTCCAATTACAACCTTGACTACTACATCGCCCTTGAACCTGATTCATCCTACGAAGGTTAATCTCTTTTCAGTATCTGTTGCTCAGTATGAGGTTGAGGAGTGGGCAGGGAAGAAGGATCTAATCTTGGATATGATTCCTTCTTCCAATGATGCTGAAAAGCATATCTCTTTTACTGATTACTTTGAAAATAATGATGCTGGATATAAAGGTTATATTTTTAATCTCGTAGAACCATATCTACAAAACTTCTACGATACTTGTCTTTATAAATTTAAAGGCATTACCGACATGTGGTGTCAGAGGTATAAGGCAAGAGATTACCATGTACCTCATGATCATGGAGCAATCGGGTATTCTTGTGTCTTCTATGCTAAGATGTCTGAGGAACATCGTAGCACTCTGTTCTTTTCTCCATTTACAGACGAGACTGGCACACATCCAAGTAATTCGCTAATGTGTAAGGAGGGAGATCTGATTATCTTCCCATCAAATCTTATGCACATGGCACCTCCTCATGACAGTGAAGATGAGCGTGTGATCATCTCGTTTAATTTGCAATGAACATCTTTGTGACGGATCCTGATCCCAGGATCTCTGCTCAGGTTTTGCCTGACAAACATATTGTCAAGATGCCTTTGGAAACTTGCCAAATGGCATCTGTAATCTTCTCCAAGTACCATTGGGACTGGGGCACAATCAATAAGAAAGATGGCACTCCTTACCGTACCACAGGCGGGTTCAGGAACCATCCCTGTACCGTGTGGGCAGCGTCTAGTAAGGCAAACTTTGCTTGGATGCTCCACCACGGTTTTGACCTTATGTGGGAGTATCAGAAGCGGTTTGGTAAGGAGCATGGATGCTTCAGGACCATGTGTCAAGCAATGACCATCTATCATGATCGTCTCAAAGAAGTAGATGGCAGCATTTACGATTATAAAGATGCAAAGGACTTTGCTCGTGCTATGCCCGACGAGTTCAAGTATGATGATACAATAGACACATTCACTGCTTACAAGCGGTACATTGCCTCTAAACCTTGGGTCAAGGACAACTATCGTCGTATTCCTGAGCGTAAACCTGATTGGATTTGATTATGCGTAGTGATTTTCTGTGGGTCGAAAAGTATCGTCCCAAGACTATTGATGACTGTATCCTGCCAGAGGATACCAAGAAAACTTTCAAAGAGTTTCTTGCCAAGGGAGAGATTCCTAACTTGCTGTTGGCAGGTCCTGCAGGTTGTGGTAAGACAACAATTGCTCGTGCTATCTGCGAACAACTCAATTGTGACTATATAATTATTAACGGTTCAGATGAAGGAAGATTTCTCGATACTGTACGGAATCAGGCAAAGAATTTTGCTTCGACCGTATCACTTTCTTCAGATGCACCGCACAAGGTCATCATTATCGACGAAGCTGATAACACCACCCACGATGTTCAACTCCTCCTACGGGCGAATATTGAGGCGTTTTATGGAAACTGTAGATTCATCTTTACCTGTAACTACAAAAATAAAATCATTGAACCCCTCCACTCGCGATGTGCCGTTGTTGAATTCGGAATTACAGGAAGTCAAAAACCTGCAATCGCAGCAGCATTCTTCAAGCGTCTCCAAGAAATCTTGGGTACAGAAGGTGTTGAATATGATAACAAGGTCCTGGTAGAACTTGTTAACAAACATTTTCCTGACTGGCGTCGTGTACTCAACGAGTGTCAGCGTTATTCTGTTGGTGGAAAGATTGACTCCGCTATTCTTGCTTCCTTTGGAGATGTAAAAGTAAATGAACTTATCAAGAACCTTAAACAAAAAGACTTTCAAGCAGTTCGTAAGTGGGTCGTCTCTAATCTGGACAATGATCCTGGTGTACTTCTTCGGCGTGTTTACGATGCTCTTTACGGCACCTTGGAAGGCCCTTCTATTGCTGCCGCCGTTCTTATTATTGCTAAGTATCAGTATCAAATCGCTTTCGTGGCGGACCAGGAAATAAACCTGCTCGCTGCTCTGACCGAAATTATGGTCGAATGTAAATTTAAGTAATCCAAACCAAATCTAAACTACAAGCCAAATCATGAATCCAATTCAACCTATCATGCCTCCTATGATGAAGGAGGAATTTCTGTATCAAGAATCTTTTCATAAGAAAAACTCAGATTCGATGTTTTTAGGTAAGTCAGCAGAGCATATTGTTGCTTCTTATCTATTAAAAAACAAAATTAATTTTGCTGAACCTGAAGTTGATCAGGGAAATGATTGGTGGGTTGAGGATATAAATGATCGACATAAAGTCCGCCGAGCACAAGTAAAAAAAGTTATTGCAAAAATTGAACTTGATCAAGAAATTTATGATACTCAGGGGAAAGAAGTTTATGTGACCAAGTACGATTTTAGATTTCAGTCTAGCGGACTAAAAGAAAAACCTGACCAAAAAGAAAAAGTAATCAGTAGTCACCCTGGGGTCCTGGGCAGAAGGCAATATGGACCAGGAGATATTGATGTATTTTATGAAGTCATAGTAACTCCTTATAGAGAGTTGATTTTTGAAATCAAAGCAGAAGATGTTCCCGTGGGTGATGATGGATACTTTAAACAAAGCAAGAGTCTGGTCTTGGATCGAGTTCAAAAGCAATCCGCCCGCAGAGGAAAGGATACTCCAATTGATATTAGATCTATGTTGATTTCTGAGCAATATGATGCTAGACTGATCAGGGCAAACCAGGACTTTTTCTTCCCTCCTGAGCAACCAACCATTATGGAGTTTCTTTCGTGAAAGCATACAAGACACCCTTGAGGTATCCTGGTGGAAAGTCCCGTGCAGTTCAGAAACTGTTCGGGTTCGTTCCTGAGAACAAATATAATGAACTTCGGGAACCATTCCTAGGGGGTGGTTCCTTTGCTATTGAATGGACAAAAAGATATCCTGGTACAAAAGTATGGGTTAATGATCTATATGAACCTCTGGTAAATTTCTGGCAGCAACTGCAGAAGAATGGTATTGAAATGCGTAATGAGTTGAATCAACTCAAGCATCGTCACATTGATCATGAAAGCGCCAGATCATTGTTCAAAGACTCTAAAGATTATTTGAATAGTGGTAAAGATAATTTCCATCGTGCCGTATCATTTTATGTAATAAATAAATGTTCATTCTCTGGACTCACAGAGTCGTCTTCTTTCAGTAAGCAAGCATCCGATAGTAACTTTAGTTTCAGGGGTATCGATAAACTTCCTGGTTATTCAGAACTTATCAAAGATTGGGAAATCACAAATCTTAGCTACGATAGTCTGATGACAGAAGATCCCCTAGATAAAGTATTCATGTACTTGGATCCTCCATATGATATCAAAGATAATCTCTATGGTAGAAAAGGAGCTATGCATAAAGGATTCGACCACGACAAATTTGCTTCTGATTGCGATTGCAACGCATGTGATGCTCTTGTCAGTTACAATTCTAGTCAGCTTGTCAAGGATCGCTTTAAGGATTGGACCGCTTCTGAATTCGACCTGACATATACCATGAGATCTGTTGGTGAATACATGAAAGACCAGCAGCAGCGTAAAGAACTTATCTTGATGAATTACTGATGAAAGTTGTAGGATTACTCGGTGCTCTCAATTGGAAAGCAAATGAATTTGACGAACCCAATACTTATGTACATGATGCGGGTGCAACTTTATTTGTAAATGGAGAGCACATTCGTAGTATCAATGAGGAGAGACTGACTAGAGTAAAGGACGATGGATCCTTTCCTAGGAAAGCTATTGACTATGTTCTGGGTGACGAGTATAAGAAAGAAGATATTGATATCGTATGCTATGCTCCAGCATATGTTGATATCGCACAGCAGCAGTTAGTTAACCAAACTGCATCTAAAATGATGCGAGAGGTCTTTCCTAATGCAGAAGTTTGGATGGTGTCTCATCACCTCTGTCATGCTGCCTCATCAGTTTTTACTGCACCATTTAATAGTGGTAGTTTTGTTACCCTAGATGGTCTTGGTAGCGGAATGTGGGATTTTGCTACTGGTGCTGTTCGTTTTGGGGAAAATAATAGTATTGGATACTTTGATAAGGAGAAAAATATTTTTAGATTCTTCAGAGGGACCTCTGAGCAAGGGATGAATTCCTTTGGAGAATACTACTGCAATATGTCCCGATACATCTATGATCAAAAGCATAGAGAAATTCAAAAAATGAAATCCTCTCTTAGAGGAGAGGTGTTTGACAATATTGTATTTGCTACAGATTTTGATAACACTCCAAAAGAAGGTAAGATCATGGGTCTTTCCTCCTACGGTCAAGATCTGGGACAATATTCTCCCGCATGTCTTTCTACAGAGTATCCTAAAGAACAGTTTGGTATTGACAAGTGGGAGTTTGGTCTTCCAGAAGTTCATTTCTATGACTATGAAATGATCTGGAGATATCTAGAAGGCACTGCAGAAGACAAATCATTCTATGTTCAAAAGAATTTTGAACAAGCTATGATGTACTGGGTAACAGAAATGCAAAAAGCAGGTTACCTGGAAGAGAATAATTGTTTTGCTGGTGGTTGCTTCTTGAATGTGTGTGCGAATACTCTCTTGAGACCATTGTTCAAGAACATGCACATTCCACCATTCACAAATGACTCAGGGATTCATTTTGGTGCAGCAGCATGGGGATCATTTAAGTCAAAACAAACTATTACTATCCCAGAAAATATTGCTCTTATGGGCAAAGAATATAATGATAAAGAAATCGAAGATGTAATAGGATTTAAAGGTGCTAAGAATGTAGGAGAAATTAAGTATAAAAAGTATGAAGACTTTGACGAATTATGTGAGGTAGTTGCTGGGTATCTTGACGATAATAAAATTATCGGATGGATGCAAGGTCGCTCTGAGTATGGTCCTAGAGCATTAGGGTCTAGATCTCTTCTTATGAGTCCTAGAGATAAGAAGAATAAAGACATCATGAATGATAGGGTTAAGCATAGAGAATATTGGCGTCCTTTTGCAGGTGTTATGCTGGAAGAAGATGTTGGAGAATACTTCGATCCTGGATTCTCAACCCCGTATATGCTATATGCACAGACATCTACAACTAAAAAGATTCCCGCAATCACTCATGCTGATAAATCTTGTAGGATTCAAACTGTAAATGACACACAAAATGCTAGAATGTGTCAACTACTCCGCAAACTAGATATTCCTATTCTTCTGAATACCTCATTCAATCGCAGCGGTGATCCTATCGTTGAGACGCCACAAGATGCTCTAGATTCTTTTATGAAGATGGACATTGACTACCTTGTTATTGGAAATTATTTGATTTCAAAATGGAACTGAAAGACTGGTTGAATTCAATCAACTTAAACAAGAAAGATCTCAGCGAAAATCCTGATGATTGTAAAAAGTATCCAGCGTACATTGTAAATCGATGCTTGTCTGGTCACATCGATGCCATTCTGTTTGCCAATGAGATGAATAAAAATACTCATCTCGCAAAAGATATGCAGTATCAATTCTATCTACATAGCATTAGAAAGAAGAAAAGGTTCTCTCCATGGTTGCGTCAAGAAAAAATTGACAACCTGGAATTAGTTAAAAAATACTATGGGTATAGTAACGAGAAGGCACAGCAAGCACTTAACATTCTTACCCCAGAACAAATCAAGTACATTCGCAAAAAACTAGACACAGGTGGTATGAAATGAAAGTCCTTAGTATTGATATTGATTATGCTTTTCCTGCCGTAGAGAACTGGCCTAACGATGATAATGAGTTGTGGGATGAATGGCATCCTTCTACAAAATGGACAGAATACTTTTCAAAATATCCTGAACTTGAAAAAAGAGAAAGTAGCATTGATGAAGGATGTCTAGACTATATGCTAGACACTTTTACAAAAGCATTGACTGCTAATCCAAATATAACCGTTGCTTTTGGTTTAGATCATGATTATATTTTGGACAGTGTACTTGAGCACGATGATATTGAAATTGTAAATATTGATCATCATGATGATTTCCTTGCGGGGTGTTATATTGACATGATTGAACCAGACGATGATGAAGATGGACATTCAAACCAGACTTTCTTAGCACTGCACCTTCTTGAATACCATTACACCAAAGCATATGGTAAGGTTGATGAGGGAAGTTGGGGTGCATACTTACATTCTCTAGGTAAATTGAAAGCATTCACCTGGATTCGTAACGAAGGAAAGAAAGAATGTGATACCAGAAGTCCAGTAAACAGATTTATATGTGAAAATGTTGGTAAGAGATCTGAATGGGGTACTTGTCTTGCTGATGAGTATGATCATGGTGATTACATGTATGATCATATCTTCGTATGCTTATCTCCTCAATATTTTCCAATGAGTCAGTGGGGTTTGTTTAGTATTTTCATGGGCATCTATGAAGATTTTACTGGAAAAGATTGTAAGTTAGAAGAGTTTTGGGACAAGAGATGGATTAATAAGATGGCGTATAAGGATACTCGTGATATCCTTAAAGAGTCTCTTGCTAATGTTAAAAAAAGTTTGGATAAATAATAAAAACATTTATGCTTTGATATGAGCGTCGTCGTTGAACCGACCGTTGATTGGTCGCCCGAGAAAATGATTGAGGTTGCCCTCAGTGAACCAGATGATTTCTTGAAAGTGCGAGAGACTCTGACAAGAATTGGTGTAGCTTCTAGGAAAGAGAAGAAACTCTATCAATCTTGCCACATCCTTCATAAGCAGGGACGATATTATATTGTTCATTTCAAAGAATTGTTTGCGCTGGATGGTAAGAAAGCAAATCTTACTGTTAATGATGTTCAGAGACGCAACAGAATTTCTCAACTCCTTGCTGATTGGGGTTTGATTACTGTTGTAGATGCAGAACAGATCCAAGACATCGCTCCGCTCAACCAGATCAAAGTTTTGTCGTATAAAGACAAGGGTAATTGGGTGTTAGAGACCAAATACAACATTGGTCGTAAGACTAAGGTAGAGGGTGAGGAAACCGTATAAATAAACCGTCGCCTTTTCGTGCGCGACACGCTACATACGGATAATACGCTACCGTCAGGGGGGTTACCACCCCCCTTTTTTAATGCTAATATGGTTAAATAGTTGTGGATGCCGAAAGGGTCCACACAATGTAATCTCGCTTTCAAAGGAGAACTAAAGATGACTAACTTAGCGAAGTATCATGCTGCCAACATGGATCAATTGTTGGACAGGATCACTAAGAATAGCATTGGTATGAATGATTATTTCGATCGTATCTTTGCACTGCACGAAACCACTTCTAATTACCCTCCATACAACCTTGTAGATGTAAGTGCCGTAGAATCTAGACTGGAGATCGCTCTGGCTGGGTTTAAGAAGGCAGAGGTTGTAGTCTACACAGAGGCAGGGAAACTCTTCGTAGAGGGGCAGAAGGAAGACCAAGAGACCGATACTAAGTATCTGCATAAAGGACTAGCACAGAGGTCCTTCACGCGGGTCTGGACGCTCTCTGACGAGACAGAGGTCAGGGATGTGCAGTTTGAAGACGGTCTTCTGAGTGTGACTTTAGGGAAGATTGTTCCCGAACACCATCAAAGGAAGAACTGGTTCTAAATATCGAGGGGGTTGATCGACCCCCTTTTTTGTGTTACAATACTGAGAGGTAAAGAGTACCCCATGTCTGTTAAAGTTGCAATTATTGGAGGCGAGCAAGTCATCGCTGACATTAAAGAGTTGATTGATCCTGAGGATAAGCAGCGTCAATACATGTTTACTAGTCCATTTCGTGTCATCTTGCAACCGACGATGACCCTGATGGAAGATGGTAGTGATGATGGAGTAGAAAATACATCACAGGTCTCCCTTGGAACCTGGCAACCCTTGACTGTTGACTCTACTTTTATTGTCAACCCCCATGCAGTAACTACATTGTTTGAACCAGTTGCTGATCTTAAGAAAATGTACCAGGAGATCACTGATGCAGGTTAAATTGATCGTCTTCAAAGAAGATTATAAGTGCATTATCGGTGGTGTAGAAGAGGTCTATGGTGCCGATATTGGTGAACCCGATTGTGAAATCACCAAACCATATGAGTTCATCATCCAAGATGATGACTTTGAGGGCGAGTACAAAGATCGCCTCAAACCTTGGAATGTGATGAACATTTCTTCTCAGAAAAAGTGTAGAATCCAGAGTGATTCCATTCTGACACTAGTTGATCCAGAACCTTTTATCCTTCAAGCATATAACGAACTGATTTCTGAATGAAATTCTATACTAATGTACAAATGATTGGGGACCAGTTCCTCGTTCGTGGTTATGAAAATGGTGAGTACATTCAGTTTAGAGAGAAATACAAACCTACATTATTCGTTCCTGCTAAGAAAGAAACCTTCTACAAGACTCTCGACGGTGATTATGTCGAACCACTTAAACCTGGGTTCGTCTCAGACTGTCGGGAGTTTTTGAAGAAGTATAGCGAGGTAGAAAACTTTAAGATCTACGGTAACGAGAGGTTCATCTATCAGTATATCTCTGATAAGTATCCTCAAGAGCATATTGAGTTTGATATCAGTAAGATTCGTCTCGTAACGGTCGATATTGAGACCCGTTCTGAGAACGGATTCCCTGATGTTGAGTCTGCTGACCAGGAAATCCTGCTCATTACCATCCAAGATTACAATACAAAAGAGATTATTACCTGGGGTCAGGGTCCATTCAAGATCAAACAGGACAATGTTCGTTACATTCAGTTCAATAATGAGCGTGACCTGTTAAATAGTTTCATCAACTGGTGGATGGAGAACACTCCCGATGTTGTGACGGGTTGGAACATCCAACTGTTCGACATCCCGTTCATCACGAAGCGTATTGACCGTGTTCTGGGCGAAAAACTTGCCAAGAGACTCTCTCCTTGGGGTCTAGTGTCTCAAAAAGAGGTCTTTATCAAGGGTCGTAAGCAGATTTTCTATGATATTGGCGGCATTACGCAGCTAGATTACCTTGATTTGTACAAGAAATTCACTTATACAAACCAAGAATCGTATCGTCTAGACCATATTGCCAATGTAGAACTCGGTCAGAAGAAACTTGACCACTCTGAGTTTGATA
>MDSW01121407.1_pt1 | contig 11801 bp, 9 predicted proteins | sample 811171 | NCBI WGS metagenome assembly MDSW01 (sample SAMN05326641, study PRJNA326480) | marine metagenome | isolation source: seawater | place: Atlantic Ocean: North West | collected 2012
CCGACGGCAATACCCGATGAACCATTTACCAATAGGTTTGGAAAACGTGTTGGGAGAACCGAAGGTTGTTCCAAGGAGCCATCGTAGTTGGGTTCAAAGTCAACCGTCTCTTTGTCGATGTCCGCAAGCATTTCACTGGCGAGCTTCGACATACGAGATTCTGTGTATCGCATGGCAGCGGCTGAGTCGCCGTCGATGCTACCGAAGTTACCTTGCCCATCGATGAGCATGTGTCGCAAAGAGAAATCTTGCGCCATACGAACCAAAGTATCGTAAGCAGCCTGATCACCGTGCGGGTGATACTTACCAATAACGTCACCGACGATACGGGCAGATTTTTTGTAAGCTCGATTGTAGTGGTTGCCCAGTTCATGCATCGCGAAAAGAACGCGGCGGTGAACAGGCTTGAGACCATCACGAACATCAGGCAATGCGCGTCCGATAATTACGGACATAGCGTAGTCTAAGTAGGACGCACGCATCTCGTCTTCGATGTCGATGGGCTCATGGATTTTGTGATCAAGAGTGTCAGTCATGTGGCGGCTTATAACCAAGTCGGGGCTCTACATCAAACGCTTAAAACGCCCATTTTATAAAGATTTCCCGGTGATTTGGACTGCCGTTTTTTTGCCTTTTCTCTCCCTTCATACGAACAATTGTATCCATGGACGCATTTCACGAAAAACGCAGTCATCCGAGGGTCGAAACGGCTATTCCCATTGAGGTTTGTGCCGATGGAAGGCGTATGGTTGCTCATGATTTAAGCACCGGCGGCATGCAGGTTACGTCCAGCCAGCCCATGTGGCCCGGCCAATTGGTTCGATTGAGGTTTAGGCTTCCCAAAACCAGCCAGTACATAAGGTGTACATGCAGAGTGGCCGGCTTGACGGATGTTCCTCACGGAATTGGGATGAGTCTAACGTTTATGCGTTTGGATCCAGAGGCTCATAGGCTGATTGCCCAATGGGTGGGGCGCCGCTATCTCTCCATGGTTGCCTAAGGGCCAATTTATTTAGCGTTTTTAAGCAAATTGAATGGCAAAGGCTAAGGCCTTTAATTATCGCCGAAGATTTTCCCGGATAATTCGACATCTAAAAGCCCAAAATCGACATGCGTGGTCTCAATAAATAGACCGCCCGATCGTAGTTGCTGACTGGGCTGAAACCGGACCTTAATTTCCAGGGTTTCGCCAGGGCTTAAGAGGTTGTCGTTTTCGCTCGTCCAATCTGTTTGGAAGTATTCTTCGGCTTCGGAGCCATACATGCTCGTGTTACCAACCACGTAAACTGCCGTAACGAGAACCGACGAATGCGTTTGGTTTTTCACCGAAACAACGCTCTCCATTTCTTGGTTTCGTTGCAAGTCACCGTAAAACATTAGCTCTTCGGGATATGCCCGGACAGAACTCGATGGTGTGAGCTCCTGCTCTTCTTCATCTTCTTCGTTTTGATTGCAGTTTAAGCAAGCTGAATCGGGAGATTCATACTGCTCTTCTTGTATGGGTTCTTCTATCTCAATTGGACCACAGCCGATCAATAAGATCCCACACACGCCCCAAACCAAACTCTCTATCTCATGCCATCGCCTCATGTATAAAGTTTAACCCTAATGTGCGGTGCGTCAAAAAATAATTGATTAAAATGATGAATATTCAACAATCACAAGGGCTTTCGCTCTCGTTCTGCCGTGTGGGGAAAACCCCTAAGTGTCTGATTTGGAGGGATTTATGGGTCATCTGCGCACGGCGCCATACATCTGAGTACACATTTTATGATGGGTAACCGAATGGTTGCCGTGTGTTTCGGTGACGCTCGTTTGACGCTCTACGCCATCTCTTTGTTTGTATTCTTCTATTGGGCTTTCTATCGGATGTTGATAGGGGGGCTTCGCAATTTTGGACGAAGAAGGAGGCCTGTCATGGCTCAAGATGTCGTCATGCCGCAAATGGGTGAATCCATTGCTGAAGGCACGATTACCACCTGGCTAAAAAACGTTGGTGACACAGTAGAACGCGATGAAGCGCTCTTTGAAATGTCGACCGACAAAGTTGATGCTGAAATCCCATCTCCAGTCGAGGGAACCCTCCTGGAAATTAAGGTGGAGGCCGGCGCAACAGTTGAAGTTGGAACTGTTGTTGCGGTGATTGGAGCAGCTGGTGAAACTGTTGCTTCATCCAGTGAGCCAGCACCGGCTGCTGCTGCACCCGAGCCGGAAGCTGTTGCTGCGACTCCCGCTGCTGCCGCTGTAGCCGATGCGCCTCAAAGTGCTGAAGAGCGCCGTCGGGTGAAAAGTTCACCGGTGGTTCGCAAGATAGCGTCACAGCACAACGTCGATATCGCTCAGATTACAGGAACCGGCTCCAGTGGCCGCGTGACCAAGTCTGATATTCTGGCGTTTATTGACGCTCGAGATAAGGGTGGCGCTGCTCCGGCCGCTGCCGCTCCAGCCGCTGCCGCTCCAGCCGCTGCCGCTCCGGCCGCTGCCGCTCCGGCCGCCGCAGGACCCGCACCGATGGTAGGTCAGTTCGAAGTCCCAGCTGCTTATCGCGGTAAAGTGATGGAAGGCGACCGTGTCGAAGACATGTCCAACATGCGCTCTAAAATTGCTGAGCACATGGTTGTTTCCAAGCATGTTTCACCGCACGTTGCGACCGTTTGGGAAGTGGATTTCAGCCGTGTTGCAACACTTCGCAAGAAGCACAAAGCGGCTTGGCAAGAGCGCCATGGCGTGAATCTGACCTTCACTTCTTTTATCTTAAAAGCGACGGTAGATGCGCTTAAAGCACACCCTGTTTTGAATGCCAGCCTTGATGGCAAGAAGATGATTTATCATCGTGATATCAACTTGGGGATTGCAGTCGCATTGGACTGGGGCTTGATTGTTCCGGTTATTAAGAATGCTGGTGAATTGAACCTTCTGGGTCTGACTCGCCGTGCAGGTGATTTGGCTGAACGCGCTCGAAATAAGAAGCTTAATTTTGATGAAGTTCAAAATGGCACGTTCACCGTGACCAACCCCGGTGTTTTTGGACCGATGTTTGGTTTACCCGTGATCAATCAGCCGCAGGTTGGTATCCTGGGTGTGGGTGCCGTTGAGAAGCGCCCGGTTGTAATTGACGATATGATTGCAATCCGAACCCGTGCATACATGTCGATGTCTTTTGACCACCGTCTTGTAGATGGTGCAGACGCAGATCATTTTATGAAGCGTATTAAAACTGGCATCGAGGAGTTTGACGAAAACGAACTGTAGCCGATGATATCTAACTCCTCACTTCCAAAGCTTCGATTGGAGCGCATGGGTACCGTAGCTTACGGGCCCATGCACCAGCTTCAAAAGCTTCGTCACGAAGCCGTTAAGTCCGGCGAGCACGACGATACGCTGTTTTTATTGGAACACTTGCCGGTGGTGACCGCTGGAAAAAATACCGGCCGGGGCCATGTGTTGGTTTCCGAAGAAGAGCTTGTTCAACGAGGGGTTGAGATTCACGACTCTGGCCGTGGCGGTGATGTAACGTATCACGCGCCTGGGCAAATCGTTGGTTACCCGATTGTGAATCTTCGCGAAGGTGAAAAGGACATCCGAAAGTATGTCTGCAACCTCGAAGAAGTGCTCATTCGAACCGCTAAGGATTATGGAATTACAGCAACTCGGGTCGACGGTATGCGTGGTATCTGGGTGGGTAATGACAAGCTGGCGGCGGTGGGTGTGAGAATATCGCGCTGGACCACCATGCACGGCTTTGCATTGAATGTAACGACCGATTTAAGTGGATTTGAACTGATTGTCCCTTGTGGCCTTCAGGGCCGCGGTGTAACGAGCTTAGAGAAATTGTTGGGTCAGGCGCCTTCTCGGGTAGACGTAGAGAATCGATTGGCCCATCATTGTAGCGAGGTATTGGGCCGGACGTTGGAAGAGTTTCCTGCAACGGTACTGCCCGAAGAATCCTCTGCTGCCTCTTCAAACGAGGCAATTGGAGTTAGCTGATGTCAGAAGCTGTTGAACCGTTGATCCAGATTGGAAAGCCAGCGGCTATTCCCAAAAAAGGTGAAGCGGCCAGACGTCCGCCTTGGCTTCGGGTAAAAGTCCGTCAAAACGATACGTTCAACGAAGTGAGCTCGCTGCTTGAGGGACTCAAGCTAAATACTGTGTGTGAAGAAGCGCGCTGTCCAAATATCTGGGAATGTTGGGGCGAACACCGCACGGCCACGTTCATGATTCTTGGGGAAATATGCAGCCGGGCCTGTCGCTATTGCTCGGTAACGAGTGCTCGTCCTCAAGCCCTGGACTTAGATGAGCCAGAGAACGTGGGCGAGGCCGTGCAGCGCATGAAGCTGGCTCACGCTGTGATCACAAGTGTAGACCGCGACGACTTACCGGATTACGGAGCTGGACATTGGGTTGAAACCATTGAGGCCATTAAGAGACGCAGTCCCGAAACGAAAATCGAAATTCTAACACCCGACTACAACGGGGACTGGGACCAGTTGAAGCGGGTGATGGATACCCACGTTGACGTCTTCAGTCACAACACTGAAACTGTTCCACGACTTTATCGGCGTCTACGCTCGAAAGGCGTTTATGAACGCTGTCTCGAGCTTTTAGACCGGCTTGATAAATACCGCGTTGAGCATCAAATTCAGATGACGACCAAGACGGGTGTTATCTGTGGTCTGGGTGAAGAAATTCCAGAAATTCTGGAAGTGATGGATGACCTTCGAAAAGTAAACGTTGATGTTCTCACTTTGGGACAATACTTAAACCCAACGAAAAAGCACCACCCTATAGCGAAGTTCTACACGCCAGAAGAATTCGAAATGCTTAAAGAAGAGGGCCTTAAACGAGGCTTTAAGTCAGTTGTGAGCGGGCCATTGGTGCGAAGCTCATACCATGCCCATGAGCATGTTCCTCAGGCTCTGGATACGAAGTAGACGAAAAAAAAGCGCCTCGAAGGCGCTTTTTTTAATGGTTAATAAGTTGGTAATTCGGGGTCGACCTCTTCACTCCAGGCTCGTATGCCGCCGCGTAAATTCTTGAGCGTGGCAAACCCATTGTCTTCTAAGATCTTGTAGGCCTTCTTTGAGCGGCCTCCCATCTTACAATAAATGATAACTTCATCATCACCACGGATTTCACTGAGGCGGTTGGCTATCTGCCCCAAGGGAATCAAAGTAGCTCCTTCAATGTGGCAAATGTCCCATTCATGGGGCTCACGCACATCGATAAGTTGCAGGTGATTGGTTTTAAGCCTCTCTTTAAGTTGGAGAGGCTCAATGTCGACCACGGTACCTTCTTCTTCCGCAGCCTTTTCGTGATCGTTGGCCGGAACGCCGCAAAATTGTTGATAATCAATCAACTCGGTAATGGGCTTGGCTTCTGGGTCACGGCGAAGTTTGAATTCTTTAAAGGACATATTCATAGCGTCATACGTAAGGAGACGCCCGGACAGGGTGGTTCCTTTGCCTAGAATAATCTTGATGGTTTCGGTGGCCTGAATACAGCCGATGACCCCAGGTAGAATACCCAAGACCCCCCCTTCAGCGCACGATGGGACGAGGCCCGGTGGTGGTGGCTCAGGGTACAAGTCTCGGTAGTTGGGACCGTCTTCGTAATTGAAGACCGTGCATTGACCATCGAATTTAAAAATCGACCCGTAAACATTAGGTTTGTTCAAGAGTACGCAAGCATCGTTAACGAGGTATCGGGTTGGAAAGTTGTCTGTTCCATCCACAATGACATCGTAGGGTTCAAAGATTTTTAATGCGTTGTCACTGTTTAGAGCTTCATCGTAAAGGTCGACCTGAATGTTCGGGTTGATGTCCAGGATGCGCTCTTTTGCAGATTCAACTTTAAGCTTTCCAACGGTGGAAGTTCCATGAATCACTTGCCGCTGCAAATTGGATTCATCCACAACATCAAAATCCATGATGCCAATGCGTCCCACGCCTGCGGCTGCCAAGTAGAGCAAAAGGGGCGAACCCAGGCCCCCGGTCCCAACGCAGAGAACGGAGCTGTTTTTAAGTTTGGTTTGTCCCTCCATCCCCACTTCTTCAAGAATGAGGTGTCTGGAATACCGCTGAATTTCTTCTTTGCTTAACGCGCTCACGTTTTAGCCCCCTGCAATGGAAGGAATGATGCTAAGTGAATCACTGGCTCCAAGCTCAGTGGCTTTCTTGTCCAGAAAGCGAATGTCTTCATCGTTTAGATATACATTCACAAAACTTCTTAGTTCGCCATCGTCTCCGAAAAGATGTCGTTTCAGATCGGGGTATTGGTTCGTTAAATCTGTCAAAGCATCGCCCACAGTACTTCCTGCGACGTTTACTTCAGAATTCTTGCCAGCATAGGGGCGAAGGGGGGTTGGTAATGCAATTGTAGCCATCATTTACTCCATCCGGCTGAGCCGGTCATTTATATGTGAGTCAGTAACTTATATATGGGTTCTGTTTGGGCCTTGGCAAGAAGCTGGATACAGAATTTTATTCAGAAAGACACCTCTTTCTTGAATCGGTATAATAATGATCGTTCTTTTGGGCCATAACCCGGACCATTTCAACTCAAAGTTGAGCTTTAGCTGCCCGATGGTGTAATGACGGCTAGCAATCAATCATTGAATCTTCGAGGGGAAGATAAATATGTCACAGAGCAATACGAATTTGGTGTGGGTCGATTTGGAAATGACAGGCCTGTGTCCGGAGACTTGTGCAATTGTAGAAGTTGCCATGATCATTACCGACCGCAACCTGAAGGTCATCGACAAACCCCTGAATGTTGCTGTTTGGCAGCCCCCAGAGGTACTGAGCCGCATGGAGCCATATGTGGCTGATATGCATAAGAAAAGTGGCCTCATGCCGCGTATTGAGCAGAGTCGGGTTTCGCTGGCAGGTGCTGAAAAACTCATGATGGAGCTCATGACCAAGCACTGTGCTTACGGAACCGCTCCACTTTGCGGCAATACCATTGGCCAAGATCGCCGCTTTATCGTGAAGTACATGCCTCAGGTTGATGGTTACCTGCACTACCGCAACATCGATGTTTCCACGGTCAAAGAGCTCGGGCTTTGGTGGTACAGCGCCAAATACATCAAACCAGATGATGGAAAGCATACGGCTCTGCACGACATTGAGCAGTCCATCGAGGAAATGCGGTATTTGCGTGAGAAAGTCTTTAAATAGTCTTTGTAAAACAAGCCGATTAAGGGGCAGAAGATCTATTGCCCACTAAGCATAGGCGCGATATATGCGCGCCCATGCTAGATATGATGAGAAAAAACAGCGGCTCCGTCTTGATGTACTTTGTACTCGGCGGAATTATTTTGGTCTTTACCTTCACTTTTGGTCCGAGCGCGGCGCCTTCGTGTGGAGGAGGTGGACAGGACTACGCAGCCATCGTTGATGGTGATCCTATCCGTCAGCAGGATTTTGCTGTTTTCTATCAGCAGCGTGTCGATCAAATGCGTCAGTCTTTCGCAGGTGCCGGCCAGTCTTTGGACGAAGAATTCCTGAAGCGACTCGGTGTTCGCAAGCAAGTGCTTGATGGACTGATCGACCGCAAGCTGCTTGCTCATGAAGCAGCCAGCCGTGGACTTACTGTTTCCGATGAAGAACTCGTTGAGTACATGAAGGAAAACTTCGGTCTTGAAAATGTGACCGGAGAGCAATTCGAAGCTTTCGTAAACCGCTACTACCGAATGCCAGTTTGGCGCTTTGAAGAAGATGTTCGAAGCGAAATTCTCGGCCAGAAAATTGCCGACGTTGTTACCGATAACCTCGCCGTCAGTGAAACTCAGGTTAAGCAAGATTACTTTAAAGAGTTTGACCGTGTGATGGTTAGCTTTGTTCGCTTTGACGTGAAGTCTAAAGGTCAGGCCGAGCCAAGTGCTGAGCAAATTGCAGCGCTTCACAAAGACGAAGCCGATGCAGTTCAGGCGCGATTTGCAAAAGATGCTCCGCTTTACCAAAGCCCTAAACAAGTTCGTACTCTGCAAATCATGCGTAAACTTGAGCGCGATGCTTCTGAGGAAGAAATCGCAGCAGCCATGACTTACCTGACAGGCGTCAAGAAGAAGCTTGATGAAGGTGCGAAGTTCGAAGAACTCGCAAAGACCGAGTCTCAAGATGAGATGACCGCAGCTAAAGGCGGCGACATGGGATTTTTCGGTCGTGCAACGATGGTTAAGCCTTTGGCTGATGCGGCTTTCGGTTTGAAAGTTGGCGAGACCACGGCAATGCCTGTGAAGACACGCATGGGTGTTCACCTCTTGAGACTTGAAGAAGTCAAAGAGCCTAGCGCCAAGAGCTTTGATGAAGTGAAAGACCAGGTCGCAACTTCAATTCTTAAAGAGCGCGCTGCCGACGGTGTGGCTAAGTCTGAAGCGCAGGCTTTGATTGCTGCAATCAGCGAAGGCAAAACGCTTGAGGATATGACTCAGACCGAAGCTCAGGCTCGTGAAAACCCAGAGGCGACTCTGCCGGTAGCACGTGTGAGCCCTTGGATTCGTAAGATTGATACTTCGATTCCACGTATTGGATTCTCTGAAGAATTCCACAAGGCAGTTTTTGCTCTCACTGAAGAGGCATCTTTGGTCTCGCAGCCATACAAAGTTGGCAATGCTTACTTTGTAGCCGAGTATGTGAGCCGTGAGATTCCTGATGACGCGGGTTACGCGGAGCGCAAGGAAAGCTTGCTTGAGCAGGCCTTGTCGAGCAAGCGACAGCGTGTATTGCGCGATTGGATTGGACATTTGCGGTCCCAAGCAGTGGTTGAACTGAATCCAAATATTCTTGGAGATGACGCTTAATAGCGATTTATCCGCTCTCTCTATTCGAAGTCGCCCCTTTCCCGGGGCGCACATTTTACCCCTCTTCATGTTCTTGAACCCACTGGACGTGCCAAGCACGGCCCAAAGGGTCGGGTTTTATCTCCGTTTCTGTGAATACAAACTCTGAGGCCCATCTCAAAAGAGCAAAAGTTCAATTATTCTAATGCCTTAAGTCTCTTGTGATGCCTTTGTTGGACTTTGATCCTTCCGAAAAATTTCTGGTCAGAATCACGCAACATTTACCGACCTTTGCCGATACATAACTTATCGCGACCCAGATCACGTGAGGGCCGTGCTATATTGTGATGTAATAAGCTTGAGGAATTTCCATGATTGATGGACCGGGTGCTTCGAAACCGAATTTAAAAATACCGTCGACTGGCTCAGCCGATGCGACGCAGAGTCCTGTTCAAGGCAATCCTGCGGCGCAAAACCCGGTAAATATTACCCAGGGACCGGTTCAACCTCCAAGCGATACATTCTCCACTGAGCTTCAAGCCAAGGGCTTACCGTTGGCCGACACAACCGACGCCAACCCTCTCTCGCAACGCTCACAAGATGGAAAACCGACTGGGCCTAGACAAGCCGCCGCTAAAGATCCCGTGCTTAACAATTGTGAGCGTATCGCAGTTAAAGACGGAGAAACTTGGGGCCAAGCGATTGAACGCCATTATGGAGCAAAATTAAGCCCTGCTTTGGTGGCGCGCATTGCCCAGGCCAATGGACAGAGTGCCGATATGAGGCCTCAAAAAGTTGTGGCCATGCCGCACCCGCAAGACCTCTTTTACGAATTGCACCCAGCCGAGCGCACCGCGGGCCGGAAGATGATTCAGAGTGCAAAGTTTGTCGCGGTTGAACCAGGCCAAAGCATCGAAGATGTCATTAAGCAGCATTACAAGGTTAAGAATCCGAAAGCCCTAAAAGGGTTGGCTGAAGCGACACTTTATCTGAACGATACTTCTCGCTACGGAGCAACCCCAAGTGTGATTGCTTTACCGTCGCTTCGACATCTTGGCGGTTTGCTGGGTCGTATGCGCGAGGAAGTCATCGCAGTTGAAGGTCGACGTTCTACCGTTGATGAAGTTGCGATTTTACCACCTTTGCCACCGACTCCGGGACGCAGGCTAAGAGATATACTGACCACCGACAAAAAAGAACTCTACAGCATTCCTGTGGAAGGCGGTCGTTATCAAACTGAATGGAACGATAACTTAGGAGATCTCTCGATCTATGTTTACCGAGAGGCACTTCTAGAAGAAGGGCTCACCGGGGAAGAAGCAGAGGGCCGGTTGCAAGATATTATGGCAACTGTCGCGCGTATCAACGACTTAACCACGGTTGATGTGGGTGCGAGCCGCGAAATTTATCTCCCCTCCATGAGGGAGATTGAGAAGTTTTTAAGTGACCGTAAAGTACGGCAAGCAACCGAGAACTTTAAGTCTCCCAAGAACCAAGTATGGAACGAGATTCTCGAAGTGAGTCAGGGCGCTCAGTTTCGGGCAGAAGCGATTGAAACTTTGGTGGTTCGAGAATCCGCACCAGACTCGCAAGAGCGCATTCAAGGAATTGAAAAGGCCAACGACGTGGTTTTTGACATGCGTGTGGAAGAAGCGGCCAACAACGCTACCCATGTGGGGCTGCCTCAAATTGGCGCCATTTACGGGATCTTGATGGAGCTCTATAAAGACGCCAGCGAGGTGGAACCAGGTGAGCTTGAGTTTCGCCGGCCTGATGAGACCCTGAACGAGTATGCCCAGCGACTTTTCAACGATACCCTCAAGCCTCGTGAGCTGGAGCTATTTAATAAGCACCCGGAAATGCTTTTAGCCATTCACCTCAAGATTATGAACCGCAACACAAAGTGGGAACCAGGTCAGCGAGAAGCTTTGGAGGTCGGCCTCACGAAGCTTGGCCTGATGGACAATCGAGGTAAAATTTTACTCGATGGCTGTGAAGATGAAGGAAGTATCAATTGCAAAACAGCGGATGCTTTCAAGCAAGCGACTGGCCTCGATGTATCCTTTGAAGATGGCGAAACGATTGATCAGTTCTTTGGCCGAGCAGCTCAACTTGACCTAAACGATGAACAGAAAGACACTCTGCGGACGTTGGTGTTTTTCAACGTGATGGCCAAAAAGAATGTAGCCAAGCTTAAAGAGCAGGGTGTGAAAGCCGAAGACATTGCTGACCAGACCCTGGACCTTGACCAGGTTGAATGCACCATGGGTGTGCGTTCCGAATCATTTTACGGTAATTCGGGAAGTGCCTTGTCGGATTACGAGCGGGCTTACTTGGCTGCCGTTCTCCTGGATGAGATGGATGCAACCGAAGGCGTGATCGAAAGCACGCCGGAAGAAGAAATCGATGATCGCAACGCCAATGCTTTTCGCACCCGTTTCAAATATGAAATTGAAAAGCAGTGGGGCAAGCCTTTGATTTTTGATGACGTGACCGAGAAACAGTTTCGGGAAGCGTCTTTGAGAATGATGGAAGACATGCTCGACGATGTGAATGCATATGAGCAGAAAATCCATGAAGGTGTGCGCCAGTGCATGCAGCTTTTATTGAGTGGCCAGCCTCTTGGTGCTCCCGCTTCTTGGTTTGCCTAAAATCTGACCACCTTCCCGCCAATTGGCCTTTGATAAGCTCAAGTTGTCAGTCCGCTATGGCATGGAAGCTCTATGAAGGTTCGAACCATATTTGTTTGCCAGTCTTGCGGTCACCAGGAAACCAAATGGATGGGCCGTTGCCCCGATTGCGGTGAATGGGGCTCTCTTATTGAAGAAACAGTTGCCGCCAAAGGTAAAAAGTCTAGCAAGCCTGCACCGACGCGGTCCGGGGGAGTCACCGCACTTAAAGATGTAGACGTTTCAAAAACCCCTCGCACATCCACCGGAATTGCAGAGTTGGACCGCGTGCTGGGCGGCGGTTTGGTTAAGGGTGCACTGACTCTGGTGGGTGGTGATCCTGGAATTGGTAA
>MDSW01031485.1_pt1 | contig 11798 bp, 8 predicted proteins | sample 811171 | NCBI WGS metagenome assembly MDSW01 (sample SAMN05326641, study PRJNA326480) | marine metagenome | isolation source: seawater | place: Atlantic Ocean: North West | collected 2012
CAAAATCCAAAAACTACAAAAACATCTCTCCAAATTTGGGAAGCTGTGCCATCTTCAATTAATAAAGTTCTTGAAATATTCAGCTTAACTTTTGGAGGAATCAAAACCATGATTTCGAATGGTGAAAATCCTGGATTTACTGGCCCTATAGGTATTGCGCAAGTAACAGGAGAAGTTGCTAAAATAGGAGTTAGACCAATTTTCGAGCTTATAGCTCTTTTAAGTATTAGTTTGGGGATATTAAATTTACTACCTATACCTGCTCTAGATGGAGGACGATTACTTTTTGTCATTATAGAAAAAGTAAGGGGTGGCAAGAAAATTTCTCCACAAAAAGAAGGACTAGTACATTTAATCGGATTTGTAGTTTTAATTGGATTAGTGTTGATAATGAGTTATTTTGACATCATAAGATTAATTTCAGGCTCAAGCATACTTTAAATGAATAGAAGAATTTCCAAAAAAATTTTTATTGGCGATGTTCCTGTGGGTGGAGATTCTCCAATCACAGTGCAATCAATGACAAAAACTGACACTAGAGATGTTAAGTCTACTGTTAAACAAATTATGGATTTAGTTAAATCTGGATGCGAAATAATCCGATGTGCTGTACCTGATATGGAAGCTGCAAAAGCTCTAAAAGACATTAAAAAACTGTCTCCTATTCCAATTGTTGCTGACATTCATTTCCATCATGAACTAGCTTTAGAATCTTTAAAAAGTGGAGTAGACTGCCTGAGACTTAATCCAGGCAATATTAGAGATCGAACAAAAGTTGCAGCAGTCGTTAAGGAAGCAAAAATCAGACAAACACCTATAAGAATTGGTGTGAACTTTGGGAGTTTACCACCAGTTGGAGGTATAGGAGTTTCAAAAGGAATTTCTCGTCATAATGATGGAGTAAATTTACTATCAAAAGGATTATCCGACAACGAATACTCTGTTGTTGACCATATGGTTCAAACTGGATTATGGGAAATAGGAATTTTAGAAGATTTAGATTTTGATTTAATCAAAATATCTCTTAAAGCATTTGATATAGACACTACAGTTGAATCCTATAGAAAAATGGCTAAATTGGTTCCATATCCTTTCCATTTAGGAATTACAGAATCAGGGACTGCAAAATCAGGCAGTATCAGAAGCTCCATTGGTTTAGGCATTCTTCTTTATGAAGGAATTGGAGACACTATTAGAGTTAGTTTAAGTGACGAGCCTACCGAAGAAATTTATACTGGATTTGAAATATTAAAATCATTAGACATTCGAAAGGAAGGAGCTGTTTTAGTTGCATGCCCAAGCTGTGGTAGAGCGGATGTTGATGTTAGAAAATTAGCTAATGACGTAGATGATTTACTTAAAAAAACAAAAACATCTATCAAAGTTGCAGTAATGGGATGTGAAGTCAATGGGCCTGGAGAAGCAAAAGATGCTGATGTTGGAATAGCTGCTGGAGTTGGAAGAGCTATCATATTCAGAAAAGGACAAAAATCTAAGATTGTGCCCGAATCTGATATGCTAACTGAGTTAATGAATGAAATATCTAAAGTAGAACAAGAAAAAAATCTACCCACTTCTTGAATCAAGGTTTCAAAATATGAAAATGTCTCAATTATTTGGTCGTACATTAAGAGACCAACCTGCAGAAGCAGATCTCATCAGCCATATCCTATTATTACAAGCAGGAATGATTCATCAAGTTTCCACAGGTGTATACAGCTATCTACCTTTAGCATGGAAATCTTTAAAAAAAATCGAGTCAATTATCAGAGAGGAAATGGATGCTGCAGGTGCTCAAGAAGTTAAATTAGGGATATTACAAACAAGAGAAATTTGGCAGAAATCAGGTCGAGACGAAATTTATGGTCCAGATATGCTACGCCTCAAAGACCGAAGAGACAGAGAACTTGCCTTACCACCTACAAATGAAGAATTAGTCACTGAAACAGTAAAAAGTGTAGTTCAAAGCTATAATGACTTGCCATTCATTTTATATCAAATCCAAACAAAATTCCGAGATGAACCTCGTCCTAGAGGAGGACTAATTCGTGTCAGGGAATTTGATATGATGGACGCATATAGCTTCGATACTGACGAAGACGGATTAGATATAAATTATCATCAAATGATAAATGCATATTCTAAAGCTTTTGCAAGATGTGGAATTAAAACTGTAATTGTAGATGCCGATAGTGGTGCGATTGGGGGTAAAGATTCTAAAGAATTTATTCTGTTAGCAGATTCAGGAGAAGACACTATAATTTTATGTTCACATTGTGATTATGCTGCAAATGATGAAAAAGCATCTTTTAAAATCTCTGACAATACTCCTGAGGCTGTTCAACCATTAAAAACTATTGATACACCTAATCAAACTACAATTGAAGAAGTAAGTGATTTTTTAAATATCTCAACTCAAAAAACTATTAAAACAATTGCTTACATGTCAGACACAGAAATCATCCTTGTTTCAATCCGTGGAGACTTAGAAATCAATGAAGTTAAACTGAAAAATTTCTTAAAAGCTAATGAATTGGTTTTAGCAAATGATGAAGATCTACAAAAATCTAATTTAATTAAAGGATACTTATCTCCAATTAATAAAGAAATCAAAACTATAGTAGACAATTCAATTTTCAAAGATACCAATTACTGTGCTGGAGGAAATGAATTTGGTGTTCATTTTGTTAACGCAATATTAGACAGAGATATCATCCCTACTGCTCAAATTGACATAGCATTAGCAAAAGATGGGTTCGGATGCATAAATTGTTCAGGGACATTAAGCTCGAAACGTGGAATAGAAATAGGCCATGTTTTTAAATTAGGTACTACTTATTCAACAAGTATGAGCGCAAACTTTTTAAACCAAAATGGACAGCCCACTCCAATCATGATGGGATGTTATGGAATAGGAGTTGGAAGAATTCTTGCTGGAAGTATCGAGCAATATGCAGATGACAAAGGAATTGTTTTTCCTAAAAACATTGCCCCATATCAAGTCATTATAGTTTCTTTAAACACTGATAAAGAAGAAATCCAAAAAGTAGCTATAGAAATTTATGACCTCCTAAATTCTAATGGGATAGAAACCATTATTGATGACAGAAACACTTCAGCGGGAGTCAAATTCAACGACGCTGATTTATTAGGAATACCTTTAAGAATAGTTGTAAGTTCAAGAAACATTTCTAAAAATTCAGTTGAAATCAAAACTAGAGTTTCAAACGAAGAGGAACTAATCCCATTAGAATCAGTATTACAAAAAAGTAATCAATTGTTGAGTGATTATTTATAAAGATTGATGCTAAATCTAACTCAGTGTAATATCAGTGGATTAATTCTATAAGAGGTTATAATGTCACTTCCAGAAAGACTAAAATTTGGTATATTTATGGGCCCTTTTCACCATTTAGGAGATAACCCCACTTTAGCCTTAGAAAGAGATTTAGAAACAATTCAATGGTTAGACTATTTAGATTTTGATGAAGCATGGGTTGGCGAGCATCATAGTGCTGGTTGGGAGACAATAGCATCTCCTGAGGTGTTTATTGGAGTCGCTGCAGAAAGAACTAAAAACATCAAACTCGGAACAGGTGTAGCAAGCTTACCGTATCATCACCCTTTAATGGTTACTAACAGAATGGTTCTGTTAGACCATCTAACAAGAGGAAGAGTCATGTTAGGTGTGGGACCCGGAGCATTAGTTTCAGATGCTTACCAGTTAGGAATTGACCCGAATACACAAAGACCTAGAATGGATGAATCTATCGGAATAATTAAACGATTGCTTACTGAGGATGACCCTATAACCCATGAATCTGATTGGTTCACTTTAAGAGAAGCAAGAACTCAATTAAAGCCATACACTAAACCTCATTTCCCTATTGCAGTTGCGGCATCTCAGTCACCTTCAGGTATGGTAGCTGCAGGTAAACATGGACTTGGAGTTTTATCCGTCAGTGTGGTTCGAGGAGGTAGTATTGCTTCAAATTTAGGAGATTTTTGGAAAATAGCTGAAGAAACAGCTGAAGAACATAATCAAAAAGTATCCAGGAAAGATTGGAGAATTGTATTAAATGTACATCTAGCCGATTCAAAAAAAGAAGCAATGGATCAAATTAGAGAAAAAGCTGCTGCATACCAACTAGACTACTTCCATAAAACTGTCGGGTTCCCCTTTGATTACGACGGACCACGCGATAAAATCGTTGACTACATGGTGGACAATGGTGCTTGGTGCGTAGGCACTCCTGATGATTTAATACAAAAAATTAAACAACTCCAAGAACAAACTGGTGGGTTCGGTGGATTTATGATTCAAGCTACAGAATGGGGTAACAGAGAACAAGTCAAATACAGCTATGAACTTATCTCTAGATATGTGATGCCACATTTTCAAGGTTCATTAACAAATTTAACATCATCTCAAAATTGGGTTGAATCTCATAGAGAAGAATTACTAGACCTGAGAAATCAATCCTTAGACCAAGCGATGAAATCATTTACTTCTAAAAAATAAATATTGGAGACAAATATGCCTAAAATGACTGGTGGAGAAGCATTAGCAAAATCACTTTACAGAGAAGGAGTTCGAGTAATTTTTGGACTTCCGGGTGTGCAACTGTACGGGCTTCTAGACGGTCTTGCAAAAGAACCGGGAATCAGATTTATCAACACACGTCATGAGCAAGCTACAACATATATGGCTGATGGCTTCGCTAGAGCTAGCGGAGAAATCGGTACAGCATTAGTTGTTCCTGGACCTGGATTACAAAATGCTAGCGCTGGATTGGGGACTGCTTATTCAGCATCATCTCCTGTTTTGCTAGTCTCTGGTCAAGTTGAAAAAGATCATATTAATTTAGAAAGAGGAATGTTGCATGAAATTAAAGGGCAAATGGAAACTATCAAGCCTATTACTAAACATCAACGTCTAATTTTAGACCCAACTGAAATACCTGAAGCAGTACATGAAGCTTTTGAACAATTACAAACAGGAAGACCAAGGCCTGTAGAAATAGAGATACCTCCCGAAACTCTATATGAAGTAGCAGAAGTCGAATTACTAGAAGCTGGGATATATGAAAGACCGTCTGCAAATCCTGAAAGCATCACAGCAGGAGTTCAAACTATTGCGAACGCCAAAAATCCAATTATTTGGGCAGGTGGTGGAGTTATATCTTCTGAATCTTCAAAGGAATTAACAGAGTTAGCTGAATATTTGCAAGCACCTGTCATCACCACTGGTGAAGGCAGAGGTTCTATTTCAGACAAAAACTATCTTTCTATGGGTAGTTTTAGATTTAAAAACGATACGTTTTTCGAAAACGAAATTAATGATTTTGATCTTGTAATTGCAGTAGGCACTAGAATGCTCAATACTGAATATTTTGAAAAACAGAAAATTTTACAAATAGATATTGATGATGAAGAAATTGGAAGAAATTACGAAAACACTCAAGGAATACTAGGAGATGCAAAGAAAAGTTTACAAAACTTATTAAGTGAACTCAAAAATCAAATGCCTCCAAAAACTAGTAGAAAAGATGAATTAGTCTCAATGAAACAAAAACGTTTTAATCCAGAGACTATAATTGAACCTCAACAGTCATATATCGAAGCTATCCGTGCAGCAATTCCAGAAGACGGCATACTAGTAGCCGGAATGACTCAGCTAGGTTACTACAGTCGTAACAGGTTTGAGGTGTATGAACCTCGAACATACATAACTTCCTCATACTATGGAAATTTAGGATATGCATTCCCAACCGCACTTGGAGCAAAAGTTGCTCAACCAGATAAAGCAGTTGTAGCTGTATCTGGAGATGGCGGATTCATGTTCAATGTACAAGAATTATCAACTGCAGTAAGACATAATATCAATGTAGTTACAGTTTTATTTAATGACAATGCTTACGGAAATGTAATGCGAGACCAAGTTAACATGTTTGACGGAAGAGAATATGGTGCAAAAGTCACAAACCCCGACTTTATCAAACTTGCAGAATCTTTTGGAGTAAATGCTATTAGAGTTGAAAATGGCGCAGAAGAACTAAAAGCAGCAATAACTGCAGCATTACAAATAGATCAACCTACTTTAATTGAAGTGCCTGTAGGAGAAATGCCTAATCCATTCAGGCATTATTAATAATTTGAATTATTTTTTCCAATTCATTGGAATAGATAATTCAGCACAAATATCCTGAAACCATTCAACAACTTCGTAGTGTAAAGGAATACCTTCTTCACTACGAAGCTTATGCTCTTCAACTTCGGGAAGTCCAGGATACATTACTCGATCATGACCTGGAGCAGGTTTACTAGTTTTCAACATTGTCAAAAATTCATCCAATGTTTCCTTGAATTCTCCTGTGTCCATAAATGCCTCAATATTATAAGCAGCTACATAATGCCCAAAATTTGGCCTCCCTGGATTGATACCATATCCTCCCCCAGACATAATTCCTCCTAAAATATCAACGACACACATAAACCCATATCCTTTATGAGACCCTAATTCACGAGTTCCTCCAACAGGTAAAAGATATGAAGAAGCACCACCTTCACGATCAGACAAGTCATATCCTGGAGGAGGAGGGTCAACCTCATCCATAATCGGATTACCCTGAGAGTCAGCAACCCAACCTCCTAAAAGTTGAGTTTCGTTTCTTCTAGCTAAACCTAATTTATTTCCTGCAACAGCACTCATAGCAGCATCAAATACAAAAGGGCCTTCTTTTAGACCAGGTGCTGCAACTGCGATTGGGTTTGTTCCTAATAAAGGCTCAGAGCCCCATGTTGGGAGCACACTTGGAGGGCATGACGTCATACACATTCCAATCATATCTTTTTCAGTAGCTCTCAAAGCATGGTAGGAAGCCATACCTAAATGTCTAGAATTATGAATTGTCACTACACCCATCCCTACTTTTTCAGCTTTCTCTATAGCAATATCCATAGCCCTCGCTGCCATTACAATTCCTATACCTTGGTCTCCATCAATATTTGCAGTAGAAGGAGTCTCTCTAGTGATTTTCCAATTGGGGGTAGGATTAATAGAACCATCACCATATCCTGTGACATATGATCTCAACATATTTGAGACCCCATGAGTCTCAACTCCTCTCATGTCAGCTTTAACTAAAACATCTGCTGCTAATTCAATATCATTTTTTGATAAACCCATTTTAGAAAATATGGCCTCAACAGTTTCTCTTAAATTATTCTCTGAAACTATCACTTGGTCTTTTGGTTGTACTTTAAATTGTTCTAACAATTTTGACTCCTAGATTTTTTGGGAATTCTACGCTTTGAAAATGCATGACACAAGTTCAAACAAGTAAGTATAGACTTAATATTTTTGTTAACATATACGTCAAATGCAAAAAAATAATTATCAATGAAAAACAATACACCTTATTGGGTTCTAATACCTTCCTTAATATTAACAATAGTTATAATTGCGCCTTTGTTGTACTTGATTTTAAAATCTATTAATGCTGATAGTGATATTTGGGAATGGATTTTCCGGTGGCAAACATTATTAATAGTAATTAGATCACTCACTTTAGTTGCTACTGTTTCAGTAATTTCTCTAATTATCGCCCTACCTTTATCAATTCTAACTACTAAAACAGATTTACCATTTAAATTTTTTTTCACAATTTCACATGCACTGCCTTTGGTAATCCCCAGTTATGTAGGGGCTTATCTTTTCATGACTGCATTCAGTCCAAAAGGTTTATTTTACAAATTTATATCAAATTATTTTGAAATTAACTCCATCCCAAATCTTTATGGATTTTGGGGAGCCGCAATTGTTTTGTCTTTATTAAATTTCCCATATTTATTTTTAACATTAAGGGCAACCTTAATTAGAATAGATCCAGAAATTGAAGAAAGTGCAAAACTGTTAGGTTTAAACGATTTTTCAATAATCTACAAAATCATTCTTCCTCAACTCAAACCAGCGATTTTTTCGGGAATTCTAATAATCAGCCTTTACACTTTAAGTGACTTTGGAGCAGTTTCATTACTTAGGTTTAAAACATTTACATGGGCAATTTTCTTAGAATATGAAACTGGAGGATCCCATTCTGCAGCTATTCTTTCAGTAGGGTTATTCATTATTGCAATGAAATTGATTATCTTAGAAGCTTTAGTAAATAAAAATTTCCGGTACCATACCATTAAAAGTGTAGGGCAAAAAAAGCCATTAATACTCAAACTCAATAAGTTTAAAATCCCTTGTATATTCTTATGTTTAATAGTTTTTACTTTTTCTTTATTAGTTCCTATATCTGTTTTAAGTTTTTGGTTAGTTAGAGGAATTTATCATGGAGAAATAGTTTCAATTGATTATTTGCCTATATTCAATTCTATTTACATATCAATGCTAACTACAATTACCGTCATATTATTTGCAATTCCACTTTCGTTTTTAACAATCAGACATAAAAGTATTTTAGGTAAAGTACTAGAAAGATTAAGTTTCATAGGCTTTGCACTACCTACAATTTCTGTGTCTTTAGGACTTGTTTATATTGGAGCAAGAATTGGATCACCAATTTATCAGTCAACATTTATGTTAATAATAGGATGTTTAATATTATGCCTACCAGTTGCTCTAGGTCCGATCAAATCACGTTTATTACAAATAAACCCAAATTTAGAAGATGCAGGAAAAACTTTAGGGCTCAGTAATATTATTTCAACTTTTAGAATCACTATCCCAATTTTGAGACCAGGATTAGTAATGTCTTCATCACTAGTATTTTTTGTTACTATGAAAGAACTTCCTGCAGTATTATTTTTATCTCCACTAAATTTCCCAACCTTATCTACTAGAATTTGGAGTTATTCATCTGAAGCATTTTTCGCAAAAGCAGCCGTTCCATCATTAATTTTAATTTTTTGTTCCTCTATAATATTTGCAATATTTCTTTATAAAAGTAAATTGGATTTTTCTTAATGATAAAAAAACAGAGTGTTCTATCTTGTAAAAACTTATCGAAATCATTTAGTTCTACACTAGCAGTTAACAATGTATCTTTAGAATTATTTGAAGGTGAAACTTTAGGTGTATTAGGTTCAAGTGGGTGTGGAAAAACAACACTGCTAAGGCTAATAGCGGGACTTGAAACACCTGATAAAGGGGAAATACAAATTTCTAATTCTATAGTTCAAAACTCTCAAACCCACATTCCTACTCACAAAAGAAATCTAGGAATGGTATTTCAAGACTACGCATTATTTCCTCATATGACTGTTAAACAAAATATTTTATTCGGACATCAATCCTCAAATCACACTAATACTTTAAATCACTTGTTAGAACTTACTAGACTTAATGGACTTGCAGACAGATTTCCTAACGAACTTTCTGGTGGACAACAACAACGTGTAGCACTAGCTAGAACATTAGCCACTACACCAGATTTAATCTTAATGGATGAACCTCTATCAAATTTGGATGCATCATTAAGAAAGGATGTTCGAAAAGAAATAAATGAAATACTAGTATCAAGCAAAACAGCATGTATTTTTGTCACACATGATAAAGAAGAAGCCTTTACTATTTCTGACCGGGTCGCTGTTATGGATGATGGACATATAGAACAATTAGATCCTCCTGATAAAATTTATTTTTGGCCTGAATCAAAAAAAGTGGCTATTTTAAGTGGGACTTGTGAATTTATTCCTGGAGTCATATCAGATAAAATAGTAAGTACAGTGCTAGGAGATTTACCTTTAAGAAAATCTAACGAATTTACAAATGGTACAAAAGTTTCTGTTGTAACTAGACCAACAGATTTTGAAATTACTGTTTCTCCAAAAGGCGACTGCATAGTAGTCGATAAAAAATTTACAGGAGACGAAAATATTTTTTCTATCCAACTGCCAACTGGTGAGAATTTACAATGTAAACACAAAATTCATACTTCTTTATTTGCAGGATTAAAAGTAAACCTTACTGCTAATCCCCATACTAAATTCACCGCTTTTTTACCATAATTGTATATTTGTAAAGTAATCAGTATCCTAAATAGACCCCAATAAAAAAAATAGTCTCTATGAACTATCTATGAACAATAAATATGAAACAGTAATAGGCCTTGAGGTACATTCTCAACTTTTAACAAAAAGTAAAATGTTTTGCGGATGTGAATCTGATTACCAAAATGCTCAACCAAACTCTAGAGTTTGTCCAATATGCATGGGAATGCCCGGAGTTCTCCCTGTGGTAAACAAAAAAGCAGTTGAACTGATTATAAAAACTGGACTAGCTATAGGATGCTCAATAAATCAAGAAACCAAATTTGATAGAAAAAACTATTCTTATCCCGATTTAATGAAAGGATATCAAATTTCTCAATTTGATTTGCCCGTCGCTATTAATGGGAATCTAAACATTTCTCTAGATGGCAATGAAAAAACCATCGGAGTCACTCGAGTCCATTTAGAAGAGGATGTTGCTAGATTAATTCATAAAAACGAATCTAACGGAACTTCTCACAGCCTCATAGACATTAACAGAGCAGGAGTACCTTTAATGGAAATAGTGAGTGAACCAGACATGAGATCACCAGAAGAAGCAAACGAATATTTAATCCAACTTCACTCAATTGTTAGATCAATTAAGGCTAGTACTGCAAATATGGAAGAAGGAAGTTTTAGGTGCGACGCTAATATAAGTATGCGATTAAAAGGAACAACAGAGTTAGGGACAAAAGTAGAAATCAAAAATGTAAATAGCTTCAGGTCAGTTTTTAGAGCTTTACAATTTGAACAAAATCGCCAAATCAATTTACTAGAAAAAGGCGAAGAAATTGTACAAGAAACACGCGGATGGTCTGATGAGTCTGAAAAAACTGTAAGTCAAAGGATTAAAGAATTTGCTGCAGATTATAGATATTTTCCTGAACCAGATTTACCCCCAATCATTATCTCAAAAAAATGGGTGGATGAAATCAAATCAACTATAGATGAATTACCTGCTGAAAAAATCAAAAGATTTATAACATCATTCAAGTTGTCTCAATACGATTCTAGCCTTTTAATATCCAACGATATAGTTTCAACTTTTTTTGAAGATACACTTAAAGAATGTAAAAACTTAGGGTTAAAGGAACAAACATCTGCTAAAACATGTGCCAACTTATTGAATGTTGACTTACCAAGAATATTAAACGAAAAACAAATTCAGGTTACAGATTTAAAAACTGATTATAAAAATTTAGCAATTCTAATTAAAATGATCAGTGAAGACACTCTAAATAGTACTATGGCAAAAACTGTTTTCGATAATATGTTATTGCTAGGCAAAAACCCTATAGAAATTGCTGAAAATTTAGGCCTTTCTCAAATCAGTGACACAGATTCTTTAGAACAAATTATTTCTAACATACTCTCTAACAACACTTCTGCAGTACAAGACTATCTTGAAGGAAAAGAAACCGCTATACGTTTTTTAATTGGACAAGTAATGAAAGAAACAAAAGGTAAAGCTAATCCTAAAATTGCTACTGAAATTTTAATCAATCAAATTAAAAAGAGTTAATTTGAATAATTCAAAACAACCTGAAATCGTAGTGATTGGTGGAGGAACAGGCTTATCAATCCTTCTCAAGGGTATCAAAACAGTTTTTGAGAATATTTCTGCCATCATTGGTGTTTCAGATGATGGAGGCAGCTCAGGGGAATTACGAAAAGAATTCGGAATTTTGCCTCCCGGAGATTTCAGAAATTGTTTAATTGCACTATCAAATTCTGAAAACAATTTAATAGAGTTGTTA